>Ga0209902_100895_pt1 | contig 21018 bp, 16 predicted proteins | sample FECB27metaG_FD_188304 | JGI IMG/M metagenome (GOLD analysis project Ga0209902, IMG submission 188304) | Cyanobacterial communities from the Joint Genome Institute, California, USA - FECB-27 (SPAdes) (version 2) | ecosystem: Environmental > Aquatic > Thermal springs > Hot (42-90C) > Microbial mats...
CGCTCAAGGACGAGCTCGAACGCTCAGGGGAGACACACGCCCCCCGACCACAGGCTTGGCACAACACCAGAACCTGCAGGGTCAAATCTGATCACCATCAACCCACAAACGGAACATACAAGGGGAGAAGGTGGCTGAAGGCCGGTTGAGGGGTGAAGCGGCGCAACATGCGCTCCAGGAGAAGCTGAACCCCTCACCCAAGTTCCGCTACGGACCTTCGGTCCTAGCTGCACTACCCTCTCCCCTCAAGGGCGAGGGGCCGCTGTCGCGGCATCGGCTCAAAAAGACAAACGCCGCCGGGGTGAACCCAGCGGCGTTTTCTGTCTAGCGGCGAGTGACGCGCCTGATCAGGCAGCGTGGCTCTCGAGCCACTTGGCAAGGCCGGCCTTCGGGGTGCCCGCGCCGATCTTCATGTCGGCGGCTTCGCCGCCCTTGAACAGGATCATCGTCGGGATCGAACGGACGCCGTACTTGACGGTGGTGTTCGGGTTGTCATCGACGTTGAGCTTGACGATCTTCACCTTGCCCTGCAGCTCAGTGGAGAGCTCTTCCAGAACCGGCGAAATGGCGCGACACGGGCCACACCACTCGGCCCAGAAATCTACGAGCACGGGCTCTTTCGAGGACAGGACTTCCTCGCCAAAATTGGCGTCGGAAACGTGGGTTGTCATATGGATTGCCTTTTGGGTTGAAAGCGGCGGTCTGTGTGATCCAAAAGCTAGGTAGAGTCCAGCGTGACTTCAACGAACGTCACCGGATGGTGAACCCCCGCGCCGCGTTCGCCAAGGCGGCATCGGGCAATTTTAGCAGCGATTCCAACCCAGTCCAGAGGATGCCGGCTTCTATCCTCTGTCCCGGGAAAAGCTGCTTTGCAACAAGCGCATAGAGCCCGAGCTGGGTGAGATAACCGGGTTTGACCCGCTCAGGTTCCATTACCGGGTCGGCATCCGACTTGAAATCGACCAGCAGCACGCCGCCCGGGGTGGTGACGATGCGGTCGATACGGCCGGCAATGGTCACCGTCTCGCCCTTGTGCTCGGCGGTGCCGAGAAACGGCACCTCGGCCCGACTGTCCGCGGTGAACAGGTGCGCCAGCTCCGGCCGCGAGAGAATCGACAGCGCTTTCGTCGCGAGCCTCTGGTGCTGGTCGGGCGCCTCGGGCAGCAATAACGGCAGTGCTCGCGCGGCGACCGCCGGCCGCTCCGCCGGCGCGACCTTGGCGAGATGCTGTAGCAGGGCATGCAGCGCCGTGCCGGCGAGCCGCGCCGTTTCCGGGTCCAGTCCCTCTTCGAGCCGCGTCGCCAGCGTACGGTCCGGATCGGACGGTGTCTCGACGCTCGAGGGCCGCAACACCTTCCGCGGTTTGCGCACCGGCAGGGGCGTCAGATCGAGCGGCAGACCGTCGAGATCAAGCAGCGCCTCCACCGGTTTCAGCCGGGCGGGCGCCGGCCGCTCCTTCGGATAGATCAGTGCGCTGGTGTTGCCGTCTCTGTCGGTGATGCTCTCGCTCAGTGGGCCGAGGCCCTGCTCGATCGCCTCGTACCAGCTGCCATCAACCTTGCCCTGCTTGGTCAGGTAGCCGGTGACATAAAGCTCGTCCTCGGCACGGGTCATCGCCACGTAGAGCTTCCGCCAATATTCGCGGAGCTGGTCGCCGTCGGCGTCATCCTTGAAGCCTGAGGTGGCCGGGGCATGGGTTGCCGACGAGGAGGCGTGGATGAACAGCGGCGGGTCGGTCTTCAGATAGACGCTGCGCCGGTCGCGACCGCGCTCGGTGCTGGCCGCATCGGCGAGGATGACGATCGGGGCTTCGAGCCCCTTGGCGCCATGCACCGTCATCACCCGGACCCCTGCCCCGCCCTCGGCCAGTTCGCGCTTGATCGTCACCTCGCGCGAGCGCAGTTCGGCAAGAAAGCCGAGCAGCGACGGCTGGGGCGATTGCTCGTGCGACAGCGCCAGGTCGAGGAACTCGGCCATCACGTCGTCGATCTCGCCGCCAAAGCGGCCGCGCATCCGCCTAAGCCCGCCGCCGGCATAGAGTACATCGGCGTAGAAGTTGAACGGCCGCTCGAAATCCAGCCGGTTGCGCCACCGGTAGAGCTGGTCGTAGGCCGCCTTGACCGTGGGGATGTCGGTGCCTTCGATGGCCCGCCACAGCCGCTGCTCGCCGCGCGGCTGCGCCACCGCCAGCAGGTCAGCTTCGCTCACATCGAACAGCGGCGAGCGCAGCAGGGCCGCAAGCTGCAGATCGTCGGCCGGGTTGCTCAGCACATCGCCGAGCGCCATCATGTCGAGCACGCCGATATGGGTGGTGACCGCCAGCCGGTCGGCGCCGGGGGTCGGCACGCCGGCCCGGATCAGCGCGCGGATGATCTCGTGGAACAGGATGCTGCGCACCTGCACGAGGATCAGCACATCGTCGGCGGCAACCGCCTTGCCGCGCGGCCCGAGCGGGCGCTTCTGGTCAATCCAGCCCTTGATCTCGCGGGCGATCCTCTCCGCCACCTGGCGCTGCGCACTCTGCGTCTGGATCAGCGGCGGCTCGGTCGGCCAGTTCTCGGGGTCGGTCTCCTCGGCCTCGTCGCGGATCGGCGGCCACAGCGTGACCACGCCACCGGCATCGGCGCGGGCGGTCGAGTGCGCGACGCCGCTCTCCTCCAGCGCGCCTTCCCTGAGGTCGCCCCGCTTGAACACCTCGTCCACCGCGTTCAGCACATTGGGCAGCGTGCGGAAACTGTAGCGCAGCGGCACCGGGGTGATTTCGAAGTGTGCCGCCCGGGCGCTGAAGGCATATTGCCGCCCGGCCTCGATGAACACCTTCGGGTCGGCGCCCTGGAACGAGAAGATCGACTGCTTCTGATCGCCCACCGCAAACAGGGTGCGCGGCCGGTCGGCAGCGCTTTCGCCGAAGAAGAAATCGTCGATCAGCGCCCCCACCACCTGCCATTGCAGCGGGTTGGTGTCCTGCCCCTCGTCGACGAGGATGTGGCTCAGGCCGGCATCGAGCTTGTAGCGCACCCAGGGCCCCTGCTGCTCGTCACGCAGCAGCCCCGCCAGCTTCTCGATCAGGTCGTCGAAATCGAGCAGCGAGCGGGCGCGCTTCTGTTTCTCGTAGTGGGCCGAGATGGCCGCCACCACGTCCAGCATCGCCTCGCTGCGCGCCACCAGCTCGGCGGTTACCAGCTTCTGGTAGAGCTGCTCGAGCCGCTGGCCCTCCGCCACGACGCGGGCCGCAACGTCGGGAATCAGCGCCGCTGTCGCCTTCTTGATCAGGGTCTTGCGCGCCGTGCGATCGGCCTGGGTCAGGAAGGCATCGAGCAGGTCGTCCGCGTCGGGGCGTTCGGGGTCGATCTGGCCGAGGCGGTCGACGAAATCGGTGCCATAGGGATCGGGCGGAATCAGCGAAAAGATCGTCGCATGGTCGTCACGGCTGAGACCGTAACCCGAGGCGATCTCGGCCATCACCTCGTCGATGCCGCCGACATTGCCGACCAGCCTTTTCAACTCGCGTTTGGCCGCCTGCCGCTGCGCCAGCACCGGTCGCAGCGTGCGCTGCTGGTTCAGCGCCTCGAGGATGGCGGTCTCGATCTGGAAATCGCTGAGCAGGCCGAACAGCGTTTCCACCGCCGCGGCTTCGCCACTGCCGCGCAGGCCCGCCGCCAGTACGGTCTCGCGGGCTTCAAGCAACATGCTGTCGCGCTGGTGCTCTTCCAGCACGGTAAAGTCGAACGGCACCGCCGCTTCGCGCGGGAAGCGGTGCAGCACGCTTTCGCAGAAGGCGTGGATGGTCTGGATGCGCAAGCCACCCGGTGCTTCCAGCGCCCGGGCGAACAACGAACGGGCGCGGAGCCGCATCGCCGGGGTCGGCGGCACGCCGCTCAGCGCGGTCAAATCCTTGATCAGCTCGTCTTCGCTTTCGAGCGCCCATTGGCCCAGCCGCTCGGCGACGCGGCCACGCATCTCCGCCGCCGCCGCCTTGGTATAGGTGAGGCAGAGGATCTCCTCGGGTTTGGCGCCGCTGAGCAGCAGCCGCAGCACCCGGGCGGTCAGCACATAGGTCTTGCCCGAGCCGGCATTGGCCGTAACCCAGACGCTGCGCTCGGGATCGGAGGCATCGCGCTGCGCCGCAACGATCTGCTGCGGCATCGGGCTCAGAAGGCGCCGGCTCATGGATCATCCACTCCCGCCGTCAGCGTCCACTCGTCGGTGCGCGCCAGATGGTCGTAGGGCCCGGGATAGGATTTCCGACCGGTCTCCACCCGTGGCCGGATGCGGGCCGCCATCGGCAACCCATCCTGCAGCAGGAAGGCATCGACATGCCGCTGCATGCGGCGCTCGATCTCGCTCACCGCATCCATCAGGCTCATGCCCTTCGAGAGCTTGAACGGCTTGACCTGGAAGGCCGCCGGCCCGAGGCCGATCTTGATATAGGTGAGGGCCGAGCTGTCGCGCGGCGAGAGCCCCGGAAACACCCCGGCGCGCGCCATTGCCGCTTCGAGCAGCAGTTGCGGCGCATCGTAGGCCGTCATGTCCTTGGGTTGCGGCACGCCGCCGGTCTTGAAGTCGATGATCTCGAGCGTGCCGTCGCGCTTGACGTCGAGCCGGTCCGCCTTGCCGACCAGGGTGAAATTGTCGAGCGTCGGGAACACCCATTCGCCCTTGGTCTCGGCATGCCGTTCGAGAATCTCGGCGTCGCGCCGCCGCTCGTAGTCGAGGAACTGCCGGGCGGCGCGCTCAAAACGCTTCAGCCAGATATCCCGGCGCTCCTTGATGGCGTCGAGCCCGGCGAAGGCATCGCGCGCCATACCCATCATTTCGGGCAGCGCCTCGGGCAGTTCGAGATCGAGCCCGGCATGGACGAATTTCTCGAACACGCCGTGGATCATGGTGCCGCGCTCGCGGGCGCTCGGCTCGGTGCCGAGCGGCTCGATGCGCTTCAGGCCCAGCACGTGCCGCGCATAGATGTCGTAGGGCGAACGCATCAGCGGCTCGATCTCGGTGATCGACAGCCGGCGCGGCCTTATGGCTGCCGGCGGATTGGGCACCGGACGATCGGCCGGGCGCGGCACGCCGGCGTGGTCGATCGCATCGGCCTCGGCCAGCCAGCGTGCGCCTCGGGCCCGTATCAGCCTGGCCTCATCCTCGCCGATGAAGGCATAGAGCCGCTGCAGCAACGGCGACGGCAAGGCCGGCGAGGTGCCGATGCGCTCGGCATAGGCGATGATCACCTCGGCATTGCCGGCCGCCATGACGAAGTCATGCGCCGCCTGGCCCTGCCGGCGCTCCGGCGGTTCGAGCCCGATGCCCATGCGCATGCCGCGGCTGAGCCAGGGGCCGGGGTCGGCGACCGGCGGCCAGATATCCTCGTTCATGCCGGCGAGGATCATCAGGTCCGGGTTCATCAGGCGGGCTTCGAGTTCGCCCCAGATGTGGATGTCGTCGCGCGCCGGGATCGGGTTCTGCGTCTTGGTGCCGGCAAGCAGTGCCTCCAGCACAGCCTCGAGGTCGAACGGCTGAAAGGCCGTACCTCCCTGGTCGAGCCCCACCAGCTCCGCAGCCCAGCGGCGGAGTTCGGTCATCCCCGGCAGGTCGGCCTCGGCGATCAGCGCGTCGAGCGTCGTCAGCAGCGCCGAGGCCAGTTCCGGCGCGGTGATCCGCTCGCGCCCCTTCAGCGCCACGACCGGCGCCATGGCAGCCTCGAGCCGATCGAGCAGCGCCGGCAACTCCTCGCGGTCGGAGAGCCCACGCAGCCCGGCAATGCCGGCACCGGGGCGCTCGGAGCGGAAGCGCAGGTCGAGATGATCGGTGAGTCTCCGCACCTCGAAACGATCGAGGCCCAGCGATACCGCGGCGTTGCGGAGCAACGCGATGCTGTCGACCGGCGCGTAGTCGTCGGTGGCGACGGCCAGCACCTGCCGCGCCAGTCGCCCGGCGGCGGACTGGAACAGCGGCGTACCAGCCGCGTCGTCGACCACCACGCCATGGCGGTTGAGCTCGGCCGAGATGCGCCGGGCCAGCGTCTGGTCGCGGGCGATGATGCCGACGGTCTTGCTCTGGGCAAGGGTGGAGCGGGCGGCCAGCGCGATGGCGCGCGCCTCGACATCGGCATTGCGGGCGGCAAGGATACTAACGCCCTCGAGGGCGCGGTGCACCGGGATATCGGCGCGCAGCATCGGCCAGGCCGGCGTTTCGCTGGCCGGGGCCAGCGCCGCCTCTACCAAAGCGGTGCGCGCCGCCTCGCCGCCCAGTTCCACCACTTCGCCGACACCGGCTTCGAGGCTGCGCAGCAGCTTCATCAGGCCGTATTGCGGATGGCCCTGGGTGGTTTCGCCGTTGATCATCCGATCGTGGCGATCCGGGGTGAACGAGGTATCGAGCCCGGGCAGCACCACCACGCCGCGCGGCAGCCCTGCCACGGCCTTGAGCAGCGCTGCGGTGGCGGGGATCGAGCCGGTGGAGCCGGCGGCGATCACCGGGCGCTCGCCATAGACGAAGCTTGCGGCGCCCGCCTGGCGTAACAGTCGTTCATTGCGCGCCGTGGCGGCATCGATGCGGCCGCGCTCGGCGAGGATCGCCGGCCAGGCCTTCAGCGCCACGTCGAGGAACTCCAGCACCTGCTGCCAGTTGCCGGCGAGTTCTTCGGGCACCAGCTCCCTGAGCTTGTTCGTGTCGATGCCGGCAATGGTGAAATCGTCGATCACCTCGCCCAAGGAGTCGGCGAGCCAGAAGATCTCGGCCGGATTGGGCGGCGTCGCAAAGCTCTCGGCCCGCTCGGCGAACAGCCGCACCAGGTGCGACAGGGTCAGCCGGCGCTCGAGCAACGATGCGGCGGGTTTGCTGGCCGGCGCGTCGAATGGCGGCAGGAACGGCTCCTCATCGGCCACCTCGCCGCCGAAGGTGCGGATATCGGGCAGCAGCACGGTGCCGCCGAGGCGGGCGGCAAAGGCTTCCGCCAGCACGAAGCGGGCACGCCGGGTAGGGAGGATGATAGTGACGTCGCTGAGCCAGAACGCGCCTTCACGCGGCCAATCGCCCAGCAAAGTGCCATCGAGCACCCGCTCGGCGAGCGTCGCGAGAAAAGGCGCGTGGGGCGCGATAGAAAAGAGCGAGTCGCGGCGCATGGTCGGGGATTTGACTCGGTGAAGCGCGGGAAGTCCAGCGGCCTGGATCATTTCAGGATCGATCTGAAGCGCGTGAACTGCCCCTCACCCTAACCCTCTCCCCGGAGGGGAGAGGGGACGCGAGACCACGGAGGGTGCCACATCGCCCCCTCTCCCCTCTGGGGAAAGGGCCGGGGTGAGGGGCAGTACAATTCCGTTGCTAGACGGACCGATCGTCGCTGAAGGTGATCGTCGCCTCACGGCCGTCGCCACCTGGCGGCACGGCGAGCCGGATTGCTACGGTGGCCCGCTCCACCACCTCGTCCGAGCGCTCCGGCCACTCCACCAGCACGATCGCATCGGCGCGGTCGAACAGGCCGAGTTCATCCACCTCGCGCGGGCCGCCGATGCGGTAGAGGTCGGCATGCAGCACCGGTAAGCCGCTGGCCTCGTAGGGCTGCACCAGCGCAAAGCTCGGCGACGGCACGTCGAGGCTGTCATCGCCGACCAGCGTGCGGATGACGCTGCGGGCCAAGGCGGTCTTGCCGGCCCCGAGATCGCCTTCGAGCAGCACCAGGTCGCCGGGACGCAAGACGTTTGCGAGGCGACGGCCGAGGTCGGCGGTCGCGTCATCGTCGGCGAGGAACAGGGTCTGGGCGCTCATCGGTTTCGGATAGCCGAGGATGAGGACGGACGCAAAGCCCTACTCGGCGGCGCCGGCCATTGCCGCGTCACTGGGGAGGCTCACCACCACGCGGGTGCCGCGCGGCTCGCGCCGCTCCACCGCGATGGTGCCGCCATGCATGTTGACGAAAGCCCGGACGATCGACAGCCCGAGGCCGGCGCCGCGCTGGCGCACCGTACCGGCCAGCGCCTCGTTGCGATCGAGCAGCGCGACGCGCATTTCCTCGCTCATCGGCGCCCCCTCGTCCTCGACGACGAACTGGATGCGGCCGGTGCGACCGGAAACGGTGAGCCTCACCTCGCCACCCGGCTCGGAGAAGCGCGCGGCATTCGAGAGCAGGTTGTAGAGCACGTTCACGATGCGGGTGCCGTCGGCGATGAACGGCGGCAGGTCGGGCTCGATGATCACCTTCAGATTGAGCGTCGGCTCGCCATCGATATCGGGGAAGGTGGCGGCGAGGCCAGCGCGAGCCTTGTCGACCAGCGCGGCGATATCCTGCGGGTCGGGCTGCAGCTCGGCAATGCCGGCATCCACCGTCGCGAGATCGAGGATGTTGTCGATCAGCACGCCCAGCGTGGCGCTCGAGGCTCGGATGAAGTCGGTATAGCTGCGCTGCTTGTCGTTCAATTCGCCGGCGGCGCCGGAAGCAAGCAGGTCGGCGAAGCCGATGATGTTGGTGAGCGGCGAGCGCAGTTCGTAGGAGACGTTCTGCACGAAGGCGTCTTTCAGCCGATCGGCGGTGATCAGCGCGTCGTTGCGCTCCTTCAACACCCGCTGGTAGTTGGCGCTCTCGGTGACATCGAGGAAGGTCATCATGGTCTGCCCGTCGGGCAGCCGCACGATGGCGTAGTCGATCAGCTTGCCGTCGGCGCGGGTAATGCGACCCTGTCGATCGGAGCGGGTCGGGTTGAGATCGATGATCGAGCGCTTCAGGTCGCGCCAGATGGTGGCACCATCCTCGGGCAGCGCCCGCGCCGCCGCTTCGGCGATCTGGTCGATATGCGGCGTTTCGGTGAAGAGGTTGGCCGGCAGCTTCCAGACGGTCGAAAGTTTCGGGTTCGACAGCGTCAGCCGCCCATTGGTGCCGAACACCGCCACCGCTTCGCTCAGCGCATTGAGCGTCGAGCGCTGCACATCGAGCACCACCTTGTGCTGGCTTTTCAGGTTGAGCTGGTCGGTGATGTCTTCGAAGACGTAGATCACCCCGCCCTTCGGCCCGGCCGGGGCGGCGATCACCTGCAGGGTGCGCCCGTCCGGCAGGTGCCAGGGCTCGAGCTCCTTGGGGACGCGCAACTGATAGGTACTGAGGTGGCGGGTGCGCCAGCCCTGATAGTCGGGCTCGTTGGGGAGCTTGCCGTCGGTGCGGAGCTTGTCGAGGATGGCGCGCTCGTCCATGCCGAGCTTCAGCCAGTTGGGATCGATGTCCCACATGGCGCAGTAGGCGCGGTTGAACTGCACCAGCTCGCGGTTGGGATTGAAGATGGCGATCGGGGTCGCCAGCGCGTCGATGATGGCGCTGAGATGCGACAGCCCGGCATCGCGCGGCGCGCTGTCCTGGCGGGCATGGAGGTAGCCGGCCGAGCCGCCATTTACAGGGAAATCGACGACCTCGAAATCACCGACCTCACCCAGCGTCACCATGGTGCTCTGGGGTTTTCTGACATCGCCGAGCACGGCGCGATTGCGCTGCAGCAGGCCGAAATCGACCAGCTCGGCCGGCTGGCTTTCGCTGGTCTTGCGGCCCAGGGCGCGCGCCAGATCGTGATAAGCGGCATTGGCGAAGACCAGGCGGCCGGCCCCATCGCGGAGGAAGGCCGGCTTGCCGAGACTCGCCAGCACGGTGCGGGCGGTGGCGTGGTCGGTGGCGCTCTGCGCCGGCTCGGTGGCCGCGGCAGGCGCCAGGTCGGCCTGTGGCACGATGGCGGCAGGCCGCAGCCGGAGGGCGGCGCCATTGCCGAGCAGTGAGCCCGAGGCCCGCACGGTCCGGCCGTCGCTGGCCTTCAGCGTAAGCTCGAAGCCGCGACCGCCCACCCTGAGGTTTTCGATGGCGCGGGCAATGCGATCGGCATCGGTCTCACCGAGCCAGGAGGCGAAATCCAGCACCGCTTCGGCGCGACGGCCTGGCGGCAACAGGGCCGAGGTCTGGCCCAGAAAGCGCGGGCCCTCGCCGGCGCTGGTCCAGAGCACGATGATCTCGCGGCCACCAGACAGCAGCGCTTCGTATTCATCGACACGGGCGCGCAGCCCGGCGATCTGCTCGGCGGCGCGCAGACGCGCCAGCCGGTTGTCGCGCAGCATTCGGCGCACCAGCGCCATAGCGATCAGCGCGAAGGCGCCGGCGCCGAGCGCAATCGCGACGGGCGCTGCGCCCATCACATTGTTCGCAGTGATGCCCTGGGCCAGGGCGGGTGAGGCACTCACAAGGGTGACCAGACTCGCTGACAGACCCGCGAATCCCCAATTGTTCCGGACCCTATCCGGCGCCATATACTGCCCCTAACCGAGTATGCTGCTCATCGCCGCCCGAATGGCACGGCGAACACCGCACTTGCCGCCGCGCCGAGCCCCATTGATTCGCCGCGCCTTCGACTGGCCAAAACCCGTAACCGCCGAATCACCGAACATTACCGGGCGCGGAATCGCGCAAAAAGAGTCTAATTGTATGTGAACAGCGGGGAATGGCCCGAGAATGGGTGTTGACCCGAGTCCGAACAGTGAACGCTTCGTTAACGCTGCGGTGATTTGGGGGGATTATTTTGCCGGGTGCTGAGCGTGGCCCCCCACCCAGCTTCGCTACGGCTGCGCCTAGCTGCTCTACCCTCCCCTCGCTGGGGAGGGCAGCGGAGCTTGCCCGCGTAGCGGGCTTAGCGCAGCTACGTGGGGTGGGGCCGCAGACACCAGATGGTGAAAAGGGCGCCCAGCGGGCGCCCTTCGCAACTGCATGCCACCCCGATCAGTAGCGGTACTGCTCGGACTTGAACGGGCCGGTTTCGCTGACGCCGATATAATCGGCCTGCGACTTGCTGAGCTTGGTCAGCTTGGCGCCGAGCTTGGCGAGGTGGAGTTCGGCCACCTTCTCGTCGAGGTGCTTGGGCAAGACGTGCACGGCCTTGGTCAGGGTCGAGCCATTGGTCCACAGCTCGATCTGCGCCAGGGTCTGGTTGGCGAACGAGGCACTCATCACGAAGCTCGGGTGGCCGGTGGCGTTGCCGAGGTTGACCAGACGCCCTTCCGACAGCAGCACGATGCGCTTGCCAGCCGAGAGTTCAACGATATCGACCTGCGGCTTGACGTTGGTCCACTTGAAGTTGCGCAGCTCGGCAACCTGGATCTCGTTGTCGAAGTGGCCGATATTGCAGACGATCGCCATGTCCTTGAGGTTACGGATGTCGTCGAGGCTGACGACGTCCTTGTTCCCGGTGGCGGTGACGACGATGTCGGCGCGGTGCGCCGCATCCTCTAGCGTCACCACTTCATAGCCGTCCATCGCCGCCTGCAGGGCGCAGATCGGATCGACTTCGGTGACCAGCACGCGGGCGCCGGCGCCGCGCAGCGACTGGGCCGAACCCTTGCCGACATCGCCATAGCCGCAGACGATCGCCACCTTGCCGGCCAGCATCACGTCGGTGCCGCGGCGGATGGCGTCGACGAGCGATTCACGCGTGCCGTACTTGTTGTCGAACTTCGACTTGGTGACGCTGTCGTTGACGTTGATGGCCGGGAAGGGCAGCTCGCCCTTCTGCTGCAGCTGGTAGAGCCGCATCACGCCCGTAGTGGTCTCCTCGGAGACGCCGCGGATGTTGGCGCGGATCTTCGAATAGAATTTCGGGTCCTGGGCCAGGCGCTTCTTGATCAGCGCGAAGAAGATTTCCTCTTCCTCGGAATGCGGGTTGTTGAGCACCGACGGGTCGGTCTCCGCCTTGGCGCCGGTCAGCACCAGCATGGTGGCGTCGCCGCCATCATCGAGGATCATGTTGGGGGTCTCACCGCCGGGCCATTCCATCATCCGGTCGGTGTAATCCCAGTATTCCTCGAGGCTCTCGCCTTTCTTCGCGAACACCGAGATGCCGGCGGCGGCGATGGCGGCAGCGGCGTGATCCTGGGTCGAGAAGATGTTGCAGCTGACCCAGCGCACATCGGCGCCGAGCGCCTTCAGCGTCTCGATCAGCACGGCGGTCTGGATGGTCATGTGCAGCGAGCCGGCGATGCGGGCGCCCTTCAGGGGTTGCTTGGCGGCATATTCCTCGCGGATCGCCATCAGGCCCGGCATTTCGATCTCGGCCATGCCGATTTCCTTGCGGCCATAGTCGGCGAGCCCGATGTCGCGGACCACGTAGTCGTTGTTGCTGGCCATCGGCCCTGTCTCCGTCATATCGCTGGTGTTGGGGCCTTATACTGAAGGCGGTGGGCGCTATCAACCGGGATATAAAGAAAGCTTTATGTCTCGCACGCGGAGAGGCCTATGATCGGCGCTCGACATAGCGCACGCGACGGCGCCGGAACGGCAGCGTCAGCACGCCGACGATCGCCGACAGCGTCACATAGCCCACGGCGAAACCGGCGGCGGCGTAGCTCAGCCCTTCGGCGGTCACCGGCACTGCCGGCTGGTAGTCGCTGAGCGTGCGCTGGCCGATCTCGCTGTCGAAGTACTCGGGCATGCGGGTGAAGCGCTCCCAGCCCGTGGCGCCGCGCACCTCGGCCAAGGTGCCGGAGAGCTGCTGGTAACGCGAGAAAGTCCGCGCCATCGACTCGCCGCGCGCGGCAATGAAGCTGTCACCGGTCTTCGAATAGCGATCGATCGCCTCTTCGAGGGTCAGTCCGGCATCCTTCGCGGCGACCTCGAATTCGGCGGTGATGATGCGCAGCTCATCGACCGCACCGCCCAGCCGCTGGGTATATTGCTGGGCGTATTCGGGGAACTGGCTGAGACAGAGCCCGAGCGCCAAGCCGCCAACGATGCCGAGTGTCCTGCGCATCAGAGTGCTCCATTCCCATCTGCAACGGCGCCACGGTAGGCGCCGTTCCGACCATAGGAGCAGTTGGTGAGCGAGAGGCTAACTCGCCAGTCCGGCGATGCTCAGGCGGCGGCTTTCGCCCGCTTCACACCGCTCGACAGGCCGGCCACCAGGGTGGTGACCGCAGCGACGGTGCCGGCGGTGGCCTTGCCGTTCTCGAGCGAGCCGAGCACGGCGTTGCAGATGGCGGTGCCCACGGCGATGCCATCGGAGTCGCGCCCCATGCGAGCCGCGTCGTCGGCGGTCTTGATGCCGAAGCCGACCACCACGGGCAAGTCGGTATGGCCCTTGATGCGGGTCACCGCTTCGCCGACGGCGGCGTGGTTCTTGATGCTGGCGCCGGTAATGCCGGTCATCGAGACGTAGTAGACAAAGCCCGAGGTGTTGTTGAGCACCGCCGGCAGGCGGGCGTCATCGGTGGTGGGGGTGGCGAGGCGGATGAAGTTGATGCCGGCCTGCAGCGCCGGGATGCAGAGTTCGGCATCCTCTTCGGGCGGCAGGTCGACGACGATCAGCCCGTCGACCCCGGCCGTCTTGGCCGCGGCGAGGAAGGCATCGACACCGAAGATGTAGATGGGGTTGTAGTAGCCCATCAGGACGATCGGGGTTTCGTTGTCCTGCCGACGGAAGGCTTCGACCATGCTCAGCGTCTTCCGCATGGTCTGTCCGGCGGCGAGGGCACGCTGGCCGGCGGCCTGCACGCCCGGGCCATCGGCCATCGGGTCGGAGAACGGCATGCCGAGCTCGATGATATCGGCGCCGGCGGCCGGCAGTGCCTCGAGGATGGCTTGCGCAGTCGCCAGGTCCGGGTCACCGGCCATGGTGTAGGCGACGAGCGCCGGACGGTTCTGCGCGGCGCAGAGGGCAAAGCGCGCGGGGATACGGGTGGTCATCAGCTGTTCATCCCCAGATAGCGGCCGACACTCTCGACATCCTTGTCGCCGCGGCCCGAAAGGCAGAGGACGATGGTCTCGTCTTTGCCCATGGTCGGCGCGACCTTCATCAACTGGGCGAGGCCATGGGCGCTTTCCAGTGCCGGAATGATGCCTTCGAGTTTGGTACAGAGCTGGAAGGCTTCGAGCGCTTCCTTGTCGGTGATCGGCGCGTAGGTGACGCGTTTGGTGTCGTGCAGGTACGAGTGCTCGGGTCCGACGCCGGGATAATCGAGGCCGGCCGAGATCGAATGGCCCTCGAGGATCTGGCCATCGGCATCCTGCAGCAGGTAGGTGCGGTTGCCGTGCAGCACGCCGGGGCGGCCACCGGTCATCGAGGCGGCATGGCCATTGTCGACTTCGATGCCATGGCCGCCGGCTTCGGCGCCATAGAGCTTCACCGAGGCATCGTCGAGGAAGGCGTGGAAGGTACCGATGGCGTTAGAGCCGCCGCCGACGCAGGCGACCACCGCGTCAGGCAGCTTGCCGGTCTCGGCCTCAATCTGTGCCTTGATCTCTTCGCCGATCACCGACTGGAAGTTGCGCACCATCTCCGGATAGGGGTGCGGGCCGGCGGCGGTGCCGATCAGGTAATAGGTGGTCTCGACATTGGTGACCCAGTCGCGCAGCGCCTCGTTCATGGCGTCCTTGAGCGTGCCGGCGCCGGCGGTGACCGGGCGGACCTCGGCGCCAAGCATCTTCATGCGGAGGACGTTGGGGTACTGCCGCTCGACGTCGGTGGCGCCCATGAACACCACGCAGGGCAGATCGAACTTGGCGCACACCGTCGCCGTCGCCACGCCATGCTGCCCGGCGCCGGTCTCGGCGATGATGCGGGTCTTGCCCATGCGCTTGGCGAGGAGGATCTGCCCGAGCGTGTTGTTGATCTTGTGCGAGCCGGTATGGTTCAACTCTTCGCGCTTGAAGTAGACCCTGGCGCCACCCAGTTGCTCGGTCAGCCGCTCGGCGAAATAGAGCGGCGAGGGGCGGCCGACATAATGGGTGGCGAGGTGCTTGATCTCAGCCTGGAACTCAGGATCAGCCTGCGCCGCGCGATAGGCCTTCTCGAGATCGAGGATCAGCGGCATCAGGGTTTCGGCGACGAAACGGCCGCCATAGAGCCCAAAGCGACCCTGCTCGTCGGGGCCGTTGCGAAGGGAATTGGCCCCGGTCGCGGTCACTGCTGAACTCCTACCCGTGTGCGGCTCGCGCCTTGTCGATGAAAGCCCGGATCAGCGCGGCGTCCTTGACACCGGGTGCGGTTTCGACGCCGGAGGAGACATCCACAGCCATCGGTCGAACGGCCCGGATTGCCTCGCCCACCGTCTCGGGCGTGAGGCCCCCGGAAAGCATGAATGGAAGGTTGGGGTCAAGCGCCTTGAGCAGGCTCCAGTCGAACGGCACACCGTGCCCGCCGGTGCGATCGGCGCCCTTGGGCGCCTTGGCGTCGAGCAGGATGCGATCGGCGATGTCGGCGAAGTCGGCGACATGCGCCACATCCTCGGCGGTGCTGATGCCGATCGCCTTCATGATGGCGATGCCGGCCTCATCGCGGATCGCCTCGACACGATGCGGCGTCTCGGGGCCGTGCAGCTGGATCCAGTCGGGCGACAAAGCCGCGATTTCCATGACGCAGGAATTGTCCGGATTGACCAGCACGACGCAGGTCTCGATGCGGCCGCGCGCCGCCGAGATCAGTTCCTGCAGCGTTTCGAGATCGACATGCCGAGGGCTGCGCTCGAAATGCATGAAACCGACGATATCGGCGCCGGCATCGATCGCTGCGTCGAGCAGTGCCGGGGTCCTGATGCCGCAGATCTTGACGATGAGGGGGTCGGACATGTGCCTTGGATCAGTTGGGAACGAAATCTTCGGCGCCCAGCGCCGGCGGCTCGGGCGAGCGGCGGGCAACCTCCAGCTCGCGATGCAGCCGTTCGGTCTCGCGCTTGAAATGGCGCTCGTCGCGACGATGCGGCCCCTGGGCAAACCAGGTGGCGACGCCGCCGAGGAGCACGCCGACCAGCAGGACGGCAAACAATACCAGGAACAATGGCACCCCGACCCCCGGCGAGCTCAGGGCCTCCACCGGCGCGAAGGGGTTGAAATTCACCACCACCAGCTGGCGGTTGGCCAGGGCGAACACAATCAGCACCGCGCAAAGGGGCACCAGCACGAACCAGCCGACAATGCGTCTAATCATCGGAAATGCCAGACATCATCCCGCGCGATTGATCCGCTCACGGATTTCCTTGCCGGCCTTGAACTGCGGCACGTACTTCTCGCCCACATCGACGGTTTCGCCGGTACGCGGGTTGCGACCGACGCGCGCCGGCCGGTTTTTGACCGAGAAGGCGCCAAAGCCGCGCAATTCGACGCGGTCGCCACGGGCCATCGCGTCGCCGACCTCATCGAGGATGGCGTTCACGATATTCTCGATATCACGCTGAAACAGATGCGGATTCTCGTCGGACAGTCGCTGCACGAGTTCGGACTTTATCATACCGCCCCCCGGCGCACTCCACGGGTCGATGGGGTTCACATCGATGGGTTAGCCTGCCAAAGCGAGACCAAACCGTCAAGGGACATCGCCCCTCCGACACCAGAGCGCATCACTTCGGCAGCACTTTGGCCGAGCCAGCGGGTCACCCCGAACCAGCCTTCGGCCGGCAACGGAAAGTAATCGACCACCGGCAGGTCGGCGGCGATGGATTTGTCGGTCTCGAGCCAAGTAATAGCCTCGGCCTCTCCGCCGATCGCGTCGATCAGCTTCGCCTCGACGCCCTGGCGGCCGGTGATGATGCGGCCATCGGCCAGCGCCAGGGTTTCGGGGCGCGGAATGGCGCGGCGCTCGGCGACGATGTCGACGAACCACTCGAACGAATCGTTGACCAGCGCCTGCAGCGAAGCGCGCACCTCGCCCTGCATCGGCTCGTTGATGTCGGGCTCGGCTTTCAGCGGGCCGGTCTGCACCTTGTCGAAATTGACGCCGATGGTGTCGAGGAGCTTGCCGGCATCGACATGCTGGTACAGCACCCCGATCGAGCCGACGATCGACAGCCGGCGGGCAAAAATGCGGTCGGTGCCGATGGCGGTCATGTAGGCCGCCGACGCACCCAGCTCGCTGATCACCGCGACCACCGGCTTTTTGGCGCGCAGCACGCCAAGCGCCTCGTAGAGTTCCTCGCCGCCGGCCGTGGTGCCGCCGGGAGAGTTGATGGCGACGATCACCGCTTTGACCGCATCATCCTCGGCCAGCTTGTCGAGGATTTTCAGCCGGGCCGGATCGGTCATGATGGTGCCGGTAATGCTGACCCGGGCGATGCGGTCGCCAGGGCCGCCCTGCTCCATGGCGAAGCGGCCGACAATGGCGAGCACGGCGGCGGCGAGCGCGAGGAAGAACAACACCCGCCACAGCCGGCGCGAGCGGCGCAGCCGGGCATTGGCGGGGATCAGGTGCGCGGCATCGCCTGATGTGTCGGTCATCTGGGCCTCATACGAAACTGCCGCGAGGTAACCCGCGCGGCGCGGCAAATGCAAGGCGGGGACCACGCTGTTTCACGCCTGATCGGCGAGGCCCTGGCACGGCGGTGCTGCACCGCCCCCTCGCCCCTCCTAGGGGAGCGCAATAGCGCCCCCGGGGGAGAGGGCTGGGGTGAGGGGACGTAGTTTGCACCGGCAGTGCCACATCTGTGGCGCTCAACGCAGGTGCTCTAAACCCTGAGCCGCTGCCGCTCGGTCTTGATGAAGCCGGCGAGGTGATCGGCCTCGAACAGGGTGAGGGCCCTGCCCTGCTGCAGCAGGCGGTCGCGTTCGGCTCGGCCCAGCGCATTCTCGAGGGCAGCCGACAGCCGGTTGCGCTGCATTTCCTCGGTGGCCTGGCGGCCGTCGATCCAGCCCTCGAAACTCTTGTCGGTGAAGCCGACCAGCAGCGCCGCGACATCGAAACTGCCGCGTGTCGCCAGCAATTCGGCGGCATTCTGCAGCAGGCACCAGTGCCACTGCCCGCCATCGCGCGGCACGATCTCGGCGGCCTCGTAGAGCGGCGCCACGGCACCGTCGAAATCGCCCAGGGTCATGCGGTAAGCGGCATTGTTGTTGAGGTGAAAGCCGAGCTGCAGGCTGCGGCCGGCGGCCCGCAATTCCGGCATGATCTGCTCAGAGAGCGACAGCGCGCGAACCGTGTCGCCGCCCTTGTGCAGCATTTCGGCGAGGTTCATCACCGAGCGGAAGCGGCCCTTGGGGTTACCGACATCGAGATGCATCTCCAGCCCGGCTTCGGCGCGCGCCAGCCCCGACACGGTGTCGCCACGGGTCCAGGCCTGCGTGCCGATGGCGACCAGCGCCCAGGATTTCACCTTGCTGGGCGGCATGTCGGCGATCAGCGTTTCGAGTTCGGCGACCAGCGGCTCCGCATCGCCCTGATGGTGAAAGAAAATGGTGATCCAGGCGGTGAGCACCAGCGCCTGGGTGTAACGCAGCCGGTCATCACTCTGCCTGAACCAGGCCAGCGCCGGCTCGAGCCCCTGATAGGCGCGGACATCCATGGCGTTGTAGCGACCGATTTCGCCGAGCGCCAATTGCAGCCGGGCCGCGGTTTCGGGCGGCACGGCGCCAACCAGCGACATGCCGGCCTCGATGGTGGCGAGCCCTTCGGCGCCCAGTTGCTCCTCCATGAAGTAGCGGTAGGAGCCGGCGGCGAGCTCGACATAACTCGGCCAGTCGGCGCGGGTCTTGGTCCAGCTCAGCGCAGCGCGAAGGTTGTCGCCGTCCGGGCGATAGATCTGGTCCCAGCGCTCGTCGGCCAGCACCTCCCAGCGCAGCACGCTGTCGGCGAACAGCTCGCGGACATAGGCAGCGTGCTGGTCCCGGGTGGTGACGTCCTCGCCGGCCTCGGCCAGCTTGTCGAGGGCGAAATGCCGGGTCGAGTCGAGCAGGCGATAGCGCGCCCGGTCCTGCGCATCGCGCACCACGAGAGAGCGACGGACCAGCTCCGCGACTCGGGTTTCGGCGCCCTCGCCCGCCACGGCGTTGACGGCGGGAATGGAGAAGCTGCCCTGGAACACGCCAAGCGCCCGCAAGGTCCGCTGGTCGTCGGGCTCCAGCAGGTCGTAGCTCCAGGCCAGCGAGGCAGCGAGCGAGCGGTGTCGTGGCAGCGCCGGGTCCCAGTCGGCCTCGAGACTGGCCAGTTGCTGTTCGAGCTGGCGGTCGACGGTCTCGATGCCGACCGTGGCGGCGCGGGCGGCGGCCATCTTCAGCGCCAGCGCCACGCCGTCGAGGCGGCGGCAGAGCCGCGCGACGATCGGCAGCTCTTCGGCGGAGAGCTTTTCGCCGAACGCCTCGTAGCAATAAGCGAGAAACTGCGCCGAAGCGGCATCGGCCAGCTCGCCCTCGCCGGAGACGGCGAAGGGCAGGAGCTTGAACACGTGCTCCTCGGGCAACGCCAGCGGCACCTGCGAGGTGGCGAGAATGCGGATATGCGGGACCTCTGCGAGCAGGGTGCGGATGACGCGCGCCGCGGCGCCGCGCACATGCTCGCAATTGTCGAAGATCAGCACCGCCTCGGTCGGTCGCAGATACTCGACGATCGACTCGAGCGAGAGGCTGCCGGCGCGGAACGGCACCGCAAGGGTCTGGATCAGCACGCTTTCGATGAATTCGCCGCTGCCCAGCGCGGCGAGATCGACCATCCAGACGCCGCCATCGACGGCCCCGAGCGTCTCGGCCACCGCTACGGCAAGCGTAGTCTTGCCGACGCCGCCGGGGCCGAGGATGCTGACCAGCCGGTGCTGCTCGAGCAGGCGCGCCACCGCCGCGATTTCGGTCTCGCGCGCCACGCAGTCGGAGCGATAGCGCCCGAGATTGCCGTCGGCGCCGGCGGCGAGCGGCTGCACGGGCGCTTCGTCATCGATCGGCTCGGGGCCGACATATCTGTAGCCGCGGCCATGCACGGTGGCAAAGAAGCCGGGGCCGAGGGCCTTGCGCAGCGCCGACATGTGGACCTGCAGGGTATTCTCCTCGACCACCACGCCGGGCCACACCGCGTCGAACAAGGCCGACTTGTCGAGCAACTGGTTGGGTTGAGCAAGGAACACCTCGAGCAGGTCGAAGGAACGCCCCGAAAGCTCGATCAGCCCGTCGGGGCCGATGAGCTCGCGTTCCCGCGGCCGGATCCGGTAGTCGCCAAAGCGTTTTTCCATCGCGTCACCATAGCTGATTCAAGCTGATCAGGACTGCTTCAGAACTCTTCAGGATTGCCCCAAGGACTGCCGGGCCGGCTGGGGCGATGATCATCGCATCAGATCCGAGGAGACGGTCAAATGTTGTACCAGCCCAAGCCCCGCACCCGTGCCGCCACTGTCGCCCGGCACGTGCTCGTCGCCATCGCCGGCGTGTTCGCCGGGATCGGCCGCAGCAGTTCAGACGGCGCCTATCTCGACGGCATGCGCAGCCGCGAACTCGAAGACCTCGGCCTCCGCCGCGGCGACGACGGCAGCTACCGGACCTTCAACTGAGCTCAGTCGAGCTTGCGCACCATGTAGCGCGCGGCTTCTTCATAGCTCAGCAGCTCGCCGTAGAGCTCGGGGACATCGGTGATTTCGAAGCCGTGGCGCTGCCAGAACGGGATCGAGCCGTTCACCGCCACCAGCGTCATGGTCGGGTAGCCTTCGACGCTGGCGTGCTTGGCCAACGCATCGACGATCTTGGAGGCCGCGCCGACCCGGCGGGTCACCGGCAAGAGGCAGAGATCGTGCAGATAATAGGTGTCCGGTTCGGCCGGCAGCGCCTTCAGCAGCGTGTTGAGCGGCGGCAGGGTGCCATAGAGCCAGGGGTGGCTCAGCACGTAACCGGCCGGCTTGTCGCCGATCTCGAGCAGGTAGCAGCCGTGGCGATAGAGCTTCAGGCGCTCGGCCAGCACCTCGGGGGTTTCGAAGAAATCGACATGCACGGTGTCGGCAATGCCCTGCACGGCCGGCAGGTCATAGCTGGTCATGGCGCGCCAGGCGACATCCTTCAGAAGCATCCATTCCCCCCAAACAAAGGGCCCGCACCTGTTGGTGCGAGCCCCGTAGATGCGACCCGCGAGCCCCGGAATAAACCGGAGGCTCGCGGAACAGCTTACTTGTCGTCGCGGCCCTTGAGGGCAGCGCCCAGGATGTCACCGAGCGAAGCGCCCGAGTCCGACGAACCATAGGCGGCCACGGCTTCCTTCTCCTCGGCGATTTCAAGCGCCTTGATGGAGAGCTGGATGCGCTGGGTCTTGCGATCGTACTGGGTGACGCGCGCGT
>Ga0209902_100896_pt1 | contig 20959 bp, 16 predicted proteins | sample FECB27metaG_FD_188304 | JGI IMG/M metagenome (GOLD analysis project Ga0209902, IMG submission 188304) | Cyanobacterial communities from the Joint Genome Institute, California, USA - FECB-27 (SPAdes) (version 2) | ecosystem: Environmental > Aquatic > Thermal springs > Hot (42-90C) > Microbial mats...
GCCGAGGCCGCGCGGCGCGTTCAGCGGGTTGTTGCCGCCGTTGCTGCCGCCGCCCGGATTCGGCGGCACGAAGCCGCCCGGCCCGACGGCCACGTCGTTGATGCCGTTCATGCGATCGCTCACGGACGGATGGCCCAGAACTCCATGGCCAGGCCGGGGAACTCGCCGGCCAGGTGCATGGCCACGCCGCCCGACTTCTCGAGCTGGCGCCACATGTCGCCGCTCTTGTCGAGCTCGAAGTAGTGGTAGCCCGCGTTGTAGGGAATCTGCCGCGGCGCCACCGGCAGCGGCCGCACGGTCACGCCCGGCAGCTGCAGCTGCACCAGGTCGCGGATGCGCTCGACCGAACCGATCTTCACCTGCGTGGGGAAGCGCTGCTGGATCGCATCGGCCGGCAGGTCGGCATGCACCGCGAGCACGAAGCCGGCGTTGCGCACCAGCACCGGGTCGGGCATGCGGCCCACGCGCACGCCATGGCTGCGCTCCTCGAGCTCGATCGCGATCGCGCTCTGCTCGAGCACCGCCGACAGCGAGCGGCGCAGTTCCTCCATCAGCGGGCGGATGCTCTCGTTGAGGTTGTCGTGGTCGTACACCGGCCACACCACGGGCCGCCGCGTGGGCGAGGTATGCGTGGCCAGATGGCAGGCGAGCTTGAACCAGTCGACGAACAGTTCCTCGGGATGCACCTGCACCGCCTGCTGCGCATGCCAGGTGAGCGCGAGGTAGCGGTTCACGAGTTCGAGCAGCAGGAAGTCGGAGACCTCGCTGACGCCGCCGCGCCCCGGCTGCGACAGGCGCGAGGCCAGCGCCTCGGAACGCTGCGTGAGCAGGCCGTGCAGCTCGGCCACCATGCTGCGCAGCATCGGCTGCGCCGACACGTCGAGCACCGGCGGGATGTAGTTCGCGTCGATCACCAGCTTGTGGTCGGTGCGGCGCTCGATCACGCGCAGCGCACCGATCGCCTGCCACTCCGCGGTCAGCGACGAGGCGCGCACCAGCCGCAGCCGCGGCGCCGCGAGCTGCAGCACCGCCGGTCCCAATGCAACTGCGTTGCCATCGGCGACTTCGCGCTCGACCACGTGGAAGCGCGCGGCCGAGGTCGTGTCTTCCGCGAAGATGACTTCCTCGCCGCCGGGCCGGCGCAGCGGCAGCGCGAGCACCACGAGTTCGTCGGTCAGGTCGCCGGGCACGTCGTAGGGAACGGGTGCGTCCTCGACGCCGAAGGAGAACGGCGTGCCGTCGGGCATCACGCCCGCGCCGCCGAGCAGCGAGACGCGGCCCAGCGCATGCGCATCGCGATCGATGTCCAGGTGCAGCCAGCCCCAGTACGCACCCTGCAGCCCCGCGGTGCGGCGCGTCACGTACTGCTCGACATAGCGCTCCAGTTGCTGGAAGTGCTGCGGCCGCAGGTACATGCCCTCGGACCACACCACGCGATTCGCCAATGCCTGCGGATGGGCGCCCGTTCTGCTGATGGCGCCCGGATTGCGAACTGTCACCAAAGAAAACCTCCTGGAGTGCGGCCACTGTCGTGCGGGCGGTCCATCGTCGCGACGGCCTCCCTGCATGGGCGCAATGCGTGTCGATGCTACACGGCGATGTTTACGATTTGCACCGTTTTTGCAGCGTCGAGGTGTCGGCCTACGTGCGGCGCACTTTCGTACTAGGGCGTGCGTGCAAGTGCTACGAAATCACGTAGTCGGCAACAGTTCGATACCGCTCTTGCGGATCACGATGCGAACCTTTTGTTCACTCGGAGAGAACTGCCAGACCTTGTAGAGGTTCGTCTGCTTGGGCTCCTTGAGCGGCAGCACGAGGCGCCAGCGTGCGTTCTCGAGCTTGCGGTAGCCCGCGATCACGCCGATGGCGCGCGAATCGAGGCCGGCCTCGCGCTTGAAGGTGCGCTCCTCGCCGCTGCGCAGAATGGCCTGGTCGGCATTCACGAGTTCGGCCGCGAGCGTCTCGCGATCGCGGTCCTGCAGTGCAAAGTAGTCAGCCGTTTCGAAGTTGCCCGAGGACTTGAGCTCGAAGACCTTCACGAGGATCGGCGCGGCCTGCCCGCGGCCATCGGGATTGACGCCGTCGTCGACCTTGATCGACACCGCATAGGGCGTGGGCATGGACTTGGCCGTCGATGCACAGCCGCCGAGTCCGGCGAGCCATGGCGACGTCACGATCGCACTTCGCAACAGGGTTCGTCGATGCATGGGTTCTCCATCGAAGTTCGCACCTATAGTATCGAGACGTCATGCAGGGCCGATGTCGGCCGACGTGCCGTCATATCGATGCGGCACAGTATCCAGGCTTAACTTTGCAAGGCAGGAGAGAAGATTGAAGTCATTGCTGTGCGCTCTGTTGATCCCGCTCTTTCTGATCGCAGGCTGCGACACCACGCCGAAGGCCCCCGTCGATCCAGGCCCGCCGCAACCCGAACGCCTGAGCCAGCAGGTCGCGCGCACCACGCTCGAACGCGCGCAGCAGGCCTATGACGACGGCGACTACGCGAAGGCCATCTCCACGCTCAAGAGCGGCGGCGTGTCGGTGTTCGATGCGGCCGAGCCCACCACGCGGCTCGCCGCGATGAAGCTCGAGGCCTTCAGCTATTGCGTGGCCAATCAGCTGCCCGAGTGCCGCACGCAGTTCCTCAAGATCCTCGACGCCTTCCCCTCCTTCGATCTCAGCATCGCCGAGCGCAAGCATCCCGTGTGGGGCCCCGCGTTCGAAGCCGCCAAGAAGATGAAGCGCTGACGGGTCTCCCGCGCCAGGAGCCCGTGTCATGAATTGGGAGATGCCATGCGTTGGACGGTGATCGAACATGCGGGCAGGCCGGTGGCCGCGGGCCCGTCGGCCCTGCTCGCCGCGCCAGGCGGCACCATCGGCCGCAGCCCCGACAACCACCTCGTGCTGCCCGACGAACAGCGGCAGATCTCGCGCCTGCAGGCCACGGTGCGCTTCGACGACGAAGGCCGTGCGGTGCTGCGCAACATGAGCGCGGTGCTGCCGATCAGCGTGAACGGACAGACGCTGCGGCACGACCAGGAGTCGCCGATCGCCGAGGGCGATCGCGTGACCATCGGCAGCTACGTGCTCGAGGCCGCGCCCGCGAATGCAGCCGCGAGCCGCGCGGCGCCATCGATCGCGACGGCGGCCGCCGAGCCCACCATCGCATGGCCGCCCGCGATCGAGCCCGCGAGCTCGCGCCTCGCGTCGGCGCCCGTGAGTTCGCGCATCGCATCGACACCGGACTTCGGCGCGCAGGCCGCGTCGCTGCCGTCGTCGATGCCACCGCCCGCACCGGCCCATCCATCACCGATGCCCGCGGCAGCGCCGCTCGATGCGCTGCTGCCGCAGGCGCCGGTGTCCGATGTGTTCGCCGACCTGTTCGGCGCGGGCGCGCTGCCGATCGGCGACACGCATGCCGCGCCGCCGCGCGAAGTGCCCGCGCCGCAACCGGTGCCGCCACCGGTGCAGCGGCCGCCTGCGCCCGCGCCCGTGACCGCGCCGGTCTTCGCGCCGGCGCCGCCCCCCGCGTTCGCGCCTCCGCCCGCCGCAACGCCGTCGCCTTTCGCGGTGCCCGCACCGGCACCGGCCACGCGCTCGGCCATGCCCACCGCCGCCGACTGGGACGCGATCCTCGCCAATGCGCCGCGCCGCGTCGACAGCACGCCCGAGCCCATGCCCGACCCGTTCGCGCACGAGCCCTTCGAGCTGCCTTCGCAGGCGCGCAGGAACCCGGCCGATCCGCTGGCGCAGTTGAATCCCGGCGCCACCACCGACGTGTCCGACTTCGCGCTCAAGCGCGGCATCGATCCGCTGTCGCTGTTCGCGGCCGACCAGCATGCGCCCTCGCCGCTGTCCGATCCGCGCCCCACCGCGCTGACGCATGCGCCCGCGCTCGAGGACGTGCATCCCGCGATGGACCTGCTGGAGAAGCGGCCGACAGTGCCGGGCTACAGCCAGTCGAACCATGCGCGCGAGGTGTCGGGCCAGTTCCGTCCACCGACGCCGATGCCGCTGCCCGTGGCGCAGCCGCCCGCGCGCATGGTCGAGCCCGAGCCCGTGCGCGAGGCAGCGCCCGCGGCGCCGGTCGCCGCGCCGCCCACCGCATCGATGCAGGGCGCGCCCGTCGAGGCCGCGCTCGCGTCGATGCCGACGCGCGCACCCGCCACGCCCGCCGAAACGCCGCTGCCGGCGGCGCTCTCGACCATGGCCCCGGTGGCGGCGCCCGTGGTGGCACCCGCGCCGGCCGTGGTCGAGGTGCCGGTCGAAGTCGTCGCGCCGAAGGCGAGCCCCGAACCGGTCGCCGTGGTTGCGCCCCCGAGCCCCGCGGCCGACACCGCGCCCGCGCTGCCCGCCGCCTCCTGCGAGGCGCTGTTCCGCGCCTTCCTCGACGGCGCCGGCGTGCCCGACGTCGCGGGCCAGCAGCAGCTCGATGCCGAGATGATGCGCAGGCTCGGCCGGCTGATGCGGGCCTTCACCGACGGCACCATCGAGCTGCTGTCCTCGCGCGCGATGCTCAAGCGCGAGGTGCGCGCCGAGATCACGATGATCGTGGACGAGGAGAACAACCCGTTCAAGATCCTGCCCAATGGCCGCGCGGTGCTGATGCAGATGTTCGGCGCGCGCATGCCGGGCTTCCTGCCGCCCGAGGCCGCGGTGCACGACGCGCTCGGCGACCTGCAGTCGCACCAGCTCGGCATGGTCGCGGGCATGCGCGCCGCGCTGCTGATGGTGCTGCAGCGCTTCGACCCCGAGGCGCTCAAGAAGGACACGCCGCACGACGGAGGCCTCGGCGAGAAGCTGCTGCCCGGCGGGCGCGAGGCGCGCCTGTGGCGCCAGCTGCAGCAGCTGCATGCCGAGACCACGGCCGCGGTCGAGGACGACTTCCAGGCCGTGTTCGGCCGGGCCTTCCAGCAGGCCTACGACCGGGAAATGGAACGATTGAAGGAGGCACGCCGTGCTTGAAGCGACCCGCACGACCCCGTTCGCCGTCCCGCTGTCCACGTCGCAGTTCTCCTGCGTGGGCGAGCGCAGCGGCAACCAGGATGCGATCGGCTACCACCTCGACGACTGGTTCGGCTGCTTCGTCGTGAGCGACGGCGTCGGTGGCAACGCCGGCGGCGAGCAGGCCGCGCGCACCGCGGTCGACACCGCGCTCAATGCCTTCGTCGCCAACCCCTCGGTGGCCGCCGAGGACATCCAGCAGTGCGTGACGCGCGCCAACGACGCGATCCTCGCGCGCCAGCGCGCGCAGGCCGAGCAGGGAAAGATGAGCGCGACCTTCGTCTCGCTGTTCGTCGACCGCAGCAACGGCCAGGCGCGCTGGGCCCACGTGGGCGACAGCCGCCTCTACTGGTTCCGTCGCGGCGTGCTGATGGAACGCACCGAGGACCACAGCCTGTCGCAGCGCTCGCGCGAAGGCATGGCGCAGGGTGAGGCCGTGCCCGCCAACGGCGCGCAGGCGCTGATCCAGAGCAACCTGCTCTACCGCGCGCTGGGCGCGCGCGAGCGCGCCGAGGCCACCGTCTCGGGCACGCAGCGGCTGGCCGACGGCGATGCCTTCCTGCTGTGCACCGACGGGCTGTGGCAGCTGATCTCGCAGCAGGTCATGGAGCGCTCGCTGCAACTGGCCGACAGCGCCGAGGAATGGCTCGCGCTGCTGCGCCGCGCGGCCGAGGCCAAGGCCGACGAGTCGCGCGACAACTTCTCGGCGCTCGCGGTGTGGGTGGGCTTTCCGCAGCAGGTGACGCTGGCGGGCACCGCCACGCCGCGCTGAGCGCGGGGCCCGGCGGCTTCAGGCCGCCAGCACCAGCACCTTGAGCTGGCTCGGCACCAGCCGCATGCCGACGATGTTGCAGCGGTTCTGCAGCGTGATGCTGGTGACGCGCGTCGCGGGCGTGCCCTTGAGCAGCACCGTGAAGGCACCCGTCAGGTGGCGCGACTGCTGCATGAAGGTCTGCGAGATCATGCCGCCGAGCACCCCGGGCTGGTCGCCGAGCGTGATCGGCGTGACGGTCGCCATGTTGTGGGCCGGCATGCCCATGAACAGGATGTTCCAGGCATTGGGAATGGCCATCGGCCCCAGCGCCATGTTGGGAAAGGGAATGGGCACCGGCGTGCGGCACACGTCGGGGAACGCGAGGTCCATCCCGAACAGCTGGCAATTGGCGAACATGCGGCCTCCCTCCTCAACCCATGTGGATCTGCGCGGCGTCGACCTTCACCAGGTCCTGCCCGGTGACGGTCGTGTGCCGGCCGTGGATGCGCACCGTCTCGCTGGCCTTGCAGTCGAGGTGGCGCACGCGCGACTGGTCCATCTCGTCGACGATGCGCAGCGTGTTGCGCGCCATCTGCACGATGCGGTCGGCCACGGTCTCGAAGACCTTGCCGAACAGCTTCGCCGTGCCGGTGGTCGCCTCGACCTCCTTCGCCGTGAGGCGCAGCGCGTCGGTGCGGCAGTCGGCCCTGTCGGCCTGCATCGACCACTGCTCGGCGCTCATGGCGAGCCGCGTGCCGCTGCGCAGCCGCACCTCGCCCTCGCTCTCGATCGCAACCGGGTGCGCGTTGCCGCCGAGCACCAGCGCGCCGTCGACCTCGATGCGGCTGACGGCGGCATCGGCCTGCTCGAGCACCGCGATCAGGAACACGCGGTAGGCGTCCGGCCCCGAGACCAGCACGGTGTCGCCGAGCTGCGGCTTCAGCAGGCAGCTGGCCGCGCGGCGGCAGGTGCGCAGGCCGCCGGCCTCGTCCTCGATGGCGAACTGCCCGTCGGCCAGCAGGCTGCGAACCGTGCCGATCGAATGAACCGGGGACGAGGCGTCGGAGGCGACGCGCAGCGGAACGACGTTCATGGTGATTTCCCTTTTCGAGCTCGGATGAAACGATGGCGCGGCATCAGCGGGCGTCGGACCACGACTGCGCGCGGTGCAGGTCCGGGTCGTTTTCGATGATGCCGCCGCGCCTGGAGAAACGGGTGCCCTGCTGGATGGCGCGATGCAGGCGGGTGCGCAGAAAGTGCGCATCGACGAGGTCCGCGTCCGTGAGGTCGGCATAGGAGAAGTCGGCGTCCTCCAGCCCGGCCTGCGCGAAGCTCGCGCCCCGGCAGCGCACGCGATGGAAGACGGCGAGCGGCAGCCGCGCCTGCGCGAAGTTCACGCCCTCGAGCGCGGCATCCACCCACAGCGACTGGTCGAAGCGCCCCGCGCCGCAGTCGGCGCCGGCCAGGTCGGCCTCCGCGAAGATCGTCATGCAGGCCTCGGCCCCGCCGAAGCGCGCGCCGCGCAGCGAGGCGCCCTTGAAGTTGCTCTGCGTCAGCGTGGCCTGGCGGAAGTCGACCTCGTCGAGCCGCGAGTCGGTGAACTGGCAGCGCGGCAGCACGAGCCCGGCGAACTGTTGGCGCGTGAGCTCGCATTCGAGGAACACCACGCCATCGCCCTGGAACTGCGCGAAGACGGTGCTGCGCAGGTCGAGCTTGAACATCGTCACGGACTGCAGGCTGGCGCCGGTGAAGTCGCAGCGCGCCAGGTTCGATTCCGTGACGGTGGCCTGCGCCATGCGCCGGGTGCGCAGCGAGGCCTCGGACAGGTCGCAGCGAAAGAAGGTGACGCGGTCGAGCAGCGCATCGTCGAAGCGCGCGAGCGCCAGGTGCGACTCGACGAACCCCGCCTGCTCGAGCAGGGCGCCCGAGAAGTTCGCGCGCTCGAAGCGCCCGCGGAACAGCTGCAGCTGCCCGCCCTTGGCGCCCGCGAAATCGCAGTCCGCCATCGTGCAATGGCTGAGGATGCCGCCCGAGAGGTCGGCGCCGCGGAAATCGGCACCGGTGAAGTCGATGCGGTCCCACAGCGCGCCCGACAGGTCGAGCCCGCGCAGGTCCCAGCCGCGGCAGTCGAGGCCCTGGAGCTGCACGCCGTGGCGCACCGCATCGAGCAGTTCGTCGAGGGTCATGGCGTGGCCTCCGGATCGCGCCGCGGCCAGACCTTGGCATGCTGCGTGTAGGCGTCCTCGAGCAGCGTGGTGGCATCGATGAAGGCCTGCGACACATCGGCGCGGAACAGGTTCGCCTCGCGCAGGTCGCTGCCCAGCAGGTTCGACTTCGAGAAGTTGGCGTCGATCAGGTTGGCACCGCGCAGCGAGGCGCGCGCGAGGTTGGCGCGCACGAACAGGCTCTCGCCCGCGACGAAGCCGTCGAGCCGCGCGTCCGACAGGTCGCATTCCGACAGGTCGCAGTTCTCCAGCCGCACCGCGCTCAGGTCCGCGCCCGCGAAGGAGGTGCCGCGCATGCCGCACTGCTTCATGAAGGCGCCCACCGCCGTCACGCCCGCGAACGCGCTGCCCAGCGCGATGCTGCAGGCATCGAAGCGCGCATGCGAGAGATCGACCTGCGCCAGCAGCCGGACCGTGACGAAGCCGCAGCGCACCAGCCGCGCGGCATTCAGCGACACGCGCTCCAGGCTGCATTCGAGCAGCAGCACCTGGTTGAGCTCGGCCTGGTCCAGCACCAGGTCGCGCAGCGTCATGCGGCGCAGCGCGACCTGCGTCCAGCGCGAGGACTGCATGGCGCATTCCACCATCTCGGTCTCGTGCAGCTGGGTCTGGTCGAGCTGCGCGCCGCGCAGGTTGCAGCCCGTGAAGCGCGTGCCGTGGCAGAGGGTCTCGCGCAAGCTGGCCGACGAGAGGTCGCAGTCCTGCAGGTGCGCGCCGCCGAGGTTGGCCTTGTCGAGCCGGCTGCCCGCCAGCAGCGTGCCGGTGAGCAGCGCGCGCGCGAGCACGGCCTCGGTGAAGTCGCAGCCCTCGAGGTTGGCGCCCTGCAGGTTCGCGTCGGCCAGCACCGCGTGGCTGAAGTCGGCGCCGCGCAGGTCCATGCCCGAAAGGTCGGCGCCCGTGAGGTTCATCTTCGAGAAATGGCGCGCCTCGGGCGCGGCCGCTTCCAGCCGGCGCCGCAGCTTGGCGGCGCGGAAGCTGGTCACGCGCGGGGCCTCGGGCGCCAGGTGCGCCGAGTACAGGCGGCCCTGCAGCTTCAGCGGATCGGTCTCCAGCGGCGGGTCGGCGTCCTCGTCGCCCGGGCCTTGCTCGTCCTCCCCGAAGGCCGACGGCGCCGGTTCCTGGGGTGCCGTCGCGCGCTCGGCCTCGACGCGCGCCACCTCGCCCTCGAGCCGCTCGCGCGCCTGCTGCGCCTGCGCCTCGGCCCGCTCGAGGTACTCGGGCAGGTCGTCGAAGCCCGGCAGCACCTCGGGCACCGGCAGCGGCGCGAGGTACTCGGCGGGGTCGAGCCCCTGCGCGAGCAGCTCGGCGCGCTGCTGCTCGTGATGCCGGCGCATGCCGGCCTGCAGGTTGCGCGGCAAGGGCTCGGCCAGGGTGTCGGGCATGCGCATCGCGGTCCATTCCGCCAGCAGCTCGCGCGGCACCAGGTCGCTGTCGCGCAGCACGTGGACGGCGCTCTTCTCCGGATCGATGCGCTTGCGCAGCACGTCGGCGTAGTGCGTGTCCGTGCGCGGCGCATCGGGCAGTTCGAGCGACGGCATGATGTGCTTCACATCGGCCGCATCGTCCTCGCGGATCGGCGTCGAGCCGTGCCACACCAGCACCACGCGCTCGCGGTCGGGAAAGAACCAGGCGGTGCTGAGTCCGAGCTCGACCCGGCGCAGCGCGCCGACCTCCTTGTCGAAGTTGAGGTGGCACACGGCCTGCCACGGCGGCAGGTGGCCGCGCAGCACCGGAATGCTCGGGTGCATGTTCCAGATCTCGTAGGGCGCGCCCGCGGGCAGCGCCGGCTGGCCGAAGCGCTGCTCGGGGCCGGCCGCATTGAAGAAGCGCCAGTCGAGGTCGTCGGCGAAACCCGGAAAGCCGTTCTGCAGCCAGGCGTCGTCGTAGCGCGTGCCGACCAGCGCCATGCGCTGCGGCGCATCGGGCAGCAAGCCCGAGAACGAGGCCGGCCGCGGTCGCTGCCCGCGGCGCTGGATCTGCTGCCCCACCACCTCGACATTGGGTAGCCGGCAGGTCGGCACGCCGTTGACGAGCTCGTCGACCGTGCCCAGGCCCAGCGGGTTCTCGGGCACATCGGGGCCGCCGAAGGCATGGCGCCAGTCGAGCGGCATCCGCTCGAACGCGGCCGGCTCGGTGATGTGGCCGCCGAGCCAGAAACGGTCGCCGAACACGGCCAGCGAACGATCGACCGTGCCCACGCGCAACCGTGCCGCGCAGCGGGTCTTGTCCTCCTGGTGCGCGGTGTAGGCGAAGCCGCTGGCCAGCACCTCGGCCTCGCCCTTGGGCATGCTCATGTCGAGCACGCTGCCGGGGTCGAGCACCTCGCCGGCCATCTGCCAGAGCTCCTGCTCGGGCTGCAGGCGCGGCTCGGCCTCCAGGCTGGCGCAGGCCAGCACGGCAATGCCCAGGTGGTTGCCGGAGCGCCAGCGATAGGGGCGGGTGAGCAGGCTGAGGCGAAAGGGCTTGACGATCTTCAAGGGTCGGCTTCGAAAGGGAAGGCTGCGCGCGATGCCGGCGCGGGATCAGAAGGAAAAGCCGGCCGGCCCGGCGATCGGCGAGATCACCAGGTCGGTGGCGGGCGAGGCGGAGGCGAAGCGCACGAGCACCGGACGGCCCACCGCGTACAGCGGCAGCTCGTTGAGCATCACCACCTGCTGCACGCCGACCTGGCGCTCGATACCGCCGCGGTCGGCGAAGCGCACGGTGAGGTTCATCAGCGGGCTGGTGTCGCTGTAGGCATCGCCGATCTCGCTGCCGACGATCACGCCCTGTGCCTGCGCGTCGAAGCCGCGGCTGCGTGCCTCGCGGCGGCGGATCTCGAGCAGCTCCCAGGCGCCGCACAGAAGCGCCGAGCCCGCGAACATCAGCGCGATGCAGGGCAGCGCCAGCCACATCGGGAAGGTTTCCAGCGGCACCAGCATCGGCACCAGGCCCGCGGCCACCAGCACGGCACCCAGGACCCGGATCCAACGTCGGCGGGGCATGGCGGTCGCTGCCATCACATGATCAGCACCAGGATCTTGATGTCCACGTAGATCGGGCCGATCGAGATCTTGGTTTCGGTCTTCTGGTTCAGCGCGCGGTTCGACCAGCGGTAGGCCTTGATGTCGAAGCTCGCGCCGCCGATGTTGGTGGAGGCCAGGTTGAAGGTCTCCGACAGCGAGGCGTAGGTGAAGGAGTTCACGAAGGCGATCGAGAACAGCAGCGGTGCCTGCGAGCGGATGTAGCTCGAGGCCTTGGTGGTGGCGCTGCCGCCGGCCACGGTCTCGATGCTGCCGTCGTACTTGTTGGTGTGCTTCTCGGTCGAATGCAGCAGGATCTTCTTGGCCTTGACGTTGAAGTCGGTCTCGGCCTCGATCGACACGTTCTTGGCCCAGCCCTTGTAGTCGCCGGCCGAGACGGTGGAGGTGTGGTTGCCGGTCGAGATCGTCTCCGTGAGGCCGTCCTTGATCGTGTCCTTGCCGCCGCCGCTCAGGATGTCGCGCTCCCACCCGGTCTTGTAGCTCTCGAAGCGCTTGCCGGTCCAGGTCTCCAGCCTGGAGTCGCCGGTCTTGACGTGCTCGATCATCCCCTCCTTCACGTCCACGTGCAGCGCCTGGTCGAAGGTCTCCTGCCGCAGGTCGGCCATCACGTGCACCTCGGAGCGCCCGGTCTCGACCGTTTCCTTGGCGCCTTCCTTGGTCGTGATCTCGATGCTGTTGTTGAAGAAGTGCTCGGTCTTCTTCGTCACCTCGAGCTTCGAGCCCGACTTGTAGATCGCGTGGTCGAGGCCCTCGTTGACCGTGGTGGTGCGCGCCTGGTCCACGGTCAGCTCGTCGTTCTTCTGGACGTGGGTGGTGCGGTTGCCGTCCACCGTGTGGGTCTCGTCGTTCTCGACCTCGATGACGAAGTCCTTCTGCGCGTGGATCTTGATCGACTCGTTGCTCGGGTCGTCGTCGATCACGAAGTGGTTGGCCAGCTCGCCGTTGCCCTTGAGGGTGCGGCTGATGAAGCCGCTGACCGTGGCCTTGGCCGGCAGCTCCAGCGGCGGCATCTGGTCGGCGTTGTAGACGCGGCCGATGATCAGCGGCCGGTCGGGGCAGCCGGCGATGAAGTCGACCACCACCTCCTGGCCGATGCGCGGATGGTTGACCGCGCCGAAGTTCGAGCCGGCCCAGGCGCTCGACACGCGCACCCAGCACGAGCTGTCCTCGTTGCGCTGGCCGTAGCGGTCCCAGCGGAACTGCACCTTCACGCGGCCGTACTTGTCGATCCAGATGTCCTCGCCGGCCGGCCCCACCACGGTGGCGGTCTGCGGCCCGTTGGTGGTCGGGATGCGCGTCACGCGCGGCGCGCGGTAGGGGAACGAGGTCGGCTGCACGCCGAACTGGAAGCCGTAGTCGCCGTCGCCGTTGCCCGAGGCGTAGCCGCCCTCGCGCAGGTTGTAGAGCACCGAGACGATCAGGTATTCGCGGTTGTCCTCGTCGCGCGGCGCGTTCTGCATCGTGAAGCGGTAGCCGGGCGCCATGCCGCGCACGGTGGCGTGGCCGATGTCGAGCTCGGCCTGGGCCTGCGCCTCCTCGAGCCGGATGCGCGCGTAGTGCTCGCCCTGGCCGGCGTCGCTGTAGCCGCCGAGCCATTCGTACATCTCGTACTGGCCGTGGTCGTTGCCGCGCGGCTGGCTGCGCGTGGTGAGCAGGTCGGCCTTGGGCTTCTTGAAGTCGAAGTCGTCGACCACGTAGGTGCCGGGACGGATCTCCTCGGTCACCTCCCACTGGTCGATGGCCTCGCGGCCCGGGTCGCCCACGCGGTCGGTCGAGACGTAGCTGATCCTCGGGTACTCGGGCAGCGTCTCGTGCGCGCTCATGTCGTCGGCCAGCACCAGCGTGTGCTGGTTCTTCTCGTGCTTGAAGAAGTAGTAGATGCCCTCGTGCTCCATGAGCCGGCTCACGAACGCGAAGTCGGTCTCCTGGTACTGCACGCAGTAGTCCCACTGCCGGTACGAGGCCGTGAGCTTCTTCTCGAGCGCGAAGCCGTACTCGCCGAGCACCTCCTCGAGGATCTCGACCACCGACTTGTTCTGGAAGATCTTGCAGTCGCTGGTGCGCGTGAGATACCACAGCCACGGCCGCACCGAGGCGCGGTACACCATGTAGCGCGACGAGGCCGCGTCGCGCCCGACCAGCGTGAAGCGCGTGATCTGGCCGTTGAGGTAGCGCGGCGTGCCGGTGAGCGTCTTGATCTCGAGCGTGAGCGGCTTGCCGAGCATGGCCTTCATGTCGACCGAGGTGTTCGGACTCAGCAGGTCGACCTCGAACTCGAACAGCTGGGACAGGCCCTCGCTGCCGTGCATCGAGCGGAACAGCAGCTGGTCTTCTGCGAGCGGTGTGTGGGCGGTGACGACACGGGCCATGGCAACTCCCTTCGCTTAGCTGGCTTCGGAAAATTCGTAGTGGAAGTCGTCGCCCTGCGCCGAGAGTTCGACGCCCGCGAGCTTGCGCGCACTGACCGTGGCGCCGATGACTTCCTCGCTCAATCGCGGCAGGATGGTGTGCGTGAGGATCGCATCGATCATCCGTCCGCCCGACTCGATGGCCGTGCACCGGCGCGCCACCAGCGCCACGGCGCTGTCGGTGTAACCCAGGGCAATGCCGTGGTTGGCCTGCAGGCGCGCGGCCACGCGGTCGAGCTGCAGCCGGATGATGCGGTGCAACGCATCGGCATGCAGCGGGTAGTAGGGCACCACCACCAGCCGCCCCAGCAGCGCGGGCGCGAACACCTTGAGCAGCGGCTCGCGCAGCGCCTGCGCCAGCGGCTCGGGGTCGGGGCGCAGCACCGGGTCCTCGCACAGCTGCATGACCAGGTCGGTGCCGACGTTCGAGGTCATGATGATCACGGTGTTGCGGAAGTCGATGTGGCGGCCCTCGCCGTCCTCCATCCAGCCCTTGTCGAAGACCTGGAAGAAGATCTCGTGCACGTCGGGGTGGGCCTTCTCGATCTCGTCGAGCAGCACCACGCTGTAGGGCCGCCGGCGCACCGCCTCGGTCAGCACGCCGCCTTCGCCGTAGCCCACGTAGCCGGGCGGCGCGCCCTTGAGCGTGGAGACGGTGTGCGACTCCTGGAACTCGCTCATGTTGATGGTGACGAGGTTCTGCTCGCCGCCGTAGAGCGCCTCCGACAGCGCGAGCGCGGTCTCGGTCTTGCCCACGCCCGAGGGGCCGCACAGCAGGAACACGCCGACCGGCTTGTTGGGGTTGTCCAGCCGCGCGCGCGCGGTGCGGATGCGCCGCGCGATGGTGTCGAGCGCATCGGTCTGCGCGACCACGCGCTGCGACAGGATCTCGCCGAGCCGCAGCACCGACTGCGCATCGTCGCGCACCATGCGCCCGATCGGGATGCCGGTCCAGTCGGCCACCACCGTGGCCACGGCCTGTTCGTCGACCGCGGCCAGGATCAGCGGCGATTCGCCCTGCAGTTGCGAAAGCTTGCGCTGCGCGGCGTCGAGCTCGGCGCGCATCTGCTCGGGCGAGGCCGGCGGCTCGGCGGGCGCCGCCTCTTCTTCGCTTTCTTCATCGCCGTCTTCGGCGACCTCTTCAGCCTGCACCGGCACCGCCGCCGGCGAGAGCCGACGGCGCAGCGCCACGATGCGCTCGACCAGCTCGGCCTCCTCGGTGCGCCTTTGCTCGAGCGTCGCGAGCTCGGCCTTGGCCGAATCGACCTGCGCCGCGATGTCCTGCACGCGCTGCGCCTCGCCCACGCCGATCGCGGCCTCGCGCTGCGCGATGCCCGACTCGATGCCCAGCACCTCGATGCGCCGCTGCAGGTCCTCGAGCGCGGCCGGCAGCGCATGCTGGCTCAGCGCCACGCGCGCGCAGGCGGTGTCGAGCAGGCTCACGGCCTTGTCGGGCAGCTGGCGCGCGGGAATGTAGCGGTGCGACAGGCTCACGGCGGCCTCGAGCGCGGCATCGAGGATCAGCACGCCGTGGTGCTTCTCGAGCTCGGCCGAGATGCCGCGCAGCATGATCACGGCCTTGTCTTCGGTCGGCTCCTGCACCTGGATGGTCTGGAAGCGCCGCGTGAGCGCCGGGTCCTTCTCGATGTACTTCTTGTACTCCGACCAGGTGGTGGCGCCGATGGTGCGCAGCCGGCCGCGCGCGAGCGCGGGCTTCAGCAGGTTGGCGGCATCGCCGGTGCCGGCGGTGCCGCCCGCGCCCACCAGCGTGTGGACCTCGTCGACGAACAGCACGATGGGCTTCGGGCTCTTCTCGACCTCGTCGATGACCTGCCGCAGCCGCTGCTCGAACTCGCCCTTGACGCCCGCGCCGGCCTGCAGCAGCGTGGGATCGAGCACCCACAGCGAGACCTCGCGCAGCGAGGGCGGCACGTCGCCCGCGGCCAGGCGCTGCGCCAGGCCCTCGACCACCGCGGTCTTGCCCACGCCGGCCTCGCCCGTGAGCAGCGGGTTGTTCTGGCGCCGCCGCATCAGGATGTCGACGATCTGGCGGATCTCGTCGTCGCGGCCGTAGACCGGATCGAGCTCGCCCGCGCGCGCCTTGGCCGTGAGGTCGCTCGCGTACTTGGCCAGCGCCGAGCCGCCCGCGGCCTGCGGCGCGGCACCGGCCTGGGCCGGCGCGCCGCCGGCCGCCGGTTCGGGCGCGATGTCGTAGTCGTCCTCGGGCGAGCCTTCGGTCCAGGCCGGCAGCTGCGCGATCAGCACGTCGGGCACCAGCTTGTCGAACTCGCGCGAGATGCCCGAGAGCACCTGGCGCAGCCCCGGCGTCTTGACGATGCCCGCGAGCAGGTAGGCACCGCGGATCGAGGTCGCCTCGAAGCGCAGGCTGGCATAGACCCAGGCCCGCTCGACCGCGCTGTCGACGTGCTCGGAGATGTCGCTGATCGAGGTCGCGCCGTGCGGCAGCCGGTCGAGCGCGCGCACCAGGTCCTGCTCGACCGCGTCGAGGTTGAGGCCGGCGCGCTTGACGATGCGCAGCAGGTCGCTGTCCTGCAGCTGCAGGATCTGGTGCAGCCAGTGCACGAGTTCGACGTAGGCATTGCCGCGCAGCTTGGCGAAGGCGGTGGCGGTCTCCAATGCCTTGTAGAGCATCGGGTTGAGCTTGGAGAACAGCGAGACGCGGCGGATGTCGGTCATGAGGCCTGGGTGAAGGAAGCGGAGGTGTGGGAAGCGGTGGCTGCGGAACGCGAATGCAGGGCCTCGGGCGCGAACACCAGGTCGCCGGCATCGGTGTCGGACAGGCGGGTGCCGAGCCAGCTGCCCCAGCCCAGGCGCTGGCCGCCGTTGAGCTGCATGCCGCCGGCCTCCTCCTTGCGCAGCACGAGCCGCAGCTCCCACGCGAATTCGATGCCGACGTACTGGCGCACCCAGTCGACCACCTGCTGCAGCCGCTGGCTGCCGGGCAGGAAGGCGCGGTACTGCTCGAGCGTGAGCGGCCCGAGCTCGAGGCGGAACTTGCTCTGCGCGTCACGCACGGCGAGGCCGATGGTGGCGCCGGCACCGAGCCGGTGGTTGCGCCCGAACAGGCCGATGCGGCTGACCTGCGGTTCGTCGATGGTCACCCAGTCGCTCACGAACTCCTCGACGCGCACCGGCAGGTCGAAGTACAGGCGCAGGATCTGGATCAGGCCCTCGGGATTGCGCGTCTGGCGCACCAGGTGGCCCGCCATGTGGGTGCGCGCATGGTCGGCGATGCGGTCGCGTTCCTTCAGGCCGGGCTGCCCCATGTTCATGAGGCTCGCGACGTACTCGACGAAGCGGTGGCCGTCGGGCCGGTCGAGGCTGTTGACCGACTGCGCATCGGCCCAGGCGCGGTAGAACAGCAGGATCAGCCGGTGGTGAAACAGATCGGCGAAGGCGCTGAGCGTGTGGTCGTTGTGGTGCCGCTTGCGCTCGCGCGCGTACTCGGTCAGGTGCAGCGGCAGCGGGCCGTTGGGGCCGAACAGGCCGAAGCCGTAGATCGAGATCTGCGGCGGGCCGTCGCGGCTGTCGTCCACGCCCGAGACGTTCGAGGGCGCGAAGGCCATCGAGGGCTCCTGCCCGAGGCGCAGCGGCTCGTCGAGCGGGCGCGGCGCGCGGCCCAGCAGCGGATGGTCGCCGTGCGCGTCGAGCCGGCGCAGCAGCATGAAGAGGTCGTGCTCGAAGGGCTGCTCGACCAGGCCGGCCCACAGCGTCGGATCGACCTGCGGCAGGCCGCGTACGGGCGGCGGCGCGGCCTCGGCCCGTGCCTCGTGCACCACCGCCCGATCCGCCGCGTCGCTCGCCGGCGCCTGTTGCGCGGCGTCCGTGTCCTCGCGGAGGTCGGTGGTGCTGTTCATACGGCGGGGCGGCGTCCGATGCGCGGCGTCCAGCGCGCGATCTCGCCGCGCTGCAGGCTGGCCAGCGCGAACTCGGTGAAGGCGTTGAGCGACACGTGGCGGCTGAAGAACTGCTCGAGCACGGCGCCGAACAGGTACGGGCTCGCGCCCGAGAACGCGGTCTCGTCGAGCTTCAGCGCGATCTCCACGCCGCGGCCGAAGACGATCGGGCCCGGCTCGGGCAGGCGGCGGAACACCGGCGCCAGCTTCATCGAGCGCACGCCCTGGATCTGCCGGCGCACCGCGGGATCGGCGAGGTTGCCGTAGAGATCGAGCATCTCGCGCAGCGCGGCCGCGCCCTGGTCGGCATCGACGTCGGTGAGGCTCAGGTAGTTGAGGCCCAGGTGGCTGATGAGGCGCCAGGTCAGCGCGCCCTCGGCCAGCGCCGGGTAGGGCCGCGAGGGCCCGCGCAGGATGCGGATCGCGCGCACCGGCGCCGACACGCGCAGCGTGAAGTCCGACTCCAGCCCGGTGGGCAGCAACAGCGGCAGGTCGCGGTTGGTGCACAGCGCATCGAGCGTGATGTGGCGCAGGCTGTGCGGAAAGGGCGCGTCGTGCTGGTCCACCAGCGAGACGTAGACCTCGCTGCCGGTGTAGCTGGTGCGCGTTCCCTGCGCGCGTGCGCGGTCCGACACCAGTCGCGGCTCGCGCCGCACCGAGAAGTAGGCGCCGAAGTCGCCGTCGTCGGAGGCGAAGGAGCCGAGGAAGGGCCGGAACTCGCGCTCCTCCGAGCCGTTGCTCATGTGGCCGACCACGCGCTCGACGGTGAAGATCTCGAAGTCGCGCGGCCGCGTGCGGTCGATCACCGCATGGTGCTCGTGCTGGCCCGGCCCGACCGGGATGCGGTCGCTGCGGCGCGGCACCAGGTTGACGATCGGCGTGCAGAACAGCGAGAACTGGCGCGCGTCGATCAACCGCTCGAGGTCGCCGTCGGCGCGGTCGAGCAGGATCACGATCTCCATCGTGGTGCCGCTCATCGCCGCGGCCGCGGCACGCAGCTTGTTGACGCTGAAGAACAGGTAGCGGTCGGGAAAGGCGAAGTACTCGTGCAGCAGCCGGTAGCCCTGGAACGAGCGCGCGTCGTAGGGCAGGAGCGCCTGGTCGGGGTCGAAGCCCTCGTGGCGGATCGCCTCCTCGCCCAGCGGCACGATGCGCGCGCCCTGGCCCGCGGTGCCGGGCCCGCTGCGGCAGACGGTGCCGATCGAGTGGTGCACCGCGAGCTCGAGCACGCGCAGCGCATGCAGCTCGGCGCCCGAGAGGAAGAACTCGAGCCGATCGAGCGGCATCTCGGCGAAGCGCGCGCCGCCCACGGCCTCGAGCTTGATCGTGATCGCGCTCTTGGCCTGCCGCGCGACGATCGGCAGCGCATGCAGGATCTCGGCCGGCACCGGTCCCAGGCTGGCCTCGGCGATGCGAATCGGCCACAGCGTGACCGCGTGGCCGGTGCGGAACTCGCAGGCCGTCTGCTCGCCTTTGATCATGCGCCCGCGCAGGATCGTGTGGCGCGGCAGCTCGTAGCCGGCCTTCAACGAGCCCTCGTTGAGGTTGCCGTCGATCTGCACCACGCCCATGGCGGGCAGCGGCGCGAGGAAGTTCGGATAGACCACCTCGAGCAGCCGCTGCGAGAAGCGCGGGAACTCCGCGTCCATCTTGAGCTGGATGCGCGCGGTGAGGAAGCTGAAGCCCTCGAGCAGCCGCTCGACGTAGGGATCGCTGACCTCGATGCCGCGCATGCCCAGGCGGCCCGCGATCTTCGGATAGCGCTGCGCGAACTCGGCACCAAGCTCGTGCATGTAGGTGAGTTCGCGGTTGTAGTAGTCGAGCAGCCGCGCGTCCATCAGAGGCCTCCGGTGGGGCGCAGCATCATGTGGCCGCTTTCGAGGTCGAGCTCGGAGCGCAGGATGAACTCGATCGGATAGGGCACCGACCACAGCGTGCCGCGGATCTCGAGCGCGAGCAGGTTGTGGTGCTCGAGCTCGGTGGCGTCGGTCACGCAGCGCACGTCGATGCTGTCCTTCATGATGCGCGGCTCGAAGTCGATGATGGCGGTGCGGATGGCGGCCTCGACGTCGGCGAAGTCGACCTCCGACATGCGCCCGCCGGCCCAGCCGCGCACGCCGTAGTTGACGACCGAGCGGCGCGCGCGCGGCAGGTCCTGGATCGAATGCGCGGTGCCGAAGTTGGTGGTGTTCAGAAGCCACTGCAGGTCGCGCAGCACCGAGTCGCGCAACAGCTTGCCGCTCATCAGGAAGGCGCCCGCGCGCTCCTGGCGGTTGCTCGGCTGCTTGTCGGTCAGGCGGTCGAGCAGCACAGGCTGCAGCCGGTCGCGCGCGACGCTCTCCTGCTCGCCCTCGACATCGGGGCCCGACCAGGCGGAGGCGCCGGCCGTGGCCATCAGGCGGCCTCCCCGGCGGTGAATTCGATGGTGCGCAGCTCGAGCAGCGCATGGTCGCCCGCGTCGCTGATCAAGGTGCGCTGGCCCGCGCCCGCGAACGCGGCCTCGCCGGGCAGCGGCAGCCAGTCGGTGCGGCGCGCGAGCGCGAGGCCGTCCTCGAGCGTGGCCAGATCGCCCGCATAGCGCACCGGCACCAGCACAGCCAGGCCGCGGCCATCGGCCAGCTCGACCTGCACCGGCGACCACAGCAGGTCGACCAGGTGCTGCGGCCGCTGGAACGTCAGGCGGCGCACCGAGGGCAGCGGCAGCCAGCCATAGCCCGCGGGCGTGATGACCTCGAGCGCGGCGCCCAGGCGCGCATCGCCATCGCAGAGCCAGTCGAAGTCGATGCGCTCGAGCGCTTCGCCATCGACGCCCTCGCTCGCCGCATCGCCCGATCGGTCCACGGCCTGCAGCAGGCCGCGCAGCGCGGGCGTGGCATCGCGCGCCGACTCGCGCAGCCGGGTGGCCTCGTTGGCCTGGTCGGCCGGCAGCGCGGCGGCCGCGATCAAGGCATCGACCCAGTCCGCGCCGTCGCCGAGCACCGCGGGCGCGCGCGCCGCATCGCCGGCCCAGAAGGCGCTGCGCTGGCGTTCGCCGGCCAGCGCCATCGAGCAGGTCGCGCTCGCGGGCGTGAACGAGGGATCGAACTTGACGGCCGCCTTGAGCTGGTCCTCGGCGCGCTGCCATTCGCCGCGCAGCGCGAGGAAGTGGCACAGCGCGAGCCGCAGGCTGGCGTTCTGGGGATCGGCGCGGATCTGCCGCTGTATCCCCTCGGTGTGCTCGGCCACCGAGCGCTCGCCCAGCACTGCAAACGCATCGCCCATGAAGCAGCTTCCTCTGTCGTTTCGCCAATGCGCGGTCCCGGCCCTGATGAAGCCAGAGCCGCCGCCGTGGTCGGTGGTTGGATATCGCTCGTGGCCGCCGGCGCCCGCCTCGCGGGGCCGCGGACCTGTCGCGGATGACGGCGCGATGCGCCGCCTTCGCCGCTCGGCCTTCGGCTGGCGGCCCGAAGACCGTCAGCCGGAGACCGGCTCGCGCGCGGCGCCGAGGCACCGCCCGCGAACCCGGCCGGGCCCGCGGATCAGGCTTCCTTGTTTTCCTTGATGTTCCAGCCGAGCTGGGTTTCGGCGCCCTTGCCGCCCTTGTCGGTCTGTTCCCAGTACTGCTGCTTGACCTTGGCGGCCTGGAACG
>Ga0209902_100897_pt1 | contig 20893 bp, 20 predicted proteins | sample FECB27metaG_FD_188304 | JGI IMG/M metagenome (GOLD analysis project Ga0209902, IMG submission 188304) | Cyanobacterial communities from the Joint Genome Institute, California, USA - FECB-27 (SPAdes) (version 2) | ecosystem: Environmental > Aquatic > Thermal springs > Hot (42-90C) > Microbial mats...
CCCGCCCCTCCCGGGCCGGACCGCCGCGCGAACCTAGACAAGGTGTCCGCCGCTGTCACCGCCGGAGGCACGACCTCCGGCGGCGGGGCGACGCTTCTCAGTGGGCGAGCACCGCGAGCAGCAAGAGCGCCACGATGTTGGTGATCTTGATCATCGGGTTCACCGCCGGGCCGGCGGTGTCCTTGTAGGGATCGCCGACGGTGTCGCCGGTCACCGACGCCTTGTGCGCCTCGGAGCCCTTCAGGTGGCGCACCCCGTCCTTGTCGACGAAGCCGTCCTCGAAGGACTTCTTGGCGTTGTCCCAGGCGCCGCCGCCCGCCGTCATCGAGATCGCCACGAACAGGCCCGTGACGATGACGCCGAGCAGCATGGCGCCGAGCGCCGCGAAGGCGTTCGCCTTGCCTGCGATGGCGTTGATGACGAAGAAGCAGACGATCGGCGACAGCACCGGCAGCAGCGACGGGATGATCATCTCGCGGATCGCCGCCTTGGTCAGCATGTCGACGGCGCGGCCGTAGTCCGGCCGGTCCTTGCCGGTCATGATGCCCGGCTTCTCGCGGAACTGCCGGCGCACCTCCTCGACGACCGCACCGGCCGCCCGCCCGACCGCTGTCATGGCGATGCCGGCGAACAGGTTCGGCAACAGGCCGCCGAAGAACAGCCCGACGACGACGTAGGGATTCGACAGCGAGAAGTCGATCGCCCCCAGCCCCTCGAAGTAGGGATGTTCCGCCGAGTTCGCCGCGAAGAACTTCAGGTCCTCCGTGTAGGCGGCGAACAGCACCAGCGCGCCGAGGCCGGCCGAACCGATGGCGTAGCCCTTGGTGATCGCCTTCGTGGTGTTGCCGACGGCGTCGAGCGCGTCGGTGGTGACGCGCACCTCCTTCGGCAGGCCCGCCATCTCGGCGATGCCGCCGGCGTTGTCGGTGACCGGGCCGAAGGCGTCGAGCGCCACCACCATGCCGGCGAGCGCCAGCATCGTCGTCACCGCAATCGCAATGCCGTAGAGGCCGGCGAGGCTGTTGGCGAACAGGATGCCGGCGATGATGATGATCGCCGGAACCGCGGTCGCCTCGAGCGAGACGGCGAGGCCCTGGATGACGTTGGTGCCGTGGCCGGTGACCGAGGCCTGGGCGATCGAGCGCACCGGCCGGAAGCCCGTGCCGGTGTAGTACTCGGTGATCCAGATGATCAGGCCGGTGACGATGAGGCCGACGAGGCCGCACAGGAACAGGCTGAGCGCGGTGAACGACACGCCGCCGGAGGTGGTCAGCACCGTCGACATGCCCCCGAACACCAGCAGTGTGATCGGGAAGATGGCGATCAGCGACAGCACCGCGGTGGCGATGAAGCCCTTGTAGAGGGCGCCCATGATCGACTGGTTGGAGCCGAGCTTGACGAAGAAGGTGCCGATGATCGAGGTGATGACGCAGACCGCGCCGATCGCCATCGGATAGAGCATCGAGGCTTCGGCGAAGGCGGTGCCGGCGAAGAAGATCGAGCCGAGCACCATCGTGGCGACCAGCGTCACGGCGTAGGTCTCGAACAGGTCGGCCGCCATGCCGGCGCAGTCGCCGACGTTGTCGCCGACGTTGTCGGCGATCGTCGCCGGGTTGCGCGGGTCGTCCTCCGGGATGCCGGCTTCCACCTTGCCGACGAGATCGCCGCCGACGTCGGCACCCTTGGTGAAGATGCCGCCGCCAAGGCGGGCGAAGATCGAGATCAGCGAGGCGCCGAAGCCGAGCGCCACCAGGGCGTCGATGACGGTGCGGTCGTTGGAGGCGTAGCCGAGGCCGCCGGTCAGCACGGTGTAGTAGATGGCGACGCTGAGGAGGGCGAGGCCGGCGACGAGCAGGCCGGTGACCGCGCCCGACTTGAAGGCGATGTCGAGACCCGCCGCGAGGCTCTTGGTCGACGCCTGCGCCGTGCGGACGTTGGCGCGCACCGAGACGAGCATGCCGATGTAGCCGGCCGCCGCCGACAGGATCGCGCCGAAGGCGAAGCCGATCGCCACCGTGATCGACAACAGGAAGGCGACGATGATGAAGATCACCACGCCGACGATGCCGATCGTCGTGTACTGGCGCGCCAGGTAGGCCTGGGCGCCTTCCTGGATGGCGGCGGCGATCTCGCGCATGCGCGGCGTGCCGGCGTCCGCCGCCATCACCGAGCGTACCGCCCAGATGCCGTAGGCGATCGACAGCAGACCGCAAACAATGACCAAGCCGAGAGCGAGCATAATTCCTCCGTGGAGCGGCGCTCTCGTTGTTGCCGGGTCTGATGCCCGCGGAGCGCTTCGGTATGGGCTGGGCCGCGGACGGACTTTAGGCCGCCGCCTGCGGTGGTGGGGCAACGTGCCCCCCGGCCGGAAAGCCGTCAAGGGGCCGCCGCCACGCTTTCGTCCAAATTCGCAAAGCCGTCCGGAGCCGCTCTAAAGTCAGGCGGGGCGCGGCTTTCCCATCAGCGCGTCGACGGTCAGCAGCGCCGCGCACGCCACGACGATGGCGATGGTGACGCCGTTCACCATCGCCCAGCCGGCGGCGTCGAGGATGCGCCCGGAGGCGAGCGAGGCGATGGCGACGAAGCCGAACACCAGAAAGTCGTTGGCCGCCTGCACGCGTGCCCGCTCCTGCGGCCGTGCCAGCGCCACCACCATCGTCGTGGCGCCGACGAAGCCGAGGTTCCAGCCGAGCCCGAGCAGCACGAGGCCGCCCCAGAAGTTCGCGAGCGCGAGCCCGCTCATGCCGACGAGGCCGGCGCCGGCGAGAATCAGCAGACCGGCGGCGACCACCCGGTGCGGCCCGAAGCGGACGATCAGGCTGCCGGTGACGAAGCTCGGCGCGAACATCGCCAGCACGTGCCACTGGATGCCGAGCGCCGCCTGGGTGCGGCTGAGGCCGCAGGCGACCATGGCGAGCGGCGCCGCCGTCATCACCAGGTTCATCAGCGCATAGGCCGAGACGCCGCAGGCGGCGGCGACGATGAAGCGGCGGTCGAGCAGGATCTGCCGCAGCGGCCGGCCCGGCGCGGCGGGATCCGGCGGCGGCGGCTTCGGGATGCGCAGGAACGACAGCACGATGCAGGCCGTCGTCGCCAGCACCGCCTGCGCCACGAACGGCCCGGCGAACAGCACGGGCGAGAACAGGTCCTGGGTGAGGATCACCGCCTGCGGACCGATGATGCCGGCGGCGAGGCCGCCGAACAGCACCCACGACACCGCCTTCGGCTTGAAGGCGTCGCTCGCCGTGTCGGCGGCGGCGTAGCGGTACTGCTGCACGAAGGCCTGCGAGGCGCCGCCGAGCGCCACCGCCAGGCAGAAGCCGAGGAAGGAGCCGAGCAGGATCGCCGTCGAGGCGGCCGCGCCCCCCGCCACCGCGATCACCGCACCGATCATGAAGCCAGGGCGCCGACCGATCCGCCGCATCAGCATCGCCGCCGGGATCGAGGTCGCCGCCGTGCCGACGACGAAGCAGGTGATCGGCAGCGTCGCCAGCGCCTTGTCGGGGCCGAGCAGGTAGTGGCCGGCGAGCCCGCCGGTGGCGATGGTGATGGAGGCGGTGGCGCCGCCGATCGCCTGCGCGCCGGCCAGCACGGAGGCGTTGCGCCGGGCCAGCCGGTCACCGTCCGAGGCCGTCGCGGGCGCCATCGTCATCCGGGAACACACTCCACACGCCGGCATCCGCCGCGCCACGGTGGCCGCGGGGCGCATCACCACGGGCGCGTCACCATAGGCCGATGCGGCGGCCCCGTCGGGTCAGAAATGCGAGAACGAGCCCTGCCCGATCATGAGACCGGCGCCGTCCCCGCCGGCGACGGCGACACCGGGTTCGCCGGCCAGCACCGCGCCGATCTCCGTCGCCGCGACGCCGGCCGCGGCGCAGTCGGCGATGAAGGCGGCCACCGCGTCCGGCGGCACCGCCGCGGCGATCTCGTAGTCGTCGCCGCCGGTGATCGCCGCCACCAGCAGCGCCGGATCGGCCGCGATGGCGGCGGCAGCGGCCGGCGAAAGCGGCACGCGGGCGGTGTCGAGGCGGATGGCGACGCCCGAGGTGGTCGCCATCTTGCGCAGGTCGCCGACGAGGCCGTCGGAGACGTCCATCGCCGCCCGTGCGTGCGTTCGCACGGCGGCGGCGGCGGTGACGCGCGGCTGCGGGTGGCAGTAGCGGTCGCGCAGGTGGGCGACATCGGCGGCGGCGAGCCCGAGCCGGCCAGCGAGGTCGGGATCGAGCCGGAGCTTCAGCCCGAGCGCACCGTCGCCGATCGTGCCGGTGACGACGATGCGGTCGCCGGCCTGCGCCGCACCGCGCCGTACCATGGCGCCGGTCGGCACCAGCCCGAAGGCGGTCACCGAGATCACCGCGCGCTCGACAGTGCGGATGGTGTCGCCGCCATAGAGCGAGACACCGAAGGCCTTCTGGTCGCCGGCGAGGCCCGCGGCGAAGTCGGCGAGCCAGTCCTCCGTCCAGCCGTCCGGAAGGCCGAGCGCCAAAAGGTAGCCGACCGGCTCGGCGCCCTTGGCCGCGAGGTCGGAGAGGTTCACGCGCAACGCCTTGCGGGCGATCGAGGCGCCGGTGTCGTCGGGCAGGAAGTGGATGCCGGCCGCCACCGCGTCCTTGGTCAGCACCAGGTCGAAGCCCGGCGGCGGCGTGTAGAAGGCGGTGTCGTCGGTGAGCGCCAGGGCACCCGCAGCGGTGGCGAGCGGCGCGAAGTGGCGCGCGATCAGCTCGTCTTCACCCGAGCGCGGGGCGCCGGTGGACCCCGCCCCTTGCGTGCTCACGCCCCCGGCGCCGGAGCGGTGAACTCCTCCGGCCGCAGCTCGCGCGCCAGCCGGTCGAGCACGCCATTGACGATCCGCGGCTCGTCCTCGGCGAAGAAGGCCTTGGCGACGTCGACATATTCGGTGATGACGACGCGGGCCGGCACGTCGGGCCGGTGGGCGAGTTCGTAGACGCCGGCGCGCAGGATGGCGCGCAGGGTCGCGTCGACGCGGCCGAGCGGCCAGTCGTGCGCCAGCGCCGCGTGGATCGACGGGTCGATCGCCCGCTGCTCCGCGACGACGCCGCCGACGAGGTCGCGGAACCAGCCGGCATCGGCGGAGCGGTACTGCTCGCCGTCGATCTCCTTGCCGAGGCGGAAGGTCTCGAACTCGGCGACGACGTCGGCGATGTCGGTGCCGGCGAGCTCCATCTGGTAGAGCGCCTGCACGGCGGCGAGCCGCGCCACGCCGCGCTGGTTGGCCGGCCGCGCCTCGCGCGACGTCTTCGCCGGATCAGCCATCGTCGATCAGAGCCCGAGTTTCGACCGGACGGCGATCATGGCGAGCGCCGCCTTGGCGGCCGCGCCGCCCTTGTCCTTGCCGTCGACGGCGGCCCGCGCCCACGCCTGCGGGCCGTTCTCGACCGTCAGGATGCCGTTGCCGAGGGCGAGGCCCTCGTCGATCGTCAGCATCATCACGGCGCGCGCCGACTCGTTCGCCACGATGTCGTAGTGGCTGGTCTCGCCGCGGATGACGCAGCCGAGCAGCACGTAGCCGTCATACTCGGTGCCGCCCTCTTCCGCTGCGATCATGGCCATCGACAGCGCCGCCGGGATCTCCAGCACGCCGGGCACGGACAGGCGCTCGTAGCGGGCGCCGGCGGCCTCGAGGGCGCGCGTCGCGCCCGACACCAGCGCGTCGGCGATGTCCTCGTAGAAGCGCGCGTCGATGACGAGGAGGTTCAGCTGATCGTCGTCCATGGCAGCGGCCTCTTTGCGTATTCTGGGCAGCGACGGAGCCCGTCGCCGCGGGGCGCACTGGAACCATGCCAACGTGTCAAAGTCCAGCCGCGCGGGGTCGCAGCCGGCTCCGCCCGGCGCAGACCTGCTATGCCGCCGGCACGCTCACGGCGCCGCCGCCGCCCGCCTCCGCCAAGCGCGCGACATAGCGCGCCATCACGTCGATTTCGAGGTTGATGCGGTCGCCGACCACCCGCTCGCCCCAGGTGGTGACGGCGAGCGTGTGCGGGATCAACAGCACCGAGAAGACGTCGCCGGTGACGGCGTTCACCGTCAGCGAGGTGCCGTCGAGGCAGACCGAGCCCTTCTCGGCGATGAAGCGGGAAAGCGGCCCGGGCACGCGGAAGTCGAAGCGGGTCGCCTCGCCGACCTCTTCCCGCACTACCACCTCGGCGAGGCCGTCGACGTGGCCGGAGACGATGTGGCCGCCGAGCTCGTCGCCGATGCGCAGCGCCCGCTCGAGGTTGAGGCGGGTTCCGGCCCGCCAGTCCGCCGCCGTCGTCAGCGACAGCGTCTCGGGTGCCGCGTCGACGGCGAAGCGCGCGCCGCCGGCGTGCGGCTCCACCGCGACGACGGTGAGGCAGACGCCGCTGCACGCGATCGAGGCGCCGATGGCGATGCCGGCGGGGTCGTAGCGGCTGTCGATCTCGAGGCGGCGCACCGTCTCGCGCTCGACGACGGAGACGACGGCGCCGACGTCGGTGACGATCCCGGTGAACATGACGCTCAGTCCTTCCGCCAGAGATGCACGAGCCGGTCCTCCCCGAGGCGCCGCTCACTGAGCGTCACGAAGGCGGGATCCGCAAGCACGTCTTCGACCGACCGGCCGATGAAGGCCGGTACGCCGTCGCCGCCGATCGGATCGGGCGCGCGGATGAGGACCATCTCGTCGACGAGCCCCGCCTCGAGCAGCCCCGTGGCGACGCGCGGGCCGCCTTCGACCAGAAGCGTCGTCAGGCCGCGCTCGGCGAGCGCCACTAGCGCCGTGCCGAGATCGATCCGGCCCTCGGCGGTGAGCGGCGCGGCGATAACGGTGGTGCCGGTCGCCTCCAGCTCGGCGAGGCGGCGCGGGTCGGCGACGCCGCCGGCGATCACCCACACCGGCACCTCGTGGGCCGAGCGCACCAGCGCCGAATCGACCGGCAGCCGGCCGTGGGTGTCGAGGATGATGCGCACCGGCGAGCGGCCGGCGAGGCCGGGCAGGCGGCACGTCAAGAGCGGGTCGTCGACCAGCGCCGTGCCGACGCCGACGAGGATGCCGTCGGCGGTGGCGCGCAGCGCGTGGCCGGCCTGGCGGGCGAGGTCGCCGGAAATCGGCACCTGGCGCTCGCCGAAGCGTCCGACGAAGCCGTCAGCGGAGACGGCGAGCTTGAGGCGCACGTGCGGGCGGCCGTCGCGGACGCGGCGGATGTGGCCGGCATGCTCGCGCGCCGCCTCGGCCGCGCAGACGCCGGTGGTGACGGCGATGCCGGCCTCGCGCAGCATGCGGTGGCCGTCGCCGGCGACGCGCCCGTCGGGGTCCTCGAGGGTGGAGACGACGCGGTCGACGCCGGCCTCGATCAGGGCGACGCTGCACGGCCCGGTGCGGCCGACGTGGGAGCACGGCTCCAGCGAAACGTAGACCGTCGCCCCGCGGGCGAGTGCACCGGCCTGTGCCAGCGCCACCGTTTCGGCGTGCGGCCGTCCGCCCGGCGCCGTCCAGCCGCGGCCGACGACGCGCGGGCCGTCGCCGTCGTCGCGCACGATGACGGCGCCGACGGCGGGGTTCGGCCAGGCGCGCCCGGCATTGCGCCGGCCGAGCGCCAGCGCCGCGCTCATCCAGCGGCGATCCTCGTCGGGCGACGGGCTGGCGCCCCGCCCCTTCACAGCTTGCATCAGATCAGTCCCGGCCGCCGGTCTCGCCGTCGCCGCGCGAGGCGAGCTCGTCGAGAAAGACACCGAAGTCCTTGGCTTCGCGGAAGTTCCGGTAGACCGAGGCGAAGCGCACATAGGCGACGTCGTCGATCGCCTTCAGGCCTTCCATGACGAGGTGGCCGATCTGCTCGGCGGTCACCTCGCTCTCGCCGAGGTTCTCGAGCTGGCGGACGATGCCGGACACCATCTGCTCCACCCGCTCGGGCTCCACCGGGCGCTTGCGCAGCGCAATCGCCACCGAGCGGGCGAGCTTGTCGCGGTCGAGCGGCACGCGCCGGCCCGAGCGCTTGACCACCATGAGCTCACGCAGCTGCACGCGCTCGAAGGTGGTGAAGCGGCCCCCGCAGGTGACGCAGACGCGACGACGCCGGATCGCGGTGTTGTCCTCGCTCGGGCGCGAGTCCTTCACCTGGGTGTCTTCGCCGCCGCAATAGGGGCACCGCATCGGGGGGTTCGCCGCTCCTGCTCAGCCGTAGATCGGGAAGCGGTCGACGAGCGCCTTGACGCGGCCGCGCACCTTTTCCTCGACCAGAGTGTCGGCCTCGACGCCCTTCTGCGACAGCACGCCCAGCACCTCGGCGATCATGTCACCGATCTCCTGGAACTCGGCGACGCCGAAGCCGCGGGTGGTGCCGGCCGGCGTGCCGAGGCGGATGCCGGAGGTGATCATCGGCTTCTCGGTGTCGTAGGGGATGCCGTTCTTGTTGCAGGTGAGGTGGGCGCGGCCGAGGGCGAGCTCGGAGACCTTGCCGTTGAGGCCCTTCGGGCGCAGGTCGACGAGCGCCAGATGGGTGTCCGTGCCGCCGGAGACGATGCGGAAGCCGTGGCCCTTGAGCCTCTCGGCGAGCGCCTTGGCGTTCTCCACCACCGACTTCGTGTAGAGCTTGAAGGACGGCTGCAAAGCCTCGCCGAACGCGACGGCCTTCGCCGCGATCACGTGCATCAGCGGGCCGCCCTGCAGTCCCGGGAAGACGGCCGAGTTGAACTTCTTGGCGAGCGCTTCGTCGTTGGTCAGGATCATGCCGCCACGCGGGCCGCGCAGCGTCTTGTGGGTGGTGGTGGTGACGACGTGGGCGTGGTCGAGCGGGTTCGGATGCACGCCACCGGCGACGAGGCCGGCGAAGTGGGCCATGTCGACCATGAACACCGCACCGATCTCGTCGGCGATCGCCCGGAAGCGGGCGAAGTCGATGATGCGCGGATAGGCGGAGCCGCCGGCGATGATGAGCTTCGGCTTGTGCTCGCGGGCGAGGCGCTCGACCATGCCGAAGTCGATCAGCTCGTCGTCGCGGTTGACGTGGTAGGGCACCGGCTTGAACCACTTGCCGGACAGGTTGACCGGTGCGCCGTGCGTCAGGTGGCCGCCGGCGGCCAGGTCGAGGCCCATGAAGGCGTCGCCCGGCTGCAGCAGCGCCAGGAACACCGCCTGGTTCGCCTGGGCGCCCGAGTGCGGCTGCACGTTGGCAAAGCCGGCGTTGAACAGCTGCTTCGCCCGCTCGATGGCGAGCGTCTCGGCGACGTCGACGTACTGGCAGCCGCCATAGTAGCGCCGGCCGGGATAGCCCTCGGCGTACTTGTTGGTGAGCACCGAGCCCTGCGCCTCGAGGACGGCGCGGGAAACGATGTTCTCCGAGGCGATCAGCTCGATCTCGTCGCGCTGCCGGCCGAGTTCGGAGCGGATGGCGCCGAACAGCTCGGCGTCCGCCTCGGCGAGGGATCGCGTGAAGAAGCCGCTCTCGGCGGCCCCAGCGGCGGCGGTGACCGTGGCCATGTCAGCTCGCTCCAAAGATGGTCGTTCCGGGCGCGCCGCTGGCCCTTCCCCGGGCCGCCGGCGCGATCGGCGGATGCCGTCCGCCGGGTCGACGCGCACTTAGCATGGGCGCCCCCGCGAACCAAGCACGGACGCGACACCGGGGGTCGGTGCAGGCGACGCGGGTCGCGGCGGGGGGTGAAAATGCGAGCGGCCGCAGGCTTTTCAGCCGGCGGCCGCGAATCTCGTGCTGGCGGGCGGGAGCCGTTGCGACGGCACCCGTCTCCGCGGCTCGCCCCTACTGCGGCAGCTGGAAGTAGGCTTCCTCGGCCACCGGCGCGCCGGTCGTGTTCATCGCCACCGCATCGCCCATGTCGCGCTGGTAGATGTCGTCCCGGAAGTGCACGACGCCGTCCTGGGTCGCCCAGGCGGTGATGTAGTTGAAGTACACCGGCACCGGCGACTGCAGCTTTGCGTCGACGCGCTCACCAGTGCGGATCGCCTCGTCGATGCGGCTCTTCGGCCACTCCGGGTTGGTCTCGAGCAGCCACGAGACCAGCTCGCGGACGTTCTGCACGCGCACGCAGCCCGACGAATGGAAGCGGGCGTTCTGGCCGAACAGCGTCTTCTGCGGCGTGTCGTGCATGTAGACGGCGTGCGGGTTCGGGAAGTTGATCTTCACCGACCCCATCGAGTTCTCGGTGCCCGGCTCCTGGCGGAACATGTACTGGGTCGCCTGCTCGGTGTTCCAGTCGATGTCGGTCGCCTGCAGCTCGTTGCCCTTGCCGTCATAGATGCGGATGCGATTCTTCACCAGGTACTGCGGGTCGGCCTGCATCTTGGGGATGAGGTCCTTGCGGATGATCGACTCCGGCACGTGCCAGTACGGGTTGAAGTTGATCTCCTGGATCTTCGCCGACAGGATCGGCGACTGCCGGTCGATCTTGCCGACGACGCCGGTGTGGCGCGAGCGCACGACGTCGCCCTCTACCGCCTCGATCTCCGCCGACGGGATGTTGACCAGCACGTAGCGCTCGCCGAGGAAGCCCGACATCGAGCGCACCCGGACGAGGTTGAGCTCGAGCTGGCGCAGCCGCAGATCGGCCGGCACGTTCATCGCCTGCACGGTGGCGCCGCCGACGATGCCGTCCGGCTGCAGGCCGTGGCGCACCTGGAAGCGGCGCACGGCGGAATCGACGTAGGAATCGAAGGTGTCGGCGCGACCGCCGGTGGCGGCGAGATCGCCGGAGATGGTCAGCCGCTCGCGGAGCGTGGCGACGGCGCGGTCACGCGAGCCGAGCTTCAGCTTGACCTTGTCGGGCAGGGTCGGCCAGCCGCCGCGCGCGACGATCTGCTGGTAGACCGGGATCGCCTGCTCGATCTGCACCGCCGTCATAGCCGACAGGGTCGGCTGCGTCCCCTTCACCTCGTTGAGCTCGGAGATGGCGGTGTCGTAGCGGTCCGCCCATTCGGCGCGCAGCTGGTAGTTCTGCAGCGCCTGCAGCGGGCTCTCCGCCCGCACCAGCGACGGCGCCAGCACGACGCCGGCGGCGGCGCCGAACAGCGCCATGGCGACGCCCCGGCGGGTCAATTGACCGCCGCGACCGGCTTGTGCCGTCGGCTCCGCCCGCTCGATCCGCGGCGCTCCGGCGCTCACCTGCTCGGTGCTGACCTTCATGCTCTACTCCCGTCGCCGCTCACGCCGCCCGACACGCCCAATCGCGGTGGACTATCACGGGCGTGGTTAACAGACACCCACCAGAACCGTCACTCGGGCGGCCACGCGGGCGCACCGGAGGCCGGTCGCCACCTGACGGACGGTCTCTCCCATCACAAAATGGCGGCTTCATGGTGCCGTGCGGAGCCGGCGCGAAGCTGTCGTCCGCGCTCAGAGACGAAAGCGGATGCGGTCGTCCCAGTAGCGGTCGAGCCGCTGCAGGTAGACCGAGAGCTGGCGGAGATCCTCCGGCGGCAGGCCACCCGCCTCGACGATGGTGCCGGCGCTCTTCTCGTAGAGACGCGCAACGATGTCGGCGACACGCCGGCCGGTGTCGGTGAGGCGGATGCGCACGGCGCGGCGGTCGTCGCGGCAGCGCTCCTGCACGAGATGGCCGCCGGCGACCAGCTGCTTGATGTTGTAGGAGACGTTGGAGCCGAGATAGAAGCCGCGCGCCTTGAGATCGCCGGCCGTCAGGTCGGAATCACCGATGTTGTGCAGCAGCACCGCCTGCACCGCATTGACGGTGGTGCAGCCGAGCCGGTCGAGTTCGTCCTTCACCGCTTCCAGGAAGCGGCGGTGGACCCGCTCCACCAACATCACCGCGTCGAGGATCAGCGGCTTTACTTCGGCGTCGCGCGCGACCCTGTAGCCGCCGCCGGACACCGTCTCATGCGACGGGCTTGCGTACATCGTCTTCGCCTTCCTGTGAGATGCCGGATTTGTCCGGTCGTCCTTGAGGAAAGCATGGCAGCCCTGAGTCTAAAGGCGGCTTAAGCGGCAGGATGAATCAGGCGTGAACCGGCGCTTGGTGAATCAACATTGAATCCATCGAGCCTTTACCGTCCCTCCGCCTTTCGGGCGCGCGTCGGGACTCACAGCGATTGTCTCTTTTCCTGGCGCCTGCAGCAGCACACGGGCCTTGCATTGCCCGTGGGTCGGAGGGCGCCTGCCGGACCGTCGCTGACGGCGATCCCCCGCGGGTTCGAAAGGTCGCGGCATCTCGACTTTTGCGTGTGCTGCGGGCACCCTTCCCCACGCGAAGAGAGGGTGCGGGCGCGGCGCCCGGGTGGCGTGGCCCGCGGCCGACTGTCGTTCAGACGGAGACACAGAACGTGGGCACGCTGGTCAGGGTCGCGGCGATCATCCTGGTTCTTCTGGCGGGGCCTGCCCAAGCGGCGGGCAACTACCCGACTGTCATTCCAATCGCCATCGGCGCCTTCGACTATATCGGTCAAACGGACTACGAGCAGAAGCAGGCGGGCGCCGGCCGGGGCTATTCCTTTGCCTCCAGGTTCGGGCGGATGGACGTCTATGTCTTCTCCGCCGGACTTGATCACACCCCCACCGCCGACGATATCGCCGCGGCCATGCGGCACGCCAAGGGCGAAATCGACTGGGCGGGCAAGGAGGGCTACTACTCTAAAATCAAGCCGCGCGAGGCGTTCTCGCTGAAGACCGGCAAGCGACGCCTGCAATGCGAGAGCTACTCGCTCTTCCGCAAGGACTTCGGCGACATGGCGAGCTTCATCTGCGTCGGCACGGCCCACGGCCAGTTGCTCAAGGTGCGGCTGTCGGTGACGAAGGCGAGCGTCGAGGCACACCCGCCGAAAGCTGTCCTGACCGAAGCGCTACGGCAGTTCGGCGGCTGACGCACAGATGCTGGCGGCTCGGCGAGCGGCCGGACGCTCCCCTACGCCTCTTCCTCCGCCTTCCGCCGCGCCTGGCGGCGCGCCATGAACAGCATGACGGCGTAGACGACGAGGCTCGCGATGTAGAACGGCAGGCGGAACGGACGCTCGCCGAAGATCTCGGCGAGTGCGCCGTGCGTCAGCACCTGGCAGGCGATGGCGAGCAGCCAGACGGCGACGCCCCAGGCGGTGGCAATCCACAGGCCGACCGCCACGACGAGGTCGATGACGCCGTAGAACACCGTCGTGCTCTGCCAGTCGATCGTCTGGGCGACGAAGCCACCCTCGCCGGCCACCGGCAGGTAGCCGACGATGCGGCCCCAGTGGCCGAGGCCGGTGGCGAGCCAGATCACGGCGTTGACGCGCAGGAAGGCGACGATCAGCGTCGGCCACGGCCAGGCGTCCAGCCGGGCCATGAGGCCCGTCCGCGGCGGCGGCACCGCTGCCGCATCGCTCTCGGGTGTCGTCGTCGCCATGCCCGTCAGTCCAACACGATGTCGCCGCCCGCCGGCGGTCGGAAATGGGCTTCGATATCGAGGACCTCGAGGTCCTCGAGCTCGGCCGGACGCCAGCGCGGGCGGCGGTCCTTGTCGACGATGGCGGCGCGCACGCCCTCGTAGAAGTCGTGGCCGTCGAGGATCCGGCAGAGCAGCCGGTACTCCATCACCATGCACTCGGCAAAGCTCATCGTCCGCGCCCGCCCGAGCGCATGGAAGGTGAGCTCCAGGCTGGTCGGCGAGCGCGAGCGCATCGTCGCCGCCGTCTCCGCCGCGAACGCCGCGTGCTCGCCCGTCTCGGCGTCGAGGCGGCGAAGGATCTCGCCGACCTCGCGGGCCGCGAACGCCCGCTCGATCACGGCGAGGCGCGGGGCGAGCGGCGCGTCACCGACCGGAACCGTCCGTCCGGCGAGCGCCGCCTCGACGTCGCCGGTCTCGGCGAGGCGATCGAGGATCGCCGGAATCGATTGCGGCTCCACGGCGTCGGTGACGAAGCCGGCGAGGTGCGCGTCGGCGAGGCGGATCGAGGTGCCGGTCAGGCCCAGATAGAAACCGAGCCCCGACGGCATGTGCGACAGGATGTAGGTACCGCCGACGTCCGGGAAGAAGCCGATCGCGACCTCAGGCATGGCGAACACCAGCCGCTCCGTCGCCACCCGGTGCGGACCGTGGGCCGACAGGCCGACGCCGCCGCCCATGCAGACGCCGTCGACGAGCGCCACGTAGGGCTTCGGGTAGCGCTCGATCAGCGCGTTCAGCCGGTACTCGTCGCGGAAGAACAGGTTGCGGCTGGGATCGCCCGCCCGCCCCATCTCGTAGACCTGGCGGATGTCGCCGCCGGCGCAGAAGGCGCGGCCCGGCGCCGCCGTCACCGCCACCACCGCCACGGCGGGATCGACGGCGAAGGCGTCGAGGGCGGCGCGCATCGCGAGCACCATGGCGTGGGTCAGCGCGTTCATCGCCGGCTGGCGGTCGAGCGTGACGAGGCCGAGCCTGCCGCGCCGCTCGATCCGGATGTCGCCGTCGCCGTCCGTCATCGCCCTGCCGACCCGGTTCGCACGCGGCCGGTCGGAGCCCGGCGGCACCGCCGGTCCTACGGCCGGCGGCACCGGCCGTCAACGCCGCACGCGACCCGCTTGAAGCGCCTTCCCGTTCCGGTCTAGCGTCACGACTTATGGAAGACCTCCAGGAAGACCCCACGGACGATGGGCCGAGCGCGGCGACGGCGGTAGCCGCCATGCGCGCGGAAGCGAGCGCGGTGCGGACCCGGCTGCGGATCGAAACCGCCATGGTCGCCGAGATCGTCGGCGGCCGCCGCATGCGCCGTAACCGACGGCGACCCTGGGTGCGCCGGCTCGTGCGCGAGACGACCCTGACCGTCGACGACCTGATCTGGCCGCTGTTCGTCGTCTCCGGCGAGAACGTGCGCACACCGGTGCCGTCGATGCCGGGCGTCGACCGCCTGTCGGTCGACCAGCTCGCCCGCGAGGCGGAGCGTGCGGCGCAACTCGGCATCCCGGCGATCGCGCTGTTCCCCTATACCGATCCTGGCCTGCGCGACCCGCACGGCACCGAGGCCTTCAACCCCGACAACCTCGTCTGCCGCGCCATCCGGGCGATCAAGGCGGCGGTGCCGGACCTCGGCATCGTCACCGACGTCGCCCTCGACCCCTATACGAGCCACGGCCACGACGGGCTGCTGGTCGGCGAGGAGATCGTCAACGACGACACCGTCGCCTGCCTGGTCGAGCAGGCGCTGGTGCAGGCGGAAGCCGGCTGCGACGTCATCGCCCCGTCCGACATGATGGACGGCCGCGTCGGCGCCATCCGCCACGCGCTCGACGCGAGCGGCTTCGAGCACGTCCACATCATGTCCTATGCCGCCAAGTACGCCTCCGCCTTCTACGGCCCGTTCCGCGACGCTGTCGGCTCGTCGAAGACGCTGCTCGGCGACAAGCGCACCTACCAGATGGACCCCGGCAACTCGGACGAGGCCCTGCGCGAGGTCGAGCTCGACCTCGCCGAGGGCGCCGACATGATCATGGTCAAGCCGGGGATGCCCTATCTCGACGTCATCCGCCGCGTGAAGGACGCCTTCGGCGTGCCGACCTTCGCCTACCAGGTCTCGGGCGAGTACGCGATGATCCGCGCCGCGGAACTGAACGGCTGGCTCGACGGCGAGCGGGCGATGATCGAGAGCCTGCAGGCCTTCAAGCGCGCCGGCGCCGATGGCGTTCTGACCTACTTCGCCCCCTTCGTCGCGGAGAAGCTGACGCGGGGGATGTGAGGGCGGCCGGCCCCTGCCGTCTCGTCCGCCGGAACACCGCCAACGTGATCCGCCTTCGGGCCCCGATCTGCGGCCTCGGCGGGAGGCGCAGCGAGGGGGTTCGGACATGGCGAAGCTCGATCGGCGGGCGTTCATCCTCACAGGGCTCCTCGGCGCGACCGCGCTGACGACGGGCCGGGCGATCGCCCTGACCGGCTCGCTGCAGGACGTGGGAAGCGTCGCCCTCGCCGCACCCCGCGCCACGATCTACGTGGCCCGCGAGATCGTCACGCTCGATCCGGCGCGTCCGAGCGCGGAGGCGGTGGCGGTTGTCGCGGAGCGCATCCTTTGGGTCGGCGGCCTGGACGAGACGATCGCGATACTGGGCGACCAGCCCTACGACATCGACAGGACCTTCGCCGGTCACGTCATCGTCCCGGGCTTCGTCGCCCAGCACGACCACCCCGTGCTCGCCGCGCTCACCATGTCCTCCGAGATCATGTCGATCGAGGACTGGGTCCTGCCCTCCGGCACCGCCCGGGCCGTCCGGGACAAGCAGGATTTCATCGGCCGGCTGACCGCCGCCGTCGCCGCGCGGTCCGACCCCGACAATCCGGTGCTGACCTGGGGCTATCACCCGGCGTTCTACGGCCCCCTCACCCGGGCCGAGCTCGACGCGATCAGCGCGACCCGGCCCATCCTCGTCTGGGGCCGGTCGTGCCACGAGTTCGTCTTCAACACCGCCACGCTCGAGCGCGGCGGGCTGACGCGCGCCGCCTACGACGCCTTCCCCCCGTCCGCGAAATCGCAGAGCAGCTTCGAGGACGGCCACTTCTGGGAACAGGGGATGTTCGCCGCCCTCCCCTTCGTCGCCACCATGGTGGCCAGTCCCGAACGGCTGCGGGCCGGCCTCGAACTCAGCCGTGACTACATGCATTCCAAGGGCGTCACGATCGGCAACGAGCCCGGGGGCATCCTCTCCAGACCCGTGCAGGACGGCGTGAACGCCGTGTTCTCGAGCCCCGACATGCCCTTCCGCTGGTCGTTCATGCCGGATGGCAAGAGCATGGTCGGTCGGTATGCGGATGACGCCGCGGTTATCGCCGAAACGGAGAGGCTCGCCTCCTGGTACGGCGGCATGACGAGCATGACGTCTAAGCAGGTCAAGCTCTTCGCCGACGGCGCGATCTATTCGCAGCTGATGCAGGTGCGGGATCCCTATCTCGACGGCCATTCCGGCGAGTGGATGATGGACAAGGCGGTGTTCGAGCGCGCGTTCCGCATCTACTGGGATGCGGGCTACCAGATCCACATCCACGTCAACGGTGACAAAGGGCTGAACCGCGTCCTCGATACCCTCGAGGCGAACCTGCGCCGCAACCCGCGCTACGACCACCGCACGGTGCTCGTCCATTTCGCGGTGAGTGGCGCCGACCAGGTCGCCCGCATCAAGGCGCTCGGCGCGATCGTCAGCGGCAACCCCTACTATGTGACCGCGCTCGCCGATCAGTACGGCAAGGTCGGGCTCGGACCCGAACGGGCGGACAAGATGGTCCGCCTCGGCGATCTCACCCGCGCAGGCATCCGCTGGTCGCTCCACTCCGACATGCCGATGGCGCCAGCCGACCCGCTCTTCCTCATGTGGTGCGCGGTGAACCGACTGACCGCCTCGGGCCGCGTCGCGGGGCCCGACCAGCGCGCCACGGCCGAAGAGGCCCTGCGCGCCGTCACGATCGAGGCGGCGTACTCGCTGAGGCTCGAAGACGAGATCGGCACGATCTCGCCGGGCAAGCGGGCGAACCTGACGATCCTCGACGCCAACCCCCTGACGGTCGAGGCGACGGAGATCCGCAACGTCGCCGTCTGGGGCACGGTGATGGAAGGCCGCGTGCTTCCCGCCGGCGCGGCGAAGCGCAAGGCGTCGCTCGACCGCCCGGGGGGATCGCAGACGGAGCGGGCGTTCACCGAGGCCGCCCTGCACCATGCCCTCGCGGTGGCGCACGGCCTTCATTGAGCGGCACCGAAAGGCGCACGCCTCGGCCAATTGGCGCCTGCCGCTCCGGGGCGGTATAGTCCAGCATGCGTGGCGCAGGCCGCCGGCACGACGGCCCGCCCCTGGCGGAGCTTTGGCGATGACAGACGAAACGTCGGCAACGATCACGGTTTCGCTCGAGGACGCTGAAACGCGCCTGCCGGCGCTCGTCGAGCGCGCCGCCGCCGGCGAGGAGATCGTCATCGAGAAGGCCGGCAAGCCTCGCGCCCGGCTCGTGGCAGTCCCGGAGGCGCAATCGGGGCGTCGCTTGGGCGGTTTCCTCCGTGGCCAGATCCGCATCGGCGAGGATTTCAACGATCCGCTACCGGATGACATCCTGCGGGCATTCAACGGCGAAGCCGTTTGAGGCTTCTGCTGGATACCCACATTTTCCTCTGGTGGGCCGACGCGCCAGAAAGGCTGCGCGCGCCGCAGCGCGAGGCTGTCGAAGACCCGGCCTCCGAGGTCTTCCTCAGCGTCGCCAGCATCTGGGAGATGGCGATCAAGGTCGGCACCGGACGGCTGGACTTTCCCATTGCCGACATTGAATCTCACACCGTCGGCCACGGCCTCGCAATCCTGCCCGTCCTGCCGCCCCACGCCGTCGCGCTCCTCGCCCTCCCCCGCCTGCATGGCGACCCCTTCGACCGCATGCTGATCGCGCAGGCCCGAGCCGAGGGGCTGACGCTGGTGACGGACGACACGATGATCCGCCAATACGATGTGGCCCTGCTGTGAACGCGCACCCCCTCCGCCTGCCGACCCTCGCCGACGTCCGCGACGCCGCTACCCTGCTGCAGGGCCGCGTCATCCGCACGCCGTGCCTGCCGGCGCCGAAGCTCTCCGCGCTCACCGGCGCCACCGTCAGCGTCAAATACGAGAACCTGCAGGTCACCAACGCTTTCAAGGAGCGCGGTGCGTACGTGAAGCTGACGGCGCTGACCGCCGAGGAGCGGGCACGCGGTGTCATCGCCATGTCGGCCGGCAACCACGCCCAGGCCGTCGCCTACCACGCCCGCGGCCTCGGCGTGCCGTCCACCATCGTCATGCCGGTGACGACGCCGTTCGTGAAGATCGCCGCCACCCGCGGCTACGGCGCCCGCGTCGTGCTCGCCGGCGAGACGGTGGCGGAGGCGCAGGTCGAGGCTGAGCGCATCGCCGCCGAGGAGGGCCTCGTCTGGGTCCACCCCTATGACGACTTCGACGTCATCCGCGGCCAGGGCACGATCGCGCTCGAAATGCTCGCCGACGATCCCGACCTCGACACGTTGGTGGTTCCGGTCGGCGGCGGCGGCCTGATCGCCGGAATGGCGACGGCGGCAAAGGCCCTGAAGCCGGATATCCGCATCGTCGGCGTCGAGGCGGCGCTCTATCCGGCGCTGTGGGCGGCGCTGCGCGGCGAGGAGCGGGCCTGCGGCGGCAATACGCTCGCCGAAGGCATCGCGGTGAAGGCCGTCGGCCGGCTGCCGCTCGCCGTCGCCCGCACCCTCGTCGACGACGTCGTGCTCGTCGACGAGGTGCACCTCGAGCGGGCCGTCAACGCGTTCCTGACGCTGCAGAAGACGATGGCCGAGGGCGCCGGCGCCGCCGGCCTCGCAGCCCTCATCGCGAGCCCCGAGCGCTTCGCCGGCCGCCGCGTCGGCCTCGTGCTGTGCGGCGGCAACATCGACCCGCGCATCCTCGCCGGCATCATGATCCGCGAACTCGCCCGCGCCGAGCAGATCGTCGCCGTACGCATTACGACGCCCGACCGCCCCGGCGTCCTCGGCGAGATCGCCACCGTCATCGGCGCGCTCGGCGGCAACATCCTGCAGGTGTCGCACCACCGCACCTTCCTCAGCGTCCCCGCCAAGGGCACCTCCGTGGACATCTCCTTCGAGACCCGCGACGGCGCCCATGCCGCAGAGATCGTCGCGGCGCTGGAGGCCCGCCGCCTCACCGTCGTCCGCCTGCCCGCCGACGAGGTGCTGCCCTAGCCCGGGCCGGCCACCGCGTTTGAAAACGCCACCGCGCGTCCCCATCTCGTTTCCCGTGTGGGCGATGCCCTTTCGTGGAGGACGAGGATGAGCGACGTGATCGGCGCCGGGAGCGGCCGCGTGCGGGCCGACGTCTTTGATCCGGTCGCGCAGCCCGAGCTGTTCGAGGGCCTGCGCTGGCGGCGCACGATGGCGTTCGTCGTCGACGTCTCGATGGTCGGCATGCTGTTCATGATCGCCGCGTTCGCGGTGTTCTTCCTCGGCCTGGTCACGCTCGGCCTCGGCTGGATGCTCTATCTCGTGCTGTGGCAGGCGGTGGCGCTGCTCTACACCGCCTTCACCCTCGGCGGTCCGTCGTCGGCGACGCCTGGCATGCGGATGATGGGTCTCGAGATGCGGCTGTGGTACGGCGCCAAGGCCTACCCGCTGCTCGCCGCCGCGCACGTCATCGCCTTCTGGCTGTCGATCTCGTTCCTGACGCCCCTGGTGCTCGTCGTCTCGCTCATCAACGAGCGCAAGCGGCTGCTGCACGACATCGTGCTCGGCACGGTGGTCGTGAACGCCAGCGCGGTTACCCGTGTAACCTGATCGTCTCGATCGACCCTGTTGGAATCGCGACAGCCGCGGGCTAGGACTTGCGGCGGCGCTTCGCGGTCGATGGTGCCCGCTCGCGGTGCGCGGCGGGCTGTCGAGATCGGTCCATCACCTCTTGCGCCAGGACCCCGCGGTGGGGTCGCGCGAGGGTGAATGAGCGCCGCTGCCGACTTTCACATGTGGTTCACGCTGGCCGTCGTGCTGGCGACCATCATTCTCTATGCCGCCGACAGCGTGCCGCTGGAGGCGGTGTCCGTCACGGCCCTCGTCGCCCTTCTCCTCGGCTTCACCCTCGTGCCCTTCGAGGTCGGCGGCCAGCCCTTCGACGCCGATGCCTTCCTCCTCGGCTTCGCCAATCCGGGGCTCGCGACCATCCTCGGCCTCTTGATCGTCGGCCAGGCGCTGTTCCAGACCGAGGCGCTCGAGCGGCCGACGCAGATGGTGCTGCGCCTCGCCCGCGGCCGACACGATCTCGCCATCATCGCCACGCTCGTCGCCATCGGCTGCCTCAGCGCCTTCCTCAACAATACGCCCGTCGTGGTGATGTTCCTGCCGATCATCAGCGCCTTCGCCAGCGCTGGCGGCGGCTCGCCCGGGCGCGTTTTGATGTCGCTGTCGTTCATCACCATCCTCGGCGGCATGACGACGGTCATCGGCTCGTCGACGAACCTCCTCGTCGTC
>Ga0209902_100898_pt1 | contig 20856 bp, 18 predicted proteins | sample FECB27metaG_FD_188304 | JGI IMG/M metagenome (GOLD analysis project Ga0209902, IMG submission 188304) | Cyanobacterial communities from the Joint Genome Institute, California, USA - FECB-27 (SPAdes) (version 2) | ecosystem: Environmental > Aquatic > Thermal springs > Hot (42-90C) > Microbial mats...
CGTTGGCCGCTGGCGGGCACCGTCGCCGGCGCCCGTTGGCCGCTGGCGGGCACCGTCGCCGGCGCCCGTTGGCGGCCGCTGCTGCGACGGACGCTAGCACGGCCGGGCGGAGGCGCGAACGTTCGTCGGAGGCAGACGAGCGCCGCCGAGAGGCAGGCTCTTCTCCCCCGCTGCGGCGCTGCGGCGACAGTGCGTGGCTTTGCGGCGTGTGCCGCGCCTCGTCGGGCCATCGGGCTCGTCGCCGCCACGCCTTGGCCGACTGACGCCGTCAGCGGAATGGCCCCGGCGACGGGGCCGGCAGTTGCGGGGGCCGTGGCGGCAGGGACAGCGGCGACGGACGGCGGTGCGACGGGCGGCGGTGCGACTGGTGGCGCGGCGACGCGAGTCTTGGTGACGCGGGTCGCGGCGACGCCGGTCTCGGCGACGCCAGTCTCGGCTACGCCAGTCTCGGCGACGCCAGTCTGGGCGACGCCAGTCCTGGCGACGCGGATCGGACGGACGCCAGCCCTGGCGACGTGGGTCGCACAGACGCCAGTCGCGGCGACGCGGGTTGCAGGGACGGCCTCGGCTTCCCTCGGCCGCTCGACACCGGGGGCGCGGCGATGACGGGGCGGGAACCAGCCATGGCGGGCAGCAGCGAACCGGTGGCGGAGCGGGCCGCCGAGCGGCCGCCGGAGACGGTGGGGCCAGAGACTGTGGGGCCAGAGACGGCGGGGTCGCAGGCGGCGGGGTCGCGGCTGGCGCGCTGGGACGTGGCGACGCTGTGCGGCGACACCGGCGAGGCGATCCTCGTCCACAAGGGCGAGGACTATCGGCTGCGCATCACCGCCCGCGGCCGCCTGATCCTGACGAAGTGAGCCAGCCGCGTCGGTCCGCCTCAGCGGCTGTCGCAGTGCCGGAACGCAAGGAACCATCGATGCTGAAGACCCTGACGTCCCCACTCCCCGCGCCGCCCGGCATTCTCGCGTCAAGCTTGACGTCGGACGCACCGTCGGCGCCGCCGGTGGTCACGCTGGCATCGGCGCTCCTCGGAGCGGGCGAGATCCGCGCCTCCGCCGGTGCGCTACCGGAACGAGGCCGCGAACTCTGGGATGGGGTCCGGCGCAGACAAACGTCCCGGGCCGCGGTTGCAGCCAGCGGGCGGCGGGATGCTCCTGATCTTGTGTGGCCGGGCTCGACGGGCCCCACCCTGGCGACCGGCGGTCGCCTGTCCCTCCCCCTGGCAGGGGAGGGACGCGCGCCGCGACCGGATGGCCCGGGGAGAGCGTCGCCGATGACCACCGCTGCAATACCGCCGATCGACGAGGCGGGCGTCGAGGCCCCGGTGCCGGGTTTCGGCATCGAACACCGGCTTCCTGGGCCGGGATGGATCGCCCGGCGGGTCGCTGCCGGCATCGCGGTGGCGCTCCTCCTCGTGGCCGCGATCCCGCTTGCCGACCTGGCGCGCGCCGAACCGCTCGTCGATGCCCGCGGCACGCCGGTCGGCACGCCGGACACCACGCGGATCGTCTCGATCGGTGGCGCCGTCACGGAAATCCTCTACGACCTCGGCCTGGAAGACCGCATCGTCGCCGTCGACACCACCAGCACGGCGCCGGCCCGCGCCCTCACTGACAAACCGAACGTCGGCTACATGCGCGCGCTCTCGGCCGAGGGCGTGCTGTCGACGGGGCCGTCGCTGATCGTCGCGACCGAAGGCGCCGGGCCGCCGGAGGTGGTCGAGGTGCTCGCCGCCTCGAGCGTTCCGGTGGTGCTGGTCGACGACGCGACGACGCCGGAGGCGGTGGCCGGCCGCATCCGCTTCCTCGCCGCGGCGATGGGTGCGCAGGAGCGCGGCGCAGCGCTCGCGAGCGAGGTCGAGCACGGTTTCGAGGCCCTCGCCGCCACGCGGGCGGGTATCCGCACGCCGGCGCGCGTGCTCTTCGTCATCTCGCTGCGCGACGGCGTGCCGATGGCGGCGGGCAGCGACACGGCGGCCGACGCGATCATCGGCCTCGCCGGCGGGGTGAACGTCGCGGCGGACTTTTCCGGCTACAAGCCGATGAGCGAGGAGGCGGTGCTGGCCGCCGCCCCGGACGTCGTGCTGATGATGGCGAGCAGCGCCCACGCCGCCGGCGACGACGTACTCGCTTTGCCCGCCTTCCGCGGCACGCCGGCGGCCGCCAACGGCCGGCTCGTCACCATGGACGGTCAGTCGTTGCTCGGCTTCGGGCCGCGCACGCCGGCGGTGGCGCGCGCGCTCGCGGCCGAACTCCACCCCGGCCAGATCGCCAAAGCCGGCACGCCGTGAGCGGAGCCGCGGTGCTGCCGGTGACGAGGCGACCGGACAATCGATCGTCCGCACGCCCGGCCGGCGATCGCTCGGCGCGCGGCCGCCTCGCCATCGTCGCGGCCCTGCTGGCGATGCTGGCGGCGGCGGCGCTGTCGCTGGCGGTGGGGGCGACGGGGGTGTCGCTGGACGCGCTGCCGCGGGCGCTCGGCCTCGTCGGCACTGACGGCGTCGACGCGGCGACGCTCGCGCGCGAGCGGCTGATCCTCCTCGACATCCGCCTGCCGCGGGTGGCGCTGGCGATCCTCGTCGGCGGCGGCCTCGCCGTGTCGGGGGCGGTGATGCAGGGCCTGTTCCGCAACCCGCTCGCCGACCCCGGCATCATCGGCGTGTCGTCGGGGGCGGCGCTCGCGGCAGTGACGGTGATCGCGCTCGGCGGCGGCGTGCTGGCGCCCTATGTGGCGCCGCTCGGCCGCGCCGCCGTGCCGCTCGCCGCCTTCGTCGGCGGGCTCGCGGCCACCGCCTTCCTCTACCGGCTCGGCACCCGCAGCGGTGCCACCTCGATCGCGACGCTGCTGCTCGCCGGCATCGCCGTCGATGCGGGCGCGCGGGCGCTGACCGGCCTCGTGATCTTTTCCGCCGACGACCAGGCGCTGCGCGACCTCACCTTCTGGACGCTCGGCAGCCTCGGCGGCGCCTCGTGGGCGAAGATCGCGGCCGCCGCGCCCTTCGTGCTGTTCGCGGCGGTGGTGCTGCCGTTCGTGGCGCGGGCGCTGAACGCGCTCCTCCTCGGCGAGGCGGAGGCGCACCACCTCGGCGTGCCGGTGGAGACGGCGAAACGGCTGTCGATGCTGGCGGTCGCGGCGGCCGTGTCGGCGGCGGTGGCGGTGGCCGGCGTCATCGGCTTCGTCGGCATCGTCGTGCCGCATCTGGTGCGGCTGATGACGGGGCCGGACCACCGCTTCGTGCTGCCGGCCTCGGCGCTGCTCGGGGCGGCGCTGACGCTTCTCGCCGACGCCGTGGCGCGCGTCGTCGTCGCGCCGGCGGAGCTGCCGATCGGCATCGTCACGGCGGCGATCGGCGCACCCTTCTTCCTGTGGCTGCTGCTGCGCCGCCGCGCGGGCGCGGGGTGAGGCCGATGCTGAGCGGCGAAAAGCTGGTGGTGGCGCGCGGCGGGCGGCGGCTCGTCGACGACGTCACGGTCGCCTTCCCGGCGGGCGAGCTCGCCGTGCTGATCGGCCCGAACGGCGCCGGCAAGTCGACGCTGTTGAAGCTCCTGTCCGGCGAGATGCGGCCCGACGGCGGCCGGGTCCTGATCGCCGGCGAGGCGCTCGCGGCAATGAAGCCGGCGGCACTGGCGCTGCGACGCGCGGTGCTGCCGCAGGCTTCGGCGCTCGCCTTCCCGTTCACGGTGCGCGAGATCGCGGCGCTGGGCGTGGCGATCCCCGGACTGGCGCTGTCGCGCGGCGAGGCGACCGCGATCGTCGACCGGGCGCTCGCCGCCGTGGACCTCGCCGACCGCGCCGACCGGCTGCACGACGCGCTGTCCGGCGGCGAACGCCAGCGAGCCCACCTCGCCCGTGTGCTGGCGCAGCTCTGGGTCGGCGCGATCGGCCGCGGCCCGGGGGTGCTGATGCTCGACGAGCCGACGGCGGCGCAGGACCTTTCCCATCAACTCGCCGTGCTCGACGCCGCCCGCGACCACGCCCGCGCCGGCGGGGCGGCGATCGTCGTGCTGCACGACCTCAACCTCGCCGCGCGCTATGCCGACCGCTTCGTCGTCATCCACGAGGGCTGCGTCGCGGCGGACGGCCGACCGGCCGAGGTGGTGACGCGGCGGCTGCTGGCCGACGTTTTCCGCGTCGCGCTGCCGCCCAACGAGGTGCCGCCGGCCGGCGTGCCGTTTGCGCTGCCGCAGCTGGCGGACCGCCTCCCCGTGGGTTGAGCACGCGCTTTGGCGGTATGCGCCGGTTTGGCGCAGACCGCCCCTCTGGGCTGAGCCGGCGAGCCCCCACAGCCCACGATCGAAACCAAAGGCTAAGAGGTGCACCGTCGCACGCCCCCTTGGCGTGCGCGCCGCGACGTGATTTTTTACCATCAGGTCGAACGACACGGTTGCGTACCCCTGCGGCTCCGCAGGGAGCGAAACCGTTCCGGCAAGAACCTGAAAGAGGGAAAAACCATGCTGCTGCGCACACTCGCTTCCGCGCTCGCGCTCACGACGTGCCTCGCCTTCTCCGCGGCCGAGGCCAAGACGCTCGTCTATTGCTCCGAGGGCAGCCCCGAGGGCTTCAACCCGTCGTTCTTCACCGCCGGCACCACCTTCGACGCCTCGGCGAAGCCGATCTACAACCGCCTCGTCGAGTTCGAGAAGGGCACGACCAACGTGGTGCCCGGGCTCGCCGAATCCTGGGAGGTCTCCGACGACGGCCTGGAGTACGTCTTCAAGCTGCGCCAGGGCGTGAAGTTCCACGCCAACGACAAGTTCACGCCGTCGCGCGACTTCAACGCCGACGACGTGCTGTTCTCGTTCAACCGGCAGCTCAAGAAGGACGAGCCCTGGTACAAGGTGTCGTCGCCGACCTATGAGTATTTCGACGGCATGTCGATGCCGGACCTGATCAAGAACATCGAGAAGGTCGACGACTACACGGTGAAATTCACGCTGAACCGGCCGGAAGCGCCGATGATCGCGAACCTCGCGATGGACTTCGCCTCGATCATGTCGGCCGAGTACGCCGACCAGATGATGAAGGCGGGGACGCCGGAGGTGATCGACAACGAGCCGATCGGCACGGGTCCGTTCCGCTTCGTCGCCTACCAGAAGGATGCGGTGATCCGCTACGAGGCCTTCGCCGACTTCTGGGACGGCAAGCAGCCGATCGACCAGCTCGTCTTCGCCATCACGCCGGACGCCTCGGTGCGGCTGCAGAAGCTGAAGGCGGGCGAGTGCCACGTGATGGCCTACCCGAACCCGGCCGACATCGCGTCGCTGAAGCAGGAGGCGAACCTGCAGGTGATGCAGCAGGAAGGCCTCAACGTCGGCTACCTCGCCTACAACACCACGGTCGCCCCCTTCGACAATCCGAAGGTGCGCAAGGCGCTCAACATGGCGATCAACAAGGACGCCATCATCGAGGCGGTGTTCCAGGGCACCGGCGCGCCGGCGAAGAACCCGATCCCGCCGACGATGTGGTCCTACAACAACGCCGTCGAGGACGATCCCTACGATCCCGAAGCGGCCAAGAAGATGCTCGAGGAAGCCGGCGTCTCGGGCCTGAAGATGAAGGTGTGGGCGATGCCGGTGGCGCGCCCCTACAACCCGAACGCCCGCCGCATGGCCGAGCTCATCCAGGAGGACTTCAAGAAGATCGGCGTTGACGTCGAGATCGTGTCGTTCGAGTGGGGCGAGTACCTGAAGCGCTCGTCGGAGAAGGACCGCGACGGCGCGGTGCTGCTCGGCTGGACCGGCGACAATGGCGATCCGGACAACTTCATGGCCGTGCTGCTCGGCTGTGATGCCGTCGGCGGCGCCAACCGCGCGCAGTGGTGCGACAAGGAGTTCAACGACCTGATCCAGAAGGCAAAGTCGCTGCCGACCCAGGCCGAGCGCGCCAAGCTCTACGAAGAGGCGCAGGTTCGCTTCAAGGACCAGGCGCCGTGGGCGACGATCGCGCACTCGCTGGTGACGATGCCGATGGCCAAGACCGTGTCCGGCTACAAGATGGACCCGCTCGGCTCGCATCGCTTCGACGGCGTCGATATCGCCGAATAACCACCGGCCCCCGAACACGATGCCGCGGCGAAGCCTCGCCGCGGCATCGATCGGTCCGCGATGATCCCGTTCCTCGCCAAGCGAATCGGCCTGCTCATTCCGACCTTCCTCGGCGTGACGGTCGTCGCCTTCCTGTTCATCCGCCTGTTGCCGGGCGATCCCGTGCTGCTGCTCGCCGGCGAGCGCGGCCTGTCGCCGGAGCGCTATTCCGAATTGATGGCGCAGTTCGGCTTCGACCGGCCGCTCTGGCAGCAATATCTCGAATACCTGACCGGCGTTCTGCACGGCGACCTCGGCAACTCGATCGTCACCAAGCAGCCGGTGCTGTCGGAGTTCGCGGCGCTGTTCCCGGCGACGCTGGAGCTTTCGATCACGGCGATGATCTTCGCCGTCGTGCTCGGCCTGCCGGCCGGCGTCATCGCCGCGGTGCGGCGCGGCTCTGTCTTCGACCACACGGTGATGTCGACGGCGCTGATCGGCTACTCGATGCCGATCTTCTGGTGGGGGCTCCTGCTCATCATCGTGTTCTCCGGCTGGCTCGGCTGGACGCCGGTGTCGGGCCGCATCTCGCTGCTCTACTACTTCCCGACGCCGACCGGCTTCATGCTGATCGACAGCCTGCTGTCCGGCCAGAAGGGTGCGTTCACCTCGGCGGTGTCGCACCTGATCCTGCCGGCGATCGTCCTCGGCACCATCCCGCTCGCCGTCATCGCCCGGCAGACGCGCTCGGCGATGCTGGAGGTGCTCGGGGAGGACTATGTGCGGACGGCGCGGGCGAAGGGGCTGACGCCCGGCCGCGTCGTCGGGCTGCACGCGCTGCGCAACGCGCTGATCCCGGTGATCACGACGATCGGCCTGCAGGCGGGGCTGCTGCTCGCCGGCGCCATCCTGACCGAGACGATCTTCTCGTGGCCGGGAGTGGGCAAGTGGCTGGTCGATTCGATCTTCCGCCGCGACTACCAGGTCGTGCAGGGCGGGCTGTTGCTGATCGCCGGCATCGTCATGATCGTCAACCTCGCGGTCGACGTCGCCTACGGGCTCGTCAACCCGCGCATCCGCCACCGGAGGTGAGACGATGGCCGTGACCGATCCGGCGGCCGGCGGCGGGACGGTGAACCCCCGCCTCGAGATGCTCGGCGCCTTCTGGGCGTCATTCTCGGAGAACAAGGGCGCCGTGGCCGGGCTCGTGTTCATGGTGGTGCTGGTGCTGGTGGCGATCTTCGCGCCGCTGGTCGCGCCGCACGCCCCCGACGTGCAGAACCGCGACGCGCTCTTGGTGCCGCCGTTCTGGGAGGCCGGCGGCTCGCTCACCTACATCCTCGGCACCGACGCCGTTGGCCGCGACATGCTCTCGCGGCTGATCTTCGGGGCGCGCTACTCGCTGTTCATCGGCCTGTTCGTCGTCACCCTGGCACTCGCGGCGGGCGTCACGCTCGGCACGCTGTCGGGCTATCTCGGCGGCTGGGTCGACACCGTCGTGATGCGCGTCATGGACGTCGTGTTGGCGTTTCCGGGGCTTCTGCTCGCCCTCGTGCTGGTCGCCATCCTCGGCCCGGGCCTGATGAACGCGATGATCGCCATCACCCTGGTGCTGCTGCCGCACTTCGTCCGGCTGACGCGCGGCTCGGTGATGACGGAGCGCGACAAGGACTACGTGGTGGCGGTGCGCACCGCCGGCGCCGGGCCGATCCGGCTGATGGTGAAGACGGTGCTGCCGAACTGCCTGGCGCCGCTGATCGTGCAGACGACGCTGTCGTTCTCGAACGCCATCCTGGAGGCGGCGGCGCTGGGCTTCCTCGGCATGGGCGCGCAGCCGCCGACGCCCGAGTGGGGGACGATGCTCGCCGAGGCGCGCGAGTTCATCCTGCGCGCTTGGTGGGTGGTGACCTTCCCGGGCCTCGCGATCCTGCTCACCGTACTCGCCATCAACCTCGTCGGCGACGGGCTCAGGGACGCCCTTGATCCCAAGCTGAAGCGGGGGTGAGGGTGAGCGAGACGCTGCAGACGTCGCTGGTCGGGGCCGCGGGGACGATCCTCGCGGCGCTGCTCGGCGCGGTCGCGGCGGTGCTCACCTGGTATCTGTCGACGCGCGGCGAACGGCGGCGCGAGCGGCTGGACCGCGACGATGCCGCCGCGGCGGAGGCGGCGGCGCGGGAGCAGCGCGTTATGGACATTGTCACCGCGCTTCACGCCGAGATCGTCGCCGGCATCGGCGCCGCAAGCTTACAGGTCAGTGAGCCGGAGCAGCGCTACGCACTCGAGAACGACGACCCTTTTGCAACGCCGGACGATACCAACTTCGTATTCGCCAGTATTCGAAACGATCTGACGATTCTTCCGATCGAGGTTATCCACGATGTCGTGCTCTACTACAAGCTGGCGAAACAGTCGGATCTGATGACGCGGGATCTTCGCGACCCGCTGTTCCGCATGCAACCTGCCGACGCACGGCGCAAGTTCGTCAAGGACTTGCTTGGGCTGACACTGTCGCAGAAGCTCGCCGGAGAGGCAGCCGTCGCTTCCCTGCGCCACTACGCGAGCCGGCGCGGGCTCGACCTCGCCATGTGGGATCTAGGGCTGCCGCGGCAGCCGGAGGAAACCCTCTCAAACAATTGGCCGGATGGGCCCTCGGACCAGCATCGAACGCTCCCATGAAACATCAGATCGCCGCACGGCGACCACGCCCGCAATATAGGCACTCCGCCGAAAGAGACCAAGCTTCGCCGAACCGGCGTCCCGCCGTACGCTCGGCATCGGACGGGTAAGCACCATGCCCCTGCTCGACATCCGCAACCTCACCGTTTCCTTCGCCACCCGCGCCGGGCCGTTCCGGGCGGTGGATGGCGTGTCGCTGTCGGTCGATATCGGCGAGGTGGTGTCGGTCGTCGGCGAATCCGGCTCCGGCAAGTCGGTGGCGATGCTGGCGGTGATGGGGCTGCTGCCGTCGACCGCGACGGTGACGGCCGACCGGCTCGAGTTCAACGGCCGCGACCTGCGCACCATCTCGGCGCGTGAGCGACGGCGGCTCGTCGGCCACGAGATGGCGATGATCTTCCAGGAGCCGATGACGAGCCTCAACCCGTGCTTCACGGTGGGCTTCCAGATCGGCGAGGTGCTGAAGGTGCACCTCGGTCTCGGGCGCACGGCGCGCAAGGCGCGGGCGGTCGAGCTTCTGGCCCTCGTCGGCATTCCCGAGCCGGCGCGGCGGCTCGCCGCTTTCCCGCACCAGCTTTCCGGCGGCATGAGCCAGCGGGTGATGATCGCCATGGCGCTTGCCGCCGGGCCGAAGCTGCTCATCGCCGACGAGCCGACGACGGCGCTCGACGTGACCATCCAGGCGCAGATCCTCGACCTTCTCCTGCGCATCCAGCGCGAGACCGAGATGGCGCTGGTGCTGATCACCCACGACATGGGCGTGGTGGCGGAGACCGCCGACCGCGTCTCCGTGCAGTATGCCGGCCAGCAGGTGGAGCTGCAGGACACGCTCGGGCTGTTCCGCACGCCGCGCCATCCCTACACAGCGGCGATGCTGGCGGCGTTGCCGGAGCGGGCGACGGAGCGGCGGCTGCCGGCCATCGCCGGCGTCGTGCCGGGCGCCTTCGACCGGCCGGCGGGCTGCCTGTTCTCGCCGCGCTGCGCGTTCGCGACGGATTATTGCCACACCGTGCCGCCGCAGCCGGCGCCGGCCGAGCTCGGCTACGCGCGCTGCCACTACCCGCTCGTCGACGGGCGGCCGACGCCGCTCGCCCGCATCCCGGAGATGGCCCGATGAGTGCGGCTGCGAGAAAGCCCGTCGCCGCGCCGGCGGAAGCGCTGGTGGTGGCCGACGACCTCGCCCGCACCTACCGGGTGCCGCGCGGGCCGTTCCGCGGCGACGCGCTGGTGCACGCGCTCGCCGGCGTGTCGTTCCGGCTCGCACCGGGGCGGACGCTGGCGGTGGTCGGCGAATCGGGCTCGGGCAAGTCGACGCTCGCCCGCGTCGTCACCTCGATCGAGCCGCCGTCGTCGGGCAGCCTCGTCATCGACGGCATCGACATGGTCACGGCCGGACCGAAGGAGAAGGCGACGCTGCGCCGGGAGGTGCAGATCGTCTTCCAGAACCCCTACGGCTCGCTCAACCCGCGCCAGACCATCGCCACCCAGATCGCCGAGCCGTTGGTCATCAACACCGACATGCCAGCGGCCGAGCGCGCCGAGCTGGTGCGCGACCTGCTCGCCCGCGTCGGCCTCCGGCCCGAGCACGCCGACCGTTATCCGCACATGTTCTCCGGCGGCCAGCGCCAGCGCATCGCCATTGCCCGCGCGCTGGTGCTGAAGCCGAAGGTGCTGGTGCTCGACGAGCCGGTGTCGGCGCTCGACGTCTCGGTGCGGGCGCAGGTGCTGAACCTGCTCGCCGAATTGCAGGAGAGCCTCGGGCTCGCCTACCTGTTCGTCAGCCACGACCTGACGGTGGTGCGCCACATCGCCGACGAGGTGATGGTGATGTACCTCGGCCGCGCCATCGAGCAGGGGCCGCGCGAGGCGATCTTCGAGGATCCGCGCCACCCCTATACGCAGGCGCTGCTGTCGGCGACGCCGTTCGCCGACCCGGAGCGTCGCAAGGAGCGCGTCGTGCTGCAGGGCGAGCTCCCCTCCCCGTTCAACCCGCCGGTCGGCTGCGCCTTCAACCCGCGCTGCCCGGCGGTGATGCCGCGCTGCCGCGTCGAGCGGCCGCCGATCGACCGGGTCGCCGGCCGCGACGTCGCCTGCTTCGTCGCGAGCGGCACGGCGTGACGATCCACCGGTAAGATGCACAAGGCGTTGGCGTGCCCGATTTCGCTGCACTAGGATCGGCGCCGGGGCACTGGAACGGGGTTCGGTGGGATGGCGGCGGCAGCGGGCGCTGACGGCGGAACGGGTGCGCAGCCGCCGGTGCTGGAGGCGCGCGGCATCGTCAAGCGCTTCGGCACGCTCGTCGCCAACGATCACGTCGACCTGACCATCGGCCAGGGCGAGATCCACGCGCTGCTGGGCGAGAACGGCGCCGGCAAATCGACGCTGGTGAAGATCCTCTACGGAGCGCTGCAGCCGAACGAGGGCGAAATCCGCTTTCTGGGCCGGCCGGTGACGATCGGCAGCCCGGCGGCGGCGCGCGCGCTCGGCATCGGCATGGTGTTCCAGCACTTCTCGCTGTTCGAGGCGCTGACGGTGGCGGAGAACATCGCGCTCGCCATGCCGCGCTCGCAGTCGGTCGCCGAGGTCGCGGAAGCGGCGCGGGCGCTGTCGGTGAAGCTTGGGCTGGCGCTCGACCCGACCCGCGTCGTGCGCGATCTTTCCGTCGGCGAGCGCCAGCGCATCGAGATCGTGCGGGCGCTGCTGCAGGACCCGAAGCTCCTCATCATGGACGAGCCGACCTCGGTGCTGACGCCGCAGGAGGCCGACCAGCTGTTCGCGACGCTGCGGCGGCTGCGCGCCGAGGGCCGCGCCATCCTCTACATCAGCCACCGCCTCGAGGAGGTGCGGGCGCTGTGCGACCAGGCGACGGTGCTGCGCCACGGCAAGCTCGTCGGCAGCGTCGTCCCGGCGCGCGAGACGGCCGGCAGCCTCGCCCGCATGATGGTGGGCGGCGCGGTCGGCGCGGTGGCGCACCGGCCGACGGTGCCGGACGGCCCGCCGCGGCTCGAGGTGCGCGGCCTGACGCTCGCGCCGGAGGCGGCGTTCGGCACGGCGCTGAAGGACATCCGGCTGATGGTGCGGGCGGGCGAGATCGTCGCCATCGCCGGCGTCGCCGGCAACGGCCAGGCGGAACTGTTCGAGGCCCTGTCGGGTGAGCGAACCTGCGCCGCCGAAACGATCACGATCGACGGCGCGCCGGTGGGAGACGAGGGCGTGTCGGCGCGGCGGCGGCGGGGGGCGGCGTTCGTGCCGGAGGAGCGGCTCGGGCACGCCGCGGTGCCGCGCATGCCGCTGTCGGCGAACGTCGTGCTGACGCGGCACGCCACCGCCAGGCTCACCCGCCTCGGCCTGCTCGCGACCGCCCCGGCGAAGGAGATCAAGGATCGCATCATCGCCGCCTTCGACGTGCGCAAGGGCAGCGACGACCCGGAGGCGGCGAGCCTGTCGGGGGGCAACCTGCAGAAGTTCGTCGTCGGGCGGGAGGTGCTGGCGGGCCCGGGCGTGCTCATCGTCGACCAGCCGACCTGGGGCGTCGACGCCGGGGCGGCGGTGACGATCCGCCAGGCGCTGGTGGACCTCGCCGGCCGCGGCAGCGCCGTGCTGGTGATCTCCCAGGACCTCGACGAGATCTTCGAGGTCGCCGACGGCATCGCCGTCATCCACCACGGCCGGCTGTCGCCGACCTACCCCGCCGATTCGATCACGCTCGAGCAGATCGGGCTGCTGATGGGCGGTGCCCACCCCGAAGCGACGGAGGCGGTCGATGCGGCTTGAGCTGCAACGGCGACCGCAGCAATCGCGCGCCATGCTCGTGTGGTCGCCGGTGATCGCGGTGGCGCTGACGGTGGCGACGGCGACGGTGATGCTCGCCGTCATCGGCGTCGATCCGGCCCGCGGTCTCTACGTCTTCTTCGTCGAGCCGCTGACCTCGGCGTGGGGGCTGCAGGAGCTGGCGGTGAAGGCCTCGCCGCTGATCCTGATCGCCGTCGGCCTGTCGATCTGCTTCATCTCCAACACCTGGAACATCGGCGCCGAGGGCCAGTACGTCGCCGGCGCCATCCTCGGCGGCTGGGTGGCGCTGACCTTCCAGGACACCGGTGAATGGTGGGTGCTGCCGGCGATGCTGGCGGCGGGCGTCGTCGGCGGGGCGCTCTACGGGTTGATCCCGGCGGTGCTGAAGGTGCGCTTCGGGGCGAACGAGATCCTGACCAGCCTGATGCTGGTCTATGTGGCGCAGCTCGGCCTCGACTGGCTGGTGCGCGGGCCGTGGCGCGACCCGATGGGGTTCAACTTCCCGCAGTCGGTGACGTTCTCGCCAGCGGCGACGATGCCGCTGATCGCCGGCCGCCTGCACGTCGGCGTCATCATCATGCTGGTGGTCGTGGTGGTGGCGGCGGTGATGATGGCGCGCTCGCTGAAGGGCTTCGAGATCCGCGTCGTCGGCATGGCGCCGCGGGCCGGCCGCTTCGGCGGCTTCAAGGAGGGGCCGCTGACGCTGTTCGTGTTCGCCGTCTCCGGCGGCCTCGCCGGCCTCGCCGGCATCATCGAGGTGGCCGGGCCGATCGGGCAGCTGTTGCCGTCGGTGTCGCCCGGCTACGGCTTCATCGCCATCATCGTCGCCTTCCTCGGGCGGCTGAACCCGATGGGCATCCTCGTCGCCGGCTTCGTGCTGGCAATCTCGACGCTCGGCGGCGAGCAGGCGCAGATCCTGCTGCAGGTGCCGCTCGACTTCACCAGCGTGCTGCAGGGGGTGCTGCTGTTCTACGTGCTCGCCTGCGATACCCTCGTCGCCAACCGCCTCCGCCTCATCGCATCGGGGCCGCGGTCGGCGCCGGGACCGTCGGAGGCGGCACGATGAACCTGCTCGAACCGGCGATCCTGACGATCATCACGGCGGCGACGCCGCTTCTGCTCGCGGCGATCGGCGAGCTCGTCACCGAGCGCTCGGGCGTGCTCAACCTCGGCGTCGAGGGGATGATGGCGATGGGAGCGGCCTGCGCCTTCGCCATCGCCATCACCAGCGATTCGACGGTGCTCGGGATCGTCGGCGGCGTCGGCGCCGGCGTCGGGCTCGCCGCCCTGTTCGCGCTGATGACGCTGGGCTTTGCCGCGAACCAGGTGGCGTGCGGGCTGGCGCTGACGATCCTCGGCCTCGGCGCGTCCGGCCTCGTCGGTGCGGACTTCGTCGGCGCTCGGCGCGACGCGATGCCGAAGCTCTGGATCGACGGACTGTCGGACATCCCCTTCATCGGGCCGATCGTGTTCGGCCAGGACGTCTTCGTCTACGCGTCCTTCGCCCTCGTCGCCGGGGTGTGGTGGTTCCTGTTCCACACCCGCGCCGGGCTGACGCTCAGGGCGGTCGGCGACAACCACGTCTCGGCGCATGCGCTGGGCAGCAAGGTGCTCTGGGTGCGGCTCTGGGCGGTGCTGTTCGGCGGCGCCTGCGCCGGTCTCGCCGGCGCCTATTTGTCCCTCGTCTACACGCCGTTCTGGGTGGACGGGATGACGGCCGGGCGCGGCTGGATCGCGCTCGCCATCGTGGTGTTCTCGTCGTGGCTGCCGGGTCGGCTCGTCATCGGCGCCTATCTGTTCGGCAGCGTCTCGATCCTGCAGCTCTATGCCCAGGGCGCCGGCATCGGGCTGCCGTCGCAGCTGATGTCGTCGCTCCCCTATCTGGCGACGATCCTCGTGCTCGTCGCCATCGCCGGCACGCGCGCCCGGGCGCGGGCGCCGGCCTGCCTCGGCGTGCCGTTCGTTCCCGACCGCTGAGGCGGCGGCACCGGTGAACCGATGTCCCATCCCGGGCGGCCGCTCCTGGCCGCCTCAAGACCAAGGAGACCCTGCATGCGAGCATTTCTGAAGGGCGCGATCGCGGCGCTCGGCCTGGTGGCGCTGGTCGCCGCCGCGCCGGCCGACGCTCAGGAGAAGCTGAAGGTCGGCTTCGTCTACGTCGGCCCCGTCGGCGACTTCGGCTGGACCTACCAGCACGAGGTCGGCCGCCGCGCCATGCAGGAGGCGCTCGGCGACAAGGTCGAGTCCACCTACGTGGAGAACGTGCCCGAGGGCCCGGACGCCGAGCGCGTCATCGAGGGCCTGGTGCGCTCGGGCCACAAGCTGATCTTCACCACCTCGTTCGGCTTCATGGAGCCGACGGTGAAGGTGGCGCAGCGCAATCCGGACGTGAAGTTCGAGCACGCCACCGGCTACAAGCGGCTGCCGAACCTCGCCACCTATGCCGGCCGCTTCTACCAGGGCCGCTACATCTCCGGGCAGATCGCCGCGAAGATGTCGAAGACCGGCGTCGTCGGCTACATCGGCTCGTTCCCGATCCCCGAGGTCGTCTCCGGCATCAACGCCTTCATGCTGGGCGCCCAGTCGGTCCGGCCGGACATGAAGGTGAAGATCGTCTGGGTGAACTCGTGGTTCGACCCCGGCAAGGAGGGCGACGCCGCCAAGACGCTGCTCGACCAGGGCGCCGACATCATCGCCCAGCACACCGACAGCCCGGCGGCCATGCAGGTGGCGGCCGAGCGCGGTGCGCTCGCCTTCGGCCAGGACTCCGACATGATCAAGTTCGGGCCGAACACCCAGCTGACGGCGATCGTCAACGACTGGTCGGGCTACTACATCGACCGCGTCAACGCCGCGCTGAACGGTACCTGGGAATCGACCGACGTCTGGGGCGGCCTCGACACCGGCATTCTCAAGATGGCGCCCTACACCAACATGCCCGACGACGTGAAGGCGATGGCCGAGGCGACCGAGAAGGCCATCAACGACGGCACCTACAAGGTGTTCACCGGCCCGATCACCAAGCAGGACGGCACGCTGGCGGTGAAGGAGGGCGAGGTGCTGCCCGACCCGGAGATCCTCGGCATGAACTGGTACATCCAGGGCATCGACGAGAAAGCGCCGAACTGAGCCGACGCCGATCTCACTCCTCCGGGCGGCGGTACACGGCTGCCGCCCGGCCCCATCAGCGAAGCGTGATCGCCGCCCGGCTGCACCCGTGATGGCGGTTCGTCTATAAGTTTGGCGCCTCTGCCGTCGCCCCGTCCCGCCGCTGCTTCTTTCGCGCGCGGAGCGGGCTCGCACGGAGTGCCGCCCATGCGCCTGGCCTCGATGGGGTGGCTCGCCGCCCTCGCCTGCCTCGCCCTCTTCACGCTCCCAGCCGTGCCGGCCGCTTCGGCCGAGGCCGATTCCTACCTGACGACGCCCGGCGACGCCGCGCGTGCCTTCGAGACGCTGCTCGACGACATCGGCCGGCGCCCGGCGGTCTACTCGATGCGCATCACCCCGCAGGAGATCGCCCTCGAGGTACAGGGCGCTGGGCGGCCGTCGGACATCGACGCGTGGAGCATCCGCCGCATCCGGCGTCTCGGCTTCACCGTCGAACCGACCCGCGGCCCGCAGCCGGTGACCGCGCCCGGCTACATCCGCGACGTAGTGCCGGGGTCCTTTCCGCTCGCGCCCGCCGATCTCGAGCGCGTCCCCGCCCTCGTCGCGGCGGCGATCGAGCGGGCGGCGCTGCAGGATCCGGCGACGGTCTCCTCGCTCGCCATCGCGCGCCAGGTTTCGATCCTGCCCACCCCGAGCTTCGGTGCGGTGCGCTGGACGATCAGCGTCGCCACCGGCCGCGAAAGCGCATCGGTGTTCGCCGACGAGGCCGGCCGGATCGTCGGCGCCGACCTTTCGGGCACCGAGCGGGCGCGCACGCTGAACCTGATCGCCACCGAGGACTGGCCGAAGGACCAGGCGGTCGCGGACCTCACGTCCGTGCTCGGGCCGGACCGGCGCATCCGCAGCCTGACCGTCCACGACCAGTATCTCAGCATCGACGCCGACCACCCGACGGCCGCGCAGCAGACGATGGGCTACACCTGGGACCTCTCGGGCGTGCGCACCATGGGCATCGGCATGCCGCTGTTTCCCGGCACGCCGGACGAAGCGTCCTTCGTCGTCGGCGAGGTCGATCTCGGCCGTTTGGCGGCGGTGCGGGACGCGGCGCGCAAGGCGTGGGGCAACGACGGTGCCCGCCTCGTCTACATGATGCTGAGGCGCGACATGGATGCGGCCGGGGCACCGCCGCTGCGCTGGACGCTCAACTTCAACGACCCGGGCGGCGAGAGCGGGTCGGTGGTGCTCGGCACCGACGGCAGCGTCGTCGCGGTGACGCTGCCGCCGAGCCGTCGGCCCAAGCTCGACTGGATGGCGCCGGAGACGGTCGCCGAGACGCTCGGCCGGCTCGAACGCGAGCTCGGCGCGACGACGCGGATCTCGCAGCTGATGTTTCAGAACGGCCAGGCGCAGGTGCTGGCGGAGGACCCGCGCAGCCCGGGCACGAACGCCAACTTCATCATGGACGAAGATGACATGAGCCGCTTCGGCACGCCGATGCCGTGGGAGGAGGAGACGAACGGCGACCATGCCTTCCGCATCAGTGACCTTGCGTTCTTCGACGCGGCGACGCTCAGGCGGCTGACTGAGGAGACCTATCGGCGTCTGAAGACCGACCCCGCGAAGATGCCGGTGTCGCGCTACACGTTCTCGGTCGGCCAGCTGATGACCCCGATGGGGGACTTCATGGTGCCCTCCCCCGACGGCAAGGTGACGCTGGAAATCCGGGTCGAGGCCGCGAACGGCATGGACGGCGGCTGGGTCGCCTACACGGCGGCCGGCAAGGCCTTCGACGTGATGACGCCCTAGCCGGGAGGCGCCTCAGCCGAGGCCGGGGGAATCCGCGCCGTCGGGATCAGCCTTGGAGCTCGCGTCCCCTTGGCCCGCGTCGCCGTCGTCCTCGCCGTCGTCGACATGCTCCGGCTCGGCGTCCTGCAGGTCGAGCAGCCTCTCGAGCTCGGCGATGCGCTGGTAGAGCGACTGGGCACGCAGCTGTGCCGAATTGCGCTCGACGAGGGAGTCGTAGTCGATGGCGGCGGCGACGACGTCGTAGATCTCGAGACCGAGGTGGGTGAGGTTGTGGCGCCGGCCGAGCCGGCGGCCGCCGACTTCGCCGAGGAACGACATGAACTTCGGGTTGCCGACGACGGCGTCGAGATCGACCGGGTTCACCGCCGGGCCGCGCTTGCGGGAATAAAAGCGCGTGCTCGACTGGCCGACGACGAAGCCGTTGTCGGTGGCGGCGAGGCCGCGCAGATAGCCGCCGAGCTTGAGCTTCGAGATCGCCCCGGTCGCCCAGTCGCGGGAGACGAGCTGGCCGGCGGCGGAGGAGAGGCAGTGGAGGACCTCGCCCGCGTCGAGCAGCGAGTGCGGGTGCTTGAGGCCGCCGATCAGCACCTCGCGGCTGTCGAGATCCCAGACGGCACCGGAGCGGCCGTGCCCCTCATAGCGCGGGTGAACGTGCGACAGCACGTGGACGCGGCCGTCGTGGAGGCCGACGTCGTTGAGGTGCAGCCGGCCGTCGGCGTGCTCGAACGCCCAGAGCTCGCGCACGACGAGGTCGTCGGGCGAGAAGACGAAGAGCCTGGAGTTGCCCGTCGAGACGACGCAGATCTCGTCGCCGAGGCGCTTGATCGAATGGAGGTCGTGGAAACGATCGTCGGCGACGACGGCGCGCAGAGAGAGATCGGGGGCCAGCACCACCACCCGGCCGCTCTCGTGCCCCTGCACGCAGACATAGACCGCGTCGTCGGTGGCGAGCAGGCCGGTGACGCCTGTGTCCGGCGGCGCAATCCAGGATGAGCAGTCGACGAGGCCGAAGCGTCGGCGCGTCAGGCTGCCGACGATCAGCGGGAAGCGAACGCCGTTCCGCTTGAGGTTACAGAGCGAGAGGAGGACGTTCGCCATCCGAGACGAAGCGGGGGCGGCGGCCCGTCCGACGAGCCGCCGCCGCTCCGCTCAGGAGCCGCGGCCGACGTCGGCGTAGGTGAAGCCGTGCCGCTCGACTTCCGGGCGCCGGTAGACGTTGCGCAGGTCGACCAGCACCGGGACGTTGACGATCGTCTTCAGCCGGTCGAGGTCGAGGGCGCGGTAGGTGTCCCACTCGGTGATGAGCACGACCGCGTCGGCCCCTTCGGCGCAGTGATAGGGGCTATCGCAGAAGAGGACGCCCGTCATCATCTTGGCCGCCTGCTCCATGCCCTCGGGGTCATGGGCGCGGACGGTGGCGCCGGCCTGCTGCAGCTCGTGCACGACGTCGAGCGCCGGGCTCTCGCGCATGTCGTCGGTGTTCGGCTTGAAGGTGAGGCCGAGGATGGCGATGGTCTTGCCGGAGACACTGCCGCCGCAGGCGCGCACCACCTTCTCGGCCATGCGCTTCTTGCGCTGGTCGTTGACGGCGACCACCGCCTCGACGAGCCGCGAAGGCGCACCGGACTCGCGCGCCGTCTCGACGAGGGCGCGGGTGTCCTTGGGGAAGCACGAGCCGCCGAAGCCCGGGCCGGCGTGCAGGAACTTGCCGCCGATGCGGTTGTCGAGGCCGATGCCGCGCGCGACTTCCTGGACGTTGCCGCCGACCGCCTCGCAGAGGTCCGCCATCTCGTTGATGAAGGTGATCTTGGTGGCGAGGAAGGCGTTGGCGGCGTACTTGATCAGCTCGGCGGTCCGCCGGCCGGTGAACATCACCGGCGCCTGGTTGACGAACAGCGGCCGGTAGACCTCGCTCATCGGCTCGCGGGCGCGCTCGTCCTCGAGGCCGATGACGATGCGGTCGGGACGCTTGAAGTCCTCGATGGCGGCGCCTTCGCGCAGAAACTCCGGGTTGGAGACGACGGCGACGTCGGCCTCCGGCCGGGTGTCGCGGATGATGCGCTGGACTGCGTCGCCGGTGCCGACGGGGACGGTCGACTTCGTCACGACGACGGTGAAGCCGGTGGCGGCGCGGGCGATGTCCTGGGCGGCGGAGAAGACGTAGGTGAGGTCGGCGCGGCCGTCGCCGCGGCGGGACGGCGTGCCGACGGCGATGAAGACGACGTCGGCCTCGGCGATCGCCGGAGCAGCGTCCAGCGTGAAGGACAGGCGGCCGTCACGCTGGTTGCGGGTCACCATGTCGTCGAGGCCCGGCTCGAAGATCGGCACGCGCCCGCCCATCAGCATGGCGACGCGCTCCGGGTCCTTGTCGATGCAGACGACCTCGTGGCCGAAATCCGCGAAGCACGCACCGGAGACCAGCCCGACGTAGCCGGCGCCCAAGACCGCAATCTTCATCGTCTACTCCTGAAGCAATGGTGGTTCGCCGCTCAGCCGCGCTCGTCGTGGCCCTGGGCGTGGGAAACCGGATCGTTGAGAAGGTCGCTGAGGTAGGCCCCGTAGGAATTCTTGTAGCGGGCGGCGAGTGACGCGAGTGCGTCGTCGCTGAGCCACCCCTTGCGCCAGGCGATCTCCTCCGGGCATGCAATTTTGAAGCCCTGGCGGTGCTCGATCGTCTTCACGAACTCCGACGCCTCCAGCAGCGAGTCGGTGGTGCCGGTGTCGAGCCAGGCGGTGCCGCGCGGGAAGCGGACGACGCGGAGGTCGCCGCGCTTGAGATACGCCTCGTTGACCGAGGTGATCTCCACCTCGCCGCGCGGCGACGGCGTCACGCCCTTGGCGATCTCCACCACGTCGGCGTCGTAGAAATAAAGGCCGGTGACGGCGAGGTTGCTCTTCGGGTGCTCGGGCTTCTCCTCGAGCGACAGCGCCCGGCCGTCCGGCGCCATCTCGACGACGCCGAAGGCGCGCGGGTTCGCCACCGGGTAGGCGAATACCGTGGCGCCCTTCAGAAGCTTCGCCGCCTCCTCGACGAGGCCGGTGAGGCCGGAGCCGTAGAAGATGTTGTCGCCGAGCGCGAGCGCCACGGGGCTGTTGCCGATGAACGCTTCGCCGATCAGGAAGGCCTCGGCGAGGCCGCGCGGCTGGTCCTGCTCGGCGTAGGTGAAACTGATGCCCCAGTCGGAGCCGTCGCCGAGCACGGCGCGGTAGAGCGGCAGCGCCTGTGGCGTCGAGATGATCATCACCTCGCGGATGCCCGCCAGCATCAGGATCGACAGCGGATAATAGATCATCGGCTTGTCGTAGACGGGCAGCAGCTGCTTGGAGACGGCGAGCGTCACCGGATGCAGCCGGGTGCCGTGCCCGCCGGCGAGGATGATACCCTTCATCGTGCCTCTTCTCGTTGTCCGGCGCGGCTCGCGCCGCCTGGGCCGGAACGGCTCCCGCCGCC
>Ga0209902_100899_pt1 | contig 20797 bp, 15 predicted proteins | sample FECB27metaG_FD_188304 | JGI IMG/M metagenome (GOLD analysis project Ga0209902, IMG submission 188304) | Cyanobacterial communities from the Joint Genome Institute, California, USA - FECB-27 (SPAdes) (version 2) | ecosystem: Environmental > Aquatic > Thermal springs > Hot (42-90C) > Microbial mats...
CTCGGCGGCAATCCGCTCCGCAGCGTGCTGACGACGCTCGGCATCATCATCGGCGTCGCTGCCGTCATCGTCATGGTGGCGATCGGGTCCGGCGCCCGCTCGCGCGTCGACGGCGTCATCCAGAGCCTCGGCTCGAACCTCATCCAGGTGCTGCCCGGCGCCCGCAGCTTCTCGGGCGTGCGGTCGGCCTCCAACCTCATCACCGAGCGCGACGTGCCGGCGATCCGCGCCGGCGCGCCGGACGCGCTGCTGATCGCCCCCTATGTGCGCGGCACGGCGCAGATCATCGCCGGCAACCAGAACTGGCCGACCACGGCCTTCGGCGTCACCGCCGAGTTCTTCAGCGCGCGCGAATGGAACATCGGCGAGGGGCGGCTGTTCGAGCCGACCGAGATGCGCGGCGGCAAGGCGGTGGTGCTGGGCGCCACGGTGGCCCGCGAGATGTTTCCCGACGGCTCGCCGATCGGCACGGTGGTGCGGGTCAACCGCGTGCCGTTCACGGTCGTCGGCGTGCTCGCCGAGAAGGGCCAGACGCCGTTCGGCCAGGACCAGGACGACGCCGTCTTCGTGCCGCTCGACACCGCCCGCCAGCGCCTGTTCGGCCGCTTCGCGAGCCGCCCCGACATGGTCGACGGCATCACCGTGAAGGGGCGCTCGTCGGAGACGCTGACGCAACTCGAGGCGGACCTGCACGAGGTGCTGAGCGAGCGCCATCCGCCGACCGACGCCGGCGAGGGCTACAACATCCGCAATCTCGGCCAGCTGCTCGAGGCGCAGGCGAACACGTCGCGGGTGCTGGCGCTGCTGCTCGCCGCCGTCGCCTCGATCTCGCTGGTCGTCGGCGGCATCGGCATCATGAACATCATGCTGGTGTCGGTGACGGAGCGGACGCGCGAGATCGGGCTCAGGATGGCGGTCGGCGCGCGGCGGCGGGATATCCTGTCCCAGTTCCTCGTCGAATCCGTCGTCCTCGCCTTCGCCGGCGGATTGATCGGCGCGGCGCTCGGCATCGGCGCCTCGGTGGCGATCGCCCGGGCGGCCGACTGGCCGGTGCTGGTGGAGCCCTCCGCCGTGGCGCTCGCCTGCGGCTTCGCGGCGGCCGTCGGCGTGTTCTTCGGCTACTACCCCGCCCGCAAGGCGAGCCGCCTCGATCCGATCGAGGCACTCCGGTACGAGTGAGGGTGCGGGAGGAGCCGAACGTGCCCCCGCGATCCCTGGTCAGAGTTCCAGCTCACGTTGCCAATCTCGACCGGCATAGAAGATGCCGAGGATCGTCACGGTGTCGGTGTCGACGCTGTAGGTGATCGTGACGCGGCCGCGGAAAACGAGTGTGCGCAGGCTTTGATGGACGTGATTGTAAGAGGCGCCGCGGAACGGAAAATCGGCGAGAGAGCGGCAATGCTGGCTGAGCTCAGACGTAAAGCGGTAAGCGCTTTCGGGCGAAGAAGAGTCCGCGATGAAGTCATAGAGTTCAAGCAGCTGCTGGCGCGACCGCTCTGAAAAAACGATCCGGAGCACTGGGGGGGGGGGCTCTATCGCGACTGCAATCGCTGTCGGTGATGTTGATCGAGAGAGTCCTGTACCTGCTCGAAGCTCAGCGCCCGTTCCGGGTGAGCCCTCATCTCCTCGGCAATTGGCACCACAGCCTTGCGCAGCCAAGCCTCGAACGACGCGTCGCGCTGTTTGAGCGCGATCAGGCTCTCGCGGACGACATCGCTTTCCGTCTTGAAACGCTCGCCATCTATCTCGGCGCGCACCAGATCGACGATGTCGTCGTTCAGTTGAAGTGGCTTTGCAGGCATCGGTGCCTCCTCTCCGAACCACTCTATCGCGGACGGCCGGCTCGATGAAGGCGTCATGGGGGCGGTGACCAACTGTGGTTGCCCCTACCCCAGCACCCCCGCCGCCGCCTTCGCGGCCGCCTCGATGTTGCCGTTCCACGTCGCCGGCGAGGCGCCGGTCGGGGCGAGGTCGTGGTTGCCGTTCTCGCTCCAGACGATCGTCACCTTTGGCGGCAGCGTGTAGGTCGCCACCTCCTTGTCGTCGCCATAGGGATCGCGGGTGCCCTGGACGACCAGCGCCGGGATGCGCAGCGCCTTCAGGGGTCCGAGGCGCAGCTTCTCCGGCTGGCCGGTCGGGTGGAACGGGTAGCCGAGGCAGACGACGGCCTTCACCCGGGGGTCGAGATCGGGCAGGCCGCCGACCATCGCGGCGACGCGGCCACCCATCGACTTGCCGCCGATCAGCACCGGCCCCTCGCTTTCCGCCAGAACGGCCTCGAGCGCCACGACGAACTCGGGCACCACGGTCTCGACCTTCGGCGGCGGCCGGCGCACGCCGTCGATCCGGCGCTGGGCCATGTAGCCGAACTCGAAGCGGACGACGTCGAGCCCCGCCTTGGCGGCATGGACCGCGAAGCGCTGCATGAACTGCGTGTCCATCGCCGCACTCGCCCCGTGCGCCAGCACGAGCGTGCCGCGGCGCGGCGGGACGGCGGCATCGCGCAGGAACGACTGGCTCACGTCTCGGCCTCCATTGATGCGAACTCGGCCCGGCGGGGCGGCGGCGAGGATGTCGCCGCGCCGGCCCCCCAGGCCCTCGGTCGAAGTGCTTAGCAGGCGAGTGAGGCCGAGAGAACGCCATCGGCCGCCGCCGGCACGGGGCCGCAGTGGCTGCGGAGCGCCTCGCATGGCGGCCAGGAGCCTCGCGCAAAAGAATCCGACGGGGACTCCGACATCCTCCGATTGCGGTGACGCTCCGGCTCTGACAGTCTCGGAGGTCAGCGTATGGGGGGATGCGCGTGGAGGCGTGGCGGCACAGTTCCGGCGGGCCTGGGCAGGGGGGTGCCGTGCGCGGCGCCGCCCGCAGGCGCCTCGGCATCGGCGCCATTCCCGCCCTCGGCGCGGATGCGCCCGCACCCGACATCCTGTCTCCCTGGCGCGCGGCCGCGCAGACGCGGCACCCCGATCCGGCCGCGTCGGCTTCAGACACGTCGGCATCCGTGACGTCGGCGGCAGGCATCCCGGGGATCGGCATCCCCCCGATCGGCCCCTCTCTCGCCGATGGGCGACACGCCGAAGCTGGTGCGGGGCCGGCCGGCGCCCGGCCGCCCGAACCACCTCTGGCGCCGCTGTCGCCCCTCGAGCTGATGGCCGCCGCCCTCGGCGTCGGCGTGGCGACCGCCGAGGAGCTCGCCGCCGGTGCCGGCCGCCTCGTCCGCGTCGACCGCCCCGATGGCGAGGCGGTGACGCTGATCGCCGTCGGCTACGGCGAGCGCGGCCCGATCCTGGCGGTCCCGGCGAACCCGGCGCGGCTCGGCGACCTCGCGCGCATCCTCGCCGTCGAGCCGCAGAGCGCCCGGCGCATCCGCCTCGCCGATCCGGCCGCCTTCGCCGCCGCTCTCGCCGCGGCCGCCACCGATACCGATGCGGCCGCCGACGCGGATGCGCCGGGCGCGGCGCCTCACCCGCCCGCCGCGGGCCTCGTCGAGATCGAAGGCGACGACCTTCCGCCGTGGGACGGCCACCGGGCAGCGCCGGCCGCTTCGCCCGACGCACTGCGCCGGCCGGCGCTGCGCGTCGTCGGGACGCGACGTGTCGAGGCGGTCCTCGACGGCTTCCGCACCGCTGCCGGCGGCTGCGGCGCCGAGCTGACGGTGACACGCCGGCAGTCCGCCGTCCTCGTGGGGATGGTGGCGACCGTCATCGCAGCCGCCGTCCTCGCTCCGGCGGCGATGACCGGGCTCGCGATCTGTCTGGTCGCCATCTGCTTCGTCGGGCTGGCGGGCTTGCGCGTCGCAGCGGCGTTCTCGGGCGTCGCCGGCGGCTTCGAGCCGCCGGCCCTGCCGCTCGCCGACGTCGACCTGCCCGTCTACACCGTGCTGGTGCCACTGCACCGGGAGGCGCGCGTCGTGCCGCGGCTGCTGCCGGCGCTCTGCGCCCTCGACTACCCGGCCGCCAAGCTCGACCTCAAGCTGCTCCTGGAGGCGGCCGACCGCGAGACGATCGCCGCCGTCGAGTGCCACCCGCTCGTCCACCGCTTCGACGTCGTGATGGTGCCGAAGATCGGGCCGCTGACCAAGCCGAAGGCGCTCGGCGTCGGGCTCGCGCTGGCCCGCGGCGGCCTGGTGACGATCTTCGACGCCGAGGACCGGCCCGACCCCGACCAGTTGCGCCGCGCCGCCGGCACTTTCGCCGCCGCCGGCCCGGACCTCGCCTGCGTGCAGGCGCGGCTCGCCACCGACCACGCCGGCGACACCTGGATCACGGCGATGTTCGCGCTCGAATACGCGATGCTGTTCGACGCGGTGCTGCCGTGGCTCGCCCGCTACCGGCTGCCCTTCCTGCTCGGCGGCACCTCGAACCATTTCCGCAGGTCGGCGCTGCACGCCGTCGGCGGCTGGGACGCGTGGAACGTCACCGAGGATGCCGACCTCGCCGTCCGCCTCGCCCGCCGCGGCTTCACCTCGACGGTGATCGCCTCGACCACCCACGAGGAGGCGCCACTCGAGGTCGCCGCGTGGCTGAAGCAGCGCTCGCGCTGGTACAAGGGCTGGCTGCAGACGACGCTGGTGCACGGGCGCGACCTCGCCGGGCTCACCCGCAGCGTCGGGGTGGAGGGCCTCGTCGCGCTGGCGCTGCAGCTCATCGGCGCCCTCGTCACCGTCGTCGCCTATCCGGTGTCGTGGTTCCTCGTCGCCGGCTACACCGTCGGCGCGCTGCCGTTCGGGCCAGACGGCAGCTTCGCCGACGACCTGCGCTTCGCCCTCGTCGTCACCGCCTTCTTCGGCGGCCAGGGGGCGATGGCGCTCCTCGCACTCGCGGCGCTGCGCATGCGGCCGAACGCCATCCGGCCGGCGGCGCTCGTCTGGCTACCGGTCTACTGGTGGCTGCACGCCTTCGCGCTGGCGCTCGCCGTCGTCGACCTCGTCCGCCGCCCGCACTTCTGGGCGAAGACCGAGCACGGCATGGCGACCCGGCCGGCCGGGCGACGGAGCGGCGCAGCGGCCGTGCGCGAGGGCTCTGGCATCGGCGCGGGGACGGCGTCACACTCGCCCCGAAGCATCGAGGGGGAGGAACCCGCATGATCGATCTCAGGACAATCGCGGGCCGGATTCCGGCGCTGGTGCTCGCGATGGTGCTCGCCGGTGGCCTCGCGGCGGCAGCCGCGGTCGCTGCCGAACCCCGGTCCGACGCCTGCCCGGAGGGTCACGCCTGTCCCGCCATCGGCCCCGCACCGGCAAACGCGGCCGCCAGCAGCGGGACGCCGCGACCCTCGGTGGAAACCCCCGCCGGGGAGGCTGCCGCGAGGAACAGCAAGTCGCTGCGCTGGAACATCCAGAACCGCAGCGGCCGGAGGCTCGAGCTGCAGCTCTATTCGGCGGATCGCAACTGGGTGTGGCCGAGCGCCAACCGCGTCTATCTCCTGCCGGGTAGCAAGCGCTACACGATCGACATCAGCTGCAAGAAGAACGAGAAGATCTGCTATGGCGCCTGGCTGGAGAGCAACACCCGGACCTACTGGGGCGTCGGCTACCGCGGCAAGCAGAGTTGCCGCGGCTGCTGCTACATCTGCGGACGCGGGCAGACGCCCCTGATCAAGCTCGTGTGGTGAGCCCGGCGGCCGCCGGCCTCCCGCAGCCGCCGCGCCCCGCTCACTCCACCGCCGGCACCGTGCGCAGGTAGGCGACGATGTCCGCGACGTCGCCGGGCTTCAGCTTCGCATAGAAGCGGAAGCCCATCGGCGGCTTCAGTTTGCGGCCGTCGCGGCCGATGCCCTCGGTGATCGCCCGGGCGATCTCGGCGTCGGTCCAGTCGCCGAGGCCCTTCGCCTTGCTCGCGGTGATGCTGGCGGCCACCGAGACGCCCCACGGCCCGGGAAACTCCATGCCGCCGGCGCCGAAGCCGCTCGCAAACTCTGGCTCACCGTGCGGGCCGCGGGTCGTGTGGCACTCCATGCAGTGGCCGATGCCGACGAGGTACCTGCCGCGGCCCTCGGGCGTCGACAGCTCGGCCGCGGTCGCCGGCTGTTCGAAGCCGGGCGGCGGCTCGGCGCGGATGATCTGGCGGTATTCCGGCGGCGGCACGGCGTGCTTCACCGGCGTCACGGTGCGCAGATAGGCGACCAGCGCGTCGAGATCGCCCGGCGTCATCACGTGATAGAACGCATAGGGCATGATCGGCGCGAGCGGCACGCCGTCGGGGCGGACGCCGCCGACGATCGCCGTCTTGAGCTCCGCGTCGCTCCACGCGCCGACGCCGGTGGCCTTGTCGGGGGTGATGTTGGAGGCGTGCACCGTGAACGGCGGCGCCTCGAACTTCGTGCCGCCGGCGAGCGTCAGGCCCGCTTCAGGCCCGTTCGGGCCCATCGGCGTGTGGCAGTTGCCGCAGGCGAGGATCGAGTTGACGAGATAGTCGCCGCGCTCGATCGGCGTCTCGGCGCCGGCGGGCGCGGGCAGGAAGGTCGCGGGAAGGACGGTTGCTGCGAGCGTGGCGCCGAAGAGGGCGGCAAAGGGCCGGGGTGCGCTCATTTGTCTTGAATCTCCGCGCAGGGGCGGAAGCGGTCTAGCGCCGCGGCACAAGTTTTTCCAATTCGAACTCGCGCGCCGTCATCCAATCTTCGTGAACGTCCGCCCGGCTCAGCCGCGTGGCTCGGCGTGCACGATCATCCGGCGCACCTCGGGCACGCGGCGGCGGAAGCCGCGTTCGAGCGCGTCGACCGCATCGTGCACCTCGGCGACGGTCTGGCCCGGCTGCGCGAAGCAGTGGCAGGTGACGAACAGCCCCTCGTCGTTCACCCGCACGCGCACGTCGTGGACGAAGGCGAGCCGGCCGGTCTCGGCGGCGAGCTCCGACAGGATGCCCGAGAACGTCATGCGGGTGACCGCGCCGGCGTCGCGCGCGCCGAGCCCGGCCGTCAGCATCGGCTCGATGTGGCTCTCCACCTCGATGTCCTCGCCGAGCTCGCGCCGCACCGCGGTCTCGAGGTCGCTCGCCACGTCGTGGGCGGCCGAGAAGCTCATGGCGCCGTCGACCTCGAGGTCGAGGCTGACCGACAGCTGCTCGCCGGTCTCGTCCGGCCGGGCGAGATGCTGGACAGTGACATGATGGACGGCGAGCCCGCGCCGGGCCGCGATCAGCATCACCTTGTCGAACACCGTCTCGTCGTCCAGCGCCACCGGATGGGCGGTGACGGTGACGTCGGCATTCGGATAGGCGCTGCGGACGGCATCCTCGAAGCGCGCCTTGATGGCGTCGACGCGGTCGAACGGCAGCGTCCGGCGGACCGTGACGTCGACGGCGGCGAACAGCGTCGCGCCGGACAGCCGCACCCGCGCCCGCCGGAGCGCCAGAACGTCCTCGCTCTCGTCGGCGAGCTTCTCGATCGTGTCGACGACGCCGACCGGCGCGGTATCGACGAGGGTGTCGATGGTGCGCCGGGCGAGGCGCACGCCGTTCCAGCCGATGAAGCCGGCGATGATCAGCGCCACCAGCGCGTCGGCCGCCGGCAGCCCGAAATAGACGCCGGCGAGGCTGAGCAGCACCAGCGCCGAACTCACCATGTCGGTGGTGAAGTTGAGGGCGTCGGCCTCGAGCGCCTCCGAGCCGGTCTCGCGGGCGACGCGCTTCAGCATGCGGGAGCGGAAGAAGTCGGCGACGATCGAGACGACGAACAGCCCGGCGACCCACCACGTCACCTCGAACGGCTCGCCGCCGTAGAACAGCTGCTTGGCGGCCTCCCAGACGAAGGCGATGCCGGTGGCGATCAGCAGGCCCGTCTCGATCAGGGCGGCGACGCTCTCCACCTTAGCGTGGCCGAAATGGTGGTCGCTGTCGGGCGGCTTGTCGCCGACGCGCACCGCATAGAACGTCAGCGCGCTGGTGCCGAGGTCGAGGACGGTCTGCGCCGCGTCCGACAGGATCGCGAGGCTGCCGGTGGCGAGGCCGACGATGCCCTTGGCGATCGCCAGCACCAGCGACACCGCGATCGAGATGGCGACCGCACGCTGCTTGCGCCGGCTCACCGCCGCGCCTGTGTGCGCGCCGTCTGCGCTCGTCATCGCCGTCGACCGATCCATGCGTCGCGGGCCGGAGGCGGCCCCGCGCGCCGATTGACCGCCTGACGGGCGGGCTGTCAAGCACGTCGCCGGCCGGACGCCGGGCGAGTGCCGAGCGAAAATGCGGGCCGACAGGGAACCGGATCGCCGGGTGGAGACTTGCCGTTGCGGGGGTTTCAGGAGCTGCCCCCCGATGCCGGTTTGCGCCCACAAGTCATTTCGACGCCCGCATTTCCGCCCGACGTTGCTTGCCCGCCTTCTCTGCCTGATAGCCGCGGCCCTCGTGGCCGCCCCGCTGAGTGCGGGCGTCGCCACGCGCGCGACCGCACAGACGATGCTGCCCCCTGCCGCCACCGCCGAACCGGCCGAGCCCGCGGCGGAAACGCCGACCCCCGCCGAAATCGACGCCCTGGTGACGGAGATCGAGGATCCGGACCGGCGGGCGGCGCTGGTGCAGCGGCTGCGGCTGCTGTCCGCCGCGCAGCCGGCGGCGGCGACCGAGACCTCCTCCGACTTCGCTTCCCTCGGTGCCGACGCCGTCGCCTACGCGGCATCGGTGTTCTCCGGAGTCGACGAGGCCATCGGCCGGCTCGAGTTCGCCGTCACCGCCCTGCCGACGGTCGCCGACGGGGTGGTGGCGACGCTGTCCGACCCGGTCGACCGCGCCGCCGCCCTCGATGGCGCCGCCCGGCTCGCCGGGGCGATCGGCGCGGCGCTGGTCGCCTGGTGGATCGTCGCCTGGCTGCTCGGGCAGCTGCGCGACATGCTCGGCCGGCGCGCCGCCGGCGTGGGCTGGGCGGCGCGGACGGCGATCGCGCTGACGCGGCTGGTGCTGGACCTCTTGCCGATCGGCGCCTTCGTCGCCGCCGGCTTCCTGGCGCTCGGGGCCCTGCAGCCGAGCCGGGCGGTGGAGGCGCTGGCGCTCACCATCCTCAATGCCGGCGCCGCCACCGGCGTGCTGTCGGCGCTGGTGCGCATGGTGCTGGCGCCGCGCACGCCGGCGCTGCGCGCCGTGCCGGCCGGCGACGACACCGCCATCAAGCTGCACAAGTCGGTGGTGCGCACCGCCGCCTTCGCCATCTGGGGCTATCTCTTCGTCGGCTCGCTGTGGCTGCTCGGGCTGACGCCGGCGGTGCGCTGGGGGCTGTTGTTCATCCTCGGCGTGCTCGTCGCCATCGTGGCGATCCGCTTCGTGCTGCGCTGGCGCGCGCCGTTCGCGCTCTGGCTCTCCACCCATGTCCCGGCCGGGCGGTGGTACTCGACACCGGCGCGGCGGCTCGCCGCCAACTGGCACCGCATCGCCATCCTCTACATCGTGCTGGTGACGGCGGTGTTCGCCCTGCAGATCACCGGCGGCTTCGTCTTCCTGGTGCGCGGCACGCTCGTCACCGTGCTGGTGCTCGCCCTGGTGCCGCTCCTCGCCAACCGGGCGGGGGCCGTGCTGGAACACTCCGACCTCGGCGTGCCGGTGCTGGCGACGCCGCGCGGCCAGCGCTACCGGGGGCTGTTGAAGCGGGTGGTGGTGGTGCTCCTGTGGCTCGTCGGCATCGTCGCGCTGCTCGAGGGCTGGCACCTCGGCGTGCTCGGCTTCGTGCAGTCGGACGCCGGCGCCATGCTCGTCATGGTGCTGACCCGCATCCTCGTCGTTCTCGCCGGCGGCTTGATCGCCTGGGAGCTCGCCAACATCGCCATCGAGGGCAAGCTCAACGCCGCCTCGCCGCGCAAGGCGCTCGGCCAGCGCGGCCGCACGCTGCTGCAGTTCCTGCGCAACGTCGTGATGGTGGTGATCCTGCTGATGGTGACGCTGATCGTGCTGTCGGAGATCGGCGTCGACATCGGCCCCCTGCTCGCCGGCGCCGGCGTCATCGGCCTCGCCGTCGGCTTCGGGGCGCAGACGCTGGTGAAGGACGTCATCACCGGCCTGTTCATCCTGATGGAGGACCAGGTGCAGGTCGGCGACGTCGTCGACCTCAACGGCAACGCCGGTGCGGTGGAGGCGATGACCATCCGGACCATCCGCCTGCGCGACTTCTCCGGCACGGTGCACGTCATCCCGTTCTCGAGCGTAGACCGGGTGAAGAACCTGACGCGCGGCTTCGCCTTCGCGGTCTTCGATGTCGGCGTCGCCTACAAGGAGGACATCGACAAGGTGGCGGCGGTGCTGAAGCGCCTCGGCGAGGAACTGCGGGCCGACCCGCAGTTCTCGCCGCTGCTGCTCGGCGACTTGGAGATCTTCGGCCTCGACTCGTTCGGTGCGTCGGCTCTCATCGTCAAGACGCGCATCAAGACCCTCGCCGGCAGCCAGTGGACGATCACCCGGGAGTTCAACGGCCGCATCAAGCGGGCCTTCGACGCCGAGGGCATCGAGATCCCGTTCAACTACCAGACGGTGACGCTGCCGACCGGCCCGGACGGCAAGACCATCCCGATCCCGCTGCAGGTCGTCAGCCGGCGTCGCGCCGGTCCGCAGCCGTCGGCCCCGGAGCCGTTCAAGGCTCCGCAGGCGCGCGGCGACGAGGCGCCGGCGACGCAAGTGGGGGCGACGTAGGTGGGGGCGACGTGAGGCGGCGGGCCGCACCGGGGGCCGTCATCGGCGCGTAACGTCGGTCGGCTTTGCTGCGGACATCGGAGCGGCCTGGCCGCGCCGGGCCCGTTGCCACTCACCGAGAGCCCCCCGATGAACCGCGGTTCCCTCCGTGCGACGGTCTGTGCCGTCGCAGCGCTCCTCTGCGTGCCGTTTGCCGGCGCGGCGTCGGCGGCCGACGTGCCGGTCGCGGCCGAACCGGTCGACTATGTCCGCGTCTGCGACGCCTTCGGCTCCGGTTTCCTATACGTGCCGGGCACCGAGACGTGCTTCCGCGTCATGGGCCGGGTGCGCGCCGACTACCGCGTCTACGGCAGCGACCAGGCCTATGGCGGCCCCGGCTTCTACTCGCGCGACTCCGACGGCTACGTCTTCCGCGCCCGCGCCTACCTCTACCAGGATACGCGCACCAACACCGAGTACGGCCTGCTGCGCACCTACAGCGAGATCTGGCTCACCACCGACACCAACGCCCCCGCCACGGCGGTGTTCATCCGCAACGCCTACATCCAGTTCGGCGGGCTGACGGCCGGACGCGGGACGTCGTTCTACGACCTCTATTTCGGCGACACCTTCAACACCGTCTTCAAGATGGCCGGGATGGGCAACCCGGACTTCGCCACCAATTTGGTCGGCTACACCGCCGACTTCGGCTCCGGATTCTCGGCGACGCTGGCGCTGGAAGACACCGTCTACCGCCGCTTCGGCATCCAGGACGCGGCCGGCACCACCAGCCAGGGCGGCGCGCGCTATCCCGACGTCGTCGCCAACATCAACCTGAAGCAGGACTGGGGCGTGGCGCAGCTGATGGCCGCCACCCACGAGGTGCGCACCTCGACGGGCCGCGCCGACTCCGAGCTCGGCTTCGCCGTCGGCGCCGGCCTCATCGTCAACCTGCCGATGCTCGCCAAGGGCGACCGCATCGGCATCCAGGGTGGCTATGCCGATGGCGCGCTGCAATATGTCGGGCCCCAGGCCCAGGGCCCGTCGGTGGTCGATGGCGTCGTCAGGAACGGCAACCTGAAGCTCACCAGCGCGTGGGCGATCGGCGCGAGCGGCATCCACTTCTGGACGGCCGACTGGTCGTCGGCGCTCGGCGCATCCTATCTCGACGTGCAGGCGCCAAACCCCGGCACCGACTTCTCCAACATCGACCTGCAGACGAACCTCGTCTTCCGCCCGGTGAAGGGCCTGCAGATCGGCACCGAGGTGGAGTGGAAGTACGTCCAGCCGGACAAGGGCGCCGACCGCAACGGCTTGGTGGGCATGCTCCGGGTGCAGCGGGATTTCTGAACTCTTCCTTCTCCCCGCGGAGCTGGGAGAAGAGAAAGGCAGTTCAGAACTTCTTCGCGATCCCAGCCCGCTTCAGGATGCCGTTTGCGGTGTGCCGGGACTTGATTTTGCTGTCGACGATCACCTTGCTACCGGACTTCGGGCACCACCACACTGCGTGATCACCCTTGCCCGACCGCAAGTGCTCCCAGCCTGCGCGCAGGAGTTCTTGTTTCACGATGGGTGCGAAGTCGGCCACGAAGACCCCAGCCAAGCCAAGACTGACGACAATCCGTCAGAGACGTGCCCAGAAAGTCGTGAGTCGCTGCGCCTGTACCAGTCGTGCGCCCGGGTTATCCCCACTAAACCCCGCCGAAAGGTGCCCGCGCCTTACTATTCTGCGGCTTCATCGCTGACGAACCGGTCCCGTACGTAAGCGATAACGTCAAAATCAACGGGTTGATCTGAGCCCGCATCGAAGTCGAGGATGTCGGGCAGCATCACTTTCAGCTTCGCGCGCAATGCTTCGATGCTCTCGGCTTCCGTCACGAGGGCCGGCAGGTCGGGGCTTTCGGCGACCCAGACCTCGGCTTCCGGGTCCCAGTCGGCACGGATGACGATCGGGCGGGCCATCGGGAAATCCTGCAAGTGCGGCGGCGCCCACACTCTAACGCGGGGCGCCGCCGGTGTCGCCCTCAGAACTTCAGCGCCTTCGCCTGGCGGACCAGCGGCAGCTTTTCCACCGTGGCGAGGATCTCGGCCGGGATCGGGCCGTCGACCTCGACGAGGCAGATCGCGTCCTCGCCCGGGCCGGTGCGGCCGAGGTTGAAGGTGGCGATGTTCACGCCGGCGTTGCCGAGCGTCATGCCGAGCGCGCCGATGAATCCCGGCTTGTCCTCGTTCGTCACATAGAGCATGTGCGGGCCGATCTCGGCCTCCATGTTGATGCCCTTGATCTGGATGAGGCGCGGCTTGCCGTCCGAGAACACCGTGCCGGCGACCGAGCGCTCCTGGGTGTCGGTCTTCACCGTCAGGCGCATGTAGCTCTCGTAGGCGCCCTGCTGCTCGCGGCGGACCTCCTCCACCTGGATGCCGCGCTCGCGCGCCAGCACCGGGGCGGACACCATGTTGACGTCCTGCAGCAGCGGCCGGAACAGGCCGGCCAGCGCCGCGGCGGTGAGCGCGCGGGTGTTCATGGAGGCGACCGCCCCCTCGAACTCGATGCGCACCCCGGTGAGGCCGGTCTCGGTGAGCTGGCCGGCGAACGAGCCGAGCTGCTCGGCGAGCCGCACGAACGGCACCAGCCGCGGCGCCTCCTCGGCGGAGATCGACGGCATGTTGAGGGCGTTCGTCACCGCGCCGTCGATCAGATAGTCAGCCATCTGCTGGGCGACCTGCAGCGCGACGTTCTCCTGCGCCTCGGTGGTGGAGGCGCCGAGGTGCGGCGTGCAGACGAGGTTCGGCGCGCCGAACAGCACGTTCTCCTTGGCGGGCTCGGTCGAGAACACGTCGATGCCCGCGCCGGCGACCTTGCCGGAATCGAGGGCGGCCCGGAGGTCCTCCTCGACGATCAGCCCACCGCGGGCGCAGTTGACGATGTAGACGCCGTCCTTCATCGCCGCGATCGCCTTCGCGTCGATGATGTTCTTGGTCTTCTCGGTCATCGGCGTGTGCAGCGTGATGAAGTCGGCGCGGGCGAACAGCTCCGGCAGCTCCACCTTGTCGACGCCGAGGTCGAGCGCCCGCTCCTCCGACAGGAACGGATCATAGGCGACCACCTTCATCTTCAGGCCGATGGCGCGCTCGGCGACGATCGAGCCGATGTTGCCGCAGCCGATGATGCCGAGCGTCTTGGCGGTGAGCTCGACGCCCATGAAGCGGTTCTTCTCCCACTTGCCGGCCTGGGTGGAGGTGTCGGCGGCGGGGAGCTGGCGGGCGACGGCGAACAGCATCGCCACCGCGTGCTCGGCGGTGGTGATCGAGTTGCCGAAGGGCGTGTTCATCACGATGATGCCCTTCGCCGTCGCCGCCGGGATGTCGACATTGTCGACGCCGATGCCGGCGCGGCCGATCACCTTGAGGTTCTTCGCCTCGGCGATGATCTTCGCCGTTACCTTGGTGGCCGAGCGGATGGCGAGGCCGTCGAACTGGCCGATGATCTCGGCGAGCTTGTCCTTGTCCTTGCCGAGCTCGGGCTCGTAGGTGACGTCGACGCCGCGATCCTGGAAGATCTTCACGGCAGCGGGGGAAATCTGGTCGGAGATGAGGACTTTCGGGGCCATCGGGGCCTCCTTCGGTTCGGCGCCACGGGGTCGGGCGGCCGGGATGAGGGGAATGGGGTTGAGAAGGTGGTGGCCGATCGCCGGCGTCGTCGCCGCGGCGCCCCCCCTCCCTGCCCTCCCCCGCGAGGGGGAGGGTTCACGTTCTGATTTTTGGCAAGCCGACTGCCAGAAGCTCGGCGAAAACCCTCCCCCCTCGCGGGGGAGGGTAGGGAGGGGGGGCCGCGAGTCGCAGCGCTGCCCTCAGGCCGCCTGCTTCAGGCCGGCCTTCTCGAGAGCGAAGGCCCAGTCGAGCCAGGGCACGAGGGCCTCGAGGTCGGCGGTCTCGACCGTCGAGCCGGCCCAGATGCGCAGGCCCGGAGGGGCGTCGCGGTAGGCGCCGATGTCGTAGGCGACGCCCTCCTTGTCGAGGCGGGCGGCGAGCGCCTTGGCGAAGGCTTCCTGGCCCTTGGCGTCGAGCGCCGTCACCTCGGGATCGACGATCTTCAGACACACGCTGGTGTTCGAGCGCGTCTCGGGGACGGTGGCGAGGAAGTCGACCCACGGCGTCGCCGCGACGAAAGCCTCCAGCACGGCGAAGTTGCGGTCGGCGCGGGCGACGAGGCCGGTGAGGCCGCCGCACGCCTTCGCCCAGTGCAGCGCGTCGAGATAGTCCTCGACGCACAGCATCGACGGCGTGTTGATCGTCTCGCCCTCGAACAGGCCCTCGGTGATCTTGCCGCCCTTCGTCATGCGGAAGAGCTTCGGCAGCGGCCAGGCGGGGGTGTAGGTCTCGAGCCGCTCGACCGCGCGCGGCGAGAGGATGAGGATGCCGTGCGCCGCCTCGCCGCCGAGCGCCTTCTGCCAGGAGAAGGTCACCACATCGAGCTTCTCGAAGGGGAGCACCTGCGCAAACGCCGCCGAGGTGGCGTCGCAGATCGTCAGGCCGGCGCGGTCGGCCGGGATGAAGTCGCCGTTCGGCACGCGCACGCCCGACGTGGTGCCGTTCCAGGTGAAGACGACGTCGTGGTCGAAGTTCACCGTCGAAAGGTCGGGAAGCGCGCCGTAGGGCGCCTTGATGACGCGGGCGTCGGTCAGCTTCAGCTGCTTCACCACGTCGGTGACCCAGCCCTCGCCGAAGCTCTCCCAGGTCAGGAGGTCGACCGGGCGGGCGCCGAGCATCGTCCACATCGCCATCTCGACCGCGCCGGTGTCGGAGGCCGGAACGATGGCGATGCGATAGTCGGCCGGGACCTCGAGGAGGTCGCGGGTCATGTCGATGGCGAGCTTGAGCTTGGTCTTGCCGATCTTGGCCCGGTGGGAGCGCCCGAGGGCGGCGTCCTGGAGGGCTTCGAGCGTCCACCCGGGGCGCTTGGCGCAGGGGCCGGACGAAAAATACGGCGTCTCCGGCCGAAGGCCGGGCTTCACAGCGGTCATGGTGTCCATCCTCACAGATGGGCGCCTCTCGTTGGGGAGAGGTGTCCCGCCGCCGCGTCTACGCCTCTCCCCCGTCACGGTCAATGGCGGAAGTGGCGGACCCCCGTCAGCACCATCGCGAGGCCTTTCTCGTTCGCCGCCTGGATCACCTCGTCGTCGCGCATCGAGCCGCCCGGCTGGATGACGGCGGTGGCGCCCGCCTCGGCGGCCGTCAGCAGGCCGTCGGCAAACGGGAAGAAGGCGTCGGAGGCGACCACCGAGCCGATGGTGGCGGGCTCGGCAACGCCCGCCGCCACGGCGGCGTCGCGCGCCTTCCAGGCGGCGATGCGCGCCGAATCGACGCGGCTCATCTGGCCGGCGCCGATGCCGACGGTGGCGCCGCCCTTGGCATAGACGATGGCGTTCGACTTGACGTGCTTGACCACCCGCCAGGCGAAGCGCAGGTCCGCCCATTCCTGTGCGGTCGGCGCGCGCGCGGTGACGACCTTGAGGTCGAGGTCGTCGACGACGGCGTTGTCGCGCGACTGCACCAGCAGGCCGCCGGCGACGGAGCGCACCATCAGCCCGGCCGCCCGCGGCTCGGGCAGGCCGCCGGTGACGAGCAGGCGCAGGTTCTTCTTGGCGGCAACGATCGCCACCGCCTCGTCGGTGGCGCCCGGCGCGACAATCACCTCGGTGAACACCTCGACGATGGCGCGCGCCGCCTCCGCGTCGAGCGGCCGGTTGAGGGCGACGATGCCGCCGAAGGCCGAGACCGGGTCGCAGGCGAGCGCCTTGCGGTAGGCGTCGGCGAGGCTCGTGCCTTCTGCGACGCCGCAGGGGTTGGCGTGCTTGATGATGGCGACGGCAGCCGTCACCTCCGGGTCGAACTCGCCGACGAGCTCGAAGGCGGCGTCGGTGTCGTTGACGTTGTTGTAGGAGAGCGCCTTGCCCTGCAGCTGGCGGGCGGTGGCCACACCCGGCCGGTCGCTGCCGGCGAGGTAGAAGCCGGCGCGCTGGTGCGGGTTCTCGCCATAGCGCATCTGTTCGGCCAACCGGCCGCCGAAGGCCGCGAACGCCGGCATCTCCGCCTTGCCGGGGCTCTCGGTGCCGAGGTCCTCGGCGAACCAGGCGGCGATCGCCGCGTCATAGGCGGCCGTCCTGGCGAACGCCTTGGCGGCGAGCTTGCGGCGCAGCGCCGTGGTGGTGGCGCCGTCGTGGGCCGCAAGGTCGTCGAGGACGGCGCCGTAGTCGGCCGGGTCGACGACGACGGTGAGGTAGGCATGGTTCTTCGAGGCGGCGCGGATCATCGCCGGGCCGCCGATGTCGATGTTCTCCACCACCGCCGAGCGGGCGGCGCCGGCCGCCACCGTCGCCTCGAACGGGTAGAGGTCGACGACCAGCAGGTCGATCGCGGCGATGCCGTGCGCGGCCATCGCGGCGGCGTGCTCGGGGTCGTCGCGGACGCCGAGCAGGCCGCCGTGCACCGCCGGGTGCAGCGTCTTCACCCGCCCGTCCATGATCTCGGGAAAGCCGGTCAGCGCCGACACGTCGACGACGGCGACGCCGCCGGCCGCGATCGTCTTCGCCGTGCCGCCGGTCGAGACGATCTCGACGCCGCGTGCGGCGAGCGCCGCCGCGAATTCGACGACGCCGGCCTTGTCGGAAACGGAGAGGAGCGCGCGGCGCAGCGGCACCCGGTCGGGCGAGGCGATCTGTTTGACCGTGACGGACATGGGGGGCTCGGCTCCGGCGGGGGGATGGTCGCGCGGCCGTTAGCACGGATCGGCGGTGGCCGGAACCGCCACGCGGCGCGGGCCGGCCATGCGCTCCGGCGCGAACCGCGCCGCCCGCTCACACCAGCGTCGGCCCCTCGTCACTGCTGCGGCCCGGCCGCCGCGCCGGGCGCGGCTTGCCCTCGGCCTGCAGCTCGAGCCGCCAGCCGAACTCCGGCACCAGCCGGGCGCGGCCGTACAGCACGATCTGCTCGCTGCGCCGCGGCCCCTGCAGGCCGGCGAGGAACACCGACGGCTCCAGCATCGCCTCGGTGCCGAGCGCGACAAAGCGCCAGGCCTCGCCGTCGGGCGCAACCAGCACGACCGAATCGCCGCCGAGCGAGCGGCTCGCCCGGATCGACGGATGCAAATGGAAGCGCACGGCGAAGCGGTCGGCATCCGGGCGGGCGCCGCCGCCGACGGGGCTCAGGCGGTCGGTGCCCTCGATCAGCTCGCCGGAGGCGTGCAGCAGCAGCACCCGCTCGGCGATCAGGCCGAAGCGGCGGGCGTAGCCGTCGTGGCGGGCGACGATGGCGACACCGTCCGGCCCCTCCTCGCGCTGCGCCTCGACCATCGCCGGCCCGTCGACGATCGGCGCGCCGACCCAGCGCACCAGCCGCGGCGTCGTGACGATCTTCGCCACCGAGGCGTCCTCGACGACGATCGTCGAGTGCGCGGCGGTCAGCCGGCAAGCGCGCTTCCAGTCGCTGCGCATCTGGCCGGGCGCGCCGCAATTGACGATGAAGAGGTTGCGGCCGGAGCTCATCTCGAAGGCCAGCGTGCCGGCGTGGGCGTGGCCGCTGGCGCCGATCGGCGGCGGCCGGCCGACGTCGGCGACCACCACCGTGCGCCCGGCCTCGAGCCGCTGGTAGCCGGAATGGCTGGCGTTGAGCGGCGGCGCGCCGCGGGCGTCGTCATAGGAGAGCACGGTGGCGAGCAGGCCGTGCGGCGTCGCCCCCATGCCGTTGAAGCGGGCGAAGGTGCCGTCGCCGAGGCGGAAGAAGCGCAGCATCGGCAGCATGCGGTCGATGGCGCCCATCACCGTCCCGCTCGGCGTCACCGCCCGCGCCGACAGCGCCTGGCGGACCGGAAGCAAGTCGACGAGGAGCTCCAGCACCGCGCCTGGATCGCGCGAGACGTGGCCGCCGTCGGGCAGCACCTGGCGCTCCAGCGTGCGGTCGAGACCGCGCAGGGCGACCCGCAGCAGCCGCTCCTGGCCGGAGATCGACACGCCGGCCGCGACCAGCGCGAGGCGCGCCTGCAGCTGCGGCAGGGTGTCAGGCATGTCCTCGATGCCGGCGCGCAGCCGGCGCACCTCGCGCCCGAGCGCCTTCAGGAAGCGGTCGTAGAAGGCGCCGTCGCAGCCGTCGAGGATCAGCGGCGACTGCGACAGCCACGACAAGAGCCGCCGTGCCGCCACCTCGGGCCGGCGGGCGATCGGCGAGAGCTTGCCGCTGGTGCGGATCCAGTCGTCGACGAGGGCGCGGGCGTTCTGCCGGGCGAGCACGGTGTCGGCGGCGCGCAGATGGCGCAGCCAGCCGAAGCCGTGCAGCACCCGCTCCCACTCCTCGGTCGGCGGGTCCACCTCGAACGGCGACTGGCCGCCGACCTCGACGACCTGGCCGGAGAATATGAACACGCCGCCGTAGATGTCGGCCGCCACGGTGGGATCGGTGGTGCGGATGTCCTGCGGGGCGATCAGCAGGCGGTCGGGCGTGGGGGTGACGAGGCCGCTGCCGACGAGGCTGAAGGCCCGCACCCGGGCGCGCACGGCGGCAGCGCCGCGCTGGGCGGCGAGCCTCCACACCCGCATCCGGCGCGCCCGTCCCGGCCCCATACCCGTCCCGCTCCAACGCCTCGCGCCCGACCCGGCGCGAGCGCGCCAGCCGTGTCGTCGCCGATTCTAGCCGGCAATCCTTACCGCAAGTATCCCCCTGCGACCCCCGTCGCCGACTTCACGAGCGCGCGCAGCGCCCTCGGGCGCTGCGGCGTCGTCAGGATCCCAGCCGGCGCAGCCGGGCGGCGAAGAAGCCGTCGCAGCCGGCGAGCCGGGGGTCGGCGGCGGCAAGATGACACGGCAGCGTGCGCACGTCGCCCTCCGCCGTCACCGCCTCTGCGAGGCCGCCGATCTCGTCGGCCGTCACCGGCACGCGCTCCACCGGCGCGCCCGAAGCGAGCAGCCGGGCGATCTGCGCCTCGCCCTCCTCGGGCTCGAGCGAGCAGGTGGCGTAGACGAGGAGGCCACCGGGCTTCACCCAGTCGATCACCCGCATCAAAAGCCGGCCCTGCAGGGCGGCGAGCGCCGCGACGTCCTTGGGCCCCTTCGTCGAGCCGATGTCGGGATGTCGGCGCAAGGTGCCGGTCGACGAGCACGGCGCGTCGAGCAGCACGGCGTCGAACGGGTGCGTCGGTGGCAGGTCCTGGACGTCGCCGGCGATCAGCTCCGCCGTCAGCCGCAGGCGGGTGAGGTTCTCCGAGAGGCGAATCAGCCGTTCCGGCGAGGCGTCGACGGCAGTGACACGGGCGCCGGCCACCGCGAGCTGGGCGGTCTTGCCGCCCGGCGCCGCGCAGAGATCGGCGACCGTCAGCCCCGAGACGTCGCCGAGAAGCTTGACCGGCAGCGAGGCTGCGGCGTCCTGCACCCACCAGCCGCCTTCGTCGAAGCCCGGCAGTGCCTCGATGCGGCCGTGGGAGAGCAGCCGCACGCCACCCGTCGGCAGCACGCTGCCGCCGAGGCGCTCGGCCCAGCCGGCAGCGTCCGAGGTCACCGACACGTCGAGCGGCGGCTCGACCAACAGGATCTCGGCGATGGCCCGCACTGTGTCGGCGCCATAGGCCGCCGTCCAGCGCTGGCGTAGCCAGGTCGGCAGGTTGAGCATGGCCGCGTCCTGGCCGGCGAGGATCTCCTCGCGCTGGCGCACCAGGCTGCGCAGCACGCCGTTGACGAGGCCGGACCACGGCGCCGTGGTGCGGTCGGCGTTGGCGAGCGTCACGGCGAGCGACACGGCGGCGTGCGCCGGCACCTCCATGAAGAGGATCTGGGCGGCGGCGGTGACGAGGATTGGCCTGACGTCAACCGCCTTCTTCGGCAGCGGCTTGGCGATCAGCCGCTTCAGGGCGGCGTCGATCTGGCCGCGGCGGCGCAGCGAGGTGGCGACGATCTGCCGGACGAGGCCGCGGTCACGGTCGGGCAGGCGCGCGAAGGCGGGCGAGGCCGCCTCGCCGCCGAAATCGACGTGCTGGCCGGCGAGCGCCCCGCCCACGATGGCGGCTGCGAAGCGGCGCGCCGGCAGGCCCGGAACGTCCTCCATGGCGGGCGGGCGCGACTTGCCCGTCCGTCCTGACGGGCCGGATCCGGCGGGCTGCCCGGTCTTGCCGGGCGGACGGGGCTTGGACGACGTGGAGGTGTCGGTCATCCCCAGGGGCCGCGTCGGGT
>Ga0209902_100900_pt1 | contig 20770 bp, 20 predicted proteins | sample FECB27metaG_FD_188304 | JGI IMG/M metagenome (GOLD analysis project Ga0209902, IMG submission 188304) | Cyanobacterial communities from the Joint Genome Institute, California, USA - FECB-27 (SPAdes) (version 2) | ecosystem: Environmental > Aquatic > Thermal springs > Hot (42-90C) > Microbial mats...
GCGAGCCCTTGCCGGCGGCTTCGGCGACATTGGTGGCGCCGACGGCGGACAGCACCTCCATGTTGATCGAGCCGGCGAGACCGGTCTCCAGTCCGTCGGGGCCGCGGCCGTAATAGACGCGTGGGCGCTGGTCGGCGGGAACATCAGTGACGACTTTGTCGAGCCGCTGCATCGAAGCCTCGGTGTAGGCGGCGAGCTTCTCGGCCTGTTCCTTTTCGCCCAGGAGTTCGCCGATCTCGCGCAGCGACTTCGGCGTGTTAGCGAAGCTGCCGTCGATCAGCACGTAGGGAATGCCGGTCTGCTCCTGCACCTTGTCGGCGAGCGAGGCGTAGGTCGGGTTGACCGTGCCGACATCGAGGATGATGTCGGGTTTCATCGCCAGCACCGCTTCCATGTTGGCGGTGTCGCCCTTGCCGGTCAGGCGGCCGTGGACGGGCAGGTCACGATAGGGAGCCGCGATGAAATCCTTCTCGTCGTCCTTGAATTCGCGCACCCAGCCGACCATGCGCTCGGGCGCGACCGAATAGAGCAGCACCGAGGCGGGCGGGCCGGCGGCCATGACGCGGGTGATCTTTTCGGGCAGCGCCACCTTGCGGCCGGCAGCGTCGGTGAAGATGCGCTGCTCGGCGGAAGCGAGCGAGGCTGAGGCGACCAGGGCGGTGGCGGCGGCCAGGAATGAAATCAAGAGGTTGCGGCGTCTCATGCAGTCGATCTCGGGTTGAACAATGGGTTTGGGTATATACATGCAAATATAACGAGCGGCGCATTGTTATGTTTGACCGAATATAACGGTCAAGGGCTTTGTGCGGCTGTGCCAGCCGATTTCAAGGCCTTCGCCTTGACCCATGGGCGCCGGTCGGGAAGGCTGGGCGTCAAAGATTGCGTCGAACCCCTGGGGGGGCGGCGAGCCAAGGAGAAAAGTCCATGTACACCCACATCCTCATTGCCACCGACGGCTCGGAACTGGCGCAGAAGGGGCTCGACCATGGCTTGAGCCTGGCCAAGGGCATCGGCGCGAAGGCGACGGTCATGAACGTGACCGAGCCTGCTCCGATCTTCGCCTCCGCCGGCATGTATGGCCCGGTCGCCACCGCCGAGGACATCGTGTCCTACCAGAAATCAGGCGAGGAATACGGTGCCAAGGTGCTGACCGCCGCCAAAGCCCAGGCCGACAAGCTCGGCGTCAATGCCGATACGGTGCATGTCGAGGAAATGTGGGCGGCGGAGGCGATCAACCAGCTTGCCCAGGAAAAGGGCTGCGACCTGATCGTCATGGCCTCGCATGGCCGTCGCGGCCTCGGGCGCCTGATCCTCGGCAGCCAGACGGTGGACGTCTTGACCAACAGCAAGGTGCCGGTGCTGGTTGTCCGCTAAACATTCCGGCCGGAAATGAAAAAGGCCTCCCTGACCGGCGTCGGGGAGGCCCTTTCTGTTGGATGGCGCAGCTCAGATGATCTTGCCGCGTGCCGGCACCGGCCACAGTTCCGGTGCCTTGTCCTTGCCGTAGACATAGACGCCGTCGACCATGTTGGTGACGACGCAGGCGTGGTTGGGCACGATGCGGATGCGCTGGCCGACAGTGAGGTTGATGTCGCCGTCGCAGCGCAGGCAGCCGTGCTCCTCGGACAGCTGGTCGATCGAGATGTCGGGACGGCCGAGTACATGGCCGTGGCCGACGAGGCCGAGCAGGTCGGAGGTCAGTGTCTTTGAGCCGGCGTCGATGATGGCGCGGTTGGGGGCGGGCACCGAAACGACGGTGGCGAGCACTGTGAGTGCGCAATCGTCCCAGCTCGTGACGCCGCGGGCGACCAGCGAGCGGTCGTTGTAGACATAGGTACCGGGGCGGAATTCGGTGGCGATCGGCGCCAGATGCGCCTTCATCATGTCGGGCGTGCCGCCCGAGGTGATGTCGGGAACGACAATGCCCCTGGCCTCGATCAATGCCTTGGCCTCGGTCATGAAGCCTTGCACCTTGGCGGCACCGCCGACCGGCGGATAAGTCATCAGGCCTGCGAAATGCAGGCCGGGCGCGGCATGGATGCGGGCGGCCAACTCGGCTGCCTCCTCAGGTGAGCCGACGCCACAGCGGTCAGCGCCGGTGTTGCATTCGACGAACACATTCAGCGTGACCCCCGCTGCCGCGAAGGCGGCCGAAAGCCCGTCGATCACGGTGGTGCTGTCAGCGACCACCGCCAGCTTGATCTTGCGGGCGAGCGCCACGAGCGCGTGCAGCTTGTCGTCGCCAAGGATGTTGTAGGTGATCAGCACGTCGTTGAGCCGGCCGCTGCCCGCGACCATGGCTTCTGCTTCCGACACTTTCTGGCAGGTGATGCCGACTGCGCCTGCGTCGAGCTGCATTTCGGCGATCGCCGGCAGCTTGTGTGTCTTGATGTGCGGGCGGACCTTCAGCCCGTGGCTGTCTGCATAGGCCTGGAAGCGGTCGATGTTCCGCTTCGCCACATCGATATCCACCAAGACGGCGGGGGTCTGGATCCTGTCGAACATGGCCTTTGCCTTCCATCATACGGCACCGCGGACCTTGCCTGTGCCGCGCTTGACAAACAATGCCGTGTGGCGCTTTATACGTCAATCCGATATTCAGGACATATGTCCGAAATAGCGGACATTGAATTGGGAAAATTCTTTTGGGAGGAACGGCGAGATGAAGATCGCACTTTCCGCGGCCGTCGCCGCGTTCGCGCTGATGGCGGCAATGCCTGCCAGCGCACAGGAAAAGCAGAGCAAGCTCGATGAGGTTCTGGCGCGTGGCCATCTGGTCATGGGCACCGGTAGCACCAATGCGCCGTGGCACTTCAAGAGCGCCGACGACAAGCTGCAGGGCTTCGACGTCGACATGGGCCGTATCGTTGCCAAGGCGCTGTTCGGCGACCCGGACAAGATCGAATACGTCAATCAGTCCTCGGATGCCCGCATCCCCAACATCACCACCGACAAGGTCGACCTGACCTGTCAGTTCATGACGGTGACCGGCGAACGGGCCCAGCAGATCGCCTTCACCATTCCCTACTACCGCGAGGGCGTCGGCCTGATGCTGAAGGGTGACAGCAAGTATGCCGACTATGCCGCGCTCAAGGGCGCCGGCTCGGGCGTCACCATCTCGGTGCTGCAGAACGTCTATGCCGAGGCGATGGTGCATGCCGCACTGCCAGAGGCCAAGGTCGACCAGTATGAGTCCGTCGACCTGATCTACCAGGCGCTGGAATCGGGCCGTGCCGATGCGGTTGCCACCGACCAGTCGTCGCTGGCCTGGTACATGAAGCAGAACCCGGATCGCTACAAGGACGCCGGCTACGGCTGGAACCCGCAGACCTATGCCTGCGGTGTCAAGCGCGGCGACCAGGACTGGCTGAACTTCGTCAACACCGCGCTGCATGAAGCAATGACCGGCGTCGAGTTCGATTTCTATGCCAACTCCTACAAGACCTGGTTCGGCAAGGAGCTCGCTCCGCCGCAGATCGGCTTCCCGGTCGAGTACAAGTAAACTCGCCAATAATGGCGCGGCCCCTGGCATATGCGGCCGCGCCAATTCTTCTGACCGGAACCTGACGGCACCATGGGTTACACGCTCAACTTCTCGGCGGTCTGGCGCAGTTTCGACCAGCTGCTCTGGGGCCTCGGGCTCAGCCTGGCGCTCGCCTTCGTGGCGATCGCCATCGGCTGTGTGCTCGGGCTCATCACCGCATTCGGCCTGTTGTCGAAGCAAGGCGCGTTGCGCCACCCCGCACGCATCTACGTCACCATCATCCGCAACACGCCGATCCTGGTGCTGGTGCTGTTCACCTTCTTCGCGCTGCCGCAGCTCGGCATCCGCCTCGGCAAGATTGAAAGTTTTGTCGCCACGCTGGCGCTCTATTCCGGGGCCTATCTCGCCGAAGTGTTTCGTGGCGGGCTGCTCGCCGTGCCCAATGGGCTCAAGGAGGCTGGCCTCGCCATCGGCCTCACGCAGGCGCAGATCCGCAGCTCTATCGTCATGCCACTGATGCTGCGCAACGTGCTGCCGTCGCTGTCGAGCACGCTGATCTCGCTGTTCAAGGACACCTCGCTGGCTGCCGCGATCGCGGTGCCTGAGCTGACCTTCGAGGCGCGCAAGATCAATGTCGAGACCTTTCGCGTCATCGAAACGTGGATCGTCGCCAGTTGTCTCTATGTCGCCACCTGCTCGGTGCTCGCAGCCCTGCTGCGCAGGCTCGAGCGGCGCATGTCCATTCCCCGGTGAGCGCCATGGAACTCGTGACATTCTTCGAAACTCTCTGGCTCGCCCGCATCCCGATCCTCAAGGGCATCGGCGTCACCGTCTCGATCTCGGTCCTGGCAATCCTGGTCGGCACCATACTGGGCATCGGCGTCGGCCTGGCGCTGACCTATGGCAACAAGCCGCTGCGCTGGCTGGTTCGGGGCTACACCGACTTCATCCGCGGTACCCCGGTGCTGGTGCTGGTTCTGGCGAGCTACTATGTGCTCGGCACGGTCGGCATCGACCTCGGCCCGTTCCAGGCCGGCGTGCTGGCGCTTGCGGTGTTCTGCTCATCGCATGTCGGAGAGATCGTCCGCGGCGCGCTGCAGTCGATCCCCAAGGGCCAGACCGAGGCCGCCAAGGCGATCGGCCTGACCTTCCCGCAGACCTTTGCCTATGTGCTCGGACCGCAGGCGCTGCGCCAGGTGCTGCCCGCCTGGGTCAACACGGCCGCCGAGATGGTCAAGGCCTCGACGCTTTTGTCGATCATCGGCGTGGCTGAGCTTCTGCTCAGGACGCAGGAGCTGATCTCGCGCACCTTCATGAGCCTCGAATTCTATTTCTTCGCGGGCTTCCTCTATTTCGTCGTCAACTACGGCATCGAACGTTTCGGCCGCTACGTTGAACGCAAAACCTCGATCCCCTCGTGAGGCCGCAACAATGACCGGCAACCTTCTCGAAATCCGCGACCTGCACAAGCGCTACGGCGAAGTCGAAGTGCTGAAGGGCGTCGACTGTACAATGGCCCAGGGCGATGTCATCTCGATCATCGGCTCGTCCGGCTCGGGCAAGACGACGATGCTGCGCTGCATCAACATGCTGGAGGAATTCCAGGGCGGTTCGATCCGCATCGATGGCGAAGAGATCGGCTACGAGTCCGCAAGCGGCACGCGCCGCCGCAAGAAGGAAAAGGAAATCGCCCGCCAGCGGGCGATGACCGGCATGGCCTTCCAGCAGTTCAACCTGTTTCCGCACATGTCGGCCTCCGAGAACGTCATGCTCGGCCTGGTCAAGGTCAAGAAGATGTCCCGCGACGAGGCGCGCAGCGTTGCCGAGAAGTGGCTCGACCGCGTCGGCCTCGCCGAACGCCGCGACCGTTTTCCCGGCCAGCTCTCCGGCGGCCAGCAGCAGCGTGTGGCGATCGCGCGCGCCATCGCCATGAACCCCAAGCTGATGCTGTTCGACGAGGTCACCTCGGCGCTCGACCCCGAGCTGGTCAACGAGGTTCTGCAGGTCATCAAGGACCTCGCCCGCGACGGCATGAGCATGCTGCTCGTCACCCACGAAATGCGCTTCGCCTACGAGGTGTCGTCGCGCGTGATCTTCATGAACCAGGGCCGCATCGGCGAGGAGGGCAATCCGCGCGAGATGTTCCACAAGCCGCAGACCGAGCGGCTTGCCGAGTTCCTCAAGACCTCAACCTTCAACTAGCATTCGGAGAATAGACATGACGATCAAGCGCTATGGCACCGGCCAGACCGGGGCGGGCAAGCAGGCACTGCCGTTCGCCCGCGCCGTCGAGGCCAATGGCTGGCTCTACGTTTCCGGTCAGGTCGCCATGGAAAATGGCGAGATCGTCGGCGGTGGCATTATCGCCGAGACGCGCAAGACGATGGAAAACGTCATCGCCATCCTGGAAGAAGCCGGCTATGGGCTGGAGCACATCGTGCGTGTCGGCGTCTGGCTCGACGACCCCCGCGACTTCTGGTCTTTCAATGGCGTCTATGCCGAGTATTTCGGAGACCATCCGCCGGCGCGTGCTTGCGTACAGTCGAGTATGATGGTCGATTGCAAAGTCGAAATCGACTGCGTCGCCTACAAGGCGCCGTGATGGCATGAAGTTTTGCCGGCGATCTGCCGGAAGAGGCGGCACATGGACGACGTATCCGACGACATGACCAACAGGCGGGCCCGCGGTCTCGACCGCGCCTTCGAGATCATGAACTACCTGCGTCTCAAGCGCACGCCGCTGCGCCCCAACGAGATCGCGTCAGGCATCGGTGCGCCGCGCTCGTCGGTATATGAGCTGGTCAATCTCCTGATGCGGCAGGGCGTGCTTGAATATCGCGGCGAGGACGGCCGCGTGTTCCTCGGCCGCAAGCTCTACTTCCTCGGCATGGCCTATGCCGAGCAGTTCGACCTGATGCGCGAATGCGACAAGCTCTTGACGCACATCGCCGAGGAGACGCGCGAGACGGCGCAGATGTGCCTGCTCGAAGGCAACAAGTACACCGTCGCCCAGATGAAGGAAGGGCTGCGCCCGTTCCGCATATCGTCCAACGTCGGCGATCCCGTCTCGATCGCCTGGACGGCGTCGGGCCGACTGCTTGTCGCCCATATGAGCGACGAGGAGATCCTCGACTTCATCCCGAAGGAGGATTTCCAGCTGCCCAACGGCCAGTGGCTCGACCCGGCACAATTCATCGCCGAAGTGCGCGAGGCATCGCGGGTGGGCTACTACACCTTCAACAGCGCGGTCGAAAACTTCACCCACTGTTTCGCCGTGCCGGTCTACCAGGCCGACAACATCTGCATCGCCACGCTCTGCCTCGTCGCGCCGCGCGAGGATGGGCTCAAGAACCACGGCAGCTATCTCAAGACGCTGCTCGATGCGGCAGCCGACCTGTCGAGCCGCCTCGGCCACGTCGGCGACGAGCACGCGCCGGGTGCTGCCCGCGCCGCCGGGCGGCGCTGAGCGGCGTAACACACAACATTTCTGGATACCCCACATGGCCGGACGCGCACTCCTGATCGGCGAATGCATGGTCGAACTTCGCCAGGCCGGAGACGGCCTGCTGCGCAAGGGCTTTGCCGGCGATACCTTCAACACCGCCTTTTACCTCAGGAGCTTCCTGCCCGAAGCGTGGCCGGTCGACTATATCTCCGCCGTAGGCACCGACACGATCTCTGACGAGATGCTGGCCTTCATTGAAAGCACTGGCGTTGGCACCGGCTTCATCCGCCGTTTGCCGGAACGCACGCCCGGCCTCTACATGATCCATCTCAAGGATGGCGAGCGCAGCTTCTCCTACTGGCGCTCGGCCTCCGCCGCGCGGCTGCTCGCCGACGATGCTTTGGCGTTGCGCGCGGCCATCGACGCTTCGGAGGTGATCTTCTTCTCCGGCATCACGCTGGCGATCCTGGCGCCCGGTGCGCTTGCCTCGCTGCTTGCCGAGCTCGGTCGTGCCAAGGCAGAAGGCAAGCTCGTGGCCTTTGATCCCAACATCAGGCCGCGCCTGTGGGACGACACCGACATGATGCGCCGCGCCATATCGGATGGTGCCGCGGTCTCCAGCATGGTGATGCCGAGCTTCGAGGATGAGGCGACGCATTTCGGCGACGCTTCGGTCGATGCGACAATCGCGCGCTACACTCGCCTGGGCGTCGGCAAGCTCGTCGTCAAGGACGGTGCTGCCGGCATCACGCTGAGCTTCGCCGGCGAGCGATGCTTCGTGCCTGCCACGCGAGCGGAAAAAGTCGTCGACACGACCGGCGCCGGCGACAGCTTCAACGGCGCCTTCCTCGCCAGCTACCTCCAGACCGGCGACCACCTGATAGCAGCAACCTTCGCCGCCGACGTGGCGGCCGCTGTCATCGGCCACCACGGCGCGCTTGTCGGGCGGGCCGAACTCGGCGTGCCGGCCGCGTAATTCAGCCTGAATGCGACGGTGCTTCAGGTCGCCTTGAGGGCGTCGCCGCTCAATGCGGATGCACCATCTTGGTCGGCTCCTCCAGCAGGCTGAACGGATGGCCGTCGCATGTCACATCGGGGTTGGTCGGGCTGAACATGCCGTTTGGATTGTCCTTGAACAGCCAGGCGTGCAGGTCGTAGTGGACGAACTCCTTGGGGATCAGGGGTTCATGGCCTTCCATCGGGCCCTGGAACGGCTGGCCGAGCACGGTTGGCCGTTCCTTTACGGCGTCCATTGGAACCAGCCACTCGACCGCGACGAGGGTGAGCTTGCCGTCGGCCCCAGGTTCGTAGACCAGCACATTCGGCTTGGTGGGGTCAGGCGGCCCCTTCACTGTCAGATTGACGAAGTGCACGCCCATTGCGCCCTTCGGATACTCCATCCGCCCTTCGATCTTCTCGCCGGTGTAGTGAACGCAGCCCACCGTCGAAAGATAGAGGTCGCGTATAGCCACGTATGGATCCTTGTATTTTTCCAGCGCCTGGCGCGCCGCGTCGAGTTCGGCTTTGCTGGGTTCTTCAGCGCGGGCGGGATTGATGGTTGGGCTCGCAGTCCAGGCGAGAGCCAGGGCGACGATGGCGCCACTGGCGAAACTGGCAGACCTCATGGCAGTTCCTCCGCTGATGTGCGTTGCAACAAGCAATTGCACGAGCCGGGAGTCTCGCGCGCTCCGGTGTCGCTGTAAATCAATCGAATGGGGGGAGGGGGCTAATCAAATCAGCGGGCCGTCTCTGTCCAGCCGATCATGCCTCAGCAGCGGGAAGGCTTTGCTTCGGCACGGCTTTCGCAGAAGCCTGCCCTTTCGTTATGCATTTTGCCTGCAGTTTGATCGGCGGCCCTTGAAACTTGTGTAAAGAAATTTTACCATGGGTGAACTGATCATTTTGTGAGCTTTTTCAACGAGGGACAGCTGCGTGAAAGATGACCGTTTGTCAGCCGTGATGACTGCCGACGGCAAGAAGGCTTCAGCCGCCATAGCGGCGAAAGCGCAGCCATCGCCGCTCCACCAGGATCCGCACGCCATTCGCGATACGCCCGAGAAGGTGCTGGAAGTGGCGCTCGGCCACGAGGTCCGCGCCTTTCGCAAGAAGCTGGGCATCACCGTCGCCGACCTCGCAGCGATGACCAACATCTCGCTCGGCATGCTGTCCAAGATCGAAAACGGCATCACCTCGCCATCGCTGACCACGCTGCAGGCGCTGTCGCGCGCGCTTGGCGTGCCGCTGACGGCATTCTTCCGCCGCTTCGAGGAAGAGCGCAGTGCTGTCTTCGTCAAGTCGGGAGAGGGCGTAGACGTCGAGCGCCGTGGCACCCGGGCCGGGCACCAGTACAATTTGCTCGGCCATATCGGCTCGAACACCGCAGGCGTTACGGTCGAGCCCTATCTCATCACGCTTGCCGGGGATTCTGACGTATTTCCAATGTTCCAGCACGAGGGCATGGAGTTCCTCTATATGCTGGAAGGCGAAGTCGTTTACCGGCACGGCAGCAATCTCTACCGCATGACACCGGGCGACAGCCTGTTCTTCGACGCCGACGCCCCGCATGGCCCGGAAGAGCTGACGCAGCTGCCGATCCGCTACCTCTCCATCATCTCCTATCCGCAAGGGTCGGGCGGCGACTAATCCCGGCTCGCAGCAGTCACGGAAACACAAAAAGGAGGCGATGTCATCGCCTCCTTTTTCTTGCTCCATGGCCTGGGCCTCGTTGAAGCCCAGGCCGGATCGATGTCCTAGTCCGGGCTGAAGCCGGGCGAAGTTGGAGCGCCGTCGTCATATTTCGACAGCCACTCGACGGTGGTCTGGCGGTAGCGGGTCAGGCCCTTGTATTCGGCGAGTTCGACCGGCAGGTCGCGCAGCACGCGGTGGAAACGGCGGGCCCATTTCGGCACCGTCACCAGTTCGTCCATCTTGAGCAGGTAGCAGCGGATCGGGAAGACCAGCGCATTCGAGCGCGGCAGGCGCCAGAAGCTCTGCAGCTCGACGCGGAGATGGACCTTTTGGCCGACATTCTCCGGCGTCACCGTGAGGCGGTCGCTGCCCCATTTGTGGAAGTTTTCCGGGCTGGTATCGAGCCGCGGATTGATCGTCATCGTCCAGTTCAGGCGACGTGCCGGCTTGCCCTGCTGGATGTTGGTCAGGAACTTCAGCGCGCGGGTGAAGACGCCCATCTCATGCGCCAGCGGCACCGGCGCGTGCCATTCGAAGAAGTTCATGCCGATGTCGAAGTCGAGCGACCAGTCCGCCTGCGTGGTGATCATGCCGGCGTCCATCCAGAGGTTGTTGTCCCGCTGGTCGAGGATGGCGAAATCGCCCTGGCTCTGACGGGTGATGTACTCCATCGGCCCGTAGGGCAGGGTGGAGACGTCACCGAAGGTGAAGGTGTCGTCGATGCCGAGCGGCCGGTTGATCCAGCGCCAGCGGTCGCCATCGCGGGTCAGCGTGAAGTGCTCGGGATAGCTCTCGGCCTTCTCGGTCATCAAAAGTTCGAGCAGGTCCCAGCCGGCCAGCGTCATGTGCGGCAGCGACTGGCAGCGCAGCGGATCTTCCGCCAGCACCATGGCGCGGTCCTGCATCTCCGAGACATAGTGCTCGTCGACGTCGACCAGATGCTCGAAAACGCTGTTCTTCGGTCCGGGCACATGCGGCTCGATGTTGACCGAGTACATGTAGGCGTCTTCGTGATAGGGGAAGGGAAACCGCCTGATGTTCTCCGGACTGTTCCTGAAGGTAAAATCGTCGCGGAACGTTTCTTTCCTGAAGTTAATTCCCATCAATTCCTCCCTCTTCCGAAACGCTGGGCGCTCCGGGATTTTCTACCGTTCCAGGACCAGCGAGCGGCCCTCGAAGCGCGAAACGCATGGCATGATCTTCTTGCCCGAGCAGTGCTCCTCATCGCTCAGCCAGTGGTCGTTGTGCTTGAAGGTGCCGTCATAGGAAATGACGTTGGTCTCGCACTGGCCGCAGACGCCGCCGCGGCAGAGATAAGGCGGGTCGACACCCGCGGCCTCGATCGCCTCGAGCAGGCTCTGCTGCTCGCCGACCCGGATTTCCAGGCCGCTGACTGCCAGCTTGACGTCGAAGGGCGTGCCCGGCTGCGGAGCGGCGAAGTGTTCGAAATGCACCGAGTCTTCCGGCCAGCCATGGGCGGCGGCTGTGTCGCGCACCCATTTGATCATGCCGGCGGGGCCGCAGACATAGATATGCGTGCCGAGCGGCTGCGTGGCGAGCAGGCGGTCGAGCGGAATGCGCTCGTTGTGCTCGTCGTAATAGAGGTTGACCCTGTTGCCGTAGCGTTCGCGCAGCACCTCGGTGTAGCTGCCGAGAGCCTCGGAGCGGCAGGTGTAGTGCAGCTCGAAATTGCCGCCCGACGAGGCGAGTTGGGCTGTCTGGGCGAGGAACGGCGTGATGCCGATGCCGCCAGCAATCATCAGGTGCTTCCTGGCGCGCAGGTCCAGCGAAAACAGGTTCACCGGGTAGCTGATGACCATTTCGCTGCCGCGCTTGACGCGGTTGTGCATGAACAGCGAGCCGCCGCGGCCGACGTCGTCGCGGCGCACCGAAATCGTGTAGTCGCGCGTGGCGAGCGGCGAGCTCATCAGCGAATAGGGGTTGAGCCTGGTGATGTCGCCGTCGCGCATTTCGACGACGACATGGGCGCCGCCGGAAAAGGTCGGAAGATTGCCGCCGTCGGTACGCTCGAAGTGGAAACGCTTGACCAGTTCATTGACCGCGACCACCTCGGTCACGGTGACGTTCAGCTTGTTTGTTCCCGCGCTCACCGGAAAATCTCCTCTGTCTGAGGGATCTCGGTCGGATCCTCGGCATTGATGCAGACGCCCTGGAAGGCGGCATGGCGCTTGGAGTAGTGGTCACGCACCAGAAGCAGCAGGCCGCAATGCGAGCAGGTGACCGGCTGGGTGGTGACGTTCTCGGTGATGCCCTTGCAATGCACGCACTGCACGCGGCGCGCCCACGAACCGCGATGCTCGGTCTGGATCGAGGCAGGGTCGATGCCGGCCTCGATTGCCGCCTGCATCATCTGGCCGATCAGGCCTTCGGTGCCGGCGAGATACATGCGCAGGCCCATATGGGCGTTGGCAAGTGTCCAGTTCAGCCGCGGCAATGCCGCCGCGACCGACGGGCCTTCATAATACTGGGCCGGCTTCAAAGCCTTCAGGGAGTCCTGAAAGCTGTCTCCGGTCCGGCCCGGTATAAACATGATGTGTGCATTGGCGAAGAAGTCCTCTGGAGCCTTCTTCGCCAGGTCCAGGATCGCGGACGCCCCTTCGGCGTCCGCAATCAGAAGGTGGCTCTTGCCGGCCTGCGGTGACAATGTTCCGTAGACCGGGCGACTGAGGATCGTCTTCACCGGTGCATTGTCCAAGGTCTCAGCCCTTTGCCGTCCGCTTCAGCTTCTTCGGGTCGTCGAACGGCAGCGACTGCGCCGTTGCCTTGACCGTACCGCTGGCGTTGCGGATTTCCAGCGGTGTTCCGACGATGGCGCAGTCGACGTCGAGGCGGGCGATGCCCATCGACTTCTTGACCAGCGGTGAATACATCGCGCAGGTCACGACACCGACCTTCTTGCCGTCGCGATAGATCTCAGCACCTTCGTCAGCTGGCTTGTCGCTGTCGAGCAGCACGCCGAAGATCTTGAAGCGCTCCTTGCCCTTGAGGCGATAGTGCTCTTCGGCACCGCGGAAACCGGTCTTGCCGGGGCTGACGGTGAAGTCGAGACCGAGTTCCCACAGCGTGTCGCCAGGGCCTTCGTTCGCGAACGGGTATTTCTGCGAGTTGTCGTACGGGTAAAACAGAAGGTAGCTCTCGACGCGCAGCATGTCGAGCGTGGTGAAGCGCGTCGGGATGATGCCCATCGACTTGCCTTCCTCGACGATGGTGTCCCAGATCTTGCCGGCGTCCTGGCCGCGGCAGAAGATTTCGTAGCCGCGCTCGCCGGTGTAGCCGGTGCGCGAGATCATGACAGGCAGGCCGAACAGCTGGGTCTGCATGTGGTGGAAATAGTTGAGGTCGCGGATGCCGGGAACGTGCTTGGCAAGGTAGTCGACGGCGAGCGGGCCCTGCAGCGACAGGTCGTGCAGATTGTCGTCGAAGCGTACCGAGACGTCGCGGCCGATCGAGGCGCGGGTCAGTTCCTCGTGGCCCGAGCCCGAACCGTGCACGACCATCCAGGAGTTCGGACCCATGCGGTAGATGACGCAGTCGTCGGTGAACTTGCCGGCGTCGTTGAGCATGCAGGCATAGACCGACTTGCCGGGGTAGATCTTCTCGGGGTTGCGGGTGGTGCACAGGTCGATCAGGTGCGAGGCGTGCGCGCCGGTGATGTGCACCTTCTTGAGGCCCGAAACGTCCATCAGGCCGGCCTTGGTGCGGATCGCCACATACTCCTCGTCGGCGTCCTTGTCATAGCTCCAGGCCGTGCCCATGCCGCTCCAGTCTTCCAGTTTGGAACCCAGCGCGCGGTGGCGGTCGGCCAACATCGAAAAACGCCATGAAGCTGTCATTTCCGGTACTCCTCCATATTGTTCCCCGCCCGCGGTCTTGCCTTGAGGCGGTCATTTGTTGGGGACATTTGAACCCAAATTTGCCTCTAGGGCAATATCCAAGTGCAAGAATTTTTACTGATAGGCAACATTTTGCCTGTCGTTTCTTCCGGGCCTGTGCTGGTCAACAGGCTTTCCCGTCGGCTTGGCGGCGGGCAAAAAAAAGCCTGGCACATGAGGTGCCAGGCCTTGAAAGGGCGCTCCGGGCCTGGGGGACAGGAGGGGTGGATTGGAGCGCCTTGGGAGAGGGGTTTGTCCTCAGAACAGCCCTTCGATCTGGCCCTGTTCGTTGAGGAAGATCTTCTCGGATGACGGTGCCTTGGGCAGGCCGGGCATGGTCATGATCTCACCGCAGATGGCGACGATGAAGCCAGCACCGGCGGCCAGGCGCACTTCTCGTACCGGCACGACGTGGTCGGTTGGCGCGCCGCGCAGGTTCGGGTCGGTCGAGAACGAGTACTGCGTCTTGGCCATGCACACCGGCAGATGGCCGTAGCCGGCCTGTTCCCAGGCATGGAGCTGGTCGCGCACCGACTTGTCGGCGATCGCCTCCGAGCCGCGGTAGATGCGCTTGACGATGGTGTCGATCTTGTCGAACAGCTTCATCTCGTCTGGATAGAGCGGCGAGAACTGCGATGCGCCGCTTTCAGCCAGCTGCACCACCTTGTGGGCGAGCTCCTCGATGCCGGCCGAACCCTTGGCCCAGTGCTTGCACAGGATCGCTTCCGCACCCATGCCGGCGACATAGTCCTTCATCGCCGCGATCTCGGCGTCGGTGTCGGAGACGAAGTGGTTCATCGCCACGACAACCGGCACGCCGAACTGCTTGACGTTTTCGATGTGGCGGCCAAGGTTGGCGCAGCCCTTCTTCACCGCCTCGACATTCTCCTTGCCGAGCTCTTCCTTCTTGACGCCGCCATTCATCTTCATGGCGCGGACCGTCGCCACGATGACCGCGGCTGCCGGCTTGAGGCCCGCCTTGCGGCACTTGATGTCGAAGAACTTTTCGGCACCAAGGTCAGCACCGAAGCCGGCTTCGGTGACGACATAGTCGGCGAGCTTGAGCGCTGTGGTGGTGGCGACCACCGAGTTGCAGCCATGCGCGATGTTGGCGAACGGGCCGCCATGGACGAAGGCCGGGTTGTTTTCCAGCGTCTGCACCAGGTTCGGCTGGACCGCGTCCTTCAGCAGCACCGCCATCGCGCCATCGGCCTTGAGGTCGCGGGCATAGACGGCCGTCTTGTCGCGGCGATAGGCAACGATGATGTCGCCGAGGCGCTTTTCGAGATCTTTCAGATCGGTCGCCAGGCACAGGATCGCCATGACTTCCGAAGCCACCGTGATGTCGAAGCCGGCTTCACGCGGAAACCCGTTGGCAACGCCGCCGAGCGAGCAGTTGATTTCGCGCAATGCGCGGTCGTTCATGTCCATCACCCGGCGCCAGACGACGCGGCGGGTGTCGATGCCGAGCTCGTTGCCCCAGTAGATGTGGTTGTCGATCAGCGCCGACAGAAGGTTGTGGGCGGTGGTGATGGCGTGGAAGTCGCCGGTGAAGTGGAGGTTCATGTCCTCCATCGGCACGACCTGGGCATAGCCACCACCGGCGGCACCACCCTTGACGCCGAAGTTCGGCCCGAGCGACGCTTCACGGATACAGACGATCGCCTTCTTGCCGATGCGGTTCAAACCGTCGCCGAGGCCGACGGTGGTCGTGGTCTTGCCTTCACCTGCCGGCGTCGGGTTGATCGCGGTGACAAGGATCAGCTTGCCGTCCTTGTTCTTGCGCGCATTGGCAATGAACTCGGCCGAGATCTTCGCCTTGTCGTGGCCATAAGGCAGCAAGTGTTCGGTCGGAATGCCGATCTTGGCGCCGACCTCCTGGATCTGCTTCTTCTTCGCCGCACGCGCGATCTCGATGTCGGTCTTGAATTCGGCCATGACGGCTCCTCCGCAGTGATTGTCCCGATGGCGCCACGGCCATCGCAGTCGCCGCCATAGAAGCGCGACATCGGTCTCGCCTGCCGTCTCAAAACAGCCGCCCAATGCACGGATTGCGACAGGGGCGAGAGAGCGACTAGGGAGAAGGGAATAGCGAATAGAGAGCAAGGAGGGCTGCGGGCGCGACGAGCGTGTTGCGTTACCCTAACTACTCCCTATTCGCCATTAGCTTACCTGCTCAGAACGTTGCTGATCTCGACCAGGTTCGAGCGGACGCGCAGGATGTAGAAGCCCATGGTGATCAGGTGCGAGGGCATGAACCAGCCATCCTCGGCGCCGTTGGAGACAATGAAGGGCTGGATGTTCAGCGCCGAGCGCGTCTGCTGCTCCATCGTGTCCCACAGATTGTCGAGGTTGCGGGTGCGCAGCACATCCTCGAAGTCGGCATGGGTCGCCTTGAGCAGGCCGTAGTAGCCGTAGAGCTGGCCATAAGCGAACCAGAAGCGGTCGTCGGCGCGCGGGTCAAACCAGCCGTTGTTGAAGTTCTCGGCCCGGTCCTTGAGGATCGCCGATGTGGCGCCAATGTCGTTGGAGATGCGGTCGATGAACTGGATCAGATTGTCGGCACGGGCGTCGAACACCGCCTGGCACTTCTCCAGCCGGCCGTTGAAATTGTTGAGGCTCTTGATCGCCGAGCGGTAGTAGCTCGGCGTCGGCGTCTTCGGACCGAACGGGGTCAGGCCGAAATACCAGGTGTATTCGTCGAACTGCATGTTGCCGCGGGCATCCTGCAGGTCGGAATCGACCTGGCTGGTGCCGCGCACGCGGCCGAGATTGTCGGCGAGTTCGGTTGTCGTGCGGCGGATGGCCTGGTTGATGCCGCGCTGGAACGAGGCCTTGTTGTCGAGGAACGGCGTGTGATCCCATGGCAGGCCGAACAGGCCGGTCTTGTAGAGGATCATCGACGAGATCCAGGCGTTCTCGTTGACGTTGAAGTTGGTCAGTTCTGCGGAGATGTCGGCGATCGCCGAGCGGCCGCAGGTCTTGGCCGTGTCGGTGCCACCGCCAGCGACGATCTGCTCGCCGGCCGAGACGTTGCGGTTTTCGAAATTATGCTTGGCGACATAGTCCGGATCGAAATTGGTCCAGGCTTGCGTGTTCCAGATGAAGTAGCCGTAGAGCGCCACAAGGCCGGCGATCGCAGCGCCAACCACGGCCTTGAGCACGAAGCCGCGCTGCAGATACCAGCGCCCGAGCCACATGAACGGCCACAGCAATATACCGATGACGAAGCCGAGGCCGCGGCCGATCAGCTGGAATATCCGGGTGAAGAAATTCACGATCGGATCAAGCATATGGAACCCCCTCAGTCGGTCAGGCCGTAGAGCTGTGCGCGGAACGCCGCCTTGTCTTTCAGATATGTGCTTTTCAGCGTGTCCACAACATTGGATCGCCAGGTCTCGTTGAGCTCTTCATAGTCCTTGTAGAAGCCCTGCTTGTTGAAGACATAGCGCGAGACGAAATCCGACGGCACGAACTCGGAGATCAGCCGGTTGGTCAGCCAGGCGTCAGGATGGTCGGTCTTGGCGCGTACGACGAGGAAGCGGTGCAGCGGAAACACCTCTTCCAGCCGCAACTGGCCGAGCTGGGCGATTTCGCGCTTGGCGCCGTTGAGGAAGGGGAAGGTGCCGTCGCGGTTGATCGCATCGGCATGGCTGTGGATCCAGGTCTGCAGCCAGACCTTGTCGACTTTGCCGATGTCGCGTTTCGGCTCGGCCTCGCGGATCAGCGCGCGCACCGCCATTTCGGCGCGATGCTCGAGATAGCCGGAGCTTTCGATCCACGAGGCGCGGGGCAGGTCGAGCCGGCCTGTCGAGGCCAGGAACTTGAACACCTTGTCGGCGTCCTTGATCGAGAGGTAGCTCACCTGCCACGGCCGCGAGCGGCGGAAGCCGGGCGCCGACGGGTCGGAAATGACGGTTGTCACGTCAGGGTCGACGAAGACATAGAGCCCGCCGAAATGGCTGGTCCAGAACGCGTTGTGGCGGAAGATCACCTGGTCGGGCACCAGCGCGTTCTCGCGGATGTCGCCGCAGACCTTGGCAAGCTCGACCATGCGCTGGAGCATGGCGTCGTCGCGCCAGGCCTCGGGCTCCTGCTTGAGCTTGTCGACAAGCTTGCCGAGCTCGGCCGCCTTGCCGAGCACGTCCTCGGCCGACAGCACCCGGAACTCGACCTGGTTGATCGATAAAAGGTCCTCGATGTCTTCGACCTTGGATACGGAATCCTCGATCTCGCCGTAGATCACGTCCTTGATCGTCAGCGCGTCGATGGCGCGCTGGTTCTTCGACATGAACTCGAACAGCAACTGCGAGGTGTTGGAAAACGCCGTGTGCACGACAGGCAGGTCGATCTGCGACGGTGTCAGGATGATGAAGCGGCGGTTGACCTCGTTGGGGTCGAGATACTGGTAGTCGCCCAGCTCCTCGGCGATCTCGGGCGAGAAGCCGGTGCGGTCGATCTCGAAGCTCTTGAGCTTCGTCGGCTCCAGCCCAAACGCCTTCAGCGCCTTGTTGTAGCGGTCGATCAGATGCGGTTCGTCGACCGGCAGAAGACGGCCGTAGATCAGCTCGTTGTCGCGGAGGAGGTCCATCAGAATTGCCCCTCACCCTTACCCTCTCCCCGTAAAGAACCGGGCGATGGGGGCGTGAACGTTGACGGCTCCCTCTCCCCGTTCTTTACGGGGAGAGGGTAAGGGTGAGGGGCGGCTGCGGCCTTCAAGATACGGTCTCCCGATAGTTCGCTGCGGGCATGAAGCGCAACTCCCACGTCTCAGTGGCGTCGAGCCGTCGTTCCAGCGCCGCAAGTATTGTGTCGACCACCTTGTCTGCTTCACGCAGCGCATCAACGTTCCAGAAACGCAGGACTGACCAGCCGTGCTCCAACATGAATTGATCACGGCTCCGATCATAGACGCTTTCCGCATGGTGGCTGCCGTCTAGTTCAACAACAAGATGTTCTTCCCGGCACGCGAAGTCGGCAAAGTAAGAGCCAATTGGCAGCTGCCGAGTGAACTTCGCGCCAGCGAGTTGGCGATTCTTGATAGCCAGCCAAAGCGCGTGCTCGGCATCGTTGTCGGCCTTACGAAGCGAACGCGCTCTGTCGGTCTTGGCAGGTTGTGGGCCACGCATCAGATCGCCCCTCACCCTTACCCTCTCCCCGTGAATGACGGGGAGAGGGGGGCGTCAGCGTTGCGCCCCAACTCCTTGAACGGAGAGAAGGAACGATCAAGCATTCCACAGTCCCTTCGCCTTCAGCTCCTCCATCTCCTTCGCCGCGCGCTCGCGCAGCCTTGCGTCGCGGAGCAGCTTGGACACCGCGGCATCGTCCGATTTGTCGGAGTAGCGGAATTCGGAGTCGGCGTAGCGGTTGATCTCCTGCATCACCATGTCCATCGAGAACGGCCCGCGCAGCTCCTCGATCATCGACTTTTTCTCGTCGTAGCCCTTGTGCATGAAGGCTTCGGGCTTCTCGAACCACTCATCCGGCAGCTCGATGTCCATGGCGCGCATCTTGATCGCATCGGTGACGTTCTTGATGGCGCGGCCGGTGAAGCGTGGCTCGGCTTCCTTGATCATGTGCAGGTAAGTGCCAACGTCGGCCAGCGTCTTGGGCGCGCCATTGTCCTTCATGAAGCGGTCGTAGACCTTTTCCAGCCCGTCTTCCTGCGGCTTGGCATGCTCCTCGTAGGCCTCGGTCACAGCGCGTTGGATCTCCTGCGCGGCATAGAGCTCGTGCTCGCCGAGCGGGATCTTGTGGTTCTTGCCGGCAAGCAGCACGAAGATGTCGATGTAGTCGTCGCGGGTCTGCGGGCCGTCGACCAGCCAGCGGGCGCCGGCGCGCTGGCGAAGCGCGTCGTCGACGTTTTCGGGATAGTTGGAGAACATGCCGAACGAGCAGTTGCCGCGCACCACGGTGCCGGCACCAGCAAAAGCGTCCATCAGCACGCCGGTGATTTCCTGCTGGCCGGCGGATGCCCGGTCGTCGGAGCGCTTGGCCGCCACCTGGTCGATGTCGTCGATGGTGCCGAAGCCGATGGCGCGCGGGTTCAGCACGTTGTTGATGAACTGGCGGCAGTTCTGGCCCGACTTGCCCTGGTAGGACGAGATCTGGTCGACGCCGAAATTTTCATAGGCGAAGGGATAGCCTGCGACCTGGCAGTAATTGTTGACCAGGCCGGCGATCATCTGGATCAGCGTCGTCTTGCCGGTGCCCGGCGCGCCGTCGCCGATGAAGGTGAACAGGAAGCCGCCGAGCTCGACGAAGGGGTTCAGCTCGCGCTCGAAATCATAGGCCATCAGCATCTTGGCCAGTCGGACCGACTGGAATTTTGCGATGTGGTTGCCAACGACCTCTTGCGGCTTCTTGAAGGTCATCACCAGCGGCTTCGACTTCTTGCCCGGCGCCACGTCGAAGCCGTCGAGGGTGAAGTCGTCGGCATCGATGCGGATATGGGCGTTCTCGAAGGCGCCGAGCCCGTCGAAGCGGCCCTTGCGCTGGAGCAGGCCCTCGATCGCCACGCGAGCGAAGGCGCGGCCGCGCGTCAGAAGATCAGCGTCGTCCTTGGCGCCCGACAGCGCCCGGTCGAGGCCGGAGATGATCGACTTCACGGCGTCCTGCGGCGTGTCGAACAGGAAGTCGGGTTCGCTGACGTCATTGGGTGCCTCGCCGTCGCTGTCGATCAACTGGGCGAGGTAGGAGGCAAGGGTGAAACCGGCGACATAGGCCGAGGCCGACAGCAGCTTCTTGAAGTGGCTGGCTTCGTCGCCCTCAAGCGGGCTGCGCGCGTTCTTGGCCTGCAGCGCCTCGAGATCGGTCGAGCGCGAGAACACGTCCGAAACGGCAAGCGCGACAGCGATACCGCGCCGCGCGCGGAACAAAAGCGTGTGCTGCGGGATCGACATCAGCTGGTCGTCGGGGCGGATCGCCGTGACGGTTTTCTGCAGCTCGACCTCGCGTGTCTTGCGGATCGAGCCGGCCGAAACCGTCGAGACGAAGCGCCGGTTGGTGCCGGCAAGTGCCGTGCCCGACTGGCCGGAGGAATCTTCTAGCACGACGATGCGGGTGATGAAGCTCTGCGCGGTGGCGCGGTGCTTTTCGATGTCGGCTTCGGAAATCGTGGTCAGGCCGGTGTCCATAAAACCCTCGCTCGTTCAGGGGAGCGTTGGCGCTGCCCCTCATCCCCTGCCGGACCTTCTCCCCGTAAGGACGGGGAGAAGGAGGCTGGCCGCACCGTCGACGCCTCCCTCTCCCCGTTCTTCA
>Ga0209902_100901_pt1 | contig 20708 bp, 20 predicted proteins | sample FECB27metaG_FD_188304 | JGI IMG/M metagenome (GOLD analysis project Ga0209902, IMG submission 188304) | Cyanobacterial communities from the Joint Genome Institute, California, USA - FECB-27 (SPAdes) (version 2) | ecosystem: Environmental > Aquatic > Thermal springs > Hot (42-90C) > Microbial mats...
AGTGAGCTGTCGATCATCTGGCTACCGACCTTGACCACGAGGCCACCGATCAGGCTGGGATCGACATGTTGGTTGAGCGTGACGGACTTGCCGATCTTCGCCTTGAGCGTATCGGCCAGCGTCTTGATCTGGGCCGCACTGAGCGGCGTCGCCGAAGTCACATCCGCGTTGACTTCGCCACGGGCACCGGCAGCGCGTTCGCGGAACGCCTGGATGATGGCGGGCAGCGCGAACAGCCGGCCGTTGCGAGCCACCACCCGGACGAAATTGCCGACCGTGGTGTGCGCCTTGGCGCGCTCCAGCACGGCATGGATGGCCTGCGCCTTCTCTTCGGTGTTGATCACCGGGGAGCGAAGGAACCGGGCAAAGTCCGGGCTTTGTTCAGACAGGGCGAGGAGATTCACCAGCCCCTGCTCGACCGCCGCGACGGAACCGTCGGCTGCGGCAAGATCGTAGAGCGCCGACGCATACGGCCGCGCGATCTGGGTAAGCACTGAATTCTGCGCTGCCAATGCCCCGTCACCCTCGTGCTGCGCAACCCGAACCGGCCAGGGAGGCGCCGGAGGTTGCTTTCGCTTATGATTGTTCGCCGGAAGAGGCCGATAGCCCCCGGATTTCGCGCCCCCTCTAACATGCGAGATCGGCACCCGCAAGGCACCGGAACACGAGTCTTTCGGGGAGTTTTGTCGCAGGGGCGCGATGCCCGGCGCCACCCTCAAAAAGATTCTGCGGCGAACCTGTCGATCGCCTCCGCCGCCATTCGTCATTGCCCGCAATTTCGCACCACCCGGACAAGGACGTCTGACATGAGTTTTCCCGTTACCTCCCTTTATGCCGCCATCTTCACTCTGTTGGTGATCATTCTCGCCAATATCGTCAGCGCCCACCGCGGCAGCGCCGGCATCTCGATCCTGCATGGCGACGACATGCGCCTCGCAGTGTGGATGCGGCGCCATGGTAATCTCGTGGAGAACCTGCCGCTCGCCCTGATCCTGATGGGTCTGAGCGAGGCCTCGGGCTTGCCGCCCCTGTGGCTGCATGCCATGGGCGTCGTGCTGCTGGTGGCTCGGCTGTCGCACCTCGCCGGGCTTCGAGCCGACCAGCCTTACACCCCGCTGCGGCTCGCGGGTGGCATCCTGACCCAGTTGGTCATGCTCGGCGGGGCCGGCTGGCTGGTCTGGTCGCAGTTCTGATTATTCAACGGGGCGGGTGTCGATTGCCCTGCCCGCCGTTCGTCATTGCGCACCTGTCGTCATCTCGGCCACAGGGCACATCGGAGACTACCAATGAAGTATATGGCTTTGATCTATTCCATTCCGTCGGACTCGCCGGCTTTCGGCACCCCGGAGTTCGGCCCGTTCATGGCCGCCTACCAGGCGGCCAACGAGACCTTTGCCCGCGACGGCGTGCTGGTCGCCGGGGAGGCGCTGGAGGACACCGCCACTGCCACCACGCTCCGGGTCCGCAACGGCCAGACTGAGACGATGGATGGTCCGTTCGCCGAATCCAGGGAGCAGCTCGGCGGCTTCTACATCTTCGAGTGCGAGAGCCTCGATGCGGCGCTGCGCTATGCCGCCATGATCCCGACCGCCAAATATGGTTCGGTCGAAGTCCGGCCGATCATGAGCTACGGCGGCTGATGCACCAGGGCACGCCAGCACCGGACGCGACCGCCCGCGAGATCGAGCAATTGATCCGCGCCGATGGCGGCCGGTTGCTGTCGTGCCTCGTGGTCATCCTGCGCGATTTCCAGCTCGCCGAGGACAGTCTGCAGGACGCGCTCGAATCGGCGATCGTCCACTGGGGGCGCTCCGGCGTCCCCACCTCGCCCTCCGCCTGGCTGATGCGGACCGCCCGCCGCAAGGCCATCGATCGCATCCGCCGCGCCATCAACTTCCGGCAGAAATCGAAGCAACTCGAGGCGTTGATTGCCCTCGACGCAGCCGACGATCCGGAAGAAGCCAGCGCCATCCCCGACGAGCGGCTGAAGCTGATCTTCACCTGCTGCCACCCGGCGCTCGAGCGCAGTGTCAGCGTTGCACTGACGCTGCGCTCGATCTGCGGTCTCACCACCGATGAGGTCGCCCGCGCCCATCTGGTCACCCCCGACGCCATGGCGCAGCGGCTGGTCCGCGCCCGCCACAAGATCGCCAAGGCCGGCATCGGCTATGAGATCCCCGGCCCCGAGGGGTTTGCTGCCCGCCTCGATGCCGTCCTCGCAGTGCTCTACCTGATCTTCAATGAAGGCTACGCCGCCTCGTCCGGCCAATACCTGCGCACCGATCTGTGCGAGGAGGCCATCCGCCTCGCTCGCCTGCTGCGCCAGTTGATCCCCGACGAGCCCGAGGTCGAAGGCCTGCTCGCTCTCGTCCTCCTTCACCACTCCCGCAGCCACACGCGGCTCACCGATGCCGGAGCTCTGGTCGCGCTCGAACATCAGGACCGCAGCAGCTGGAACCGCGCCCTGATCGAGGAAGGCGCCGCGCTGGTCACCGCTGCTCTAGGCCGTGGTCGCCCCGGCCCTTACCAGTTGCAGGCAGCCATCGCCGCGCTGCACGCCGAAGCCGAAAGCTTTGCCACCACCGACTGGCCGCAGCTCGTGCTGCTCTACGATGAGCTGCTGCGCCGCCGCGCCAACCCGGTTTTCGCCCTCAACCGCCTGGTCGCACTGTCCTACACCTGCGGCCCGGCTGATGCCCTGGCCCAACTGCTGCCGCTGGCCGAGCAACTCCAGCGCTATCAGCCCTACCACGCGGTCCGCGCCGACCTGCACGCCCAGTTGGGGCAGACGGCCGAGGCGGTGACACACTACGACGAGGCGATCGCCCTTTCTGCCAGCCAAGCCGAGCGACAATACCTGAGGGACCGGCGCGAGGTCCTGAAGGCCCCCTCACCCGGCCCTGTGGGCCGACCTCTCCCCCAGGAAGAGGTGGAGAGCGGCCGTAGCACTGCCTCAGCACCACCTCTCCCTCTGGGGGAGAGGTCGCTGCGCAGCGGCGGGTGAGGGGGGCCTTTTTCTTGCGTCGCGCTACAGAAAACTCTGCGGGTCGATATCGACCTGCACCCTGAGATTCCCTGTGGTCTTGGGTGCCTGCTCCAGCCAGAACCGCACATAACCGCTCAGGTCGAAATCCTTGCCCGACTGGGCCAGCAGCCGCACCCGGTGACGGCCGCGGATCATCGAGATCGGCGCGTCGGCCGGGCCGAACAGCTTCAGCCCTTCCGCCAGCGGCGCAACGCTGAGGAGCTGCTTGGCGTAGGCGAAGGCCGGATCGTGCTCGTTGGCGGAAACGATCAGCGCTGCCAGCCGGCCAAACGGCGGCAGGCCACCTGCCTCGCGCGCCAGCAGCTCGTGCTTGTAGAATGCTTCGCGATCCCCCCTGACCATCGCCTTCATCACCGGATGATCGGGATGATAGGTCTGCAGGAACGCCTTGCCCGCCCGGTTGGCGCGCCCGGCGCGCCCGGTCACCTGGGTCAGGATCTGGAAGGTCCGCTCCGCCGCGCGGGGGTCGCCGCGATCGAGGCCGAGATCGGCATCGAGCACCCCCACCAGCGTCAGCTTTTCGAAATGGTGCCCCTTGGCGACCAGTTGCGTGCCGACCACCAGATCGTACTCGCCGCGCTCGATCTCGGCGAAGCGTTCTCTCAACTGCTGGTTCGAGCCCATGTCGGAGCTGAGGATCACCATCCTCGCCCCTGGAAATCGCTCCGCTGCCTCTTCCGCCACCCGCTCGATTCCCGGCCCGATCGGCGTCAGCGAATCGACCGCACCGCACTCATTGCAGGCCTTGGGCACCCGCTGCTCGTGTCCGCAATGGTGGCACATCAGGACGCCGCGGAAACGGTGTTCGACCAGCCAGGCCGAACAATCCGGGCACTGGTACTGGTGCCCGCACGCCTTGCACAGCGTCAGCGGCGCATAACCCCTCCGGTTGAGGAACAGCAGCGCCTGCTCGCCCCGGTCGAGCGTCGCGAACACCTCACGCGCCAGCTTCGGCGCGATCCACTGCCCTTTCTCGGGCGGCTCTTCGCGCATGTCGATCGGCGCGATATCCGGCATCCCGGCCTCGGCAAAACGCGAGGTCAAGAGCACATGCTTATAGCGCCCCTGGTTGGCATTGTTCCGGCTCTCCACCGAGGGCGTCGCTGACGAGAGGATCACCCGCGCCTCGGCAAACCGCGCCCGCACCACCGCCATGTCGCGGGCGTGGTAATTGACCCCGTCATATTGCTTGAATGCCCCGTCATGCTCTTCGTCGAGCACCACCAGGCCGAGCTCGCGGAACGGCAGGAACAGCGCCGAGCGCGCCCCCAGCACCACTCTGACATCGCCGTTCAGCACCGCGCGCCAGGTCCGCGCCCGCTGCGCCGGCGTCATGTCCGAGTGCCACTCGGCGGGCCTCGTGCCGAAGCGCCTCGTGAACCGCTCGACGAAGGTCGCGGTCAGCGCAATCTCGGGCAGCAGCACCAGCGCCTGCCTCCCGGCCCTCAGCGTATCGGCGACTGCCTCGAAGAACACTTCGGTCTTGCCGCCGCCGGTCACCCCGTCGAGCAGCGCCACGCCAAACCCATCGACGTCGATCTCGCGAATCTGCGCCAAGGCCAGAGTTTGCTCGTCGCTGAGCGTCGGCGGCGCCGCATCCGGGTCGGGCGGCAGCGCAATCGCCGGCGGCGGCATCTCGACCCGCTCGATCGCCCCGGCCTTTTCCAGCCCCTCGACCACCGAGGCGGACACCCCGGCCTCGCCGATGATCGCCGATTTGGCGCGGGCCTCGCCATCCATCAGCAACTCAAGCACCTTTTCGCGCGACCTGGTGCGCTTGTCGGGCTCCACCCCGGTCAGCCGGAAGGCGGTGATCGGCCGCTCCGGCTCCAGCGCTTCGGTCGAGCGCAGCACACTGCGCAGCACCAGCCCCGGCGCCGCCAGCGTGTATTTCGATACCCAGTCGACCGTCTTCAGCAGCTCTTCGGGCAGCGGCGGCGTGTCATAGACCTGCGCAATGTCCTTCAGCCGGTTATGCGCGTAGTTGTCCTTGGGCAGCCCCCACACCACGCCCAGCGTCAGCCGCCCGACCAGCGGCACCGCGACGATCGAGCCGCGCTGCACCTGCATGCCATAGGGCACCCGGTAGCTATACGGCCCGTCGACCGATACGCTCACCATCACCGCCACGATGTCGGGGGACTTTTCCATCTGTGCCTGCTTTGTTCACGGCTGAGATGGGAATTGCAAGACCCTTCCCCAACTCTTTGGCTGCTGCCGCGTTCTGTCAGCAGTCTCGGTTGATGAGATACGTGCCCAATCACATGAGGAGCGTCCCATGCCCAGCACGATTCCCGATGGCTACACCACCGTCACGCCGTGGATCATTTCTGCCGACACCCCGCAACTCATCGATTTCCTCATCGCTGCCTTCGACGGCATCGAGCTGGGGCGTACGCCGAACCCTGACGGAAGCATCGGCCATGCCGAGATCCGTATCGGCGACGCCGTGGTGATGGCCTTCGATGCGCCCCATGGCATCGCACCGATGCCCGCCTTCATCCGGCTTTACGTCCTTGATGCCCGCAAGGGTTTCGCGCGGGCGCTGGAAGCCGGCGCCACCGAGGTCACCAAGCCGACCCTCCTCGCCTTCGGCGACCGCGTCGCCCGGGTCCGCGATCCGCTCGGCAACATCTGGTGGCTGCAGCAGCGCGTCGAAGAGGTCTCGGAATCGGAGATGCAGCAGCGCTGGGGCGACCCGCGCTGGTCGGAGCCTATGGCCTATGTGCAGCACTCGCTGGCCGAAGCGCTGAAGCACTGAGGCACGATCTCTCCGTGATCCTCCCCCGCGTGGCGGGGGAGGGGGACCACCCGCAGGGTGGTGGAGGGGGCGCCAATACATCCGATCGGCGACAATCCATCCGCCTCCGACAGACGTGTGCGATCACATCACCACGATCGGCGACCCACTCGGCACCCGCTGGTACAGATCGATCACATCCTGGTTGAGCAGCCGCACGCAGCCCGACGAGATCGCCTTGCCGATGGTCCGCTCGTCGGTCGCCCCATGCAGGCGATAGATGGTGTCGCGCCCGTCCTTGAAGATGTAGAGCGCCCGGGCGCCGAGCGGGTTTTCGAGGGCCGGCGGCATGCCGCGGCGATAGGGCTCGAGCTCGGGCTGCCGGTCGATCATCTCGCTCGGCGGCGTCCAGGTCGGCCACTCACGCTTGTACTGGATGACGCCGCGCCCCGACCAGGTGAAGCCGTCGCGGCCGATGCCGACGCCATAGCGCATCGCCTTGCCGTTCTCCTGCACCAGGTAGAGGAACCGATGCGTCGTATCGACCACCACCGTGCCGGGCCGTTCGCCCGTCGGATCGTCGACCACCTGCCGCCAGAACTGCGGCTCGATCAGATCCATGCGGGCCGCCGGGATCGGGAAGCGCTCTTCGGGCCGTGCCGCGTACATGGCGAGGATGTCGTCCGGAATTCGCTTGGTTTCGGCTTCAAGGCGCGGTGCGCCCGACGTGGCGCAGCCGGCGAGGGCGAGGGCCGCAAAGCTCGCCGCCCCGGCGAGCAGCGCCCGGCGGCCGATGATCAGATCAGTCATTTTGAAATGTCTCGTCTAGCGGCCTGGTCGAGCCGCGTTGTCAGGAAGATGGCGATGTCGTTCGAGATCAGCCGAGCCGCGGTGGCGGCAGTTCCGCCACAGGGGACCGGCCCTGCCGCATCGGCTGGTCAGCGAGGCCCAGGGCCCATTGCGCCACGGTGGCCCGCGGCACTTCGACGACGCGCCGGCTGAGTTCGGGCTGCGGTGGCATCACCCGTTTGCCGCCCTGCATCTCGCAGGGGTTCGGCAGATGCGCCGGCCCGCCATCGTGGCTGGCGCTCATGGTTGGCAGCCCGCTATTGGCGATGCACACCCCAGCCGCAAAGCTGGGGCTCAACAGCGCGAGCAGCGCGACGCAGAGCGTCAATATGGCGGTCAACCGATGCATGCCGCCCGCATAGCCCGCGAAATAAGGCAGGCAAAGGGCACCTCACGCCCGCGTGTTGGGTACCGGCGGGTTCGCCGAGGCCGTGATGCAGATGTGCAACAGTGGGGCGCATTTGCCGAATCCTAACGGCCTCGGCGCACACTGCCGCCATGTCCCACGCCATGTTCGCCGACACCGGCCTCTCCGCCCATATCGTCAGTTGGCAGCGCGATCTCGGCGCCGTGCGCCGCCTCGCGCCGCTGACCCTCGAAGCCTATCTGCGTGATCTCGGCCAGTTCGTTACCTTCCTCAGCGCCCACACCGGCGGCGAGGTCACGCTGCAAACGCTCAAGGAGCTTCGCGCCGCCGATATCCGCGCCTTCCTCGCGGCGCGCCGCAGCGAAAGCCTCGGCTCGCGTTCGCTGGCCCGGGCACTCAGCGCCATCAAGAGCTTCTTCGGCTACCTGGAGCGCGAGGGTATCCTGGCGAGCGAAGCGCTCAACACAGTCCGTACGCCCAAGCAACCGCGCTCGCTGCCCAAGGCGCTGACAGTGCTCGAGGCCAAGGCCACTATCCGGACCACCGATGAACTCGAGGACACTCCGTGGGTTGCCGCGCGCGACATGGCGGTGATTTCGCTCTGCTACGGCGCCGGCCTCCGCATCTCGGAAGCCCTCGCCGTGACCCGCGCCGATCTCGAAGCGAGCAGCCTGCGTGTCACCGGCAAGGGCGGCAAGACGCGTCTGGTGCCCCTGATCGCGCCCGTACGTCAGTCCATCGACACCTATCTCGGCCTCACCCCATTCCACCCCAGCCCGGATGAGCCGATCTTCCGCGGCAAGAAGGGGGGGCCGCTCTCGCCACGGCTGATCCAGCTGCGCATGCAGCAGCTGCGCGGCGCCCTCGGTCTGCCCCCCTCAGCCACCCCACACGCCCTGCGCCACAGCTTCGCCACGCACCTGCTCGGCAAAGGCGGCGACCTCCGCGCCATCCAGGAACTGCTGGGCCACGCCTCGCTGTCGACCACCCAGATCTATACCGCGGTCGATACCGAGCGCCTGCTCGAGAGTTACCGGGCGGCACATCCGCGAGCCTGACGCGAACCTCAGCGCCCCGGCGCTGCTATCACGTCATGCGCCAGCGACAAGGCCTCTGCCTTTGCCGCGCTACTCGCCGAAAAGAACGCTTCCTGCAGCCGGATAACCGTTTCCGGCCGCAGCAGCCAGGCGATGAGCATGTCGCTGTCGGCTTTGCTCGACCACGACGCGCTCAGTCGCAGATAGCGCTTACCTTTGGCCCAGGTCAGCTGCCAGTTGATGAACTCGGCGAGCGCCAAGCTCGCGGGCTCCGACCGATCATCCTCCCACAGTTCGAGATAGGGTCCGATAGGCTCTCCCGCCCTGACAAAAGTCTCGAGCAGCGCGCCGGGTTCGTTTCCTCCCGGCATACCGGCGAGACTTGCCGCCAAAAGACCCAGAAAGACCTCGCGGACCGCCAACCGCTCTGGCTCGGGCCAGTCAGGCAGCCCAGCTTCTTTGAGCTTTCTGAACGTATACTCCGTGTTCCAGTAGGGCCACGGCCCCTCAGCGCAACATTCGAGCAGCCGCGGCAGCAGCCAGCGCAGTTGCTGGCTGGCCAGGGTACCGCTCGCCTCGTGCGCCGAGTTGAGATACTCCGAGATTTGCTCCGGCGTCAGTCGCTGGCGCGGCATCTGCTCGATGCTGGCCTTCATGTCGATGGTCATGCAGACGCCGCAGGTGCAGACCTGCAACGGTCCGCCGAGGCCGCTGTCGGGGAACACGCGGTAGGCTTCGGCCACTGCAGCGATAATGTCGTGAACCCGATTCATCTCACCAAGCATCGGACAGGCATCGCAAAACCGCAATCAGCTGCCGAACGCACCGTTCACCCAGACGCCCACTTTACAGCCGTGCTGCCCGAGCGTACCTATCCGCTCATGACCGTTTGCATCCTAATTATTGGCAAAATCTGCCTTATCCCCTCCGGGGACCGGGACGCGACGGCTGTTTGACCCTCGTTTGCTCACCGGCCCCGCCATCAGGCGCGGTAACCCGGTGATCTGATGGCAGGGCCAGAACTGGACCCGCCAAGAATGTCTTCCGAGACTGCGCCTCCCCCGTCCATCTCTCGCCTGGGCTTCCGGCAGTTTGCCTGGGCCGGCATCGTGCTGGCGCTCGCCGGCGCTGCGTTCTTCGCCACCAAGGGCATCGTCATCAAGCTGGCTTTGCTCGAGGGCATCGACTCGGTGACCACCCTCACCTGGCGCATGATCGTCGCCGTGCCGATTTTTCTGACCGTCGGCATCCTCGGCTATCGCAAGAAGCTCGCCGCGCAACCGGCTGGTGCCCCGCCGGTGCTGACGTGGCCGGTGCTGGCGCAGACCCTCGGCGTCGGCGTCATCGGCTATTATGTGGCGAGCTACCTCGATTTCTCGGCGCTCGAGTACATCACCGCGCAGTTCGACCGGCTGATCCTTCTGACCTACCCGTTCTTCGTCGTCTTGTTCGGCGCCATCTTCTTCAAGCGCAGGATCACCCTGCCGATGGTCGTCGCCCTGCTCGTTTCCTATCTCGGCATCGGCGTCATTTTCTGGCATGACCTGAGGATCGAGGGCGACAACGTGCTGCTCGGCGCCGCCCTGGTGTTCGGCTCGGCTATCGCCTATGCCGCCTACCAGATCATGGCCAAGCCTTTGATCGACAAGCTCGGCCCACAGCTCTTCACCTCGATTGCCATGAGCGGCGCCGGCCCGGCGGTGATCGCGCATTTCCTCTTCACCCACCCGGTCACCGACCTCGCAGTGAGCGGCAACGGCTTCCTCTTGATGCTGGCCATCGGCACGGTCTCGACCGTGCTCCCGGCCTACTGCATCTCGGGCGCCATCGCGCTGATCGGGCCGGAGCGCACCGCCATCATCGGCAACGTCTCGCCGGTGGTCACCGTCGGCCTCGCCATCTCCATCCTCGGCGAAGCCTTCACGCCGTACCACGCCATCGGCACTGCCCTGGTGCTGGGAGGGGTGTTCCTGTTCACACGCAAGGAAAAGCCGAAGCTGAAGGTGCTGGAGGAAAGCACGGCTTGAACCTGCCGGCTCGGCAACGCTGCGAAGGCCCGCTCCGGCGGGCCTTTTGTTTGCGCGGCCAGGCTGCGCTCGCCCATATAAAAAACACTGTTCATAATAAATTGAACAGTGTATAGATCGGGCATCATTGATGGAGGAAGTGATGACCCTGCTACGCTCTGGACTGGTGCTTTATGTCTCGGTGACGGTGTTGGCGGCCCTGATCCTGGGCGCCCTGCTGATGGCGACCGGCAATATCGGCGGCTGGCGACTCGACCTCAGCAGCGACTGGTCGTTCCTGTGGCAGCTTTCGATCGTGACCCTGCCGACTTCGGTTTTGCTAGCCGTCCTGGCCTGGCGTGGCAGGCAGCAGCCAGTGGCTGATGGGGTAGCACTGATGAGCTGCGTCGCCATCGTGGTATGTCTCGTGTTCTACCTCGTGGTGAGCTTTACGCCTCAGCAGTATAGCGGCTACGAGATCGTCATTTGGATCTTCGCGGGCATGGGTCTGGCAGTACTCATCCCCGCCTACCTGATCAGCTACCTGGCCCTACGCCGCACCCCACTCCTCAAGGGCATCGCTCCGCCCCGCAATGGCAGGGTGCCCGCCGAAACCGGCCGGTGACCACCGCCGTGTGCGGACCGGTCGGCAGTGCCGCGCCGACCCGTCCAATCCGCTACATCCCATCCCGCTCGCGCAACAGGCCCAACTGCTGCGCTATATACACCTCGGCGTCATACTGTCCGGCAACGGTGGCGCTGAGCCAGTTGCCACACGCTTCCTCGGGATTGGTCGCCTGCTTGAGAATGTCCAGGATGCCGCTGGAGCCGGCCGTTTCCGCTTCTGCGCCAAGTGTCGGCGCCGCCCCTGAGGCGGCCAGCGCCGCATCCAGCTCGTCGCGCACGATGAGGTTGTTGGCCAGCCAGTTCTGGTGCGCCTCCATGTAGGCGACGTCGTAGTCGGCGGCTTCCCAACAGAAGTTCGCCGCCCCGTCCATCATCCCCCACAACACATAGACCTGCTGCAGCGCGCCCTGCTGGTCTTGCGCCACCGCCACCTGCGGCAATGGCAGCATCGCGAGCGCGGCCGCCAAGATCCTTAGCTTCATGACATTCTCCCCCTGCTGCCCACTGTCCGGCAACGTCGAAGCCTTGTCCAGCGCGACAGGTAATAAAAAACACTGTTCATAATATTTTGAACGATGTATAAATAGGCATCAATGGAGGCGGTTATGTCCCTGCTGCGTTCTGGATTGGTGCTTTTCGTCTTGGTTACCGGGCTCGCGACCTGCTTTGGAGTCGCATGGAGCCTCTCGCTGTGGTCTGGACATCCTTCGTTGGCAGGTTGGCTGATTATGGTCGCCCTGGGGTTTTCTGCAGTAACCTTTCCCACGACGGCAATACTGACTTTCGCGGCTTGGCGGGGACGACGGCGGCCCGTACTTGACGGCCTCATCCTCCTTGCTGGCATCGGGCTTGTGGCTTGCTGCTGCCTTTACATCGGGATGCAACATTCGGGCGATCCAAAGATTGCATTCTGGGCTGGCGTCGTCGCGCCGATGTACTACCTCGCAGGACTTGTCTGCGTCGTCCCGTCGTATTTGGTCGCCTATTATTCCCTGCGAAGGAGCGGCCTGATCGCCGCGCTCGTCCCACCGCGCAAAACAAAGGGGCCCGCCGAAGCGAGCCCCTGAACTCTTCACGTTGATCGTCGGGATCAGAGATCCAGCACCAGCCGCTCCGGCGCCTCGAGGCTTTCCTTGACGCGGACGAGGAAGGTCACCGCTTCCTTGCCGTCGACGATGCGGTGATCGTAGCTGAGCGCCAGGTACATCATCGGGCGGATGACGATCTCGCCGCCGATCACCACCGGCCGCTCCTGGATCTTGTGCATGCCGAGGATGCCCGACTGCGGCGCATTGAGGATCGGCGTCGACATCAGCGAACCATAGACGCCGCCGTTCGAGATGGTGAAGGTGCCGCCCTGCATGTCGGCCATCGAGAGCTGCCCGTCGCGCGCCAGCTTGCCCAACCGGGCAATGTCCTTCTCGATCTCGGCGATCGACATCTGGTCGGCATCGCGCACCACCGGCACCACGAGGCCCTTCTCGGTACCAACCGCCACGCCGATATGGGCGTAGTTCTTGTACACCAGGTCATCGCCGTCGATCTCGGCGTTGACCGCCGGGATTTCCTTCAGCGCGTGCGTCACCGCCTTGGTGAAAAAGCCCATGAAGCCGAGCTTCACGCCATGCTTTTTCTCGAACAGCTCCTTGTAGGAGTTGCGCAGGTCCATCACCGGCTTCATGTCCACCTCGTTGAAGGTGGTGAGCATGGCGGCGGTGTTCTGAGCTTCCTTCAGGCGCCGCGCGATGGTCTGGCGCAACCGGGTCATCTTCACCCGCTCTTCGCGCCCATCGTCGTTGGCGTTCACCGGACCACGCGGTTGCGCCGGGACCGGCGCAGGCGCGGGCTCGGCGGCCTTCGGAGCCGGAGCGGGAGCCGGGGCTGCCGCCACCGGTGCCGGAGCCGGCTTCGGCGCGGCAACAGGGGCCGCGGCCACCGCAACGGCCGGAGCCGAGGCGGGCTTTGCCGCCGCGGCCAGCACGTCTTCCTTGAGGATCTGGCCGCGACGACCCGAACCGCTGACATCGGCGTCGGTGAGCCCGGCCTCCGCCATCAGCTTCTGGGCGCTCGGCGCCGGCGGCACTGCGACGCCGTTGCCATTGGCCGGCTTCGGCGCCGGCTCGGCGGCAACTGCTGCCGGCTGCGGGATCTCTGCGGGCTTGGCGGCAGCAGCAGGCGCCGCGGCGGCAACCACCGTCCCGGCCGCCGCGATCGCCCCGATCAGCGCCCCGACATTGACCGTATCGCCCGGGTTGGCGGTGATCGTCTCGAGCACGCCGGCCGCCGGGGCCGGCACCTCGATGGTCACCTTGTCGGTCTCGAGCTCCACCACCGGCTCATCGGCGGCGACGGTATCGCCCACCTTCTTGAACCACTGGCCGATCGTCGCCTCGGTGACGCTCTCGCCCAGCGTGGGCACCCGGATGTCAGTCGCCATCAGTTTGGTCCTTCAGTTTTCTTGCCGCTTTAGGCGATGTTACTTGGCGAACGCTTCTTCGAGGAAGGCCTGCAGCTGCTGCAGGTGCGTGCGCATCAGGCCGGTGGCCGTCGCCGCCGATGCGGCGCGACCGACATAGTGCGGCCGGTCGCCCGGGCGCCCCATCTGGTCCATCACCCAGTCGATATAGGGCTGGACGAACGCCCAGGCGCCCATGTTCTTGGGCTCTTCCTGACACCAGACGACTTCGGCGTTCTTGAACCGGTTGAGCTCGTCGAGCAATGCCTTGGCCGGGAACGGATAGAGCTGTTCCAGCCGCAGCAGGTACACATCGTTGATGCCGCGCTTCTCGCGATCCTCGAGCAGGTCATAGTACACCTTGCCGGTGCACAGGATCACCTTGCGGATCTGCTCGTCCGGCGCCAGCTTGATCGTCGTCTTGGGCACGCCCGGCGCTTCGGCATCGTCCCACAACAGGCGATGGAACGTCGATTCCGGCCCGAACTCGACCAGTCCCGACACCGCCTTCTTGTGACGCAGCAGGCTCTTGGGCGTCATCAGCACCAATGGCTTGCGGAAGTCGCGCTTCATCTGCCGGCGCAGGATGTGGAAGTAGTTGGCCGGCGTCGTGCAGTTGGCGACCTGCATGTTGTCTTCGGCGCAGCTCTGCAGGTAGCGCTCGAGGCGGGCCGACGAGTGCTCCGGTCCCTGGCCTTCATAGCCATGCGGCAGCAGCATCACGAGGCCGCTCATGCGGAACCACTTGCGCTCGCCCGATGAGATGAACTGGTCGACCACCACCTGGGCGCCGTTGGCAAAGTCGCCGAACTGCGCTTCCCACAGGGTCAGCGTCTTCGGTTCGGCCAGCGAATAGCCGTACTCGAAGCCGAGCACCGCCTCTTCCGAGAGCATCGAGTTGATGACCTCGTAGCGCGCCTGCTGGTCGGCGACATTGTTGAGCGGCGTATAGGTCTCGCCGTCGCGTTCCTGGTCGTTCAGCACCGAGTGGCGCTGGCTGAAGGTGCCACGCTCGACGTCCTGGCCCGACAGGCGGACCGGATGGCCCTCCTCGAGCAGCGTCGCGAACGCCAGGGCTTCGCCGGTCGCCCAGTCGATGCCTTCGCCCGACTCGATCGCCGCGAGCCGGTTGTCCATGAACCGCTTCACCGTCTTGTGGGCGTTGAACCCGGCCGGCACAGCCGTCAGCCGCTCGCCGAGCTTGACCAGGTCCGGCAGGTCGACGCCGGTGTCACCGCGGCGCGCCCCCTCGACATCGGCGCGCTTCAGGTCCTTCCACACGCCGTCGAGCCAGTCGGTCTTGTTGGGGCGGAAATCCTGGCCGGCCTCGAACTCGCGCTCGAGATGCGCCCGCCAGTCGGCCTTCATCTTGTCGACGTCGTCGGCCGACAGCACGCCCTCGGCGGCGAGGCGCTTCGAATAGATGTCGAGCGTCGTCTCGTGGCTGCGGATCTTCGAATACATCATCGGCTGGGTGAAGCTGGGCTCATCACCTTCGTTATGGCCGAAGCGGCGATAGCAGAAGATGTCGATCACCACCGGGCGGCCGAAGCGCTGCCGGAACTCGGTCGCGACCTTGGCCACATAGACCACCGCTTCCGGATCGTCGCCGTTGACGTGGAACACCGGCGCCTCGATCATCTTGGCGACGTCGGTGGGGTACGGCGAGGAGCGCGAATACATCGGCGCCGTGGTGAAGCCGATCTGGTTGTTGATCACCACATGGATCGAGCCACCGGTGCGGTGCCCCTTGAGGCCCGAAAGCCCCAGGCACTCGGCGATGACGCCCTGGCCGGCAAACGCCGCATCACCATGCAACAGCAGCGGCAGCACCACCGAGCGATCGGTCTGGCGCGTATCGGCGAGGAAGCGCCCATCGACTGCGGAACGCTGGTCCTGCTTGGCGCGCGCCTTGCCCAGCACCACCGGATCGACGATCTCGAGGTGCGACGGGTTGGCGGTCAGCGACAGGTGCACGTTGTTGCCGTCGAACTCGCGGTCCGCCGAAGCACCCAGATGGTACTTCACGTCGCCCGAGCCTTCGACTTCCTCGGGGTAGAAGGCCCCGCCCTTGAACTCGTGGAACAGCGCCCGGTGCGGCTTCGCCAGCACCTGGGTGAGCACGTTCAGCCGGCCGCGATGCGCCATGCCGAGGACGATATCCTTCACGCCGAGCGAGCCGCCGCGCTTGATGATCTGTTCGAGCGCCGGGATCAGCGCTTCCGAGCCATCGAGGCCGAAGCGCTTGGTGCCGGTGAACTTGACGTCGAGGAACTTCTCGAACCCCTCAGCTTCGACCAGCTTGTTGAGGATCGCCTTCTTGCCCTCGGGCGTGAACTTGATCTCCTTGTCCGGCCCTTCCATGCGCTCCTGGATCCACTGCTTGGCTTCGGGATCGGAGATGTGCATGAACTCGACGCCGACGGTCGAGCAATAGGTCCGCTTCAGGATTTCCAGCATCTGGGGAACCGTCGCGTATTCGAGGCCCAGATAGTTGTCGATGAAGATCTTGCGGCCGTAATCGGCCTCGGTGAAGCCGTAGGCGGCGGGCTCGAGCTCCGGCGCCGGCTCATCGGCCTTCATCTTCAACGGGTCGAGGTCGGCATGCAGATGGCCGCGCATGCGATAGGCGCGGATCATCATGATGGCGTGGATCGAGTCGCGCGTCGCCTGCAGCACATCGATGGCGGTCGGAGCCGGGGCGCCGGCGACCTTGGCCTTTTCGACCGCCGCCTTCTGCACCTTGACCTGGATCTCGCCCCAGTTGCCGTCAAGCGCCGACACCAGCTCGCCATTGGCGGCCTGCGGCCAATCCTGGCGCTGCCAGCTCGGGCCCTCGGCATTCTTGTCGATGTCGGCGGGAGCATCCTCGAGCCGATCGAAATACGACGCCCAGGTCGGATCGATCGAGGCCGGATCGGCCTTGTAGCGGGCATACAGCCCTTCGATGTAGTCGGCGTTGCCGCCATAAAGGAAAGAAGAGAGCAAGAACTGTTCGTTCTTTTCTTGTCGGGTCATGTCCAGCGTCGCGAGGCGTGAACCCCGCCATCCTTCTCAAACGCCCGGGATTTTCTCGACCGGGCCCTGTGTCGTTGCGGGCCAAACTGCCCACAACTTCTTTGTTTGACGTTAAGGCGCGGGAAACCACCCGCGCCCCGCCACTCAGTCTACCCTCGCCTCAGCCTTTTAGTACGTCGGCTAGGGTTTGGCCAATCCTCGCAGGCGACTGCGACACCTTTATGCCCGCGCGTTCCATTGCCGAAATCTTGTCTTCGGCACCGCCTTTGCCGCCCGAGATCACGGCGCCGGCATGGCCCATGGTGCGGCCGGCCGGAGCGGTGCGCCCGGCGATGAACCCGGCCATCGGCTTCTTGCGGCCGCGCTTGGCTTCATCGATCAGGAACTGCGCAGCGTCTTCTTCGGCGGAGCCGCCGATTTCGCCGATCATGATGATGGACTTGGTGGCTTCGTCGGCGAGGAACATCTCGAGCATATCGATGAACTCGGTGCCCTTGACCGGATCGCCGCCGATGCCGACCGCAGTGGTCTGGCCGAGCCCGGCATTGGTGGTCTGGAACACCGCCTCATAGGTAAGCGTGCCGGAGCGCGAAACAATGCCCACCGAGCCCTTGGAAAAGATCGAGCCCGGCATGATGCCGACCTTGCACTCTTCCGGTGTCAGGACGCCCGGGCAGTTGGGCCCGAGCAGCCGCGACTTCGATTTGTCGAGCCGTGCCTTCACCCGCACCATGTCGAGCACCGGAATGCCCTCGGTGATGCAGACGATCAGCGGGATCTCGGCGTCGATCGCCTCGATGATGGCGTCGGCAGCGCCCGGCGGCGGCACGTAGACCACCGAGGCGGTCGCGCCGGTGCGCTCCTTGCCTTCGGCCACCGAGGCGAACACCGGCAGCGTCGCCGAGGCATCGAGCCCGGAGGTCCAGACTTCACCCGCCTTCTTGGGGTTCACGCCCCCCACCATCTTGGTGCCGTAATAGGCCAGCGCCTGCTCGGTATGGAACGTACCGGTCTTGCCGGTCAGCCCCTGCACCAGCACGCGGGTCTCTTTATTGACGAGAATGGACATCGGGGACGACTGCTCCGGTTGTTCTAGAACTGCCGCGCCAGGCGGCGGCTGGAAATATTGGTAGGATCAAGCTTGGCGTGCGCTTCAGCGAAGGCAAACAGCAGGTTGCGGATATCATAGAACGACGCCTTCAAGCCAAACGCCGAGATCAGCAAGGCTGGCGACCAGCTGGTGCTGGTGAAGGTGCCGGACGGAAGGGCCGTACGCAGATAGAAGGGTACCGGCTTGAGGGCCGAGAGGGCCGCACGATCGACAACGAGCATCATCGTCTTCATCGGTATGTTGGCGGAGTTGCGCACCGCCACGTCGCTAACACCGGACCAGGGCAGCACGTCGCGGCTGTAGCGCGTGTCGCGGACACCGTCAGGCGACACCGTTAGTACGGCTCCCCGAACGACCAACAGCCGAGCCGTCCAGAGCAGCGTCAGGAACGCACAGACAAGGGTCCACAAGACCCCGCCGATCAGCATGAAGATCGATGAGTCGCGAAAGAACGGCCAGAGCCCGAAACCTGTCAGCGCCACGAGACCCGGCACGATCCCCGTCATGACAACGGGGTCGTGCTCGATCTCAACGGTGCTCGATGTGTCGATGCTCTCGTACATCAGACTCTTGGTTCCTCGGCTCGACTGCCAGGCTCAGCGGGTCTTCACGGCAGCGACGATCTTCTGCGCCGCATCGTCGAGGTCGTCGGCTGAGATCACATCGAGACCGGACGAGTTGAGGATGGCCTTGCCTTCCTTGACGTTGGTGCCTTCGAGGCGCACCACCAGTGGCACCTTGAGGCCGACTTCCTTCACCGCGGCGATCACGCCCTCGGCGATGATGTCGCAGCGCATGATGCCGCCGAAGATGTTGACCAGGATGCCTTTGACGGCCGGATCGGCGGTGATGATCTTGAACGCCGCCGTCACCTTCTCCTTGGAGGCGCCGCCGCCCACATCGAGGAAGTTGGCAGGCTCGGCGCCATAGAGCTTGATGATGTCCATCGTCGCCATGGCGAGGCCGGCGCCGTTGACCATGCAACCGATATTGCCGTCGAGCGCCACATAGGCGAGGTCGAACTTCGACGCCTCGATCTCCTTGGCATCCTCTTCGCTGAGGTCGCGCAGCGGCGCCAGTTCGGCGTGCCGGAACGAGGCGTTGTTGTCAAAACTCACCTTGGCGTCGAGAACGCGGAGGTGGCCGTTGGCCATGACGATCAGCGGGTTCACTTCGAGCAGCGACATGTCGGTCTCGACGAACGCCTTGTAGAGCGCCGGGAACACCGACTTGGCGTCTTCCGCTGCCGAGCCGTCGAGCTTCAGCGCCGCCACGATCTCGGCCACATCCTTGGCGGTGACACCGACCGTCGGGTCGATATCGACCGCGATGATCTTTTCGGGCGTGTCATGCGCCACCGCCTCGATGTCCATGCCGCCTTCGGTGGAAACCACGAACGACACCCGGCCGGTGGAACGGTCGACCAGCAGCGAGCAGTAAAGCTCGCGCGCGATGTCGGCGCCATCTTCGATATAGAGCCGGTTGACCTGCTTGCCGGCCGGACCGGTCTGCTTGGTCACCAGGGTGTTGCCCAGCATTTCCTTGGCGTTCGCCGCGACTTCCGCCGCCGACTTGGCCAACCGCACGCCGCCCTTGGCATCGGCGGGCAGTTCCTTGAACTTGCCCTTGCCGCGGCCACCGGCATGGATCTGCGACTTCACCACATAGAGCGGCCCGGGCAGCTCGAGCGCCGCGGCTTCCGCCTCGTGCGGGGTGAAGATCGCCACCCCGTCGGCGACCGGCAACCCGTAGGTCTTCAGCAGCGCCTTGGCCTGGTGTTCGTGGATGTTCATGCTGCTCCTTCGCCTCGGTCCGAGGCCTACGAATTTGTTCCAGTGAAACCGGCGACCAGTTCGCCGGCGCCGGGGGCCACCACGACGCGGTCGGCGCTGCAGTCGAACAGCGGCGCCATGGCGCCGATGCCGCGGGCCATGCCGTTGGCTTGTTCGAGCGCCGCATCGACGACGCCGACCACGCACCCGGGTTCGCTCTTCGAGCCCACACGCGAGACCACCAGGGCCTGCGCTTCACGACCATCGACGCTGATCAGGTAGCGGATGATCGCCGCCTCGGCGTCGCCATCCGCATTGGTCAGCCACTCGACCGTGTCGCCGATATTGTTGAAGGCCGAGAAGGTTTCGAAGCTGTCGTTCTTGACGCCGAAATCGACATCGAGGCGCGCATCGCCTTCCGAGACGAAGACGTCGAGCCCGTCATGCCCGGGGCAGCGGAGGTCTGCTCCGCCGTCCTCATAGGTCTTCAGCACGATGCAATCGGCATCGACGATCTTGCTGTAGACGCTCGCAGCCTGGGCGCCGCCGCTGAGGGCGGCGACGGTTGCGAGGGTCAGCAGGGCTGATGCGATGTGCATGGGTGCCTTTCGGTCGGACGGGTGCCGTCAGGCCAGTTTCGGCGCGATCTTCTTGCACGCCTCGACGAGGCCGTTCACCGCGGCGACCGACTTGTCGAACGCCTTCTGTTCCGAACCCGACAGCGAGATCTCGACGATCTTTTCGGCGCCACCGGCACCGATCAGCACCGGCACGCCGACATAGGTGCCCTTGACGCCGTATTCGCCCTTGAGGAAGGCGGCGCAGGGCAGAATCCGCTTCTTGTCCTTCAGGTAGCTCTCGGCCATCTCGATCGCCGAGGCGGCGGGGGCGTAGAACGCCGAACCGGTCTTCAACAGCCCGACGATCTCGGCGCCGCCATCGCGGGTGCGCTGAATGATCTGCTCGAGCTTTTCCTTGCTCATCCAGCCCATCTTGACGATATCGGGGAGCGGAATGCCGGCAACGGTCGAATAGCGCGGCAGCGGCACCATGGTGTCGCCATGGCCGCCCAGCACGAATGCGTTCACGTCCTGCACCGAAACCTTGAGTTCGTCGGCGATGAAGTGACGGAAGCGCGCCGAGTCCAGCACGCCCGCCATGCCGACCACACGGTTGGCCGGCAGGCCACTGAACTTCTGCAGCGCCCAGACCATGGCGTCGAGCGGGTTGGTGATACAGATGACGAAGGCTTCCGGCGCGTACTTGGCAATGCCGGCGCCCACCTGCTCCATCACCTTGAGGTTGATCTCGAGCAGGTCGTCGCGGCTCATGCCGGGCTTGCGCGGTACGCCGGCAGTAACGATCACCACGTCGGCGCCGACGATGTCCTTATACTCGGAAGTGCCCTTGAGCGTCGAATTGAAGCCTTCGACCGGACCGGACTGGCTGAGATCCAGGGCCTTGCCCTGCGGTACGCCGTCGACCACGTCGAACAGGATCACATCGCCCAGTTCTTTGGTTGCTGCGAGCAGCGCCAAAGTGCCGCCAATCTGTCCCGCACCGATCAGAGCGATCTTCTTGCGCGCCATCCACCGAACCCCGTTTTGCTTATGCTGGAAATTGCGCGCTCCTATTAACCCTAGAGGGTGACGGGGGCAAGTCAGCCGTAGGTCCTAGCGG
>Ga0209902_100903_pt1 | contig 20651 bp, 20 predicted proteins | sample FECB27metaG_FD_188304 | JGI IMG/M metagenome (GOLD analysis project Ga0209902, IMG submission 188304) | Cyanobacterial communities from the Joint Genome Institute, California, USA - FECB-27 (SPAdes) (version 2) | ecosystem: Environmental > Aquatic > Thermal springs > Hot (42-90C) > Microbial mats...
GCCTGGCTGTGATCATGACGCAGGACCGAGAAATCGCACCGCGCTTGGCCCCAATGTTGCGGAGCCTTGTGGACTGCAGCAGTCTTCTCGAAAGAGGAGCTGACCCATGGGCCTTGTGATCTGTGACATCGCGGCGGACGCGCGAAGCACCTGGCCAGTTCGTGTTCGACATCGACCAGCCGCAACTCTGGGTGCAGTTGGTTCCTAACGACACGCTACGCTACGTGCCCGACTGTTTCCCGATAGAAGATTTCTTTGGCGCGCCCCGAGCCAACCGTCTCCACAAGAGAGCGCGCGAAAGCCTGTCCATCCTGTTTTGCACATCAATAATAGCGCGCTGGAAACACAACCAATTAGGGCCGAACTTCCAAAAGACTCCGCCGCTTTGGGGATCATGATGGGAGGTTTGAGGAGAACGAACATGAGCTTCGGTCGCGACCTGAACGAGATGTTCTCTGTAAGCGAATGTGTAGATACAGCTAAGGTGAAACGCCCCCAGACCACCGAAGCCAAACGGGTACAAAAAGAAAGCGAGAGCGATTACGATCGCTTTGTGGAAGCTTTCGCGAAGTCCAGCGACCACGAACTTCCCCGCATCATCAGGCGCTAAGCCACTGCCGCTTTGACCGAAGGCGCCGGCTGCCAAGTTGAGGTGACCGAACCTTTTGCCCACAAAAAGGCCCAGCCACCTTTCGGCAGCGGGGCTCCTGGGAGGTTCAGTGGCGACAGCATAGCATGCAGTCACTGCATCAGAAACGGTTCAGCTCTCTCGGCCCGCCTTGAAACGGCGCACAACGACATCAAAGGCGATGTCCGATATCCACATGGCACAGACGCCGATCAAGAACGCCGTCGCGTGAGTTGCGGCCGGATCGTCCGGCAGAGGCCAGCTGATCGATCGCAAGTAGTACACTGTCGGCATGGTGAGGTAGGCCGCGGCAAGGGCACCGCAGACCGGCGACGCAAACATTTCGCGCCATTTGTAATGTCGATGCGAAAGCGCACGCAAAAACCCGCCAGCAAACCCTGCGGCCAGCACCGAAGCTTTGATGCCAAGTAGATCAAACAAAGCCTGCATCGCGCCCCTGCCCTTTATGCGCCGAACGGCTTCTTGGCAATGAACCGGCCATAGAGCGCATACAGCGCACCGACGAGGATCAGCGACGGCGCCGTGTAATCCATTGGCGTGTTCGGCATGCCATCGGTCCAGAGCTGCACGAGAAGCGCCCCTGCCCCCATCACCGACGCAAGCGAGCCCTGCGCAACGCGGGACTGATAGGCCGGCTCATTGTTCGTTGCGTGCTGTTCGCGGGCCGCGAGCTCGTCCCTGACAGTTTCGGCGACGACATCACGAACCGCCGGAACGTCCTTCGGCTCAAGCGAGATCTTCGGATTGCCGGCGACCTTGTCGAGCACCTTGCCGATGACCGCGTCGAGCACCTTGCCTGCGATAAGCGGACCAAGAGTTCTGCTGCTGAGACATGAGAGTTTCCTTTCAGGAGAAGAGCCAGGCGAAGACGCGTGACAGCCAGCCGCGCGCAGGCTCGGGCGCGGGCGGCGGGTCTAGGAGCCCGCGGCACCGGTGGTGCGCCGGGCGCTGCAGGTACGCTTGGTGACCACGGGGTGTCCTTGATGCGTCGCCACTTGGCGAAGGCCTCGCCAAGCTTCGCGTCATACCGATTGACGCGGTAATTCTTCCCGTTGTAGCCCTCGGCAAAACCGGCCCAATCGTGGCGGCGCAGTTCATCGTCGAGACGGTTGGCAAGGATGAAGTTGATCGCCGCCTCGAGTTGGGCTTCCTCATCTTCCATGAAGGCTGTGATCATGGCCTCTACGGATGGAAATCCTGCTGCAGCATGGTTGAATCCCATCACCTGGGCCATGCCCCACGAACAGGACTTCAGCGCCGCGTCGCGGTCGACCGCGATTGCCTGCATGAGCTTGGGGTATTGGTCGGATTCCTTGCCATAGCCGCCTGGCATCTTGTTGGCCAAACCATCGGCAACGGCCTTGCCGCGCTTGGCCGCAGGCACCAGCCGGTGAAAGATATGGCGCTCGAAAAGGATGCGCGGCCGCCCCAGATCGTCAAAACCGCTGCCGCGTGTTTCGACGTCGAGGAAGGCGTGGATCTCGTCTTCGCCAACACCGAGCCTATGCCCAAGCTTGGGCAAATCGATATCGTCGAGGCGCTTCGCAGCGCCGCGGAATGAGCGGTCCATTTGATTTTCCTTGGGATTGTTGCTTGGTTAGGTGAATGCCGCGGGGGCAAGAACGAAACGCCAAAGCGACGCGCTGTTTGAAGAGATTGCCACGCTGATCGTTCGGGCGGGATCACCTTTTCCGACGTCGCATGTCCGACGGCTCGTGCTACGCGCCACCGCCCAATATGACGCAACCGACGAGATGGCGGAGCTGATCGATCGGCTGAACTCCAGCCTCGGAAATCTGTCCGCCGTCATTGAAGAGATCGGCGGCGGCTTCAATTACAATCGCGAAGATGCATTCGGGAACCTCGGCGCCCTTGAGACCGCCTGCAATCGACAGCGCCGATCAATGCCGCACTAACGGAGCATTTCACGTCAGGTTGGCGCGCAAGTTGGTCTTTTTTGTTATGCTACACGCCAGTAGTAAAAATCATTGGCCCCATGTATTCAGTCCCGCGATATCCTTGGGGGTACAGGGGGCAACAATGTCGGAAGCAACAACGTGGGGCCGCGAACACTGGCTCGACATTCGCAACTATCATGAGGGGTGGGCATCTAGGGCGCGCTTTGCGGCACGCCACATTCCTCATAGGTGGGTGAGCGATATAGGTTGTGGTAAGCAGGCCTTATCAAAGTACCTGAGACCGGGCGCCATCTATTTGCCTTCCGACATGAAGGCATGGGATGACAACGTAGAGACTTGCGACCTCAATGAAGGCCAACTTCCGACCAAGTCTCTCTCCCTCGCGGATGTGGCCGTCTTGCTGGGGGTGATCGAACGAATAGTCGATCTTCCTACACTATTCGCCAGCCTCGCCCGGGCAACAGAGCATCTGGTCGTTTCATATCACCCCATCGAGAAACGCCCCACTTTCTCGGGCGTCGATGTGTGGTGTCATCAATACTCAGCGCAAGAGATAACCGTCATGTTGCGCGCCGCAGGGTATGACGAGATCACCACTCGAGCGTTTAAGGAGCAGACAATCTGGTACGCTCGCAGTAAGAGCTTCACCAGGGAGCAACGCGAGGCGCGGAGCAAGGTGCGCGCCGGATATGCTGGCCCGCGCCCATCCTTGGGCCGCAGATTTAGGCGATTGTTTGGACTCTGAATAGGTACGCTGGAATGAGCAAGGCTCCCGTCAAGTTGTATTGGGATGGCGCCCTAGTGCGCCCCAACTTTGGTGACACGCTGTCTCCCAAGCTGGTCGAGATGCTTTCGGGCAGAGATGTCGTATACGCCAGCATTTCTCGATGCGACATGGTTTCCATAGGTAGCATCCTTGATGACGTCATTGCAGGGCACCGCAAGCGTTTGGCAAAGCTACGCCTCAACCGAATCGTAGTCTGGGGATCAGGCTCATTCGGGACCGATCGGACGGTCGGTTGGCGGTGGCTCGACATTAGATCAGTCCGCGGCCCTAAGACGCGTGACATGCTCGGGCTTGCCAAAGAAGCTCCGATGGGTGACCCCGCGCTACTACTCGATCGGGTTACTCCTTCAACAGCGAAGGCGCGCCGATGGGGCGTGATTGTGCACCCCGAAGATGGTGACTACGCGATGGTGCGAACCATGCTGAATGAGACGCCAAACTCAATGGCTATCAATCTCGGGACGGAGGACGTCATAGGCACCGCTCGAGAGATCGCTTCGTGCGACTTCATTATGTCGTCCAGCCTTCACGGGTTGATTGCGGCCGATGCTCTTGGCGTTCCGAGCGTCTGGATGCACCTGCGAGATATCGGCGGCCATTGGAAGTTCTACGATTATTTCGCGAGCGTTGGCCGGGTTGAGAGAGCGCCAGTTCTGACAGCAGCTGATCTGCGCAACTTTGAAAACCAGGCTGATATCGCCGATCAGTCTATGCTTGCCCAGCGACGGCGCGATCTCGATACCTCTTTTGCGTCGCTGAACCTTTGAAGGCGCTTTTTCTTTCTTGGCCAGTTAGCCGCTAGGCCATTCGATTATCGGCAATTCGCCGATCAACTCGGAGATTGTGGGCTGGGGCCTTAGACCTTGCTCGACCTTTTTCAGCTCCGCATCGGCGTAGGTCCACACTCGCGAGCGGAAACTGAACGCTGCCCAGCCTTCCGTGGAATAGAGCTCGTTCGGGTCATCCCGATACGACGCGGCAGTGGGATGCTGTCGTAGCCTCTAAGCTGAACGGCTGCGTCCAAATACGCGACTATTGCGGCTTTGAAGTCGTCAAGTGTTGGCGGCGATGGCACTGGCGCCGCGAACTCTGAACCAACGAACAAATATCCCGGCACGACGTGATCTGGCGCCTCAACGAAGCCTTCGGGCGCGTCGCCCGTCCTGTCGGATTGGATGACGATGCCGTTTTCGATCAAGACATGGTTGCTCATTTTCAATCCCTGTAGAAACAGACGCGCGAGTAACATTCGATCTCCGAAAAGCCTGACTGCAAGCCTAAGCCGTCGGTTGTTCGGGTCGCACCTACTCGCATTTCCAACCGATAGGTTTTGCCGGCGATGATCGGAGCGCCACCCACAAAACTCACGGGCTCCGGGCCCCCGTATCCAGCCCACCCCACGCCGGCCACTACGCCATCAGTCACGTTGAAGAGCCTGGTCTTGGTAGCGGCGGTGACATAGCCGGTGCTCGACCATTCCACCCACCCGTTAACTGTGGATACGAACTGGTGAGGATAGAGTTATCAAGCCGCCTGGATCGCGGACTTCGGTGTTCAACGTGCGCGTGAACCATGCGCCGGTCGTCGCCGTTCCCCCAGCTGTAGCTGCAGCCTTTTGATCCGGCTTTCTCCTAACGCTTGACTGGTTGGGTGGGCACCATTAACCAAGAGCAGACGTGAAGCAGAGATAAAGACTGTGGGAATTTTCCTGGCGAAAAGACCGGAGAGTTGTTTATACGTGTATGTTTGGTTATTCTGAGGCGTTCATGAACCGCCCCGTAATACGGGACGGAGTGACAGACTATATTTGCTTTACAGACGATCGAACCCTAAAGTCGGACCATTGGCGGTTTGTCTATGTGGACCCGGAGAAGTACGGCCCGGCTAAGACTGCGAAGCTGGTAAAAACATCGCCTCATCTCTTCGTGAGCGAATATTCCAGTAGCCTGTATGTAGACAACACGGTCCGCCTAAACGGCCCGCCGGGTGAGTTTTGGTCTCATCTGAGCATTCAAACGCCCTTCGTCACGTTCAAGCATCCTTGGTGGGACTGCCCTTACATGACGGCGGACAAACTAATTGAAGTGGGATATCTGACCCATGATCAAATTGACCCCCAAATTGCGGATTATCGCGAGAAGGGGCTTCCGGCGAACGCAGGCATGTTCCATAGCGCCGTTTTGTTACGTATGCACAATTTGCCCGAGGTAAAGCGCCTCTCAGACGACTGGTTCGCTGAGATCGCCAAATACAGCTACAGAGATCAGATCCCGTCAAGTTTTCTTGTTTGGAAAACAGGGTTCCGGGTTGGGTTATTCCCTGGTCGGGCCGTCGACGACTACCTCGTGATGTGGCCCGATGTCGTTGGCCACCGGGTACCGCGGGCTTTCAACGATGAGACTTACATCAGATTGCATCCTGACGTACGCGACAGCGGCATGACCCCTAGGGAACACTATCTTAAGGTTGGTGCGGATGAGGGCCGCCAGTGGCTTTAAGGCAAAGTAGACTGAGGTCGTTTCTGTGCGACGAAGCGGGCAATGAAGGCGGCGGTGACGGTCAGCCCGGAAAGGGCTGTGAACACACCGTGTAGGACCGGCAGAGGGCCGCCTTGCAGCGGCAGGGCCACCCCGGCGCCTGAGAGAACGGCGGCAAGAACTCCTTGTTTGGCACCAGACGAGGAGCGCGCCCACAGCCCCGACAATGCCTGTTGCGGTGGCATCGTCCACGCCTAGGCCGAAGCCCGTGTACAACCGGATCAAGGCGACAAGCGCCATGATCAGCGCCACCCAGATTGCGATACGACGGTTTGTACCTTATCGGTTGCAGTTTAGCGGTGGAGACTCGCGTTAACTTGAAGAACGATTCACTCGAAGGGTTGCGAGGGATTGCAGCTTTGGGCGTCTTGCTTGCTCATCTGCTTTTTTCGTTGTTTCCCTTCCTAGGTAACTACACTGTCCCTGACAGCCATCACCCACAGGTGTTCTGGTGGGAGATTTACGCCGCCCTCCCCCCGGTCATGGTCTTCATCAACGGCACCTTTTCGGTCTCGATCTTTTTCGTCCTCAGCGGCTGTGTGTTGACCAAGAAATTCTTTGATACTGGTGACAAACGGGTGCTGGCCGGCGGGGCAATCAAACGCTACCCCCGGCTGATAATTCCGGCCGCGCTATCCGTGCTTTTCGCTTGGGCGCTACTGTCGGCTGGCGCGATGAACACTCACCTCATCCCAGTTTTGGGAGGCGCAGGATGGCCATACGATCATCATAGGGAGCCCGCTTCATTTCTTCAGGCCCTTCGTGCGGGGTTCAACGGCGCTCCGTTCTTCACGGACGTGGCACTGAACTCCCCCCTTTGGACCATCAGGATTGAGTTGTTGGGCTCGCTGTTCCTGTTCGCCGCCTACGCCGTGGCGGGCCCCAGACTTGCCTTGGCACTCGTTTGCTTCCTCGCCTTGAGCTTTGCAGCCAACTGGGGAAGTAAAGCGGTCGTCATCCACTTCTTTGCCATTTTTGCGGGAAGCCTTTTGAACCGATTTTCCGTAGGTCCCAAGCTATCGGTCGGCTTCATTGTGGTCGGCCTTATTTGCGGAGGCTTTGATTATTCGCCTTTTTATGCCTGGGTGCCGCGGATGTGGGGGATGGAAAGGAACTTCGCCTACACGCTCGGCGCATTTTTGATTGTCGCCGGAACGTTGAGCAATTTCACGTTCGCGCGAATGCTTGAAACCCGCATCCCCATGCTACTCGGCAAACTATCATAAGCCGGCGAGCGCACAGTGCCAGCGCCGCCCATCGTCATCAACGCGTTGAAGGAATGGCGACTGGCCTGCCCACGGCCGCCTACCAACGAGAAGGACGCAGACGGCAACCCACTGATTGAGGAGATGCGGCCGGAGCAACTTGTGTTCCCCAATCGCCAGGGCAAGGTCGAAAGTCTGTCGAACATCATGCAGCGCGGCTTCCTGCCGGCTCAGGTCAGGGCTGGCGTGACCTCCCCGACTGAGAAGGACAAGACCGGAAAGCCCATCGTGGCCCCCAAGTACACCGGCTTCCACTGCCTCCGGCATTTCTATGCCTCGTGGTGCATCAACCGCAGGGAAGACGGCGGGCTCGGATTGCCTCCGAAATCCGTCCAGGAACGGCTTGGCCATTCGACCATAGCGCTGACGATGGACACCTATTCGCACCTATTCCCGCGGCCAGACGATGCCGACGAACTGGCTGCAGCCGAGCACTTGCTGCTCGGATGACGAAGAAATCGCCTTTCTCCAAGCTATTGATAGCAGCGGGGTTCGTGTTCATCGCTGTTCCGGCCCTAATTGTAGCGGCCGCATGGTTCGCGGACATCTTCATACCGATCGTCGGGGTAGACGTTCCAACTCCATGGAAGGATGTCAGGGTCCACCATCAGTTGCGACAGGGCAGCTGGGAGGCAATCGTCGACAACGGTTCGGGATCGGCGCGTATTCAGCTATGGATGGAATGGGGTCCGGCGGACTACGCAACTTTCTATTCGACCCCTGATGGCAACCTCGTCATCATCGGCGGAGCATCAACTACCATTGTCGAGGTAAATGCCAGAACTTCTCCTCGGGTGATGGATCCCCAAAATTGGCCGGCTCCGGCGTCGTCCAACCAATGGCATTTCATAGGAACAGTCGAACGGACCGGGGATTGGGAGATGATCTTCAGGCCGCCCTCAGAAACACCAGAATGTATCCCGCTTTTCGGCGAAGGGTGGGTTCCGTATCGGCCTCAGCATCACTCACAAAGTGCCTGCCCCAGGCAAGAAGAAGACGCGACATAGACGCGACATGAACCACTCAACCCCAGACATTACAGGCTTTTAAGAAAGCTTCATAATCTGTAGGTCACAGGTTCGATTCCTGTCGGGATCACCACTCGAAAATCAAAAGCCTGACGAATTTTCAGCCTGGTAATTTCCAGCACCACTGCTGTGAAATTTCTCCAACCTTCCACGACGAGGTCCCGTAGAGTCGGTACGGTCGACATGCGGCGCGTCGCCGAATGACAAGGTCGGGGCCGTGAGCGTATGATCAGCCCGCCAGGCGGCCGCGAAACAGGGTGGTGCCGTCCGTCAGGCGCGACCTCGAGATTTCCCTGAAACCAGCCTCGGTCATCCACGCGCGATACTGACCTTCTGTGTACGCCTCGCCGTGGCGATAAAGATTCAGGAAGGTGAGGTTCAGAAAGACACCCTCGGGTGGGCCAAGGCGGTCGTCATCGACGACACCCCACCCCGCAATTGCGATCTCGCCTCCGGGTGTGAGGCAACGCGCCGCGTTCAGGATCGAACTGCGCGCCTGATCAGGCGGAAGGACCTGGACGACGGCCTTCAGGATCGCAAGGTCGTGCCGGCCGATCGATGGCGCGACAGTGATGTCGCCTTCTTCGACGACCACGTCGTCGGCACCGTATTCCGACAGGATATCCGGCGCGACCGCTGCGACCGTCGGCAGTTCCATCAGCGTTGCCGCAATCTGCGGCCGTCCCTCGCGCAGGCCGACGAGAATCGTGCCTGCCCCCCCACCGATGTCGATCACCGAACCGACCGCCTCAAGGTCGATCTCCTGGGCCAGTTGTCGGCCGAATATCACCCCGCCCGGTGCGAGCAAGCGGCTGAAGGCCGCCGCGGACTCACGGTCCGCTTCGGAAAAGTCGTGCAGCGCGGCCGGCCGGTTCTGTCGCAGTGACTCTGCGGTCAAAAGGTCGGCGCCCCAGAGCTCGCGCAGCAGCGCATGGTCGCCGCCGCGATAGGTCGGCTTGGACGCGTCGAGAAAGGCCGCCGCTTCGGCCCCGTTGCGAAACTGGCCATCCTCGACGTCGAGCAGACCGATGCTGGCGAGCGCGTAGAGCAGCCGCGACAGGCGATCAGGCGCGACGTTGAGCGCGACCCCAAGGCTGTCGGCAGTCGCGGTGCTGCCGCCGAGCCGGGTGAAGATGCCAAGGTCCAGCCCGGCCCGAAGCGCCAAAGCGGGAGGCACCGCTGCGATCAGCTTGTCGATCCGCTCAGAATCCACCACGTCGCATCCCCCTCCGCGATCCAGGCCCGACTTTGAAGCACCTCGCAAGATCGGAAGCAACCGGGGCGGTTTGCGGGCGAGTACGCCAGTGGCCGCGCTATTTCCCGAGCTTTTCGATCTTCAGGTTCGGGAGGTCGGGTCGCCTGGATTTCACCCCGGCCTCCTTCAAGGCCGTGTATCCCACCTTTTTGAGGAGCTTCTCTGTTTTGGCGCGCTCCTTATCGAGGGCGCTTTCACCTTTGACCTTTGGCATCCGTCCTCCATTTGGCTCGCTGGCCGGCAAACAAGATTGTCATCGCGCCCAACGTTAGCATTGGGGCTGCGGCAGAGATGACGTCATTGACCGTCATCGAAGTGAACCGAACCATAGGCGCGTCGAACCTCATCAGCCATCACAGATTCATGTCGGGATCACCACTTCGCTGCTTTCGATATCTCTGATGCACTGGCAAGCGTTTCGACTGCATTTTGCATGCCGTTTGAGGCACGCGCATGCACTTTCATCCGCTTCAATACCCATCTATGCCCATCCCTCATACCTGCCTGCCAAAAATTCACTTTTCTGACTGACCGATCTTTCCTCAACTGGCCAGGCTGCCATGGGCCCGATGCGAGGAACGCGGGCTGGCGGCCAACCATGGGAGGGACGTCATGACACCTAGGATTATCGCGATCGGCTGTTCGTTGCTGGCTCTGACGGCTGGCGTGGCTCAGGCCGCCGACTGGGGCAGCAAGGTGCCGACGGAGATCAACATCACCGATCCCTATCTCAAGCAGTGGAACGCGCTGACCTATGACAAGGCGCCGCCGGCGCTGGAGCCGGGCAAGGATTATGGCATGGCGGAGGATGGCAGCTTCCGTGCGCCGCGCGCCACGCCTTTGGGCGGCAGCCCAGCCTTTCCGGGACAGCTCGAGGCCTGGGACGACAAGAGCTACAGCCAGAATGTCGAGGAGATCGCGTTTTACCCGCACATCAGCTCGCCCTGGCATGCCTGGCCCGACGTCGCCGACTTCGACGGCAAGCGCTACATGTATGTGCACGACCGCGACTATATGCGTGTGCTCGACATCACCGATCCGGCGAAGGCCAAGGTCGTCTACTCCAAGGGCGGCGTGTGGGGGCCGGAAGGCTCGAGCGAGGACTGGGACGCCAAGACAGTCCAGGACTATTTCGGCGGCATCACCATCGCCTGGAGCGCAAAGCTTCAGAAGAATGTCGTTGTCGCTTCCTACGAGATCGGCCGCTTCGGCATCCTCGACAACAAGCGCACCCAGCCCGAGATCGTTACGAGCTTGCGCAAGTACAATTCGCTCAAGGGCTTCAAGGTCTACGAGATGAACGGGCCGACACCCGACGACTGGAAGCTGATCGCCACGCGCACCACCGACACCAAAAACCCCGATGCACCCATCGGTCAGCAAGAGGGCTCGGGTTCGCTCGACGCGCCGGCCTGGTTTGGCGGCAAATACATGTATCTGTCGGCGGCTCCAGACGACTCTTACGCGCTGACCGAATATCCTGACTACCTGCACTCGCCGGGCTACCAGGTCTGGGACATGTCGGATCCGGCCAATCCGGTCTTTGTCAGCCAGGTGACGGTGCCCGGCCAGGTGGTCGGCGACAAGGCAAGCGAGGACGCGTATCTCAAGAACCCGCGCGCCGGCAACCGCACGTCGTGGATGGGTTCGCGCATGCCGCCGTTCCTGCCGACCCCGGTTGAAAAGGGCGGCAAGATAGCCTTCGGCGCGATGGGCGGGCTTGGCCTCTACACCTTCGACCTTTCCAATCCCGACAAGCCGGAGATGAAGGGGCATGTGAGCACAGCGCCGAGCTTTGCCGGCACCGAGTTCGACAATGTCGACACCTCCCAATATGCCCGCACCGGTTATGTCCTTGCCAATGGCTATCCGATGAACTCGAACTGCTACGAGCCCTACAAGGACGTGCTGGTGATCGACGCCAAGGATGTGGCGGCACCCAAGGTGGTGGCGACCTTGCCGCGCCCGACCCCGCCGAAGGAAGCCAAGTTCAGCGATTTCTGCCAGCGCAAGGGCAGCTTCGGACCCAAGCGCTCAGGCACCACGCACCAGCCCGGCCATGGCCGCGACGGCGTCGTGCCTTACGCCTTCTACAATGCCGGGCTGCAGATCTTCGACGTCAAGGACCCGGCACAGCCGAAGATATCAGGCTATTTCGTGCCGCGTTTCCCCACGACATCCGAGATGCCCGACTACACTTTCGACAATGCCAGCTTTGCGGTGTTCACCGAATATGACCGCAACATCATCTGGCTGTTTTCGGTCGGCGGCGTCCATGCGCTGAAGACGCCGCTGCTCGGCGAGCCCAAAATGGGGATGAGCGACCAGGTCTGGCCGCCGCGCAACTGAGCCGGCCGATTCTGCTGAACGGAAAAACCCCGGCCTCACGCCGGGGTTTTTGTTTGGCAGCGCCCGTTCAGTGCCCGGGGTGCAGCGCGTCGTTGAGATACATGCAGGTCAGCATGGTGAAGATGTAGGCCTGGATCACCGCCATCAACAATTCGAGCGCGGTCAGCGCAACCGTCATGGCCAGCGGCAGCACAGCGGCGAAGATGCCGAGCGTGCCCATGCTGCCGAGGCTGACGACAAAGCCGGCAAAGACCTTGAGGGTGATGTGGCCGGCCAGCATGACGGCAAACAGGCGCACAGAATGGCTGATCGGCCGCGAGATGTAGGAAACGATCTCGATCGGCACGATGATCGGCGCCAGTGCCAGCGGCACGCCGGATGGCAAAAACAGCCTGAAGAAGCCGAGCCCGTTTTTCCAGATGCCGTAGAGCGTCACCGTGCCAAACACGATCATGGCGAAAGAGAAGGTGACGATGATGTGGCTGGTGACCGTGAAGGCATAAGGAAACATGCCGGCCAGGTTGGCGATCAGGATGAAGACGAACAGCGAAAACACCAGCGGGAAAAACTTCATGCCGCCCTCGCCGGCATTTTCGCGCAAGGTCTTCGACACGAATTCGTAGATCAGCTCGGTGATCGACTGCAGCCGCGACGGCACGAGCGCGCGGGCGCTGGTCGACATCAGCAAGAACAGCCCGCCGAATACCGCGACGCCGACCATGTAGGCGGCGGAGTTGGTGAAGGCGATCTCCTGGCCGGCAAACTCGAACAGGGTGAAGATCGGCTTGATTTCAAATTGCTCTATTGGTCCCGCCACGGCGCCTCTCCGGTCTGGTCGATGGGTGATGCGAAAGCGCGCGCCCCGGAACCGAATCCGGAAGCCTGACAGGGTCGAGCGCACAGGGCAGTCCGCCGCGCGGAGGCTGCATGTTTTCGCGATTTCAAGATGTGGATCGTTTCGGGTGACAAGTCTGCGGCGCCATCTCTTGGATGGGGCCGTCCCCGAACGTGCAAGGCACTGGTCGTCCAGTGCGTGGGCTTGTTAGCCTATGCCGCCCGTTTGGGCAAGGCAGGAAGGGACGCGGCGCAAGGCCGCGTCCCTCATTCAGGGGTCAGATGTGGAGCGCGTGACCGAGCGTGCGAAGTGCCGCCTCGAGGAAGGCCTCGCCCTGCGTCGGATGCGCATGGATGGTGCCGGCGATATCTTCCAGCCTGGCACCCATCTCGATCGCCAGGCTGAAGGCCGCCGAAAGCTCCGACACGCCGGTGCCGACGGCCTGGATGCCGAGCACCAGATGGTTGTCCGCGCGCGCCACCATGCGCACGAATCCGTCCTCGCCCATCAAGGTCATTGCCCGGCCATTGGCCGAGAACGGGAACTGCGCAGTCTTGATCTCGATGCCCAGTGCCTTGGCCTCGTCGGGTGAAAGGCCCGCGGTGACGACCTCCGGATCGGTGAAGCAGACGGCGGGGATCGAGCGCTTGTCCCAGCTGCGCTTGTGGCCGGCGACGATCTCGGCGACCATTTCGCCCTGGGCCATGGCGCGGTGCGCCAGCATCGGCTCGCCGGTGACATCGCCGATGGCGTAGATGCCGCGCATCGAGGTGCGGCACTGCTCGTCGATGCGGATGAAGCGGCCGTCGCGGTCGAGGTCGATCTCCTCGAGGCCCCAGCCTTCGACCAGCGGCTTGCGCCCGACAGTCACCAGGACCTTGTCGGCCGCAATCTTCTGCTCGCTGCCGTCGGCGGCCTCGACCAGAAGCGCGTCGCCCTTGGCTGAAAGCCCCTTGGCCTTGGCGCCGGTCAGCACCTTGACGCCGAGCGCTTCGAGGCGCTTGGCGACGGGCCGGGTCAGCTCGGCATCATATTGCGGAAGGATGCGCGGCAAGGCTTCGACGACGGTCACCTTGGCGCCGAGCTTGGCGAAGGCAGTGCCGAGTTCGAGGCCAATATAACCGCCGCCGACGACGGCGAGTGCTGCCGGCACCTGCTTCAGCGCCAGCGCCCCGGTCGACGAGATCACCGATCCGCCAAAGGGCAGGAACGGCAATTCGACCGGCACCGAACCGGTGGCAATGACAATGGTTTCGGCGCGGATCACCTGCAGGCCGGTTTCGGTGTCGACCTCGACGGTCTTGCCGTCGCGGAAGCGCGCCCAACCCTGCACCGACTTGACCCGGGCCTTCTTGAGCAGGCCGGCAACGCCTGTGGTCAGGCGACCGACGATGCGGTCTTTCCAGGCAACTGTCTTGGCGAGATCGAGTGCTGGCGCCGACAGGGAGATGCCGAGCGGGCTTGTGCCCGACGCCATCTCCGAAACCTTGAGATATTCGTCGGCGGCATGGATCATCGCCTTGGAGGGGATGCAGCCGACATTGAGGCAGGTGCCGCCGGGCTTGACCGCTTCGACGATGACCGTGTCGATGCCGAGCTGGCCGGCGCGGATGGCGCAGATATAGCCGCCGGGGCCGGCGCCGATGACGAGAAGCTTGCAGGAGATTTCCTTCACAGCCTCAGCCCTCCACGAAGATCATTGCCGGCGCTTCGAGCAGCGCCTTGAGGCGCTGGACAAAGACCGCCGCATCCCAGCCGTCGATGACGCGGTGGTCGAAGCTGGACGACAGGTTCATCATCTTGCGCGGCACGAACTGGGAGCCGTCCCACATCGGCCGGATCATGATCTTGTTGACCCCAACGATCGCCACTTCCGGGTAGTTGATGACTGGCGTGGTGGCGACGCCGCCCATAGCACCCAAAGAGGTGATGGTGATGGTCGAGCCGGTCAGCTCCTCGCGTGTCGCCGTGCCTGCCTTGGCGGCGTCGGCGAGGCGGTTGACCTCGGCGGCACAATCCCAGAGGTCGCGTGCCTCGGCGTGCTTGACGACTGGCACCATAAGGCCGCCAGGAGTCTGCGCGGCCATGCCGATATGCACGCCGGCATGGCGGTGGATGATGCCGGCATCGTCGTCATAGATCGCATTGAGCTGCGGCTGTTCAGCCACCGCCTTGACCAGCGCCCGCATCAGGAACGGCAGGACGGTCAGCTTGGCGCGCTCGGGCTTCTTCGAAGCGTTGAGCTTGGCGCGCAGCTCCTCGAGTGCCGTGACGTCGACCTCCTCGACATAGGTGATGTGCGGGATGCGCGACTTGGCCAGCGCCATCTTCTCGGCGATGCGGCGGCGCAGGCCGATGACCTTGATCTCCTCGACGCCGGTCTTTTCCTGCAGGCCGGCAACAACGACGGCAGCACCACGGGCGGCGAACGCATCGAGATCCTCATGGGTGACGCGGCCGGCCGGACCTGTACCTGGCACCTGGCGCAGGTCGATGCCAGCTTCCCTGGCACGCAGCCTGACGGCGGGCGACGCGAGCGGGCGCTCGCCTTCCGGACGCGGCAGGCCGGTCGTGGCACGCGGTACAGGCTTGAGGGCAGCTGTGGTAGCGGCGGGCTTCGCCGCTGGAGCTTTTTCTTCCTCTTTATTAGCTGGCTCAGGAGTTGCCTTGGCAGCTTCTGGCGCCTTGGCCTCCGGCTTGGATTCGACGACAGGCTCGGCTGTGGCTGGCCCATCGCCGGCAACCTTGATCCTGACAATCGGCGAGCCGACCGGAACCGTGTCGCCGATCTCGGCGCCGAGCCAGACAATTTCGCCGTCGACCGGCGACGGAATCTCGACCGTGGCCTTATCGGTCATGACCGCGGCAAGCACTGCGTCCTCACGCACGAGGTCGCCGATCTTGACGTGCCATTCGACAAGCTCGGCCTCGGCCACGCCTTCGCCGACATCGGGAAGCTTGATGACATGTTCGCCCATGCTCAGGCCTCCATCGTTTCGATCAAAGCTTCGCCGACACGCTTGGGTCCGGGGAAGTAGTCCCATTCCTGCGCATGCGGATAGGGCGTGTCCCAACCGGTGACGCGGGCGACGGGTGCTTCGAGATGGTAGAAGCAGTTTTCCTGCACCAGCGACACGAGCTCGGCGCCGAAGCCGGAGGTCAGCGTCGCCTCATGCACCACAACGCAGCGGCGGGTCTTCTTGACCGAGGCAACGATGGTCTCGAGATCGAGCGGCAACAGCGTCCGAAGGTCGATGACCTCTGCGTCGATGCCTGTCTCCTCGGCCGCCGCCTGGGCGACATAGACCATGGTGCCATAGGCGAGCACGGTGACGGCGGACCCCGGCCGGCGGATCTCGGCCTTGCCGAGCGGCGTCGTGTAGTGGCCTTCCGGCACCTCGCCCAGCTCGTGCTTCGACCAGGCCGTCACGGGCCGGTCGTGATGGCCGTCGAAGGGACCATTGTACAATCGTTTCGGCTCCAGAAAGATCACCGGATCCGGGTCTTCGATCGAGGCGATCAGCAGCCCCTTGGCGTCGAGCGGATTGGACGGGACGACGACCTTGAGGCCGGACACGTGGGTGAACAGCGCCTCGGGGCTCTGGCTGTGGGTCTGGCCGCCGAAGATCCCGCCGCCGGTGGGCATGCGGATGACGATCGGACAGGTGAACTCGCCGTTGGAGCGGTAGCGCAACCGTGCCGCTTCCGAAACGATCTGGTCATATGCTGGGTAGACGTAGTCGGCGAACTGGATTTCGATGCAAGGCTTCAGGCCATAGGCGGCCATGCCGACGGCAGCACCGACGATGCCAAGCTCGCTGATCGGCGCGTCGAAACAACGCGCCCGACCGTATTTCTGCTGCAGACCCTGGGTGCAGCGGAAGACGCCGCCGAAATAGCCGACATCCTCGCCAAAGACGACGACGTTGTCGTCGCGGCCCATGGCGACATCCATGGCGCTGCGGATGGCCTCGATCATTGTCATGCGCGGCATGGGCTACACTCCCGCCTTCTGGCGCTGGCGACGGAGATGCGGCGGCATCTCGGCATAGACGCCCTCGAACATATCGCGCGTCGACGGTTTGCCGCCGGCATGCAGAGTGCCGTGGCTTTCGGCTTCCTTTTGCGCAGCAATCACCGCCTCGAGGATTTCCGCCTCGGTCTGCTTGTGGCGCTCGTCCGACCACAGGCCGCGGCGGATGAGGTGGTTCTTCAGCCGGATAACCGGGTCGCCCAGCGGCCATGCATCCGACTCGGTCTTGGGCCGGTAGGCGGAGGGATCGTCCGATGTCGAATGCGCGCCGACGCGGTAGGTGACATATTCGACAAGCGTCGGCCCGAGGTTGTTGCGGGCGCGCTCGGTCGCCCATTTCGCCACCGCGTGGACGGCGAGATAGTCGTTGCCGTCGACGCGCAGTGCTGCGATGCCGAAGCCGAGGCCACGCGCGGCAAAGGTGCCGGAGCCGCCGCGGGCAATGCCCTGGAAGGTTGAGATCGCCCACTGGTTGTTGACGATGTTGAGAACGACGGGTGCCTTGTAGGTCGAGGCAAACACAAGAGCGGCGTGGAAGTCGCTCTCTGCGGTGGCGCCGTCACCGACCCAGCCAACCGCGATCTTGGTGTCGCCCTTGATGGCGGACGCCATCGCCCAGCCCACCGCCTGGATGTACTGGGTGGTCAAATTGCCGGAAATCGAGAAGAAACCGTGATCCTTAGCCGAATACATGATCGGCAGCTGGCGGCCTTTCAGCGGATCCATCTCGTTGGAATAGATCTGGTTCATCATGTCGACCATCGGGTAGCCGCCCGCGATCAGTAGGCCGGCCTGGCGATAGGTCGGGAAATTCATGTCACCCTGAATGAGCGCCTTGCGGAAGGCGCAGCTGACCGCCTCCTCGCCCATATGCTGCATGTAGAACGAGGTCTTGCCCTGGCGCTGGGCCATCTGCATGCGCGCGTCGAAGGTGCGCAGCGTCATCATATGGCGCAGGCCTTCGAGCTGCTCCTCGTCGGTCAGCGTGCCGGCCCACGGGCCAACCGCATCGCCCTCACGGTTGAGCACGCGGATGATCGAATAAGCCAGGTCGCGGATCGTCCGTGGGTCGACGTCGACCGGCGGCCTGTCGACCGAACCCGCCTTGGGGATCGGCACGTTGGAGAAGTCGGGCGTGCCGCCCGGGCGCACTTCCGGCTCGGGCACATGGAACTTCAGCGGCGCGGGATTGTCCGTCACGGATGCTCCTCCTGTCTCGCGCGCAGGCCAAATGGTCCTCCCTGCGCAGCAGACAATTTATGTCAGTAACGCTGACCTATTATCCGATCGTCTTCGAAACCGCAATGGGGTTCCGATGCCCCGACTTTGGCATTCTCTCGGCCTCGGCGAAAGGCCGTTGACACGACGCCGGTTCCGCCTCCATGCTTAGGGCTCACCAGGGGGGTCCCGACAAGGGGCTGAGATTCTGCTCGCTAACGCAGCGCAGTGACCCGTTGAACCTGATCCAGTTCATACTGGCGTAGGGACGGTGCGAGGCTTCGCGGGTCGGCTATCCGGCTTAGGCATTCGGGCTCATTCATGCCCGAAGTCCCCAGGCAAAACCTCTCCTCCTCCTCATCGCATGGACTGGGTCTCCAACTAGGAGGCTCACTCATGAATGCCCACACCCCGACCGTCACCGTTGGCGAACTTCCCGCGTCACGAAAAGTCTACAAACCAGGCAAACTCCATCCCGCCATCCGCGTGCCAATGCGCGAGATCTCGGTTCATCCGAGCGCCGGCGAGCCGCCGGTCACCGTTTATGATTCGTCCGGCCCCTACACCGACACATCGGTGAAGACCGACATCGAGCGCGGCCTGCCGCGGCTGCGCGAAGACTGGATCGTCGCCCGTGGCGACGTCGAGCGCTATGAAGGCCGCGCGGTCAAGGCCGAAGACAACGGCTTCGTCTCAGGCGAGCGGCTGACGCCGGAATTCCCCGTGCGCAACGCTCCGTTGCGCGCCACCGGCGGCCGCGCCGTCACCCAGCTCGCTTATGCCCGCGCCGGCATCGTCACGCCTGAAATGGAATTCGTCGCCATCCGCGAGAACCTCGGCCGCGAGCAGATCCGGGCCAAGCTCCAGCGCGACGGCGAGAGCTTCGGCGCCGTCATTCCCGACTTCGTCACCCCGGAATTCGTCCGCGACGAGGTCGCCCGCGGCCGCGCCATCATCCCGTCGAACATCAACCACCCCGAGAGCGAGCCGATGATCATCGGCCGCAATTTCCTTGTGAAAATCAACGCCAACATCGGTAATTCCGCCGTCACCTCGTCGATGGCCGAGGAGGTCGAGAAGATGGTGTGGGCGACGCGCTGGGGCGGCGACACGGTGATGGACCTGTCGACCGGCCGCAACATCCACAACATCCGCGACTGGATCATCCGCAATTCGCCGGTGCCGATCGGCACCGTGCCGCTCTACCAGGCGCTTGAGAAGGTCAACGGCATCGCCGAGGACCTGACCTGGGAGGTGTTCCGCGACACGCTGATCGAGCAGGCCGAGCAGGGTGTCGACTACTTCACCATCCATGCCGGCGTGCGCCTGGCCTATATCCACCTGACCGTCGACCGCGTCACCGGCATCGTCTCGCGCGGCGGCTCTATCATGGCCAAATGGTGCCTCCATCACCACAAGGAGAGCTTCCTCTACGAGCATTTCGACGAAATCTGCGACATCTGCCGCACCTATGACGTCGCCTTCTCGCTCGGCGACGGCCTGCGCCCCGGCTCGATTGCGGATGCCAACGATGCCGCCCAGTTCGCCGAACTGGAAACGCTCGGCGAGCTGACCAAGATCGCCTGGGCCAAGGATTGCCAGGTGATGATCGAGGGCCCCGGCCACGTGCCGATGCACAAGATCAAGGAGAACATGGACAAGCAGCTGGAAGTCTGCGGCGAGGCGCCTTTCTACACGCTCGGACCGCTCACGACCGACATCGCGCCCGGCTACGACCACATCACCTCAGGCATCGGTGCTGCGATGATCGGCTGGTTCGGCACGGCGATGCTCTGCTACGTCACGCCCAAGGAGCATCTCGGCCTGCCCGACCGCGACGACGTCAAGGTCGGCGTCATCACCTACAAGATCGCAGCACACGCCGCCGATCTCGCCAAGGGTCATCCAGCCGCCAAGGTCAGGGACGACGCGCTGTCGCGGGCCCGTTTCGAGTTCCGCTGGGAGGACCAGTTCAACCTCTCGCTCGACCCTGAGACGGCGCGCTCCTACCACGACCAGACCTTGCCCAAGGAAGCGCATAAGGTGGCGCATTTCTGCTCGATGTGCGGCCCAAAATTCTGCTCGATGCGGATCTCCCACGACATCCGCGCCGAGGCACAGAAGGAAGGGCTGGCAGCCATGGCGGCGAAATACCGCGACGGCGGCGACCTCTATATGGCGGTGGAGAGCGTCGAGCCGGCGGAGCCAGCGAGCCAGCCATGAAGGTGCTGATCCGCGGTGCGGGCGTCACGGGGTTGACGCTCGCACATGAGCTGGCGACACGCGGCGCAAGCGTGACCGTGGTCGACATCAGAAGACAGGTCGCCGGTAATGCCTCATGGCAAGCCGGCGGCATGCTGGCGCCCTGGTGCGAACGCGAGAGCGCCGAGGAACCGGTGCTTTCGCTCGGGCGCGGTGCCGCCGACTGGTGGTCGGGCGCCCTGCCCGGCCACGTCATGCGCAACGGCACGCTGGTCGTGGCGCCGGCGCGGGATGCAGGCGAGATCGGCCGCTTCAGCCGCCGCACGTCGGGGTTTCGCTCGCTCGATGCCGATGCGATCGCTGCGCTTGAGCCGGACCTCGAAGGCCGCTTCGGACGCGCACTGTTCTTCACTGGCGAAGCGCATCTCGATCCGCGCAAGGCGCTGCTCGGACTGCAGGAAAAGCTCGTGCGGATGGGTGTGCACTTCGAGTTCGGCTATGGCGCCGTGCAGGCGCCCGGGACGCCTGACATCGAGGCCGACTGCAGCGGCATGGCCGATGCGCGGCCAGGCTT
>Ga0209902_100904_pt1:0-7500 | contig 20648 bp, 15 predicted proteins | sample FECB27metaG_FD_188304 | JGI IMG/M metagenome (GOLD analysis project Ga0209902, IMG submission 188304) | Cyanobacterial communities from the Joint Genome Institute, California, USA - FECB-27 (SPAdes) (version 2) | ecosystem: Environmental > Aquatic > Thermal springs > Hot (42-90C) >...
GGCCGGCTCACGCAGCGGTGGTCCGGGCGGCCGCGTCAGCAGGCTCGGCGGGTTGTGCTTCATGGGCTCCACGTTACGCGGCCGCGCGACGGACGTCGTCGGCCCTTGGTCCGATGAAGTGAGGTCTTGCGCTGCGCGGGAAGCGGCGTGAGGCCGTGCGGGCGCTGGGACCGAGGGCCGACGGACACGCTGCCCGCCGGCCACCGGATCGCATCCGCCTACTTGTGGCGCGGGCCGTCGTCGCCGCCGCGGCCCTTGCCACCCTTGCCACCCTTGTCGTCCGGCCGGGTGTCGTCGCCGCCGCGGCCCTTGCCGCCGTGATCGTCGGCGTGCGTGTCGTCGGAGCCGCGGCCACGACCCTTGCCGCCGTGGTCATCGTCGCTGTCGTGGTCGGCGCTGTCGTCGTCGTTGTTGCTGTTGCTGTTGTCGTCGTCGCTGTCGTCGTCGACGCTGTCGTCGTTGTCGTCGCTGTTGTTGTTGCTGCTGTCGTCGTCGTCATTGTCGACGCTGTCGTCGTCGTTGCTGTTGTTGTTGCTGTTGTTGTTGCTGTTGTTGTTCGAGTCGTCGTTGACGCTGCGGTCGTCGCCGCCGCGGCCACGGCCACGGCCGCGTCCATGATCGTCGGAGCTGTCGCCGCCGCGGCCCTGGCGGGCTTCTGCGGTGGCCTTCGTCAGCATCGGCTTGCCGTCGACGAAATCGAGGGAGAGCGGCACGGCGACGAGGCCGAGGGCGAAGACGGCGGCGGCGACGCCGGCATTGAGACGCCGCGAGAGACGGGACATGGTCATCGGAGATCCTCCAGAGCTGCCGTCCACCGGCTCTGGGTGGACGGCCGGACCCTAGGGGTTGCCGGCGAGGACCTCGATCCGGCCGAGACCTCTGCGGCGCGTCGCCGGCCGACGGTCCGTGCGGCCGCGGACCTTGGTCGGACGCACGGCCCCGGCGGCCTGTGGCAGGCCGCCGCCGCCGCGGTGCCGGCGGCTGTCAGTTGGGGGTGCTGTTGGTGTTGAGCAGCATCGACAGGGCGACCACCACCTGCGTCGGCACGAAGGGCTTGGCGATCATCACGCTGTTCGGCACACCGTTCGCCGACCAGGCGTCCTGGCTCTCGCCGCTGACATAGACGACCGGCAGCGCCGCATCGCGTTCGCGTGCGCGCCGCGCGATGGCCCATCCGTCCGGCTCGGACCCGAGATTGACGTCGGTGACGAGGCCCCGCACCTCGCCATCGGCCTCCAGCACCGCGAGCGCCTCCCGGCCGTCGCCGACCTCCCGCACGACGAATCCCGCCTCTTCGAGCGCAGTCGCCAGCGACAACCGGACGACGCCGTCGTCCTCCACATACAAGATGACGCCGACCTGTTCGTCGGGCATTCGCTATCCCCCTTTCGCCGGGTGCACCCCCGGCCCACGGCAATCGCCGTGCACGCCAATGCGCTGGCGCCGGGGAGGTTCCGGCGAACCGCGCTCAATTTCCGCCAGAACTGTGAACGGTCTGTTGCCAGAACGCGATGCAATCGCCCCCCGCACGCGGCCCCGACCGGCGCTTCGGTCGGCGATGTCGCAGGCCCGATCGGCCTGCTAGGATCGCCGCGATCCCGAGCCCGGCGGCCGGGATGACGCCCGTTGCCTGCGAGCCGAGGTGCCGATGTCAGCCGTGATGTCCCCGTCCGAGACCCGCGATTTTGCCCACCGGTTGATGCGCGAGGTGTGGGAGACGTTCGACCACACGGCGCTGCCGCGCTTCTACCACGCCGACATGGTCGGCCATCACCGCAATCAGACGGTGACGCTGGAAGACGTGTCGCTGCGGCTGCAGTGGGACGTGGAGAACTTCGGCGACCCGGTCTACGAGATCCGCAACCTCGTCGCCGACGAGGACCAGTTCGCCATCCGCTTCCACTTCACCTGCACGATGATCAAGACCGGCGAGCGGTTCCGCACCGAGGTGATCTATTTCTACCGCCTGCAGGACGGCAAGGTGGCGGAATTCTGGCTGCTGAGCGACGGCGACTTCGACTACAAGCAGCGCCCCTGAACCCGAGCGGCCGCCGCCCGCGCCGCCACCATTGAACGCAGAAGGGCCGCCGGCGCGCCGACGGCCCTCGTGCGTTGTCGAGATGCCTCAGCGGCCGAAGTGCTTGGCGAAGAAGGCGAGCGCGTCCCGCACCGACTGCTGCGCCAGCGCGTCGGGGATGTACTGTCCGTGCTCGTCGCGGGCCGGGAAGATGAAGCCGTGCAGGTGGTGGTCGTAGGTCGCCCACTCGGCGTCCTTGCCCATCTCGTGCAGGATGTCGTAGCTGACCCGGAAGACACCCTGCAGCTCGTCGGTGTCGCGGCCCTGCACCAGGATCGGCGTCTCGATCGGAGCGACGCGGGCGCGCGCGACGTCCTCGGTGATGCGCGGACGCACCTTCTCGGGCTCGCGCATCAGCATCTTCTCGACGTTGAGCAGCCCCGTCTCCGGGTTGATCTGCGCGGTTTCGTCGGGGCGCAGGCGCAGGAACTCGTGGGACGCCGGCTCGCTGGCGATCATCGCACGGAAGCCGTGGTACTCGGAGGTGATCTTGAAGACCATCTCGCCGCCGTGGCTCGAGCCGATCCAGCCGAGGCGGTCGCCGTCGATCTCCGGCAGCGTCTTCATGTACTCGGCGACCGCGATGATGTCCTCGTATTCGAGCGGACCGCGGTTGAGCAACTGGCGGGTCTGGCGGCCGTCGACGACGAGCTTGCCGATCTTGTCGTAGGCGTAGTCGACCTCGGCGCGGTAGCGCGTCCAGGCGACGGCGTAGCCGGCCTCCAGGAGACGCTCCTGCGTCCAGCTGCGATTGTTGTTGAAGAAGCGCAGCAGCTGGAAGCCGCCGCCGCCGTTGCCCGAGCCGCAGAGGATGAGCGGGAACGGACCCTTGCCCTCGGGAACGCGAAGCGACAGCGGGATGTAGGCCCCATCGATCGCCTCGACGAGCATCATCCGCGCCGGGATGGTCGAATCCGGGACGGCTTCGGTGCCGACCACGACCCCGGTGGGGACGCGCTGGAAATCGGTCGGGTGCTGCACTTCTGGCATGGGTCGCCTCCTCCGCATCGGCTTTTGGCGCGCGAGAATAGCCGACGCCGCAGCGCGTGCAAGAGCGGCGCGGCGTCGACTTGAAGCGATCCATGTATATTTTCGCGGCCGCCGGTCCGGCATCCGGCGCCGCCGTACGGCTATTCCACGGTGAAGGTGTAGCCCATGATGGTGTAGATCGGCCGGCAGCTGCTGCCGTGGCCGGGCAGCCGCCAGGTGCTGGTGATCTGCACCGTCTCGCCGGGCCCGAACGTCGGGCCGCTCTGGAAGCTCAGCGGCAGGGACGAGTTCGGCTGCAGCCGGATCTCGTAGGTCCCGCCGATGGTGACGTCACAGAACGCGTTCGTGTAGCTCGTCAGGATGACGTCGGTGATGCGGAAGCTGCGGTTGGCGGGCACCGTGTAGACGGTCGCCGACTCGAAAGGCTCCTCGTTGAACTGACCGGAGAACATCATCGTCCGGCGGTGCAGTTCCTTCGTGTCCGAGGTGGCGGTCTGCGCCGCCGCCGGGCCGCCGGCCGCCGCGAGCGAGAGCGCCCCGGCCGCCAGCAGGATCGCCACGGCCAGGAAACGCCGGGCGTCGATCGCGTTTACAAAATTCTTCATGGCAAAGACTCCAACGATGGAAGAAACGGCCGCGGCGCACAGGGGGGACGGCGCACCGCGGCCGGCGACAGGCGGTCGCCGCAACCAGCGGGCGCGTCACGCGGAGGAGGGGCCGACTTTGCCACGGCCGCGCGACGTCGCGCCGTCGGAAGGCGGCGTCCGTCGCACCAGGCCGGATGAACTGCCCGCGCGAGCGGGCCCACGTACATCTGGAGCGCGCCGAGCCTAGCGCAGGCTGGCCGTGGCCGACACAGCCGGCCCGGTCAAGCCCGTTCAAGCTCTCGTGTGCGCCTCGAAGGGGCGGCCCGGCGGCCGGGCCGCCCGGCCGGCCCTGCGCACCCGCCCCGGTGCGATTGCGTCGCCCGCGGCCCTGCGGCATACCAGACGGACGGATCCGCATGCCGGATCGGCCCGCGCGGCGCGGGCCGCCACATTGTCAGCCGACTGCAGTTCGCCTAAAGACGACGTTGGCCCGCCCCAAGAAGACCTCGGGTGGCTTCGAAGAAGACCAATCCACGGCTGGACCGGCGTCGCCGGGGCGGCGGGATGGTTCACACCGGCGGTCGGCGTCTCGCCGGTCGCCCGGCCCCACCCCTGGCCACCTCCGGCCGACGCGCGGCAGTTCCGGGAGCTCTGATTGTCCATCGCCGAAGAGCCGCCCCTGCGACAGCCCTTCGTCGCGCGCTCCTCCGAGATCGTCGAGGCGCTCGAGGACAGCATCCTGCGCGGCGAGCGGCGGCCGGGAGACCGGCTCGACGAGCGCCAGCTCGCCGACGAGTTCGGCGTGTCGCGCACCCCCATCCGCGAGGCGCTGCAACGGCTGGTGGCGAGCGGGCTCGTCACTGTGCGCGGTCGCAGCGGCGCGATGGTGGCCGAGCTCGAGCCGGCCGACCTGCTGGACGCCTTCTCCGTCGTCGCCGAGCTCGAGGCGCTGGCGGCCGGGCTTGCGGCGCGCCGCAGCCGGCCCGACGACCACGCACGCCTCGCTGCCCTGCACGACCGCTGCGCCGAGACGGCGTCGAGCGGCGCCGTGCCAGCCTTCTTCCTCGCCAACAACGCCTTTCATCACGAGATCGGAAAGGCCAGCCGAAACAAGGTTTTGCAGGCGCAGCTGCGCGCCGTGACGCTGAAGACGGCGCCCTACCGTCACCACGTCACCTATCGCCCGGGCCGCATGCTGTCGTCGATCCCCGAGCATGCCGAGATTCTGGCCGCGATCGTCGCCGGCGATGCGGCGCGGGCGAGCGCGCTGATGCGCTCCCACGTGGCGCTCCTCGGCGAAGACGTCACGGACTTCCTGCACGCCGTTCACCGTCATTCGGCCTGAAGCCGCGCCAAACCCGCCGAGGTTGTGCGGATCGACATCGCCTGCGGCCGTCCCACCGAACCGCGCGGCCGGCGCAGGGGCGAGTTTCGCCACCGAGCTGCGACCGTCTATCGTCCCGTCCGGGCCGGCGGTGGCTGGCGACGCATGGGCTCGTCCGGCGAACAGGCCCGTCCAGCGGCTTCTCCGGATCCTGAAAGGGAGTGGGCATGAACGACAGCACCGACGATCCGGCGCAGACGGCCGCCGCGCGGTTGCGGGCGGACATCGCGGGCGGCACGTTCGTGGCCGCTCCCGGCGTCTATGACCTGATCTCGGCCCTGATCGCCGACCGGATGGGTTTTCGGGCCCTTTACGTGACCGGCTACGGCACGGTGGCCTCGTCTCTCGGGCTCCCGGACGCCGGCCTCGCCACCTATTCGCAGATGCTCGAGCGCGTCGCCCGCATCGTCGAGCGGACGACGACGCCGGTGATCGCCGACGCCGACACGGGCTATGGCGGTCTGTTGAACGTCCGCCACACCGTTCGTGGCTACGAACGCGCCGGGGTGGCGGCCATCCAGATCGAGGACCAGGAATTTCCGAAGAAGTGCGGCCACACACCGAACCGCCGGGTCATTGCGAAGCGGGAGATGGTGCGGAAGATCGAAGTGGCGTGCGATGCGCGCTCGAGCCAGGATTTCCTCATCGTCGCCCGGACCGACGCACGATCGGCACACGGGCTGGAGGAGGCGATCGATCGCGGCAACGCCTACGCGGCGGCCGGCGCGGACATCATCTTCGTCGAATCGCCGGAGAGCGAGGCCGAGTTGGCGGAGATCGGCCGCCGGATCGAGAAGCCCACCGTCGCCAACCTGGTCGATGGCGGGCGCACGCCGCTTCTCAGCACGGCCGCGCTCGCCGAGCTCGGCTTCTCCCTGGCGATCTTTCCGGTCGCCGGCTTTCTCGCCGCCGCGCAGGCGTTGCGGCAGGTCTACCGGGGCATCCGCGCCGACGGCACCGTCGATGCCGGCACGCCGCTCTTCCCGTTCGAGCAGTTCAACGAGCTGATCGGCTTCCCGGACGTGTGGGCGTTCGAGCGGCGCTTCCCCGAGGTCGAGTGACGGCCAGGCCGTTCTTGGGGACGAAGGTCGACGCTTCGGCGGATGCCCCCGCCGGTCCGAGGCCGGCCGAGGCCCGTGGCGACCAGTTGAAACGCAAAAAAGGCCCGTCGCGACGAGGGTAACCTCGTGGCGACGGGCCTTGATCTGGTTGCGGGGGCAGGATTTGAACCTGCGACCTTCAGGTTATGAGCCTGACGAGCTACCGGGCTGCTCCACCCCGCGCCGGTGTCGATGTTCGGCCGGCGGGGCCGAAAGGGCACGCACGGGAACCGGGCGTGCCATCATGAAGAAAAGGTTTTGCTTGACGACAATGCGCTTGGCAGGCCTGGCAGCGACCTACTCTCCCGCGTCTTGAGACGAAGTACCATCGGCGCTGAGGGTTTTGACGGCCGAGTTCGGAATGGGATCGGGTCCAGCCCCCTCGCCATAGCCACCAGGCCGGCAAAGAGCATTGTCATCAAGTTATGAAACGCTGGTCGTCTGTCTCATGCGATGCCCACCGCGGTGGACATGGATTAATGAGAGTGATCAAGCCGATCGAGCTATTAGTACCGGTAAGCTTCACGTGTCGCCACGCTTCCACACCCGGCCTATCAACGTGGTCGTCTACCACGGCTCTCAAGGGAGACCTAGTTTTGAGGTGGGTTTCCCGCTTAGATGCTTTCAGCGGTTATCCCGACCGTACTTAGCTACCCTGCTATGCGGCTGGCGCCACAACAGGTCCACCAGAGGTACGTCCACCCCGGTCCTCTCGTACTAAGGGCAGATCCTCTCAAGTCTCCTACACCCACGGCAGATAGGGACCAAACTGTCTCACGACGTTCTGAACCCAACTCACGTACCACTTTAATCGGCGAACAGCCGAACCCTTGGGACCTGCTCCAGCCCCAGGATGTGATGAGTCGACATCGAGGTGCCAAACGATGCCGTCGATATGGACTCTTGGGCATCATCAGCCTGTTATCCCCGGAGTACCTTTTATCCGTTGAGCGATGGCCCGTCCACGTGGGACCACCGGATCACTATGGCCGTCTTTCGACTCTGCTCGACTTGTCAGTCTCGCAGTCAGGCAGGCTTATGCCATTGCACTCAACGAGCGATTTCCGACCGCTCTGAGCCCACCTTCGCGCGCCTCCGTTACTCTTTGGGAGGCGACCGCCCCAGTCAAACTACCCACCATGCACTGTCCTGGGCGTGGATGACACGCCGCAGTTAGATATTCATGACTTCAAGGGTGGTATTTCAAGGATGGCTCCACCAGAGCTGGCGCCCCGGTTTCATAGCCTACCACCTATCCTACACATGACGACACGGATACCAGTGCAAAGTTGCAGTAAAGGTTCACGGGGTCTTTCCGTCTAACCGCAGGAACCCCGCATCTTCACGGGGAATTCAATTTCA
>Ga0209902_100904_pt1:12500-20648 | contig 20648 bp, 15 predicted proteins | sample FECB27metaG_FD_188304 | JGI IMG/M metagenome (GOLD analysis project Ga0209902, IMG submission 188304) | Cyanobacterial communities from the Joint Genome Institute, California, USA - FECB-27 (SPAdes) (version 2) | ecosystem: Environmental > Aquatic > Thermal springs > Hot (42-90C) >...
GACGGAGACTGAAGTCGGCGGACGTGGTCGACGTCCTCTCCGACCTGTTCAATCTCCGGGGCGTTCCCCGGCAAATCCGGTCCGAGAACGGGACGGAGTTCATCGACGGGGCAGGTCTGGGCGCGATCGCCGCGGTCGGTGCCCGCACCACCGACATCCATCGCACCGGGCAGCCTTTGGAGAACGGCTTTTGCGCGGGCTTCAACGCCAGGCTCGGCGACGCGGAGCTTTTCAACAGCCTGCTAGCGGCCAGGTGACCTCGGCATAGACAATGCCGATTTAAGACTGCCCGCCTGCGAATGAGCTCGGGCCGAAAGTTGATCATGGTTTGGCGACTCGCGGAGAAGTCCGGTCGAGGCTACTCCAGCGATGGTTCTTGCGCCCTGCGGGGCCGAAGCTGCCGCGCCGGTGCCGATCTTGCGGTGATAGGCTCGGGGCGGCTGGCGCGAGCGCTGAAACTTCACTATACTACCTCTGAGTGCAGGTCGCGTCCGAGTGCAGGTCGCGAAGGCCACCGATCGTGCCGATGGGTCGCGCGGCTGCGGACCCGCTTGGTTGCCGATAATCGGCACGGCAGTTCCCTCTGGGCTCGATGAACTGGCGAGCTCGGGTCTCCGCCTCGTCGAATCGCCGCCTCGATGGGCCACGCGCGCAGATCGAGACGATGGATTTCCCAACATAGACAGAGCGATGACGTTGCCGGCACATTCATCTTCTTCTGTGTGGTGCTGCTCGAGCCAGCAGGCTTCGTATGGGAGGTCGAGGAAATCCCTTGGCAGGGTCCTTGATTTTCTCGAGGTCCTCACGCGGATCTTCAACAACTATCGTCGCATCAGCCCGCCCGACGGTCGTCAGGCCGTCCGTGATCTGGTGCGCCCATCCAACTCGCGTCGTGCGCGTGCGGCGTCGGAGGGACCGCTGTGAGCGTACACGCCCATTCGTCTTTCACCGAGTGGCACCGCGAGGGCCGACACGCCACCTACGTGCGGGCGAGGAAGTCATCGGGCGGGGTGCTCGATCTGCTGGAGGTTGCACGGCCGGCGGGCGACATGTCCCGCCCGGCCCTGCCGGACATCGTCCTGATGGAGGATATGGTTGGCTGCCGTCGTGTCAGGGGCGACCTGGGAGGAGGCCGCTTCGATGTGAGGTGCGGAAAAGGCACCCTCGCCGTCGCTGCGCCGAATTTCGCGACCACGGTCATCAACGACGAGAGCCACCGGCTCCGCAGCCTTGCGTTCCCCCTTGCGCAGTGGCGTGCCGTCCTCGACGAGGTCGCCGATGGCCGGTTCTCGTTCGACGGCTCCGGGATCTACGGCCGGGTGTTCGACTCGTCTGCGATCCGATCGGCACTCCGGAGCCTTTGGTCACTCTGTGAGAACGAGGGAGCGCCGTCGCGGCTGCTGGCGCGGGCCGCGGGCTGCGAGATCCTCGCTGAACTCTGCCGGTGGGGCGGAACGCCGTTTGCGTCGGCAAAGGGCGGACTGGCCCCCTGGGCGGAGCGTCGCTGTCTGGACCTGATGCGGGAACGGCTTTCGGACGACATCAGCCTCGACGAGCTGGCAGCCGAGGCGCGGCTGTCGCCGTTCCATTTCGCCCGCATGTTCAAGCAGAGCCTCGGCGTTCCGCCACGTGTCTACCTGACGCGACTGAGAGTGGAGAAGGCGTGCGAGCTGCTCGAGCATACGGACCTTCCGGTCACGCAGATCGCTCTGGAAGTCGGGTACTCGTCGAACCAGGTCCTCGCCCGGGTTTTCCTCAAGCACATGAGCTCGAGCCCGTCCGACTATCGTCGCGCGGTCCACGATCCCGTGCGCTCCATCTCGCTGCAGTGACGCGCAAGGGTATCGGAAGCGCAATTGTATCGGACGCGCACGGGTATCGGCTGCCGGCGGGAAGCCTTGTGCCCGGCTCGGCCACGCCCCCTGGTCGCCGGCTGCCCGGGCCCGATGAGCAGTCGACCCGCGAGCCCCCCACCCTGGCGCAGGCCGCCTCAACGCCTAGGGGCGACCGGCCGCCGAGGGCTGCGCTGGCACGACGCATCTCGGCGGCGGCCCTCTCCGGATCACCAGTCGGGAATGCGGGCAATCACCTTGATTTCGAAGTCGAACCCGGCGAGCCAGGTGACGCCGATGGCTGTCCAGGCCGGATAGGGCGGCTCCGGGAATAGTCTCGTCTTTTCCGCAAGTATCGTTTCAATCTGGTTCTCGGGATCGGTATGGAAGGTCGTGACGTCGACGATGTCGTCGAACGTGCAGCCGCCCGCAGTCAGCGTCGCCTCGAGGTTGCAGAAGGCCAGGCGAACTTGCGCGGCGAATTCCGGTTCCGGTGAACCATCAGCGCGACTTCCCACTTGACCCGAAACGAACAACAGATCGCCCAGCGCAACAGCGGCTGAGGAGCCGCCCTTCTCGTAGAGGGCTCGGCGGTTGGGAGGGAATACAAGATAACGCTTGTTCATTTATTCAGTATACCCTTGTTGCCGCGTTCACTTTGGTGCGAGGGCAGTGGTCGGCTGCCTTGCGGCGCCTCACGCGCCGATCAGGGCAGACCAGAGCATCACTGCGCCGAAAAGCATGAAGAGGATGCCGGTCAGCGTCCTTCCGCGCCTTGCATGCTCTGGCTTGCGGAGCAGTCGGACGACGTGTCGGGCAGCAAGCGCCAAGCCGCCGAGAACCACGCACTTCACGACCACGAAGGTTGAAACGAGAAGGACGAGGACAGCCGGCCCGCTGTCCACGGGGACGAACTGCGGGAACAGGGCGGCAAAGAACAGGACGGCCTTCGGATTGCTGATACCCACGCCAAAGGACTGGAGCCAGAGCGCCCCTACGCTCTGCGCGCGTTCTGTCTCCGTAGCCATCGCACCGACATGATCGCGGGCGGGGCGAAGAAAACTCCACCCGAACCAGATGATGTAGGCAGCGCCCGCAAGGCGGAGGCCGAGGAAGGCCATGGGGTTGGTTTCGAGCAGGGCGCCCAATCCCAGGGCAGAAAGCGTGGCCAGGATCGCGATGGCGAGAAGATCGCCGCTCAGGGCGCCCAGCGAGCGCCGCCACCCATGGGCGATGGCATTGTTGACGATGAACAAGGTCGACGGCCCGGGCGCTGCGACCTGGGCCGCGCTCACGAACACGAAGGTGAGATAGGCTGGGGCTTCCATCGTCCACCCGGGGGCAAGAAGTTGAGAGCGGGTACGGCAGGCTCGAACGTCGCCTATCCGCCTTCGCCCCTTTCCGCGGTGGGCGCGACCTCGGGTGATGGATCCGATCTCGGAGCGGTCGTCCCGATGCGAGGGCGCCCCTGTAAGGGCGCTTGACGCTTCGGACGGGCGCAAGCGGTGGGGATGACCAGGGTCGATCCACACGCTGCTTCGCGGGCGGATCGCCTGCCATCCCCACCGAGATCAGGCCGCGATGTCCGGCACCGGCGTGTTGAGCAGCTGCTGCTCCCACAGATACGCAATGGCGCTGCCGCCGATGTGGTACTTGAGGGCGTCGTTCAGCGCCGTCGCCGTCTCGGCGCGAGCCCAGTCGCGTTGCCATTCGGACGCGAGAGCCAGCCACGTCATCATGTTGACGCCGGCGGCGATCATGCGCTGGATCGCGACCTCATGGGCCTCGACCGACGTGCCGCCAGACGCGTCGGTGATCACGGTCACGTCCCAGCCCTCGCCGGCGGCCTGGATCGCCGGCATCGCAACGCAGATTTCCGTCCAGAGACCCGCGATGATCAGTTGCTTGCGGCCCGTCGCCCTTACGGCGTCGACGACCTTTGGATCCTCCCAGGTGTTGATGAACGTCCGGTCGATCACCTCCTGGCCAGGAAGCACTTCGGTGACATGGGGAAAGATGTCGCCGCCCCGGGCGGCGACGACGGTGGTCAGGATCGTCGGCACGCCGAACACCTTGGCCACCTTGGTGAGTGCGGTCGTATTGTTCACCACAGCCTGCGGATCATGGCTGTTCAGGTTTGCCAGCTGATAGGGCTGATGGTCGATCAGAACGAGCACGGAATCCTCGGGACGAAGAAGCGAGTCGAGGCCGTTGCGGTGGGTCATTGTGCCATCCCTTTCATCGGACGAAGAGCCGAACTCTGATGGCTGACTCTACGGAGGATGCCGGCGCGGCACGGCGCCGAAGCTGCCGCGAAAGTGCCGATCTTGCGGTGAGGTCGAGTTTGCCAAGCGCAGCACGCTTCTGCGGAGGGCGGACCGACAGGGACCTTCAGGCGGACTTGAAAGGCAGCAAGATCGGCGACATCGCGGCAGCATCCGCGCCGCAGAGCACAATAATGCTCTCTAAGGTTCTCTCACCCTGACTCTTCGCGAGAATAGATTCAGAAGCCGTCTTCAGCTGCTTCTTGATAACGCCTCGGGATCGGCGCGATCCGTCACCCTGTGTCGATCCGTTCAAGGCGCGTGCGCTTGTTGAAGACACATCTCATCGACGAATTTCGCTACAGCGAAAAGGAAAGTCGAATGCCCGACACAATGAAGGCCGTCGTCCTGACCCGGTTCGGCGGGCCCGACGCGTTCGAGATCCGATCCCTGCCCGTCCCTCCGCTCGGCTCTCGCCAGGTCCGCGTGCGCGTCCAGGCGACGGCGATCAACCCGCTCGACTACCAGATCCGGCGCGGCGACTACGCCGACTATGTGCCGCTGCCGGCCGTGATCGGCCACGACGTCTCCGGCGTCATCGAGGCTGTCGGTGCCGACGTCACTGAGTTCGGCCCCGGCGATGACGTGTACTACACGCCGAAAATCTTCGGCGACGCCGGGTCATACGCCGAGGTCCATGTCGCCGACGTCGACCTCGTCGGCCGCAAGCCGCGTAACCTGTCGCACGTCGAGGCCGCGAGCCTGACGCTCGTCGGCGGGACCGTCTGGGAGGCCTTCGTCACCCGCGCGGGTCTGCGCGTCGGCGAGACGATCCTCATCCATGGCGGTGCGGGTGGCGTCGGCACGATCGCGATCCAGGTCGCCAAGGCCATCGGCGCACGGGTCATCACGACGGCACGCGCCGACAATCACGAATTCGTCCGTTCGCTCGGGGCTGACGACGCGATCGACTTCTCCTCGACGGACTACGTCGACGCTGTCCAAACGCTCACCGGCGGGCGCGGGGTCGATGTCGTCTTCGACACCATCGGCGGCGACGCGTTGACGAGGAGCCCGCTCGTGCTTGCGCCACTCGGGCGCGTCGTGTCGATCGTCGATACTCCGGCACCGCAGAACCTCATCGAGGCCTGGGGGCGGAATGCGTCCTATCACTTTGTCTTCACCCGCCAGAACCGCGGCAAGCTCGACGAGCTGACGAAACTCGTGGAACGCGGCCTCGTGCGGCCGGTGATCGGCGCCATCCTCCCCTTTGAACGCCTCGCAGAGGGGCACGAGGTTCTGGAGACGGGCTCGCGCCGCGGGCTCCGGGGGAAGGTCGCTATTGATCTTTCGGGCGAGGCAGAGACGATCGTGCCGCCGCTCGTCGCCGCAGCCTGAGCTGCCCGTCGAACCAACCAAGATGGAGACCACCCGATGAGCTGGAACCCCTGTCCCGAGCCCAAGCTCGGCGACCGCGCCTCGTGCGACGCCGTCGAGCTCGTGATCGCGCCGCGCGCAGTCGACCTCGGTGAGATGACCGTGCGCCGCGCCCTCCCCTCGGCGAAGCGCCAGATGGTCGGCCCCTTCATCTTCCTCGACCAGATGGGCCCCGCCGAATTCGTCACCAACGAAGGGATCGACGTCCGCCCCCACCCGCACATCAACCTGTCGACGCTGACCTACCTCCTGGAAGGACGGATCTGGCACCGCGACAGCACCGGCGGGGACAAGCTGATCGAACCCGGTGCCGTGAACTGGATGCGGGCCGGGCGCGGCATCGTCCATTCCGAGCGCACCGACGCCGCCACCAAGGCGACTGGCCAGCGTCTGTTCGGCTTGCAGAGCTGGATGGCGCTGCCGCGCGCGGCCGAGGAGAGCGAGCCGGCCTTCCTCCATCACGCAGCCGCGGAGATGCCGGTCATCAAGGCGGGCGGTGTGACGGCGCGGCTGATCGCCGGCGAGGCGTTCGGCGCCGTCTCGCCGCTTCAGCCCGCCTCGCCGACGCTCTACGTCGACGCGGAGCTCACGGTCGGGGCCGTGCTGCCGGTGGACGCGACATACGAGGAGCGCGCCGTTTATGTGCTCAAGGGGGAGATCGAGATAGCGGGCGACCGCTTCGACACCGGCCAGTTGCTCATCCTTCGCCCCGGCGACCCTCACGCCGTCCGCGCCCTCTCGGCCTCGCGCGTCATGCTTTTCGGCGGCGAACCGATGGAGGGACCGCGCTGGATCTGGTGGAATTTCGTGTCGTCCCGGCTCGAGCGCATCGAGGCGGCGCGAGAGGAGTGGGCGCGGGGTCGCTTCGACACCGTCCCGGGCGACGAGACCGAGTTCATTCCGTTGCCCGAAGGTCTTGGTGGGCCTCGGCGCGCAGTCGGCGGGCGCAATTTCGCCTGAGGAATGCCGATCCGAGAAGGGTCGATTATGCCCACCGGCTGACGACAGAGTAACGATGCCGGTGCCGGGCGTGATGGAGGCGAGCGCCTTCTCGCGGCGGGGCCTGTCTTCGGTTCAAGCGCCGAATGTGGCCGCGTCGCGGGTAAAGATCTCCGGCGTGCCGCCCGTATGCAGGAAGACGACAGGGGCGCCGGCCTCGACCATGCCGGAGGCGGCGACCGCCACGAGGCCGCTCATCGCCTTGCCGGTATAGGTCGCGTCCAGGACGATACCCTCCGTGCGTGCCGTGCTGAGGATCGCGGCGATGCCCGCTTCGGAGGGCTGGGCGTAGCCGGGGCCGACGAAGGCGTCCGTCACCTGGACCCCGTCGAGGGAGGGCTCCGGCAGGCCGAGGAGTGCGGCGCTGTCGGCGGCGCAGCGGCGGATCTCGGCGGTCAGGATGTCGCTCTTCCAGCTCGCACTGACGACGATGAAGCGTGTCGCCGGCGCCCACAGGGAAGCACCGAGGATGAGACCTGCGGCCGTCGACCCGGTGCCCCCGGCGACGACGAGGGTCATCGGGCGGTCGCCCCGCAGGGCGGCGACTTGATCGTGGAGCTCCCGGAAGGCGGCGGCGTAGCCGAGCGTGCCGAGGCCCGTGGCGCCGCCCAGGGGGATGGCGACGGCCTTGCGGCCGGCCTTCGCGAGTTCCTCGGCGCGCGCGGCCATCCGCGCGTCGATCTCGTCGTAGCCGACGACGCCGCAGAAGTGGATCTCGGCACCGAACAAGGTGTCGAGCAGGAGGTTGCCGATCCGCGTGTTGGTCGGCTCGCCCTTGAGGAAGAGCTCGCACGACAGCCCTGCCCGCGCCGCGACGGCGGCGGTGAGGCGGGCGTGGTTCGACTGCGCGCCGCCGGTCGTCATCAGCGTGTCGGCGCCGGCCGCCAGCGCTTCGGCGAGGATGAACTCGAGCTTCCGCAGCTTGTTGCCGCCGAGGCCGAGGCCGGTGAGGTCGTCGCGTTTGATGAAGAGATCGAGGCCGAGCGCGGCGCCGAGGCGGGGCGCCGCGTCGAGCGGCGTCGGCAGGGCGACGAGCGGGGTGCGCGGGATCGCGGCGAGGCGCGCCACGGCGGCGCGGTTCAGGTCCGACGGCACAGGGCGGCTCCGGCGACGGTGTAGACGTTGGCGGCGGCGACGAGGTCGTCGATCCGCATGCTCTCGTCGACGACGTTGATCTGGTCGACCTTGCCCGGCCCATAGATGACGGTGGCGATGCCGGCGCGATTGAGATGCGAGGCGTCGGTGCCGAAGTAGACCTGTGGGAACAGCGGTCCGACATAGGGCCGCGCACCGAACAGACCCGCGTGCGCATCCGCGACGGCGGTGACCACCGGATGCCGGCGGTCGACGATGTAGGGATGCTGCTGGCAGAAGGCGGGCCGCTCGATCAGGGAGGCCTCGACGTCGGGCGCCTCCCCGTTCGGCTTGCGTGCGGCGGCGATGGCGGCGCGGACGTCGGCGAGCACGCTCTCCGGCGTCATGCCGGGGACGGTGCGGACGTCGACGAACGCCTCCGCTTCGGCCGCGTGCATCGAGGCCATGGTGCCGCCGCCGACCTTGCCGACATTGATGGTCGGCAGCCCCGGATAGTCGGGATGCGGCTCGAAGGCGAGGCA
>Ga0209902_100907_pt1 | contig 20611 bp, 14 predicted proteins | sample FECB27metaG_FD_188304 | JGI IMG/M metagenome (GOLD analysis project Ga0209902, IMG submission 188304) | Cyanobacterial communities from the Joint Genome Institute, California, USA - FECB-27 (SPAdes) (version 2) | ecosystem: Environmental > Aquatic > Thermal springs > Hot (42-90C) > Microbial mats...
GCCGTCGGAGACGAAGTCCAGGACGACGTCGCCGGCCTCGCGCTGCTCGTTCCAGATGAAGCTGTCGGGGCCGAGGCCGCCCGACAGCCTGTCCCGGCCGATGCCGCCAGCGAGTTCGTCGATGCCGTCGCCGCCCTTCAGGGCGTCGTCGCCGCTGCCGCTCTCCAGGCTGTCGTCGCCGTTCGCGCCGTCGAGTCGGTTGGCCCGGCCATCGCCGGTCAGCCGGTCGTCGAAGGCGGAGCCCACGAGATTCTCGACGCCCTTGTAGCTGTCGCCGGTCGCCTCGCCGGTGGTGGCGTTCTGGCGCGCGAGGTTCGCGGTGACCCCTGCGGTCGCCGAGGTGTACGAAGCCGTATCGTTGCCCGCGCCGCCGATCATCGCGTCGCCGCCGAGACCGCCCTCCAGCACGTCGTTGCCGCCGTCGCCAACGAGCTTGTCGTTGCCGGCGAGCCCGCGCAGCGAGTCGTCGCCGCCCTTGCCGGAGAACACGTTGCGTCCCGCATCGCCGACAAGCGTGTTGTCCTTGCCGTCGCCGGTCTGGACGCTCTTGTCGATCTCGACGGTGATCGTCTCGGTGGTGACGCCGCCACGCCCGTCCGACGCCTCGACCGTGATCTCGACGCTGCCGTCCACGGACTCTGTCATCCGCTTCGCCAGCACGATCTCCCCGTCGACGATCTTGAACAGCCCGCCGGGATTGGTGGTGAGGCGCAAGGAGACGTCGTCGCCGTCCTGGTCGGAGGCCGACAGCGTCGCGACGACGGTGCCGGCCGCGTCGTTCGCTGCGACCGTATCGCCCCTGACGTCGAGGGTCGGGGCATCGTTGACGTCCTCGACCGTGACGGTGAAGGTCTTCGTCAGCGTCCGCCCTCTTTCGTCGCTGACGCTGACGACGACTTCATACTCGGACCGCGTCTCGAAATCGAAAGTCCCGACTGCCCGAAGAGTATCGCCATCCAGATAGAAGCGCCCACCGGCGTCCTTCAGGAGATTGTAGCTGAGGCGGTCGCCATCCGGATCCGATCCTTGCAGGACGCCGACTGAAACATTGTCCCGGGCATTCTCACGAATTGTAGCCCCTGCCAATGAAAGCTCGTCCGGCGCATCGTTCCGGTTCGTGACACGGACATCAAAGCTGGTGGTCCCGGTTTTGCCGTGCTCATCCGTCGCAGAGACCGAGAAGTGAAGGTGTTGACTGGTCTCGTAGTCGAGAGGTCCGACGAGTACCACCTGATTGCCGACGAGTTCGACTTCGCCCCCGAAGCTGCCGCTGAGTTCGATCGTGACGTGATCGCCGTTGAAGTCGGTCGCCTCCAGCGTCGCCAGCACGGTTCCGGCCGCGGCATGCTCGCCGATCGCGCCCACCGACCCGACGTCACGGACCTCTGGAGCGAGGTTGATGTCCTCAGGTTTGATGACGAAAGTCTTTTCCGTCACGTAGCCGCCATTTGCCACCGACAGGACGATTTCGACCGCTGTCTCAAGCTCTCCTCCCGTGTAGACAAGCACTCGGTCATCGTCGTCCCAGTGTGACCGAATCTCGAACAGACCGGTCGGGTCGCTGACGATCCGGAGAGAATAACTGTCCTCCAGATCGCTAGCCGGATCGAAGATCCTGATTTCTCCAACGCTGATCTCGTCGTCGAATTCACTCCAGATGGCTGGGTCCCCGGTGCTCAGACTGAAATGTTCCGGGAGGATCGCTTCACGGTCGTTCTGAACTTCCGCACGGACGGTTTGGGTGACGACACCGCCCATCCCGTCCGAAATCTGGATAGTGTAAGCATACTCGAACTGACTTTCCGTCTCGAAGTCGAAGGCCCGGGTGATGTAGACGTCGTCGCCAACGATCTCGAAGAGGCCGTCGCAGTCGTCGATCAGGCTGATCGTGACGCTGTCGCGGTTGACGTCCCGATAGCTCACCTGCCCGATCGGGCCGACGAGGTTCTCCGGAATCTGCCACGGCGCGAAGAAAATTTCGGGGGGGACGTTGACGTCGGCGGGCTCGATGACGAACGTCTTCAAGATGGTGTCCCCGTCGCCGGTGCTCGCCCTGATGACGATCTCGACCGGCTCCACGAGGCGCGACTGCGTGCAGTAGAGGTCTCCCTGCGTCTCATCCACGCGGAAAAAGCCGGACGGATCGGATTCGATCGTGAAGCGCACCGGTTCCCCGTCGGGATCCACGGCCTGCACCTCGCCGAACCGGATCCAGGATCCGAAACTGATGAAGCGATCGGAGGTGTCCAGCGTGATGTCGCCGATCGGCGCATCGACAGGCGCATCGGGTCCGGCCTGGATGTCGTCCACCGGTGATAGGGTCGAGTGGTTCATCCGGTCGACACTTTCGCGTTGCCCGTCGAATGCTGCCACCGCGGGGCAGCTTCGACGCCTTCACAGGTGCCGTCGCGCGCGGGCCGTTTCCGAGGGAATCCCCGACGACGAGCGGAGCCCCCGCGGGTCGCCGACCACTCGCAGGCGCTGCACTGTAGCCCAAAATGGTCAGGACTTCGCGCAAAGCGTGCGGGATCGCCGAAGTGTGATCCCGCCGCGCCGGGCAGCGCTGCGATGGCTGATGTCGATCGTGTTCGGATCGTGCTGCGCGCCGGCATACTGTCTGTTGACGTCGATGAATCGTCCGGGCGCCCTCGGGAGGCGCCCTCAGACGAGGTCGAAGTCGGACGCCTTCAGCTTGTCGACGTCGCGCAGCGTGGCGACGAACACCGCTTCGCCATCGCCTGCGCCATCGGCGTCGAACCACAGCTTGCCGCTGTCGCGGTCGAACAGGAACGTCTGCTTGTCGCCGGTCGCCTCCGGATCGTCCGACTGCACCAGCTTGAAGCCGCCGTCCTTCATGCCCGTCCAGCCTTCGACCGCGAAGACCAGCAGGTCGCCGTCGGAGACGAAGTCCAGGACGACGTCGCCGGCCTCGCGCTGCTCGTTCCAGACGAAGCTGTCGGGACCGAGGCCGCCCGACAGCCTGTCCCGGCCGATGCCGCCGGCGAGTTCGTCGATGCCGTCGCCGCCCCTCAGGGCGTCGTCGCCGCTGCCGCCCTCCAGGCTGTCGTCGCCGTCCGCCCCGTCGAGCCGGTTCGCCTTGCCGTCGCCGGTCAGGCGGTCGGCGAAGGCGGAGCCGGCGAGGTTCTCGACGCCTTTGTAGCTGTCGCCGGCGGCTTCGCCGGTGGTGGCGTTCTGGCGCGCGAGGTTGGCCGTCACGCCGGCGGTCGCCGCGGCGTAGGACGCCGTGTCGCCGCCCGCGCCGCCGATCATCGCGTCGCCGCCGAGACCGCCCTCGAGCACGTCGTCGCCGCCGTCGCCGACGAGCTTGTCGTTGCCGGCGAGGCCGGTCAGGTCGTCGTCGCCGCCCCTGCCGGAGAAGACGTTGCGCCCGGCGTCGCCGACAAGCGTGTTGTCCTTGCCGTCGCCCGACTGAACGCTCTTGTCGATCTCGACGGCGATCGTCTCGGTGGTGACGCCGCCCCTGCCGTCAGACGCCTCGACGGTGATCTCGACGCTGCCGTCGACCGCCTCGGTCATCCGCTTCGCCAGCACGATCTCCCCGTCGACGATCTTGAACAGCCCGCCGGGGTTGGCGGTGAGGCGGAAGGAGACATCGTCGCCGTCCTGGTCGGAGACGGAAAGCCTGGCGATGACGGTGCCCTTCTCGGCGTTGGCCGCGACCGTTCCGCCATCGACGGCCAAAGACGGCGCGTCGTTGCGATCATCTATGATGATGGTGAACGACTTCTCTAATGAGTTGCCCACTTTGTCCGTGACCAGGACGGTGATTTCGTAGCTTCCCTCCGCCTCGTGATCGACCTTTCCGGTGAGCGCCAGCTTGTTTCCTACGATTTCGAATGGGCCACCACCGTCGTCCTGCAGGACGTAAGTGAATGTCTCATTGAAATCGAGATCCGCTGCCGACAGAACACCGACGATTGCCCCATCAGCTGCGTCCTCGGCGATATGCGTCTTGCTGAGACTAATCTCTGTTGGAGCCTCGTTCACGTTAGCAATATTGACAACAAAACCCGTGGATTGACTCTTTCCATATTTGTCAGTGACCGTTAATATCAGCTCATATGAACCATTAAGCTCAAAATCGACGTTATCTTTCAAAAATACCCCATCTTCAATGACTTTGAAATGCTCCGCCCCCTCGCCAGACAAGGTAACTACTAGTCCATCCGCCTGATCCATATCTTCAGCGAGAAAGCGCGCCGCCAACTGATCCCCATCAACAGCTTCCTGAGGCTCGAAAGTCTCGGAGATCTGGACGGTCGGGGCAAAATCCACATCCTTCGGAGTGACCGTCAAATCAAAGACGGCCTCAATCAGATTGTTCTCCCAGTCGAATGTTTGGACGCGCACAGTCAGCGTGACGGGACCTTCCAGCTCGCCACCCAAGAACGTCAACTCATCTGCATCGCCGTCATCGCCAAAAGCGAACCGTGCACTCTCTGCTCCGATGACGGAGAACGAGGTATCCGCCCCACTTCCTCCGTGAACAGTCACCAGTACTCGACCAAAATCAACCCAGCCGATCTCCTCTCCATCAAGTGGCCGCTCGAAAATCTCGAATTCTGTCAACTCGATATATGGATCTATAGGATCTCTGTATACAGACTCACTAAATAAATAAGACTGATCGTCGGCATACTGCTCAGCGTTTGCTTTCACTGACGACGAAACTGTGCCTGAGCCAGCAGCGTGGACGTCAACAGCATCATGTTCAGTCGTTGACAATTTCGCACCCATCGACTCGGGAGAAAAGAAATCTCGAAACGCCTCGCGATCCGTCACTAGTGACGCATCCAAAATGAGATCTTTCGGTCTGGCGGAGACTGTTTCGCCCGCAGTCCACTCCCGAGCCTCCCCCGCCTCGTGACCTTCCTGAACCATCAGGGACAGAAAATCTTTTTCCATAGCCATCCGAGTCTCCCAAAATCACGGCGGCGCATAGCGTCGATGGCACCACAACCGCATTTCACTGCCGAGTGCCGCGCAGATCGGAGCACCGGACTGGACCGCGAGCATGTCAACCAGCCTACCCGCAACTTAACGCAAAACGCGGAACTTTCCCGCAGAACGTGTCTCGGTCGCCGTCATGTGATCGGGACTAGCATTGGGCAGTCGAACGCGTCGAAGCGATGCGCACCACGGGTGCGCATCGCCTTCTGAGTCAGGGCTCGCGGACGGTCGATGACACAGACCGAAGAGGCCGGAAACGATTGCGCAGGCCAGAAAATGGCCTTCGCAAATTCGGTTCGCCGCCTCGAAATGTCTGCCCCATCCCCTCCACCGACCGAACACCGCGGCTCAGTCGCCCCGCCTCACTTCCTCGTCAGCGTGAAGCAGCTCACCGCGCGGGTGTTCGGGTAGAGGTGCGAGTAGCAGACGTCGATGGTGTTCGGGTCGCGCAGGGTGAAGGCGTACTGGCCGTCGACGTCGATGAACACGCCGGCATCATAGGCCGGTGGCTTCAGGGCGCCGATGAAGGTCTCGCTGAACTTGCCGCCCGACATCGTGCCCGCGAAGCGCGTGCCCTGCTGCTCGGTGATCTCGTAGGTGAAGGTGATCTTCGCCTCTGGGAAGTTCGGGCCGGGGCCGTCCGGCACCCGGTAGGGCGTGGGGCCGATGATCACGGCCTGCGCCTCGCCGGACCAGGTGCCGACGAGGTTCGGCGGGTCCTGGGCGAGGGCCGGCGTCGTGGCCAGCGCAAGGAGGGCGAAGAGAGCAAAACGACACCGCATGATGGTAGTCCACCGGTCGGTCGTCCCCGCGCCGAGGCTGCCATGGCCCTTCCGTGCGGCGCAAGACCGCCCCACCGTCCCTCCGCCGCAATGGGACATGGGCGCCAAGGGTGCTATATCGGGCGCCGCCATGACCCGCGCTCCGCACGACCTGATCTTCTCGATCCACATCCCGAAGACCGGCGGCACCTCGTTCGCCGAGGTGCTGCGCCATGCCTACGGGCGGCGCGTCGCCTTCGCATACGGGCCCCATCACGCCCGCACGCACCCGCTGCTGCGCGAGCTCGGCAAGAAAGCCGACCGCGCGGTGGTGGCGCAACTCGCCGAGGAGGGCGTGCGCATCGTCCACGGCCATTTCGCCGCCAGCGTCTTCGCCGACGCGGTGCCGGACCCGTCGCGCTACTGGATCTGGCTGCGCGAGCCGGTGGAGCGGACGATCTCGCACTTCCATTTCTTCAAGGACAAGCACGCCGCCCGCGGCGCCCTCGGCACCCAGGTGGCAGCGGGCACGCTGCCGCTCGCCGCCTTCGCCGGCCACCCGGCGATCCGCAATCTGCAGGCCCGCCACGTCGGACCGTTCCCCGTCTCGGAGTTCGGCTTCGTCGGCCTGACCGAGCACATGACCGCGGGGCTGCGCCAGCTCGGCCTGCCGGCGCCGGTCGGCCGCACGCCCACCGCCAATGTCAACCGCGAGAAGCCCGAGTTCGACCGCCAGGTGCGCGCGGCGATCGCCGCGGAAAACATTACCGACGTCGCCGTCTACTCGGAAGGGCTGCGCGTCTTCCTCGAGCGCGAGCGACGCCCGGGCTCGGTGCGCGCGCCGCAGACGCTCGGCTTCGTCGCCCGCACGCTCGACCGCTGGCGCACGGTGCCGGCTCCCGAACGCACCGAGTAGGCGCCGCGCGCGCCGCCACCGACCGACCGCCGGAGGACCCGATGGCCACCTACGACGACCAGAACGTGTTCGCCAAGATCCTGCGCGGCGAGCTGCCCTCGGCGAAGATCTACGAGGACGACGCCACCATCGCGATCATGGACATCATGCCGCGCTGCGACGGCCATGCGCTGGTGCTGCCGAAGGCGCCGTCGCGCAACCTCCTCGACATCGCCCCCGCCGACCTCGTCGCGGTGATGGCGACCGCCCAGAAGATCGCCCGCGCCGCCGTGTCGGCGTTCGGCGCCGACGGTGTCACCGTGCAGCAGTTCAACGAGAGCGCCGGCGGCCAAGTGGTTTTCCACACCCACGTCCACGTCATGCCGCGCAAGGAGGGCGTGGCGCTGCGCCCGCACACCGGCGAGATGGCCGCAAAGGACGTGGTCGCCTCTCACGCCGAAGCCTACCGCAAGGCGCTGGCGTCGGGCTGAGCGACCAGGGCCGGACGCCCTCCCTCAGGGGTCGAGCGCCAGCCAGCCGGCGATAAGAACCGCCTCGGCGGCGGCGACGCCGACGAACAGCCGGCGGCCGAGCACGAGGTAGGCGGCGAGCCCCATGCCCGCGGCGACGATGCGCAGGATCGCTGGCGTCGTGGCAAGCGCGCCGCCGGGCGCGAGCAGCATCTTGGCGATGACGCCGGCGACCAGTGCGGTCGCCACCGCCCGCACCCAGGCGAGCGCCGGCGAGGCCTCGTCGAGGCGCGCGCCGACGAGCACGCCGACCCAGCGCCACATCTCGGTCGCCAGGAAGCCGGCGATCAGGATGAACATATAGGGCCACAGCGGCCCGAGGTCGCTGGCGAAGCTCAGCGTCATCGGGCCCTCCCGACGACGCGGCCGATCAGGAAGGCGAGCGTGCCACCGACGAGGCCACCCCAGAGAAGGTCGGTCGTCGCGTCGACGAGCCCGACCAGCGGCGTCAGCACCAGGCCGATGGCGAGCGCCAGCCGTTCGGTCAGGCTGCGCGCCGCCCCGCTCATCGAGATGAGGAAATAGACCGGCGTCATGAACACGAGCGCGCCCGAGAGCACCGGCGGCAATTCGCCGGCTCCCCAGTAGCCGAGGCCGGTGGCGCCGACGCTCGCCACAGCGAGCGCGAGCCCGAGGCCGGCGAACCAGGCGGCACGGCCCTCGCGCGGGATCGACGGCAGCCGGACCATCGCCAGCACCCAGGCGGTGACGGCGACGAAGTGGCTGAGCGCCAACAGCCGCAGGCGTGAGGTCTTCGGTCCGCGCAGCATCGGCATGATCGCCGCCGTCATCGGCATCAGCCGGACGGCGGAGAGCGAGACGGAGACGAAGGCGGCGACGAGCGACGACCCGCCGGCGATCGAGCCCGTCAACACGATCTGGCTCGGCAGTGCCCAGATGCCGCCGGTCATCAGCAGCGTCAGTCCGAGCGGCAGCCCCGCCTCGCGGGCGTATCCGCCGAAGCCGACGGTGGAGGCGAACAGCACCAGCGCCGGCACGCCAATCGCCGCGCGCACACCGGCGAGGAACCAGCCGCCGCGGGGACGGTGGGACGCGGCGGGCTCATGCGACGAGGCGTCGCCGGAGAACTCAGCGGGCACGGCAGACCGACACGACTGGGGAGAGGGCGGCCGTACCGGAAACCCGGCCGGCGAGCGGGAGAGCATGCGCGCGGCGGCCGAGGGCAGCACCGGCGGTCAGGCGAGTGCCGGCGGCAGGCCGCCGGCACTCCAGTCTCGAGCCGCCGGCGAACGACCGCCGGCGCTCCTACCTCTGGACGCCGGCGGCGGACCGCCGGCGCCGGCATCGTCGGGCGCCGACGCGTCGGGCGAGCGGCCTCCGGCCGATCCGCCCGCCTCAGTGGGCGAGCGGCACCTTGGGCACGAGGCTGCGCTTCACCGGCTTCTCGGGCACCGGCTTCACCTTCGCCTTCGCCTTCGCGCGGGCGGGGCGGCGGCGCGGCTTGCGGGCCTCCTTTGGCGGGGCCGGGCGCGGCCGGTCGCCGGTGTCGGCGAGGAGGTCGAGCTTCAGGCCATCCTCGCCGTCCGCCTTCTTCTCCACCGTCACCTTGACGGTGCCGCCCTTCATCAGCGAGCCGAACAGCACTTCCTCGGCGAGCGGCCGCTTGATGTGCTCCTGGATGACGCGGGCGAGCGGCCGCGCCCCCATCCGCTCGTCGTAGCCCTTCTCCGACAGCCACTTCACCGCCGCGTCGTCGAGCTCGAAGGTGATGTTACGGTCCGAGAGCTGGGCCTCGAGCTGCAGCACGAACTTCTGCACGACGAGATGGACCACCTCCGGCGGCAGGTTGCGGAAGCCGACGATGGCGTCGAGCCGGTTGCGGAACTCCGGGGTGAACAGGCGGTTGATCGCCTCGGTGTCCTCGCCGTCGCGGCGCGTCCGGTTGAAGCCGATCGGCGCCTTGGCGAGGTCGGCGGCGCCGGCGTTCGTCGTCATGATCAGGACGACGTTGCGGAAATCGACCTGCTTGCCGTTGTGGTCGGTCAGCTTGCCGTGGTCCATCACCTGCAACAGGATGTTGAACAGGTCCGGGTGGGCCTTCTCGATCTCGTCGAGCAGCAGCACGCAGTGCGGATGCTGGTCGATCCCGTCGGTGAGCAGGCCGCCCTGATCGAAGCCGACATAGCCCGGAGGCGCGCCGATCAGCCGGCTGACGGTGTGCCGCTCCATGTATTCCGACATGTCGAAGCGCAGCATCTTCACGCCGAGGATCTCGGCGAGCTGGCGGGCGACCTCGGTCTTGCCGACACCGGTCGGGCCGGAGAACAGGTAGCTGCCGATCGGCTTCTCCGGCTCGCGCAGGCCGGCGCGGGACAGCTTGATCGCCGACGACAGCGTCTCGATCGCCGCGTCCTGGCCGTAGACGACGCGCTTCAGGTTCTCGCTGAGATTGCGCAGCACCTCGGCGTCGTCCTTCGACACCGATTTCGGCGGAATCCGCGCCATCGTCGCGATGGTGACCTCGATCTCCTTGACGCCGATGGTCTTCTTGCGGCGCGACTCCGGCAGCAGCATCTGCGAGGCGCCCGACTCGTCGATCACGTCGATCGCCTTGTCCGGCAGCTTGCGGTCGTTGATGTAGCGGGCCGACAGCTCCACCGCCGTCTTGATGGCGTCGGAGGTGTAGCGGACGCCGTGATACTCCTCGAAATAGGGCTTCAGGCCCTTGAGGATCTCGATCGCGTCGGGGATCGACGGCTCGTTGACGTCGATCTTCTGGAAACGCCGGACGAGCGCCCGGTCCTTCTCGAAGAACTGCCGGTATTCCTTGTAGGTCGTTGATCCGATGCAGCGGATCTGGCCGGAGGCGAGCGCCGGCTTCAAGAGGTTCGAGGCGTCCATGGCGCCGCCCGACGTGGCTCCGGCCCCGATGACGGTGTGGATCTCGTCGATGAACAGCACCGCGCCCGGATACTCCTCGACCTCCTTGACGACCTGCTTCAGCCGCTCCTCGAAGTCGCCGCGATAGCGCGTGCCGGCGAGCAGCGCGCCCATGTCGAGCGCGAAGATCGTCGCGTCGGCGAGCACCTCCGGCACCTCGTCGTTGACGATGCGGCGGGCGAGGCCTTCGGCGATGGCGGTCTTGCCAACGCCGGGGTCGCCGACGAACAGCGGATTGTTCTTCTGGCGCCGGCAGAGCACCTGGATGGTGCGCCGGATCTCCTCGTCGCGGCCGATGACGGGGTCGATCTTCCCCTTCTTCGCCTTCTCGTTGAGGTTGACGCAATAGGCCTCGAGCGCGTCGGTCTTGCGCTTCGTCCGTTCGGTACCGTCCACGGTCGCCTGCTCATCGTCTGCCCCGCGCGCCGCCCGCGGCTCGGCCATGCCGACCCGCTTCGCGATGCCGTGGCTGATGTAGTTCACGGCATCGTAGCGGGTCATGTCCTGCTCCTGCAGGAAGTACGCCGCGTGGCTCTCGCGCTCGGCGAAGATGGCGACGAGCACGTTCGCGCCCGTCACCTCCTCCCGACCCGACGATTGCACATGGATGACGGCGCGCTGGATGACCCGCTGGAAACCGGCGGTCGGCTTGGAATCGTCGCCGGCATCGGTGACGAGGTTGTCGAGCTCGGTGTCGATGTACTCGACGAGATCGCGCTTCAGCTTGTCCAGGTCGACATTGCAGGCGCGCATCACCGCGGCCGCATCCTGGTCCTCGATCAGCGCCAGCAGCAGGTGCTCGAGCGTCGCATATTCTTGATGCCGCTCGTTCGCGAACGCGAGGGCCTGATGCAGCGCCTTCTCGAGGCTACGGGAGAATGACGGCACGGGTATCCCTCACTTCTTCTCCATGACGCACTGCAGCGGGTGCTGGTGCTTGCGGGCGAAGTCCATCACCTGGGTCACTTTCGTCTCGGCCACCTCGTAGGTGTAGACGCCGCACTCCCCCACCCCATGATGGTGGACGTGCAGCATTATGCGCGTCGCCTCTTCGCGGTTCTTCTGGAAGAACCGCTCGAGAACGTGCACGACGAACTCCATCGGAGTGTAGTCGTCGTTCAGAATGAGAACGCGATACATGTTCGGTCGCTTCGTCTTCGCGCGGGTGCGCGTGACGACCACCGTCCCATTCTCGTTCTCGTCCCGACGATCGTCGCCGGCCGTCATGCTCGGTTCGTGCCGCATCGCCTTCCATGCGGCGCCTCTGCGCCGCCTGTCGTCTCGGGATCGGCCGCCGCCGCCACACGCCGGCCTCGCCGATCACTGGCCGTCGCTGGCTCATGTAGGTGCCGTCGGTGACATTGTAAGGCGATCCTCCGCATTCGCAACGCGGATGCGCGAGAACGCCACGGCGACCGTCGCCCGATCACCGCGCCGCGTCGTCCCCGGGCGCCTCGGCGATGTCGCCGGGCTGCGGCACGCGCACCGGGGACGGCCGGGGCGGCGGCCGGTGCGGGGGCTTGAAACGCAAAGAGCCCGGCGCGGGCCGGGCTCCTTCGATGGTCGCTCGAGGCGACCTGTCGGCTGCGTCGCGCCGAACCGTCGCAGGGGAGGCTCGAGGGCCCCCTCCGCGCCGCGGCGCGCGCCGCCCGTCGCCTCACCTCAGCGGGAGGTGGCCTTCGCGAGGATCGACTCGTACGGCTTGTAGGCGTCCTTCGCGAGGTCGACGTACATCTCGCCGAGCTTCGACATCTCCGACACCATGCCCTCGTAGGCGGACTTGAGGTACTCGGTCTGCACCTCCATCGCCTTGTCCAGCGACTTCACGCCCATCATCTTCTCGAGAGCAGCGCTGCCGTCCTCGTAGCTCTTCTTGGAGTAGTCGGCCACTTCGACCGCGATCGCCTGCATGCCCTTGGAGAGCGTGCCGAACGACTTCATGGCGGTGTCGACACCGTCCTTGTTGAGCTTCTGGATCTCTTCCACGCCGGTAACCATTGCTGTTGATTCCTTCTTTGGCAGGGCGGACCGAGCGACGACGCGGCTACCTGTCGCCAGCACCTGCCGCCAGTTATATGCAGTGCACAAAAATTGTCAAGATCATCCCGCATTGCAACAACATGACGGAATCCGCGCGTCGCTTAACCGTCCGCTAACCGCCACTCCATAGCCTCGATTGAGTCATCCCTAGCCCGCGGGTCGGGGGTCCCCACGGACCGGGCCGTCCCGTTCTTCCGTCACTCGAAAGCCGAGGCCGACAGCCGATGCCGTTTTGCCCCGCCGTTCGCCGTCTGTTCGCAACCCTCGCCCGTGCCGGTGCCATAGCGGTCGCGGGGGTGGCCCTGACGGTGGTGGCGGCAGGCCCCGGTGCAGACCCGGCGCTGGCGGCGAAGAAGAAGACGACGGCCGCCAAGGCGAGCCCGGCCTCCGACAGCCGCTATGCCGCGATCGTCGTCGATTCCGCCACCGGCGAGGTGCTGTTCGCCCGCAACGCCGACGACCGCCGCTATCCGGCATCCCTGACGAAGATCATGACCCTCTACATCCTCTTCGAGGAGATGCAGAAGGGCCGCTTCAACGAGGCGTCGAAGCTCGAGGTTTCCGCCAAGGCGGCGGCGCAGGCGCCCTCCAAGCTCGGCCTGAAGGCGGGGCAGACGATCACCGTCGGCGAGGCGATCCGCGCCCTGGTGACGAAGTCCGCCAACGACGCCGCGATGGTGGTGGCCGAGAACGTCTCCGGCAGCGAGAGCGTCTTCGCCCAGCGCATGACGACGACCGCCCGCCGGCTCGGCATGAACGGCACGACCTTCCGCAATCCGAACGGCCTGCCCAACCCGGGCCAGGTCACCACCGCCCGCGACATGGCCACCCTCGGCCTGGCGATCCAGACGCGCTTCCCCCAGGAATACAAGGTCTTCTCGACGCGGAAGTTCGTCTTCCGGGGCGCCACCTACGGCAATCACAACCGTCTGCTCGGCACCGTCGAGGGCGTCGACGGCATCAAGACCGGCTACATCAACGCCTCCGGCTTCAACCTCGTCACCTCGGTGAAGCGTGACGGGCGCCAGCTCGTCGCGGTGGTGATGGGCGGGGCGACTGGTCGCTCCCGCGACGCCCACATGGCCGAACTCGTCCGCACCTACCTGCCGAAGGCGACCGTCACCCGCGCCACCCAGCCCCTTGTCGCCTCCGTGCGCGGCGGCTGGAAGCTGCCCCAGACCCAGGCCGAAGTCGCCGCGGCCGATCCCGCCCCGGGCGCGCCGCTGGATCTGGCGCCGACGCGCGCCGTGGCCGCCACCGCGCCGCGCGATTCCGCCGGTGCAGCGGCCGTCGCCGCCGCATCACGGGAGACCGTGGTGGTCGCCATTCGCGTGCCGGTGTCGGCGCCCGCCCGGCCGACCGCCCCCGTGGTGGTCGCCGCCGTCGAGGAGCCGGTCGCCCCCCTCGCCTTCGCCGCGGTGCCCTCGCCGGCCCCGGTCGCCCCCGTAGCACCGGCCGCGCCGGCCCCGCAGGCCGCACCGATGCAGCTCGGCGGGCCGACGACCGCCGACGTCGCCGCCGCCAAGGCGCAGCTCACCGCCATGCTGCAGCAGTTCGAGGAAGAGCAGGGCGACACCGACATCGCCGAGCCCGTCGAGGAGACCGTCGCGGTCGCCTCCACGGCGCCGGTCGCGGCACCGCAGGTCGCCGCCCAGGAAGCGCCGCGGCCCGTAGCCGCCGCCGCCCCCGCGCCGACGGCGCGGAACGGCTGGAAGATCCAGATCGGCGCGCTGCCGAGCCAGACGGCGGCCTCCGAGCGGCTCGCCGCCGCCCGTGACCAGTTCGCTCGCCTGTTGGCGGAGGCCGAGCCCTACACGGAGGCGGTCGCCGCCGGCTCGACGACGCTCTACCGCGCCCGCTTCGCCGGCTTCCAGACCCAGGCCGACGCGCGCGCCGCCTGCGCCCAGATCAAGAAGCGTGCCTACGACTGCCTGCCGGTTCTCCAGTAACGCGCATCACGGACTGCGACGATGGCCGCCCAAGAGACGTTCCTTCGCTTCGTTGATACGCGCAGCGAGCGCCGCGGACCCGCCCATGTCGGGATGGACGCGCTTCATCAGGTTGCGGTGCGCGGTGCGGACCTCGTCCGCACTCGCGCCCTGCGCAAGCCCCAGGATCTCGTACGCCTCCTGCTCGCTCATGCCGCGCGGGCGCGGCGCGGCGCCCTGCCCCCCTGCCGCACCGTCGTTCAGGTGTTCACGCCAGCGGGGCTCCCGGCGGTCGAGATACACTTCCAGGAGCGCCCGGCTCTCCCGGTCGCCAACCGCGCCCGCCCATAAGCCGATCAGCGCCTCGACCGACAGCGCATTGAGCGACTGGCCCGCATAGCGGCCGCTCCGGACGGTGCCGCGCACCGTGCCGTTGGCATGATCGAGCTCCAGCTCCACCAGCGCACTCGCCGCCCGCGACGTCTTCGGTGCCGTGCCGGTGCTGCGACCGGCAGTTCCGCCGGGGCGCCCTAGGCCGCCAAGCCCACCGAGCCGGCCGAGCCCGCCCCACCCGGTATTGCCGCCGAAGCCGAACAGCGACAGGCCGAAGAGGCCGATCGGCATCGCCGCGGCCCACTTGCCGGTGGCCGCCAGCACGACGGCGACGCCGACCAGCACGACGCCGCCGATGCGTGGCAGCGACTTGGCGAGCGTCTTCGGATCGGCCTTCACATAGCCGCGGCCGAGGGCCCAGAGGGCGAGGACGACGAGCGCGCCGCCGAGGAGGAAGATCACGGCGACAGCCTGCCGAGCAGTTGGCGGGCGCCGTCGTCGCCCCGTTTCTCCAGCGCCGCCAGCGCCGCCCGGCCGCCGGCCGCATAGGCGGCGACGGCGCGCAGGAGCTTGGCGAGCTCCGCCCCGGCACCGGCGGTGAAGCGGACATGTGCCCCGCCGGTCAGGCGGGCGATCTCGGCGAAGGCGACGGAGGCGCCGGCGTCGCTGCCCTCCTGGAACAGGAAGGCCGGCACGCCGCGCAGCGCCAGTTCGCCGGCGCGGGCGGCGAGTTCGTCGACCGGCTCCTCGCAGGCGTCGCCGACATAGACGAGCGCCCCGACGCGGCTTTCGCGCGCTTCGGTGGCGACGTGCGACAGCACCTTGCGGATCTGCGTGAAGCCGCCGCGGCAGTCGATCTTCGCCATCAAGCCACCGAGCACCTGCGGGTCGGCCACCCAGCGGCTCGCCCGGCACTCGCTGAGGCCGCGGAAATAGACGAGCTTCACCGACAGCCCGCCGAGGGCGGCCGCCGCGTCGAACATCTCCGCCTGGATGACGCAGGCGCGGTCCCAGGTCGGCTGCCGGCTCATGGTGGCGTCCAGCGCGAAGACGAGCCGCCCCTGCCCGTCGCCGCGCGGCGCCACCGCGCGCGCCTTCTCCAGGAAGGCCTCGATCTCGGAGGAGGACGAGCGCGCGGCCTCGCCCAGCCCGGTGGGGACGGTCGTGGTCTTCGACAGGGGGCGGTCGCGATCGGTCACAGGCTGTAAGATGAAGCGTGCCGGCGATTTCGCAATGGCCCTGCGGCGACCGGGCCGCTCGCCGACCCCCGCGGGCTCACAGCAAACCGAGCTCGGCGAGCGCCCGGCGCATGTCGGTCGGCAGCGCGTCGCCGCCCTCGTCTCTCTGGCCGATGTCGCGCGGTGCCTCGGCGGGCGCGAGGTATCGCCAGCCCTGGAACGGCCGCTTCTGCCGCCGCTCGGTCTGCACCAGCACCGGCTCGAGCACGATCTCGCAGCGCTCGATGCCGTCGTCGCCCTTCACCGGCCGGAGATCGCGGATCGGCTGGCGCACCTGCAGGACGCCGCGGATCACCCAGTAGAGCGAACCGCCGTCGAGCACCTCGTCGCGGCGGCGCGGCGCCATGCGGGTGGTGTGGATCTGCTCGGCCGGCCGCCCGAGCCGCCGGCGCTCGGCCTGGGTCTCGTCGATCCACTGCTGCAGATCCTCGATCGAATCGGCGCCGACGCAGAGCTTGATGATGTGGAGCGGCATGGCGCGAGGGTGGTGCGGCAGCGCTGCGGAATCAATCGGGCTGATCGGCGCGGCTGGGGACAAGTGCCACGAGAAAGCCGGTAGCGGCTTCTTCACCGGCAACCTTGCGATGAGGAGGTCGCCTAAATTGGAAACCGCCACCTAATGAACCGCAACACAAAATAGGCAGCAAATGCCCCAACTGGAAGCCATAGCAAATGAAACCAAATATTGTTGATAAGCCAAGAAATTTCAGAGAAAATAACAAGAATAGGGAACATAAAAATTAGAAAATACACCCCCTGACGAAAGGACAGGGGCTCCGAACAGGTTCTGAGAAGGCTCCGGACCCAGGTCATACCGCCCACAAAGCGAACTCCTACACTGTCGGCTCCGCCAGCACCACGATCGCCGCGCCCTGCGCCACCTGGGCGCCGACGGCGGCACGGACCTCGGCGACGGTGCCGTCGCGCGGGGCCGGCACCGTGTGCTCCATCTTCATCGCCTCGACGGTGAACAGAGGCGCTCCGCGCGCCACCGTGTCGCCGGCGGCGACGCGCACCGCCAGCAACCGGCCGTGCATCGGCGCCCGCACCACGCCGGAGCCCTCGAGGTCGTCGGCGGTGCGGGCGAGCTCGTCGACCAGGCGCACGGCCGCGGCACGGCCGGCGTCGAGCGCGTAGGCTGCGTCGCCGGCGCGCACGAACGCCTCCTCCGCCACGCCGGCGCTGGAGGCGCGGCCGACGAAGGCCTCGACCTCGCCGTGGCCCCAGCGCAGTCGCGCCGTCTGCGGCGCGCCGCCGTCGACGGCGAAGCGGTAGCCGACCTCCCGCGCCGGGCCGAGGGCGAAGCCGTCCGAGGTCGACCACGGATCGCTCCAGCCGTCGGCGCGCGGCACCGGCGGCGGCGCCCGGGTGGCGGCGACCAGCCGGACGACGGCGGCGGCGACGACGCCGTCACCGACGCGGCCGCCGGCGATCGCCGTGCCGGCGCGCTCGACGAAGCCGGTGTCGACGCCGCCAGTGCGCATGTCGGCATGGCCGACGACCGAGCGAAGGAAGGCGAGATTCGACTTCGGCCCGGCAACGACGGTGCGGGCGAGCGCGGCCGAGAGCCGGTCCAGCGCCTGCTTCCGGTCGGCGCCGTGGGCGATGATCTTGGCTATCATCGGGTCGTAGAACGGCGCCACCGTGCCGCCCTCTTCCACGCCGGAATCGACGCGGATCCCCTCCCCCTCCGGCAGCCTGAGCACGTCGAGGCGCCCCGAGGACGGGAGGAAGCCGGCGTCGGGGTCCTCCGCATAGAGGCGGACCTCGACGGCGTGGCCGTGGATCGGCGCTTCCTGTGACGGCAGCGGCTCGCCGGCGGCGACGCGGAGCTGCCATTCGACGAGGTCGAAGCCGGTGATCGCCTCGGTGACGGGGTGCTCCACCTGCAGGCGGGTGTTCATCTCCATGAACCAGAAGCCGTCCGGCCGGAGGCCCTTGGCACCGTCGACGATGAACTCCACCGTGCCGGCGCCGACATAGCCGACGGCCTTCGCCGCGGCGACGGCGGCCGCCCCCATGGCGGCGCGCACCTCCGCCGTCATGCCGGGCGCCGGCGCCTCCTCCAGCACCTTCTGGTGCCGTCGCTGGATCGAGCAGTCGCGCTCGTTCAAGTGGATGACATTGCCGTGGCCGTCGGCGAAGACCTGGAACTCGATGTGGCGGGGGTCGCGGACGTAGCGCTCGACGAGCACGCGCGGGTCGCCGAAGGACGACTGCGCCTCGCGGCGGGCGGCGGCGAGCGCCTCGTCGAATTCGATCGCCCGGTCGACGCGGCGCATGCCCTTGCCGCCACCGCCGGCGACCGCCTTGATCAGCACCGGATAGCCGATCTCGTAGGCCTTCTGCTTGAGGAAGTCCGGGTCCTGGCGCTCGCCGTGATAGCCCGGCACCACCGGCACCTTGTGGCTCTCCATCAGCGCCTTGGCCCCGTCCTTCAGCCCCATGGCGCGGATCGCCGACGGTGGTGGGCCGACGAAGACGATGCCGGCGGCGGCGCACGCCTCGGCGAAGGCGGCATTCTCCGACAGGAAGCCGTAGCCGGGGTGGATGCACTCGGCGCCGGTCGAGCGCGCCGCGGCGAGGATCCGCTCGGCCGACAGATAGGACTGCGCCGCCGGCGCCGGGCCGATCGGCACGGCGGTGTCGGCGAGGCGGACGTGCGGCGCCTCGGCGTCGGCGTCGGAATAGACGGCGATCGTGCGCAGCCCGAGGCGGCGGGCGGTGCGGATGATGCGGACGGCGATCTCGCCGCGGTTGGCGATGAGGATCGAGCGGAACACGGCGTCTCCCTTGGGCCGGGCGGGCGCCCGGTGCACGCGCCGCGCGGCCGGCGCGAAGGGCGCGCGGCACGGACGGCGGCAGCGGCGGCAGGATGCCACGGGGAGCGGCCGGAAGGCGAGAGCGGTGCGAGCGGACCGGTCTCTCCGGGTGGCGAGCGGCCCTGGGCGAAGCCCGTCAGTGCAGGATCCGCGGTCCTTCGCCCGTCGGCGGTGTCGGCAGGCCGAGCGGCCCCGCTTCGCCGAGCTCGACCTCGAGGCCGGCGCGCTGTGCCGGCACGGCGAACACCGGCGCCCCGAACATCGGCGCGCCCTCGGCGAAGTCGAAGTCGCGCGCCGGGCGCGGCTGGGCGAACAGGAAGCCCTGCAGGGCGGCGGCGCCGGTGGCGATCGCAACGCTGCGCTCGGCCTCGGTCTCGATGCCCTCGATGATGACGAACAGACCGAGCGCCCGGCCGAGATCGGCGATCGCCGACAGGATCGCCGAGCCGTTCGGGTCGCCGGAGACGTCGGTGACGAAGGCGCGGTCGATCTTGATGCCGTCGACCGGCAGCTCGCGCAGGCGCGAAAGGCTGGAATAGCCGGTGCCGAAGTCGTCGAGCATGATGCGCACGCCCATCGCCCGCAGCGCCGCAAGCACCGCCAGGGTCTGGTTGTTCTCGCTGCCGAAGGCGTGCTCGGTCACCTCGATGCAGAGCCGCTCCGGGGCCAGCCCCGACAGCGCCAGCGCGCTGCGCACGCCGTCGACATAGGCGATGTCGGCGAGTTCGGTCGGCGAGGCGTTGACGAACAGCCACGCCCCGTCCCAGGCGACGGCGTCGGCGCAGGCGCGGCGCAGCACGTAGGTGCCGAGCCGGACGATCTGGCCGTTCTCCTCGGCCAGCCGCACGAAGAACGGCGCCGGCACGTAGCCGCGCTCGGGGTGGCGCCAGCGCGCCAGCGCCTCCATCGCCTGCACCCGGCCGGTGCCGGCGGTGACGATCGGCTGGTACCAGACCTCCAGCAGGCCGGCGTCGAGGGCGTGCGCGAGGTCGGCCTGCAGCCGCGACTGCAGGCGCATGGAATCCTCCATCGCCTGCTCGAACATGGTGTGGCGCCGGTCGCGGTCCTCCTTTGAGGCGTAGAGGGCGAGGTCGGCGCGGCGGAACAGGTCGTCCGCGCCGATCGTCCGGTCGAAGCTCACCGCGGTTCCGACCGAGCCGGCCACCGGCAGCCGGCGGATGCCGACGAACATCGGCTGGCACAGCGTCTCGCTGATGCGGACGCCGAAGGCCTGCGCCTCGGCGGCGGCGAGCACGGATGTCTGCAGCACCACGAACTCGTCGCCGCCGAGGCGGGCAACGAGGTCCTCCGGGCCGATCAGCCGCTCGAGGCGACGGCCGACCTCGACCAGCAACTGGTCGCCGGCGCCGTGGCCGTGGGTGTCGTTGAAGGACTTGAAGTCGTCGAGGTCGACATAGTGGACGGCGACGCCGCGGCGGCCGTCGCGCGCCTCGAGCGCCGCCTCCAGCCGGGCCTCCAGCAGGCGCCGGTTCGGCAGGTCGGTGAGCGGATCGCGCTCGGCCATGCGGCCGATCTCCTCCCGGCGACGGGCGTCGGCGGTGGACGCGGTGCCGAGCTTGAAGAGCAGCAGCGCCGTCACCGCCGCCACCGCCGCCATCGCCACCACGGCGGTCGGCAGCACGTGGGTGCGGATCCAGTCTCCCGGCCGGTCTGGCCGCCAGGTGAGGAAGCCGAGCGCCGGCCCGCCGCCACGCGCGGTCAGAGGCTCCACGGCCCAGCCGGATTCGTTCGGCGGCACCGCGCGCAGGTGGGCGCCGTTCAGCTGCAGGTCGCGGCCGATCTCACCGAGCAGGTCGGCGTCGAGGAAGGCGAGGCTCACCAGCACGGGGCGTTCGGCGGCGGCGAGGCCGGCGGGCGACGGCCCCACCGGGACGACCGCCGCAAGCGCCGGGCGGCCGCCGCTGACGACGACGTCGGCGGCACCGGCCCGGGAGAGTTCGACGGCCGCCGCGGTCGGAAGGCCGGACAACGGCGCGGCCACGTCCGCGGCCACGCCGGCGGCCTCGCCGGGCACGTGTTCGGCCGCGGCGAGGAGGCCGTCGAGGGTCGGCCGCAGCCGCTCGAACAGGCCCGGCTCTACCATCGCGCCGCCCTCGGACGCGTAGACGGGCCGACCGGTGCCATCGAGCAGGAAGACGAAATCGTGGCCGTGGCGGGCGCTCAGCCAGCGA
>Ga0209902_100908_pt1 | contig 20533 bp, 23 predicted proteins | sample FECB27metaG_FD_188304 | JGI IMG/M metagenome (GOLD analysis project Ga0209902, IMG submission 188304) | Cyanobacterial communities from the Joint Genome Institute, California, USA - FECB-27 (SPAdes) (version 2) | ecosystem: Environmental > Aquatic > Thermal springs > Hot (42-90C) > Microbial mats...
CTTTCAAGACCCTCGACGATTTCGACCTTTCGGGTAAGCGCGTGCTGGTGCGTGCCGACCTCAACGTGCCGGTCGCCGACGGCAAGGTGACGGACGCCACCCGCATCGAGCGACTGGTGCCGACCATTCGTGAAATCATCAAGGTCGACGGCAAGGCCATCATCCTCAGCCATTTCGGCCGTCCCAAGGGCAAGGTCGATCCCGAATTCTCGCTCGAGCTTGTGGTCCCGGCCGTCGCCAACGAGACCGGCCATCCGGTCGGGTTCATCGCCACCGACTGGACTGATGTGGAGAAAGCCAAGCAGGCGATCGACGAAGCACCTCCGGGCTCGATCCTCGTGCTCGAAAACACCCGCTTTCATCCCGGCGAAGAAGACAATGATCCGGCGCTGGCGGCGCGTATGGCCGAACTCGGCGACATCTTCGTCAACGACGCCTTCTCCGCGGCGCACCGCGCCCATGCCTCGACCGAGGCGATTGCCCACCTGCTGCCCTCGGCCGCCGGTCGCGCCATGGAGGCTGAGCTCAAGGCCCTCGAGCAGGGACTCGGCGCCCCGGAGCGTCCGGTGATCGCCATTGTCGGCGGCGCCAAGGTGTCGACCAAGCTCGACCTGCTGGGCAACCTGATCAGCAAGGTCGATGGGCTGGTGATCGGTGGCGCCATGGCCAACACGTTCCTGCACGCCGGGGGCCTCGGCGTCGGCAAGTCGCTGGCCGAAAAGGATCTGGCGGAGACCGCCAACGATATCCGCGACAAGGCGGAAGCAGCGCACTGCGCCATCATCCTGCCGATCGACGCCACCGTCGCCTGGCACTTCGAGGCCAACGCCCCGCACCGCTTCTACGGCGTCGATGCGATGGATCCCGAGGGCATGATCCTCGATGTCGGCCCCGGCTCGATCGAGCGCATCAAGGGCGCCATCGACGAAGCCAGGACCATCGTCTGGAACGGCCCGCTCGGCGCCTTCGAGATGCAACCGTTCGATCACGGCACCGTCGAGATCGCGCAATACGTCGCGGCCCGCACCAAGGCCGGCAAGGTGGTCTCGGTGGCGGGAGGCGGCGACACCGTCTCGGCCCTCGCGCATGCCGGCGTGAAGGACCAGTTCACCTATGTGTCCACCGCCGGCGGCGCCTTCCTCGAGTGGATGGAAGGCAAGCCCCTCCCCGGCGTCGAGGCGCTGAAAGGTTAAGCCCCTCTTTCGTCTGATGACCAACGTCTAATACCTGAACGTCCAATCGAACTGCGCGGGCGCCTCTGGCATGGTGTCTCCATTGCAAAAATGGAGACTCGCCCTCCCATGGCCTCGCTCAATGCAATCGCCAAGAAACTCGTCGCCAGCGGCAAGGGCATCCTGGCCGCTGACGAATCCGAAGGCACCATCGCCAAACGCTTTGCGCTGATCGGCCTGCCGGTGACGCTGGAAACCCGCCGCGACTATCGCGAGATGCTGTTCCGCTCCACCGATGCGATGACCGATTACATCTCCGGCGTCATTCTCACCGAGGAGACGCTGGAACAGAAGGCCAAGGACGGCACGCCGTTCCGCGAACTGTTCACCGCCACCGACGTGATCCCCGGCATCAAGGTCGACCGCGGTGCGCTGCCGATGCCCGGCAGCAAGGACGAGAAAATCACCGAAGGCCTCGATGGGCTGCGCCAGCGCCTGGCCCACTATGCCAAGCTCGGCGCCGGCTTTGCCAAATGGCGCGGCGTCATCGCCATCACCTCCTATGCTCCGTCGCGGAACGGCATTCGCGCCAACGCCCATGCGCTGGCCCGCTATGCCATGTACTGCCAGGAAGCCGGTATCGTGCCGGTGGTCGAGCCCGAAGTGCTGGCCGACGGCGAACCGGGCGATCACTCGATCCAGCGCTGCGAGGATGTGACCGGTGAGACGCTCGAGGCGGTGTTCAAGGAACTGCGGCTTGCCGGCGTCGATCTGAGCGGCATGCTGCTGAAGCCGAACATGGTGACCCCCGGCCTCCGCTCACGCGACCGTGCCAGCACCGAAGAGGTGGCGCAGCGCACCGTCGAAACCCTCCGCCGCTTCGTGCCGGCCGCCGTGCCGGGTATCGCCTTCCTCTCGGGCGGTCAGTCCGACGAGGAGGCCACCGCGCACCTCTCGGCGATGAACCAGCTCGGCGGCCTGCCCTGGGCCCTCACCTTCTCCTATGGCCGCGCCCTGCAGACTTCGGCGCTGGTGACCTGGAACGGCGAGGACCAGAACGTCAAAGCCGCGCAGCAGGCCTTCACCCACCGCGCCAGGATGAACGCGCTGGCGTCCCTCGGTCAGTACAAGCCCGAGCTCGACCTCGCGGCCTGACCTCTACGAGCTTCCCGACGACTGGGGCGCGTCCTGACGCGCCCCTTTCTTTTGCAGGGCCCGGCGCGTCCTGACGCGCCCCTTTCTTTTGCAGGGCCCGGCGCGTCCTGGCGCCGCTTTTCTTTTCGGCTCGGTAACCCCTCGCCCAGTTGCAGCCAGAATCCGGCTCCACATCGGCGATGGGGCCGCTATAACACCGCCATGTCAGCCGAAATCTTCCTCATCGCACCGACCGATATTCCGTCCGACCAGCTCGTTGCAGCGCTGACGGCAACGCTGGATCGCGACGATGTCGCGGCCCTGCTGCTGCCGCGCGGCAACCTCAGCGAGAACGCCTACAAGGAGCTCGCCAAACGGATCGTACCGCTGGCACAGGCCAATGGCGCCGCCGTGCTGGTCGAGGGGAACCCCGGCCTGGTACGGCTGCTCGGCGCCGACGGCCTGCACGTCCCCGGCGGCATCAAGGCGGTCGAGGAAGCTGTAACGGCGCTGAAGCCCAAGCTGATCGTCGGCGCCGGCGACATCCACTCGCGCGACGATGCCATGGCAAAGGGCGAAGCCGGCGTCGACTACATCCTATTTGGGCCGCTTTCCGGTTCCATATCCGCCTCCGAGCGCGAAATGGCGCAGTGGTGGGCAGAGACCATGGAGATCCCGAGCGTGCTGTCAGACCCCGAGGCCGGTCCGGCGAACTACGATGCCGGCGATTGCGAGTTCATCGGCCTGTCGTTGACGCCGCTGTCGGAGCCGGCAAAATGATGCGCCGTCTCGGCTTTGCGCTGCTGCTGGCCGGCCTGGCGCTGCCGGCCCTGGCCCAGGCCAACCGCACCGATTTCGAAGACCTGCGCCCCAAGGATATGCAGTATCCCGACAATCTGGGCATGGAAGACCTGCCGATCGGTCCGGTGCCCCAGGAGTTCCTGAACCAGCCGGCGCCCGACGCCTTGACCATCAGCGACTCCGTCTTCGGCGAAAAGATCGATCCCGCCTACGGCGCCTACCAGCGGGGCTTCTTCCTCACCGCGCTCAACCTGGCGCTGCCACGCGCCGAGAAGGGCGATGCGCATGCCCAGACGCTGATCGCCGAGATTTACGCCAAGGGTCTTGGCGTGCCGGAGGATTTTGCCGCCGCCGCCAGCTGGTACGGCATGGCCAGCTCGCATGGCGACGCGCTCGCCACCTTCGAGCTCGGGATGCTCTACCAGCAGGGCACCGGGGTAACGAAGGATCGCAAGCGCGCCGCCGAGCTGTTCAAGACCGCCGCCGACGCCGGCAACATGGCGGCCAAATACAACCTCGGGCTGCTGCATGTCGAAGGCGTCTATGCCGAGCCGAGCCTCACCAAGGCCGCCGCGCTGATCGGCGAAGCCGCCAATTCCGGCATCACCGAAGCCCGCTACGACTACGCCGGCATGCTGGCTGAGGGCGCCGGCATCGCCCCGGATGCCAAAGCCGCCGCCGAACAGTTCCGGCTTGCCGCGGAAGATGGCTTGCCTGCGGCGCAGGTCGAATACGCCACCATCCTCTATCTCGGCAAAGGCGTGCCGGTGGATCGTGCCGCGGCTTCCCATTGGTATGCGCGCGCTGCCGATGGCGGCAACGCGGTGGCGCAGAACCGCTACGCCAAACTGCTGGTCGTGGGCGAAGGCGTAACCGCCAGCCTCGAGGATGCGGCGATGTACCGGGCGCTGGCGCGACGACAGGGCCTCAAGGATCCGCAGCTCGACAAATTGCTGGCCGGGATCAAGCCCGACCAGTTGAGCCGCGCCGAGGAGCGCGCCCGCTTCTGGCCGTCGCCACCGCCGACCAAGGTGGCGGCGAACACTGCGCCCACCCCTCAGACGGCGACGCCAGCCGAGACGCCCTTGAACTGAACGGCGTTCTCGGGCACATAGCGGCCCTTCCCACGTTTCCGGTTTCTCGCGCGGAGTTTTCCCCATGCGCTCGGCGCTTCTCAACGTCATGGTCCAGGCCGCTACCAAAGCCGGCCGCTCGCTCGCCAAGGATTTCGGCGAGGTCGAGAACCTGCAGGTCTCGGTAAAAGGCCCTGCCGACTTCGTTTCCAATGCCGACAAGCGCGCGGAAGAGATCGTCTTCAACGAGCTGCAGAAGGCCCGACCGACCTATTCCTTCCTCGGCGAGGAAGGCACCGAGGTGAAGGGCAGCGACGGTCAGCACCGCTGGATCGTCGATCCGCTCGACGGCACCACCAATTTCCTCCACGGCATCCCGCTGTTCGCCTGCGCCATCGCGCTGGAGCGCAACAACGAGATCGTCGCCTCGGTGATCTACAACCCGGCCATGGAAGAGCTGTACACCGCCGAAAAGGGCGGTGGCGCCTGGCTGAATGATCGCAAGCGCCTGCGCGTCGCCAACCGCAGGCACCTCGCCGACGCCGTTGTCGTTACCGGCATCAACTCGCGCGGCCGGGCGCTCGACCTGCTGCAGCTGAAGCAGTTGGCGCAGGTCGTTCCCGCCGTCTCCGGCATCCGCCGCACCGGCTCGGCCTCGACCGATCTCGCCTGGCTCGCCGCCGGCCGCTTCGACGGCTACTGGGAAGCCGGCCTTGCTCCCTGGGACGTGGCACCCGGCTTTCTCATGGTGCGCGAAGCCGGCGGCGTGGTGTCGGACTATGCCGGCACGGCCGGCGCAATCTGGAACGGCCAGGTCATCGCCGGCAACGAGACGATCCAGGGTCAGCTGCTCAAGATCGTCAAAGCGGTGAACTAAGCTGCGACGGGGCCCGGCCCTGTCACCCTCAGGTCGCATTGTCGGGATTTCATGGGGTTAACCCGCACGTCGGGTCGCCGACCGTTGCGTGGATTCGCCGAAGCGCACTATTGTCAGGCCGATTTCATCGAGCATGGGGCCGCGACATGTCGCAAACTTACGACCCGTATCGCCTGGCGAGCCCCGCGGTCTATCTGGTCAAGATCGTCATCTTCCTGGTGCTGGTGGCGCTGGTCGCCGCCATTCTCGCCAACCAGCTGCTGGTCTTCTTCTGGGCCAACCCGTTCATCAACTCGCTGATTCTGCTGACGCTTTTCATCGGCATCATCCTGAGCTTCCGGCAGGTGATCCGGCTGTTCCCCGAGATCAACTGGGTGAACGCGCTGCAGGAAGGCCGCATGCCGGCGACCCAGCCCCGGCTGCTCGCTCCAGTGGCAAATCTCCTGCGCGACCGGCTCGGCGAAGCGGTCATCACGCCCTCCTCGATGCGCTCGATCCTCGATTCCGTCGGCAACCGCCTCGATGAGGCCAAGGACACCTCGCGCTACCTGACGGGCCTGTTGGTCTTTCTCGGCCTGCTCGGCACTTTTTACGGCCTGCTCGAGACCGTGACCCACGTCGCTTCGACCATCCAGGCGCTCGATGCCACGGCGGGTGACACGGCGACGCTGTTCTCCAACCTCAAGGAAGGCCTCGCTGCGCCGCTCGGCGGCATGGGCACGGCGTTCTCGGCCTCGCTGCTCGGCCTGTCCGGCTCACTGATCCTCGGCTTCCTCGACCTGCAGGCGAGCCAGGCGCAGAACGCCTTCTACACCGACCTCGAGGACTGGATGACCTCGATGACCGAGCTCGACCACCCGGTTACCCAGATGCAGGCCACCGGTCTGGGCGTCTCCGGCGATGAGATGTCTGCCATGCTGGCACAGTTCGGCTCGACCCTGCAGAACTCCGGCTCGTCACAGAACGCCATCCGCGCCATGGCCGAGCTGGCCCGTGGCATTGACGGGCTGGTCAAGCACATCAAGGCCGAGCAGGAGGATCTGCGCGGCCACATCATCCAGCAGGGCGAGACCAACAAGAAGCTCCGCGAACTGATGGAAGCCATGCTGCGCGAGGGTGAATCCGACCGGCGGCCGAACTGATGGCGAGCTCCACCCGCTCCCGCCGCTCACAGGTCACCAACTATTGGCCGGGCTTCGTCGACGCCCTGTCGAGCCTGTTGCTCGTCATCATCTTCCTGCTCTCGCTGTTCATGCTGAGCCAGTTCTTCCTCGGCCAGGAGATCAGCGGCAAGGATACGGCGATGAGCCGACTGAATGCCCAGATCGCCGAGCTGACCGAGTTGCTGCAGCTCGAGAAGGTGAACTCCAGCGATCTTGAATCCACCATCGCCACACTCACCGCGACGCTGACCTCGACCACCGGCGAGCGCGACCAGATGGCGGCGCAGCTGGCCGGCCTCGGCGCCGGCGAGGACGGCAAGGATGCCACCATCGCCCAGCTCGAATCCGACCTTTCATCGCAGCAGGATCTGTCGCGCGAAGCCGCAGCGCAGGTGGCGCTGCTCAACCAGCAGCTCGCGGCGCTCCGCACCCAGCTCGCCGCGCTCGAACAGGCGCTGCAGGCGTCCGAAGCCACCGATACCGAGAACCGCACGCAGATCGCCGACCTCGGCCGCCGGCTGAACCTGGCGCTGGCCCAGCGGGTGCAGGACCTCAGCCGCTATCGCTCGGATTTCTTCGGCAAGCTGCGCCAGGTGCTGGAGGGTCGCGCCGATGTCCGTGTCGTTGGCGACCGCTTCGTGTTCCAGTCCGAAGTGCTGTTCGATGCCGGCCAGGCGGCCATCTCGCCCGAGGGGCAGACGGAACTCGCCAAGCTCGGCAGCGCCATCAAGGAACTGCAGGCGCAGATCCCCGCCGACGTGAACTGGGTGCTGCGCATCGACGGGCATACTGACAAGCGGCCGATCAACACGCCGGAATTCCCCTCGAACTGGGAGCTCTCGGCGGCCCGCGCCATCTCGGTCGCCAAATACCTGATCACCCAGGGCGTTCCCGCCAACCGCCTGGTCCCCGCCGGCTTCGGCGAGTTCTCGCCGATCGATCCCGGCGACAGCGACGAAGCCTATCGCCGCAACCGGCGCATCGAGTTCAAGCTGACGGAGTGAGTGAGCATTCCGTTTGACGGAATACCTCTGACGACAACCGCGGGAAGGCTGGACGACCTGCGCATTCCGCCCGGCAATAGGCTGGAGGCGCTACGTGGTGATCGCAAAGGCCAGCACAGCATCCGCATCAACGATCGGTGGCGCATTTGCTTTCGTTGGCTCGATGGGGCGCATGACGTCGAGATCGTGGACTATCACCGGGAACCCTGAATGACCGACACGCTCGCTCCCATCCCGCCTGGCGAGGTCCTGCTGGAAGAGTTCCTCAAGCCGATGGGATCAGCCAGAACCGGCTGGCAAGTGACATCGCCGTTCCGGTGAGCCGCATCGCAGGCATCGTGAAGGGCAACCGCGCAATTACGGCGCTGCGCCTCGTCGAGTACGAGGGTACGACGCCCGATATGTGGATCAATCTGCAGGCAAACTATGAGGCCCGCTCGGCTGAGTCCTACTCCGCCAGCGCCGACTGCAACTCCGCACGGAACTGCAGCCGCGCCAGTTCGGCGTACTTGCCGCCCTTCTTCACCAGCTGGTCGTGCGTGCCCTGATCGATCAGGCGGCCCTTCTCCAGCACCAGGATGCGGTCCGCATCGCGGATGGTGGCGAGACGATGGGCGATGACCAGCGTGGTGCGACCGACCATCAGGCGCTCCAGCGCCAGTTGCACCAGCCGCTCGCTTTCGGCATCGAGCGCCGAGGTGGCCTCGTCGAGCAAGAGGATCGGCGCGTCCTTGAGCAGCGCCCGGGCGATCGCCAGCCGCTGCTTCTGACCACCCGACAGCATGACGCCGCGCTCACCCACGATCGAGTCGTAGCCGTTGCTCAATTCGGTGACATAATCGTGCACCAGCGCCGCCCTGGCAGCCGCCTCGATCTCCGCGAACGTCGCTTCCGGCCGGCCGAAGCGGATATTGTCGGCGATGGTGCCGGCAAAGATCGTCGGCTCCTGTTCGACATAGGCGAAGCGGCGGCGGAGTTCTTCGGGTGCGACATCCCGCACGTCGATGCCATCGACCAAAATGCGCCCGGCGGTGACATCGTAGAACCGCTGTACCAGGGCAAACAGCGTCGTCTTGCCGGCGCCCGACGCGCCGACCAGCGCCACCGTCTCGCCATGGGCGATCGCAAAGCTCAAATCTGAGATCACCGCTTCGCTGTCGCGCGTCTCGTAGGCGAAGCTGACCGCTTCGAACGCGACGGTGCCGAGCGGCGGCACCGGCAGCGCCTCGGGATGGAGCGGCGGCTTGATTGCCGGTTCGGTGTCGAGGATCTCGACCAGCCGTTCGGTGGCGCCGGAAACGGTATGGATCAGCCCCATGATCTCGGAGAGATTGGTCAGTGCATTGCTGGCCATCAGCGCATAGATCATGAACTGCGCCAGCTCGCCCACCGTGACGACACCGGTGAACACCGCGTTGGCGCCCCACCAGACCAGCACCACCAGCGCCGCCGTCGACAGAAACAGCAGCCCGCCGAGCAGCGCGGCGCGGGCGCCCACCCGGCTGACCTCGGCCTCGAACGATTCCTCGGCGCGCGAGCCGTAGAGCCGCGACTGCTCGGGCTCCTGCACGAAGCTCTTGATGGTCTTGCTGGCGCCCAGCGCCTCGGTGGCCATCGCCGACATGTCGGCCAGCGCATCCTGGGTGCGCCGTGACATCCGCCGCAGCCGCCGCGCATAGAGCATCACGGGGACCAGGATCGCCGGTCCGACGATGACGATGGTCAGCGCCAGATAGGGGCTGGTGAGGAACATCAGCGTCACCGCGCCGATCAGCGTCACCGCGCCGCGCAGCATGATCGACAGGCTGGTGCCGATGGCGCCACGGATCGTCGCGACATCGCCATTGAGCCGCGAGGTGAGTTCGCCCACCCGGTGCAGGTCGAAGAAGGCCGAGTCGAGCGTCAGCAGGTGATCGAACACCTTGCGGCGCAGGTCGGTGAGAACCCGCTCCCCCAGCACCGATATGAAATAGAAGCGACCGGCGCTTGCCAGCGCCATCACCAGCGCCACCCCGATGGCGATCATGCCGTATTGACCGACCATCGAGAGGTTCTGTTCGACGAACCCCTTGTCGATGATCTTGCCGGCCAGCGACGGGATCACCAGCGACGACAGCGTCGAGACCAAGAGGAAGCCGATGGTGAAGGTCAGCCGCCACGGATAACGCAGCACGAACGGCATCAGCCGGCGGATCGGCTTGATGTCCTGCTGGCCGGTCTTCAGGGCTTCGCCCTTGCTGCCGAGCCTGCTGGTCGGGGCCGCCCCGGTGGTGCTGCGCGTGGTGCTTTTCAAAGTGTCCCCGATATAGGCAGGCGGCGCGCCCACCGCAACCGAATTGCCGCCCTGCGACAACGCGCGGCTTTCGCTTGCAGAGCGCCGGGATTTTCTCTATGTACCCGGCCAATCCGTATCAATCGTTTCGTCCGGGCGCCGTGGCGCCCGTTTGATTTGAGGCAGCGCCATGAAGAACGACATCCATCCCGACTACCACATGATCACCGTGGCGATGACCAACGGCACGACCTACCAGACCCGTTCGACCTACGGCAAGGAAGGCGACACGCTGCAGCTCGACATCGATCCGACCACCCACCCGGCCTGGACCGGCGTGCAGGGCAACCTGATGGACCGTGGTGGCCGCGTCACCCGCTTCAAGGACAAGTTCAAGGGCCTCGGCTTCTAAGCCTGACGGCACCTACGACTACAAAAGCCCGGCCATCGCGCCGGGCTTTTTGTTTGGGATGAAGTCTGCGTGGCGAGCTGCTTCTTTTCCTTGCACCGCCGTCATTCCCGCGCAGGCGGGAACCTGGTGCGGACGATCGCGCTCCACCGGCGCTGAAGCATCCCACTGGGTTCCCGCCCTCGCGGGAACTGCGCCGGAGGAGAACGGCACAAGAGGCCACTGCGCCAGCCCTGGGCTACGCCCGGCTCGTCTCGTACGACGCGATCGACGGGTCGATCTCGGCCCACTCGACCCGCGAGCGGGTCCACGCCTGCCTGTTCGGCTTCACCACTTGCGGGTTGTCGAGGCTGCCGGCCTTGATGAACACCACGTCCGGATGCAGCGGCGGCAGCGTGTAGAGCGGCGAGCCGCAATCGCTGCAGAAGAACCGCGCCACCGGACGGCCACTGTCGCCCGCTTTGACGAAGCTCTTTGGCCTGCCCTTGACCACGCTGAACCCTGCCGCCGCGACCCGTACGCTGACGCCGAAGGCGCTACCCGAGACACGCCGGCAATCTTCGCAGTGACAATAGCCGGCGGCCCCGACTTCACCTTCGTAAGCGTAGCGCACGGCGCCGCACAGGCACCCACCGGTCAGTGTCTGAGTCATGGCGGCTCCGCTGTCGCGGGAGCCTGAGAGTAAGGCGACCTCGCCTATTCCTTCAACCGTCCGAATGCCGCCTTGAGCCGCGCCAACTGGTCGGCAATGCCGCCTTCGGCGCTCGGGGCGTATTCCGGCACGCCGCCGCGCTCCAGCTTGTCGAACTGCTGTACCCGTTCGAACAGCCGGTCGCCCTTGGCGATGTAACCCCTGAGCCGATCGGGCAGATCGCTGTAACCGGGGCCGCCGCGGTCGTTGGGGGTGGCGGAGAAGCGAACCTTCTCCTTTTCGGTCCGCGCATTCTCGGCGGTGAGTTCGCCTTCGTTCACGGCGCGCTGCAGCAAGAGCCACGAGGCGAGTTGCATCAGCCGGGTGGTCAGCCGCATGCTTTCCGAGGCGTAGAGGAACGAGGCTTCGCGCGGCAGGCCGCGGCTTTCGGCGCGACCGTCGCCATCGAGGTAGGAGGCGACCTCCTCGATCAACACCATGCCCTCGCGATACAGCAGATCGAACCCGCCGGACGCGACGATGCGCGGCCCGATGGCTACCGGCTTCTGCTTCTGCCTGCTGTCGTCCACGCTGCTGCTGCCCGGTAACGGAAAATTGCTGCCGGCCACCTGCCGGATACCCCGTTGTGCGCCCGCCTCCCTTGCCGTTGGCTTAACGAACCACCGGGAGCGGCACAAAAGAAAAGAGCCGTCGAAACGGCTCTCGAAAGTTAACAGGGAGGCGTCAAACAGAGGGAGAAACCACTCTGAAAAATCCAGCGAACTGGATACGATTTAAGTTAACGGCGATGTGTTAATTTGAGGTTAACGAGACTCGCTTTCTTAACCTTGCCATTCCGTCACCGGCGCAAGGCCGCGGGCGGGCCGTCCAGCCCTCACAGCTTGAACAATGATTCCGCCTCTGAACGGGTCTTGTTCCGCGCGGCAATCGCCTGCTCCAGCCTGACGATCTCGGCCTTCAACAGACCGATCCGCTCCTGCAATTCCTCTACCGACATGGTGTCGATCAGCATGCCGACCTCGTGTCCCCTCGGCTTTTTGACTGCGTCGTCATCGAACATGATCTTCTCCCGGCTTGGGTTTTCCCGAATTTAGACCTCCTGCCGGAGCGTGCAACCCTCGCGCAGCCTGGGCGTCACCTTCGACGTCCCCGGGGCGTCACCCTTCGACGTCCCCGGCGCGTCAACTTTGACTTCCCCCCGGGGCGTCAACTTTGACGTCCCCATTCGATTAGCCGATTGCCAGCGCCGGCCCGCTGGTCCTAGCTAGTCGACATGCCGATCCCCGCTGAAATGACCGCCATTTCCATCACCGAGTTCGGTGGCCCCGAGGTGCTGCAGCCGGTGCGCCTGCCGGTGCCGCAGCCAGGACCGGGCGAAGTGCTGATCCGCGTTGCGGCCGCTGGGCTCAATGCGCCAGATCTCGGCCAGCGGCGCGGCACCTACAACCCGCCGCCCGATGCCTCCCCATTGCCCGGCCTCGAGGTGAGTGGCGCCATCGCGGCGATCGGCAAGGCGGTGCGCGGCTGGTCGATCGACGACGAAGTCGTGGCGCTGACCCATGGCGGCGGCTACGCGGAGTATGTCGCGGTGCCCGCCGGACAGGTACTGCCGCTGCCGGCCGGCTGGTCGATGCTGGCGGGCGCTGCGCTGCCCGAGACCTTCTTCACCATCGAGCAGACACTGGTGATGCGGGCGGGCCTGGCCCCCTCAATGCAGGTGTTGATCCACGGCGCGGCCGGCGGCATCGGCGGCGCGGCCATCCAGATCGCCAGGCTGCACGGCGCCAACCCCATCGCCATCGTCTCGGGCCCTGACAAGGCCGCCTATGCCCGCGCGCTCGGCGCCGTTGAAACCATTGATCGCACACGCGAGGATTTCGTCGCGCGAACCCTGTCGATCACCGGCGGCAAGGGCGCCGACCGCATCGTCGATATCGTCGGTGGCGACACCCTGGACCGGAACATCCGGGCGTCGGCCCGCTTCGGCCACATCGTCATCGTTTCGACGCTGGCCGGGCCGAAAGCCGAGATCAACGCCAGCCTGATCCTGATGAAGCAGCTGACCTTGTCGGGCTCGACGCTCAGGCCGCAGACCCGTGAGGTGAAGGCCGCAATCGCCCGCAGTCTCGCAAAATCGGCATGGCCGGCCCTGGCCGACGGCCGCATCATGGCCCCGCGGATCCGGGCCTTGCCGCTTGCCGAGGCGGCGCGCGGCCATGTCGAACTGGAGAAACCCGGCAATTACGGCAAGCTGATCCTGATGACGCCGTGGGGCGAGAGCTTCAACGATCGCGACAATCCGATTGAATCGGCCTGAACCCACGAGTATATAGGCGCATTATTCCCCCTCAGAACGAACCACGAGGCGGGGCGGACCGGAAGAACCCGGCCGCGCCTCAAGGAGAGATTTATCATGGCCACGCCCCTACTGATGCCCAAGGCAACCGCCGTCTGGCTGGTCGACAACACCGCGCTCTCGTTCGAGCAGATCGCCGCCTTCTGCGGGTTGCACCCGCTTGAAGTGCAGGGCGTCGCCGACGGCGACGTCGCCAGCGGCATCATGGGCGTCAACCCGCTGCAGAATGGCCAGCTGACCCGCGAAGAGATCGAGAAGGCCGAGGCCGATCCGAACTACCGCATGAAGATCTCCGACCCCAAGGTCCGGGTCGCCGCACCCAAGCGCAAAGGTCCGCGCTACACCCCGATCTCGCGCCGCAACGAGCGTCCCAACGCCATCAAGTGGCTGCTGCGCAACCACCCCGAGATGAAGGACGCGCAGATCATGCGCCTCGTCGGCACCACCAAGTCGACCATCGACGCGGTGCGTGAAGGCACCCATTGGAACAATGCCAACATCACCCCGATGGACCCGGTGACGCTCGGCCTCTCCAGCCAGATCGACCTCGATCTGGAAGTGAGCCGTGCCTCCAAGGGTGCCGCGCCGGGCGATATCGCTGAGCAGGGCACCATGCTGCTCACGGCCGAAGAGGCGTTGGCCGGCGCCCACCGCTCCGGCATGGACCTGGCCGAGGATGACGAGGGCACCGAACGCCGCCCCGAGCGCGAAGAAGAGCTGGACGCCGACTCGGTGTTCGCCAAGCTGAAGTCGCTGAAGGGCGATTCCGAAGAGTAAGCCTCAGGCGCGGGCAGCAGAGATGGAAATCAACCTGCTGCTCGCGATTTTCGTTCTTCTTGCTGCAACGGTTCTGCTCGTCCCGCTGTTCAAGTGGGCCGGGCTCGGCACCATCCTCGGCTACCTGGCCGCCGGCGTGCTGATCGGTCCCTACGGGCTGGCGCTGGTCTCCGACACGGACCTGATCCATCAGATTGCCGAGTTCGGCATCGTCATGATGCTGTTCCTGATCGGCCTCGAGGTCGATGGCACCGAACTCTGGCGCATGCGCAACAAGGTGTTCGGCCTCGGCCTGACCCAGATGGCCGCAACCACTGTCGTCGTCGCCCTCCTGGCCCGGCTGATCGGCTTTGTCTGGGCCGACGCCGTGGTGGTGGGCCTGGCGCTGGCGATGAGCTCCACCGCCATCGCCATGCAGTCGGTCGACCAGCGCAACATCACCAAGACCGATACCGGCCGCGCCTCGCTGGCGATCCTCCTGGTGCAGGACGTGGCGGTGATCCCGGTCCTCGCCATCATTCCTCTGCTCACTGCCATGGGTGGCTCGCCCATCGAGGCGATCGGCGAGAACGTGCTCGAGGCGGTCGATAACCCGATCGACTGGTGGATCGCCCTGGTGGTGGTCGGCGCCTTTGCCGCCGCCCTGCTCGGCTCGCGCTTCGTCATCCGGCCGCTGATGAGCTGGCTCGCCCGCACCCGTGTGCCCGAGGCCTTCACCGCCTTCGCCCTGGCGCTGGTCATCGGCGCCGCCCTCGTCACCGAGAGTTTCGGGCTGTCGCCGGCACTCGGGGCCTTTTTCGGTGGCGTCCTGCTGGCCGACAGCGAGTATCGGCACGAGCTGGAAAGCAACCTGCAGCCATTCAAGGGCCTGCTGCTCGGGCTGTTCTTCATCACTGTCGGCATGTCGATCGCCTTCAACGTGGTGATCGAGAACCCGTTGCTGGTGCTGGCGCTGGTGGTGGCGCTGATCTGCCTCAAGATGCTGGTGCTGTTCGTTCTCGCCACCTTCTTCAAGATGCACGTCGCCGAGCGGGTGCTGCTCGCGGTGCTGCTCAGCCAGGCCGGCGAGTTTGCCTTCGTGGTGCTGCAGTTCGCCCGCACCGCCGGGAACCTCTCGGGGCCGGAGGTCGAGCTGCTGACCGTGGTGGTGGCGCTGTCGATGGCAACAACGCCGCTCCTGATCTTCCTCTATGACCGGATCTGGGCGCCGCGGCTGAACCGGAACGGCAATGACACTGCCGATCTGCCTCCGGGTCCCGATGTGCCTAACCCGCATGACCGGGTGATCGTTCTAGGCTATGGCCGCTTCGGCCAGATCGTTACCCGCCTGCTGCGCGCCCAGGGCTTCGAGATGACGCTGATCGACGACGATCCGGCGCAGATCGAGCTGGTCAAACGCTTCGGCGTCAAGGTGTTCTACGGCGATGGCGGCCGCCTCGAGATCCTGCGCGCCGCCGGCGCCGACAAGGCCCGGATGATCGTCATCGCCGTCGCCGGCGGCGAGCGCATCCTCGGTATCGCCGAACTGATCCGCCGCAACTATCCCGACGTCATCGTCGCGGCGCGCGCCGTCGACCGCTCACATGCCCACGATCTGATGGCGCTCGGGGTCCAGGTGATCGAGCGCGAGACCTTCCGCGCCGCCATCAAGCTGGGCGAGCATGCGCTGCTGGCGCTCGGTCGCGACAAGGCGGAGGCGCATCGGGTGGCTGAGGCCTTCGAGCAGCACGACACCCGCATGCTGCACGAGAGCTATGCCGTGCGCCACGACCAGACCGCCTATATCGGCTTCGTCCGCCGCTCGACCGAAATGCTCGACGCGGTGATGAAAGCCGATCGCGAACAGCATCCGGAACCCTCGCATTCTGCTCAGGACGATATTGACAAGCCGGCGCCGCGGGCATCCGAGTAGCGCCTCGCATTTCTTCCCACCGGTCGCCCCCTTCCCCATGCCCGATCTCTACTTCTGGACTGTCGCGGTCCTCGCGGTCTTCATTGTCGCCCTGAGCAAGTCCGGGCTGGTGGGGAGCCTCGGGCTGGTCGGCGTGCCGCTGCTCAGCCTGGTGATGCCGGCGCGCGACGCGGCGGGCATGATGCTGCCGCTGCTGCTGGTGATGGATGCCATCGCGGTCTGGACCTACCGCAAGGACGCCGACTGGCGCATCCTCAGGATCATGCTGCCCGGCGCCTTTGTCGGCACCATCATCGGCTGGGTACTGTGGAGCTTCGTCTCCGACGCCATGGTGCTGCTGTTCGTCGGTATCCTGACGCTGCTGTTCATCCTCGATGCGCTGCTACCGCTGCGCAAGAAGCTCGAAGGCCTGCCGCCATCGCGGCCGTGGGGAACGTTCTGGGGTGGCGCCGCCGGCTTTACCAGCTTCATCAGCCACACCGGCGGCCCGCCGTTCCAGATCTACGTGCTGCCCCAGAAGCTGAGCCCGGTGATCTTTTCCGGCACGACGGCGTTCTTCTTCGCCATCGTCAACACCGCCAAGCTCGTGCCCTACTTCTTTCTCGGCCAGCTCAACGTCGCCAACCTCGAGCGCGCGGCAATCCTCGCGCCGCTCGCCATCGCGGGGGTGATGGTCGGAGTGTTTCTGGTCCGCCGCATCTCGGTGAAGCGGTTCTACCAGCTTACGTATTGGCTGGTGTTCCTGCTGGCGCTGAAGCTGATCTATGATGGCGCCGTCGGGGTGTTCTTCACTGGCGGGGCCGCCTGACGGACAACAAGAGCAAGAAGATGAGCATCGACTATCGCCTCGACCACATCGCGCTCCTCGTCCGCGACCTCGACGAGACGGCAAAATTCCTCACCGAGGTGCTGCAGATCCGCGAGGTGCCCGACCCGATGGGCGGCACCCATATCCGCTGGTTCGAGTTCGGCAACAGCCAGCGCTTCCACATCCAGGCCGGCGACATCAGCCGCACCCACGTGGAAAAGCGCACGCATTTTGCGCTGTCGGCTCCGGATTTCGAGGCCGTGCTCACGCATCTGCGGGCCGTCGGGGCAGCGTTCTCAGACATGCACGGCGCGCCGGGTGCGGTGAACACCCGCCCCGACGGCATGCGGGCAGTGTTCCTGCAGGATCCCAACGGCTACTGGTTCGAGATCAACGACTTCAGGTAGGCAGTCGGCAGTAGCAAGAGGTCACAGGTGGCACCTACCTTTTCGTACCGACTGCCGACTGCCTACTCCCGACTGCCTGCTCACCCCAACAAAAAAGGCCGCGGCGCTTGCCGTGGCCCTCACAACTGCATTGGATTTGTTGGTTTCCTCAGCTCACGCGCTCATGCGGGCGAGCTCGTCCTTGATCTCCAGTTTCTTCCGCTTCAATGCCGCGACGTACAGATCATCGTGACTGGGGTGGCTCATTTCATCCTCGATCCGGCGGTCCAGTTCCCGGTGACGCCGCTCGAGCGATTCGACGTGGCCTTCAGTCGTCATGACAACTCCTCTCCAGCTTTTCGGACACCCCAATCGTCACAAAAAATTCACGCGCTGTCGACGTGCAAGACTGCAACACCTCCCCTGCCGTGCAAAATCAGGTGCAAATCTCGGATCGATCGGCTAACCCTTTTCGCACAGGCATTTCGCCTCGCTGGGGGACCGGTCAACCGCTGCGATGCTGCCGCTTACCAAGGAACAAGAAGCCGCGCTGGGACTGGAACTGGCTGCAAAACGCCAGGAACATGCCGACCTCGACGCCGCCATCCACACCCTTTCATCCTCCGGCTACTCCGATCAGATGCTGATTCAGCGCATGAAGAAGCGCAAGCTGACGCTGAAGGATCGCATCGTGCAGCTCGAGAACATCCTGCTTCCCGACATCATCGCCTGACCACGAGCGCGTTCGGCGCGCCGCCTGCCGAAGCTGAAGAGGCGGCATCGGAGCAAACCCTGCCTGCGTCGGCGCGCCGCGCTCCACATTCGTTTCCGGCCGTGCTACACCACTGACCGACCGCTGGTCGGTCACTGCTTTGACGCGTGCGACTGTCCTTGGGAGGGCGGAATGCCGTTTCCTCGAATTGTGAAGAGCGCCCCGGCGCGGCGCGACGAAATGCTCGACGCCGCGCAGCGACTGTTCGCCCGTAACGGCTACGATTCGACCTCGGTCAGCCAGATCATCGCCGCCGTCGGCGTGTCGAAGGGAGCGTTCTACCACCACTTCGAATCGAAAGAAGATCTGGTCGAAGCCCTCGCCTGCCGCTATGCGCGCCAGACCGCGGCGCTGACTGAAGCGGAACTCTCCGACCCGACGCTCGATGCGTTTTCCAAGCTCGCCGGCTTTCTCGGCACCATGCGCCGCCACAAGACCGAGACGGCGGCGGAGCTTCGCGCCACGTTCGAGCCGATGTTCCGCGCCGAGAACCTGCAACTGTTCGAACGGACCCAGCGCGCCGTCACGGAAGTGGTCCGCCCTATCCTGACGCGGATCATTGTCGAAGGCGTCGCCGAGCAGATCTTCGATACCCCGGATCCGGAAAACGCCGCCGAGACCATCATGCACCTGATGACCTCCAACCGGGAACTGATCGTCGAACTCTACCAGACCCGCGATCGGCTGCATTTCGAACGGCTGTCGCAGCGGCTGCTCGACAAGATGCAGTTCATGGGCACGGTCATCGACCGTATCCTCGGGCTGCCGGAAGGGTCGATCGAGTTGGCCGACCGCGCCGCCCTCGACACGCTCGCCTGCGCGCTGGATCGACCACCGACCGCCGCCTGACCAAAGGACGATGGCTACCGCCTTGCGCTCGGCGGCGGCGCCACCTATGGGTGTGCACTTGAGCGCCGCGCCTTCCGGGGGACCTAAGTGCCGACCTCGCCACCCGTCGCCATCATCATGGGCAGCCAGTCCGACTGGCCGAACCTGCGCCATGCCGCCGAGACCCTCGACGCGCTGAAGATCGACTACGAGGCGCGCATCATCTCGGCGCATCGCACCCCCGACCGGATGTATGAGTTCGCCAAAGGCGCCAAAGCCGAAGGCTTCCAGGTGATCATCGCCTCGGCCGGTGGTGCCGCGCACCTGCCGGGCATGGTGGCTGCGCTCACTCCGCTGCCCGTCCTGGGGGTGCCTGCCCAGACGGCGGCGCTGGGCGGCGAGGACAGCCTGTTGTCGATCGTCCAGATGCCACCCGGCATCCCGGTGGGAACGCTCGCCATCGGCCGCGCCGGCGCCGTCAACGCGGCCCTGCTTGCCGCCGCGATTCTCGCGCTTTCCGACCCTGAGATCGCTTCGGCGCTCGACGATTTCCGTGCCGACCAGACTGCTTCCATCCCCGAGTTTCCATCCGACGATGTCTGACGTCTCGCCGCTGCCGCAGGGCAGCACCATCGGTATCCTCGGCGGCGGCCAGCTCGGCCGCATGCTGGCGCTCGCTGCCGCCCGGCTGGGGATGAAAACCCATATCTACTGCCCGGATCCCGACAGCCCGGCTTTTGACGTGACGCCGCTCAAAACCGTCGCCGCCTATGACGACGAAGCCGCGCTCGCCTCCTTTGCCGCCGGTGTCGATGTCGTGACCTACGAGTTCGAGAACGTCCCGGCGAAGACCGCCGCGTTCCTCGCCAACCTGAAGCCGCTGCGCCCCGGCGCCAATGCGCTGGCCGTGTCGCAGGACCGGCTGGCAGAGAAGGCCTTCCTTACCATCAACCGGATTCCGGTGGCGCCGTTCGCGGCGATCACCGACCTCGACCGGCTGGAGGCCGAACTCGAGGAGATCGGCACCCCCTCAGTGCTGAAGACCACCCGGCTCGGCTATGACGGCAAGGGTCAGCGCATCGTCCATAACATGGAAGACGCCGCCCTCGCCTGGGAGCTGCTGGCGCCCAAGCCATTGGTGCTCGAGGGCTTCATCGCCTTCGACAAGGAAATCTCGGTGGTGGTGGCGCGCAATGCGCTGGGCGAAGTCGCAGCGTTCGATCCGGCTGAAAACGTCCACCGCGACCATATCCTCAAGACCAGCACCGTGCCGGCCGAGATCAGCGCGAAGACGGCGAAGAAAGCCGTCGAGATCGCCGAACAGATCGCCACGGCTCTCGACTATGTCGGCGTGCTCGGCGTCGAATTCTTCGTGCTGCCGGGCGGCAAGCTGCTGGTCAACGAGATTGCGCCGCGCGTGCACAATTCCGGGCATTGGACCGAGGCGGTAGCCATCACCGACCAGTTCGAGCAGCATATCCGCGCCGTGCTCAACTGGCCGCTGGGCGACCCCGGGCGCATGGCCGACGTGGTGATGGAAAACCTGATCGGCGACGAAATCACCGCGATTCCCGAGCGGCTCGGCCCCAGCATCCGGCCGCATGCCTATGGTAAGGCCGAGTCGCGCCGCGGACGGAAAATGGGTCACATCAATCGGGTTGCGTTGAAAAAGCGCGCAAAATGAGCGTTTTCCGACGCTGGCCGGTGTGGACAAGCCGTTTCGATTGGCCTATATAGCCGCCCACGAATGATCGGTTCAGCCGGTCAACGCTCCTTTGGGGCGTTCACATCAAACAGTTCTGACTGATTACGAAGGGCGGTTGCGCTTGCAAGTAGTTGTTCGCGATAACAATGTTGACCAGGCGCTGCGCGCCCTGAAGAAGAAGCTCCAGCGCGAAGGCGTCTTCCGCGAGATGAAGCTTCGCAACTACTACGAGAAGCCGTCCGAGAAGAAGGCTCGCCAGAAGGCCGAGGCCGTGCGCCGCGCTCGCAAGCTTGCGCGCAAGCGCGCCCAGCGTGAAGGCGGCCTGCCCGCCCCTGCCGCGGCAGCGCGTCCGGCACGCCCGTAAGAGGCGTTCAGATTTGGTTCAGGAACGCCGCCTCACAAGGGCGGCGTTTTTGTTACGTACCGCCAGAA
>Ga0209902_100910_pt1 | contig 20511 bp, 31 predicted proteins | sample FECB27metaG_FD_188304 | JGI IMG/M metagenome (GOLD analysis project Ga0209902, IMG submission 188304) | Cyanobacterial communities from the Joint Genome Institute, California, USA - FECB-27 (SPAdes) (version 2) | ecosystem: Environmental > Aquatic > Thermal springs > Hot (42-90C) > Microbial mats...
CTCCCTATCTGTTCCATGCTCATTGCGCATGGCAGGGGCGACCACTTTCAGGTTTGTCTTGCGCCAGGCGCGCTGTAGATGACCCCTCCTCCGCCACGGCCTCCCTGTGGCGGGTTTCCTCCCTAAACTCGGCCACCCCAAAAGGTGGCCCTTTTTCTCGCGGCCCGTGCGCGGCGCCTGTGCGCGTGGGCTGGTTCATCATTGAGGTTGCGTCATGTTTTTATCAGTTGTTCTGTCAAGCCTGCGTCGCTGGCTGCGTTCTCATGAGACCGCTCGCCAGTTAAGTGCCCTGTCCGATCGTGAATTGTCTGACATTGGCATTGCCAGGCACGACATCGCGCGGGTGGTGCGGCAGGCGCACTAGATCGGCCGCTGTGTGGGCTGGGCGAGGCGACAAGGAGGGCAGTGCATCCGTGCCCGTCCTTGTCCCTCAGGCCATGCGGCCACGATGCTGATCTACCTGCTCTCTACGACAGGGTCATGACACATCAGGCTCCCTCCGAGGAAGAGGTCAGCGGCTGCAGCGCAACCGACAGGCGCTGCTTGATGTGATCCGCGAAGAAGCATCGTTCCGCATCGCTCAATCCAGCTGCGAAGCCGTAGCAAGGCGGAGGCATCCCTGAACTCCACAATATCGTTTCCGCCAGACTCGCCACCAATGAGAGCAGGACGCTCACAAACGACAACGCCCTGACAAAGTTAGCCATGCGGAGCTCACTGTTAGGGCGCTTTTGTGATGCCGATTGCAACACCACCGCACTATTATGCGTCAAGAGCACTGAATTTTCAATCGAACACTGTGCACAAGTCCGGGCGTCCTTGCGTGAAGCCCAGCGCCACTAATAGTCTTCGCATCACCAAACGGGCACAAAGAACTTTCCATACTTCTTTGCAATATACTCTTTCACCTCGGCCGAGCGGTAGATGGCGATGAACTTCGCGATCTCCGGGTCATCCTTCCGGTCCGCCCGTACGACGAACTGCAGGGCATAGTGCGCATCGCCGAACCCATCGGCGATCAGAGCTTTCTCAGGGTTACCCCCGGACAGCAGCAGATAGCTGATGCTGACCTGACCCAGGGTCACATCATCGAGGGCACGAGGCAGTTGCGCGGCCTCCAACTCCCGGAAGCGGAGGTTCTTGGCATTGGTGATGATGTCGAGGACGGTCGCAGCATCACCCACTCCTGGCTTGAGGGTGATGAGGCCAGCCTTCTGCAGCAGTTGCAGGCCGCGCGCGCCATTCACCGGATCGTTGGCAATCGCTACGACGGCATTATCGGGCACCTGGTCAAACCTCGTGACCTTGTTCGAGAACAGGCCCACCGGCATCACGTAGGTCGGCGCGATCGGCGCAAGCTTGTACCCGCGTCCCTTGATGGCGGCATTGAGAAAGGGGATGTGCTGGAACAGGTTGGTGTCGATGTCGCCGTTCGCCAGCGCTTCGTTTGGGGTCACCCAGTCGGAGAATTCCACCACCTGAACATCGATGCCTTGCTGTCGGGCTCGCTCGGCCGCGAAGTTCATGATGTCGGCCACCGGTCCGCCGCTCGTCCCAACCTTCAAGGGCTTGGCTATGGCGGCGCTGTGGTCCGATGCCAGGAGCATGAGGCCCACGACGCCGGCTAGAAGGGCACTGAAGCCGCGCCGGGAGATCGTCTGAAACCGTGCGGATAATGCAGTCATGGGATGGTTCCTCTGATTAAGAGTTCGAAGATAACAGGCTGGCTTATTCGGCCGCTGGAATGACGGGTTGGGACGAAACAGCTGCAGAATCGAGAGCACGGAACGACGCGGCGGGGTGGGTCCTGGCGAGCCGTGACCGGCCGCGGCCAAAGAGCTTCTCACGGAGGGTGCCTTCTTCGTAGTCGCGCTTATAGATGCCCCTCTCCTGCAGAAGCGGCACCACCAGATCGACGAAGTCTTCCAATCCTTCGGGCGTGACCACCCGGCTTAAGTTAAACCCGTCGATGTCGGTGTCCGCGACCCAGCTTTGCAACTCATCGGCGATCTCCTCGGCCGAACCCACGAGCGGCTCGTTGCGGCTGCCGAGGCCCTTCTCGCCGAAGATCTTGCGCAACGTCCACGTCTCGCTGCTGTCGACTGTGAAGGCTCGTAGGATGGAGTTCGTGGCATCGTTCTCCTCATGGCGGAGCGGTTCGTCAGGATCGTAGCGGGAGAAGTCCACGCCCGTGATGCTGGAGAAGTGCGATAGAGCCCCCTCGATGCTGGCGTAGCGATGGTACTCCTCGTATTTCTCCTCGGCCTCCTTGCAGGTCCGCCCGACGACCACGGCGCGGCCGAGAAACACCAGAATGTCGGCAGGATCCCGCCCCTGCGCCGCTGCCCGCCGCCTGAGATCCGCGACGGTCGTGCGGGTGTTCTCCCTCGTTGGGCCAACGAGGAACACGCATTCGGCGTGCTTTGCGGCAAAGTCCTTGCCCCGGGACGATGCGCCAGCCTGATAGAGGACAGGCGTGCGCTGCGGTGATGGCTCCGAGAGATGAATGGCATCGACCCGATAGTGTTGGCCGGTATGCTGAACCCGGTGGACCTTGCGTGGATCGGCATAGATCCCATGCTCGCGGTCGCGCAGAACCGCGTCGTCCTCCCAGCTACCTTCCCACAGCTTGTAGACGACCTCCATGTACTCCTCGGCCGTCTCGTACCGGTCGTCGTGCTTTGCCTGCTTGGCCAAGCCCATGCCACGTGCGGCACTGTCGAGATAGCCGGTGACGATGTTCCAGCCGATCCGTCCACGCGTGAGATGGTCGAGCGTCGACATGCGGCGGGCGAACAGATACGGCGGCTCGTAGGTGAGGTTGCACGTCACGCCGAAGCCGATGTGCTTCGTGACGGCCGCCATGGCTGGTACAACCAGGAGGGGATCATTGACCGGCACCTGAACCGCGTGGGCAATCGACGGATCAGGGCTGCCTTTGAAGACGTCATAGACCCCGACGATGTCAGCGAGAAAGATCCCGTCGAACTTGCCGCGCTCGGCTGTGCGAGCGAGATCCTGCCAGTACTCGAGTGTGTTGTAGGCGGTCGACCGATCCCGCGGGTGAGCCCACATGCCTTGCTGGATGTGGCCGACGCAGTTCATGTCGAAGGCATTGAGCCGGATCTGCTTTGTCATTTTGAGGGTTTTCCTGTCCAGTCTCGTCAATGGGCGCAGACATCAGCTCGTCAAAGCAACCTGCACTGACGGAGGATGTGGCGATCGCGGGAAGTGCTACTAATTCGGCGGCACATTTTGAGACGACTGGCTCAACAACTCGAGAATGGTCGCCCGCACTCAAACGAAGTACAGAGCCGCTCCGGCTAGAGCGACACCGCCTCCAAAGACCCGGCTCATGGCCGGAACCCTCCGGACAGCGCTTTCCAGGCCAAGCCCGCAGCCGAGAAGGAGCGCGCTGGCAAGAAGGAAGCCAACCCCATAGTCGATAACGCTCACGGTAGGTGCGATCTCAACGCCGTGGGCATAGCCATGAAAGATCCCGAATAGCCCGCAGGCACCGGCGGCGAGAATGAGGGAAGGCTGCAGGTTGAGCAGCACGGCAAGTCCCAGCCCCAGAACCGATGCGGTGATTCCAAGCTCGATCAACGGGACCTCGGATCCCATCAGAACGGCCCAGAAGCCAATCGCCATAGCTCCCAGGAAGCTGAGTGGCAGCCTGATAATCGCCCGCCGACCGAGGCTGCCGGCCCAAAGACCAACTGCAGCCATGGCCAGCACATGATCGAGCCCACTGAGGGGATGGGCAAACCCGGCCATTAAGCCGGTGGCCGCGCCATGCGCTGTATGGGCCCACGCTTGAGAGGAAGACATTGTTGCGAGAATGAGCGCAGGGAGAAAGTAGCGTTTCATACTGGATCCAATTGACGAGAATGCAGAGGCAGCCGGTGGGCTTCTGAGGAGGTCTTGGGGCGCACCACCATCTTGCGTTCAGGTGCCGTAGCTGACCGACGGTCGCTCGTTACGGATGCTTGTGAATGGGATCGACCCAGTACACTTCCTCAGGCTGCTCGACCGGATCGACATCGGTGATGTTGACGACCACTGCCTCGTTGTCGGAGCGCACGAGAACGCATTCCAGCGGCTCGTCAGGACTGGCATTGATCTCTTGATGCGGCACGAAGGGCGGCACATAGATGAAATCCCCGGGCCCGGCCTCGGCCACATACTCGAGGTGATCACCCCAGCGCATGCGGGCCTTGCCGCGCACAACGTAGATCACGCTTTCCAGCTCACCATGATGATGCACGCCCGTCTTGGCATTCGGCTGGATCGACACCGTGCCCGCCCAGATCTTCTGGGCACCCACACGCGCGTGGTTGATCGCAGCCTGGCGAAACATCCCGGGCGTCTGGGCGGTATTGGCATCGAGCTGGTCGCCCTTGATGACGCGCACGCCATCGTGCTTCCAGGGATGGTCCTCATGCGAATGGTCGTCGTGCTCGTGATCGTGATGTTGTCCGCTCATTGTTCTGTCTGACCAAGAAGTTGTGGCTCGATGAAAGAGATCATACGCCTCAAGCCAATGCCCGGAGATGCGGTGCGCTGTCGGCAGACAGGCCGACAACAGCGCACAGATTGCTGGACGTTTGTGTTTAGCGCGCGGCTGCTTCCTGCACGCCGCTGAGCACCGCCGCATTGAACGACGGATCGAGCACCTCGGCGGCTTTGAGAGGCTTCGGGATCAGGCCATTGCGAACGTAGAGGTCAATGGTCCGCTGCTCGGCTGCCACGATCTCGGCGTCGATCGGCACCGGACGGGCGTTCGCCCCGGAGAACCAGCGCAGCGGGATCTCTTTCGGCAGGCCGATGAGCTTCGCCCAGGTTGCGGCGTAGGACTCCCGATTGGCCGACTCCCACACCCGTGCCTTGGCGAGACGGCGGAGAAAGTCCTCAAGCTCGCCCCGCTTGGTGCGGATCGCCTCCACGTGGGCGGCCTGGAAGCCGAGACCTGGCGTGATGCCCTGCCCGTCACGAACGATGCGGGCTTCACCTGAGAGCACCAGCTGTGAGGTGTACGGCTCCCAGGTCGACCAGGCATCCAGGCTGCCGCTGGTCAGTGCTGCCTTGGCCTCAGCCGGAAGAAGGAAGCTGAGGGTCACATCCGTCTTGGCCAGCTTGGCGTCCTCCAAGGCGGCGAGCACGAGCTGATGGCCAACCGAGCCACGGCCGGTGCCGATGCGCTTGCCTTTGAGATCCGCAAAGGTCTTCACAGGAGAGTCCGGGCGCACCAGAACGGCCAGACCGCCTTGGTCGGACCGGGTCGCCAGGATCGCCTTGATGGGAGCCCCGGAGGCCGCCGCAAAGGTGAACGGCGCATCACCGACGATGCCGGTATCGATGGCTTCGGCGTTCAGGGCCTCCAGCAAGGGTGCTGCCGCCGGGAACTCGCTCCATTCGAGCTTGTACGGCAGGTCCTTGAGCACGCCGGCGGCTTCCATCAAGGCACGGGAGCCCCCGCGCTGGTCACCAACCTTCAGAACAGTCTCGGCCCAAGCGGGCGCCCATGACAAAGCGAGAGCGGCTGCAGCAGCCAGAAGAGAGATAGGCTTCATGTTAGTCTCCTTTATTCGGCTGCAACAGCCCGCTGGCTGGAGCGCTCATTGAGCAGGCGGCGGAAGGCTGGGATTAGTTCGCGACCGTACTGAACGGCGTCCTCCAGGGGATTGAAGCCCCGGATGAGGAAGGTGGTGACGCCAAGATCGTAATAGTCGAGAAGCGCATCGGCGACCTGATCGGCCGTCCCAACAAGGGCCGTCGAGTTGCCCTGAGCGCCCGTGACGGCTGCAATGGCCGTATAGAGACGCTTGTCGAGCCGATCGCCCTGGGAGGCCGCCGCGAGCAGCCGGCGTGCTCCTTCGTTCGGCGGCGGTGCAGCGGCACCGAGCCCCTTGGCCGCCCGCACCGCTTTGATGCGCTCGAGAAGCGCTTCCGCCCGGGCCCAGGCGCGGTCTTCCGTCTCCGCCAGGATCGGCCGGAAGGAGAGGCTGAAGCGCACGTGGTGCTCGCGACCGTGCCGGGCCGCCGCAGCGCGAACCCGGGCGATGGTTTCCCGCACCTGGGCATGCGTCTCGCCCCAGAGTGCATAGACGTCCGCGTGTTTGCCGGCCACCTCGATGGCCGCCTCGGACGAGCCGCCGAAGTACACCGGCAGATGCGGCTTTTGGATTGGCTTCACATTCGAGAAGGCGCGCTCGAAGCGGTAGTACTGCCCGGCATAGTCGAACGGTGTCTCGCTGGTCCAGGAGGCTTTTACCACATCGAGGTACTCGCTCGTGCGGGCATAGCGCTCGTCCTTAGTGAGGAAGTCACCGTCCTGACGGAGCTCCTGGTCATTGCCGCCAGTGATAATGTGAACCCCGGCGCGGCCGTTGGTGAGATGATCGAGGGTGGCCAGCTGGCGGGCTGCCACCGTCGGGGCGGTGAACCCCGGCCGGTGCGCGATCATCAGATTAATGCGCTCAGTGACGGAGGCGGCATAAGCCGCAATGTGCTGGCTTTCAGGGGATGTGGAATGGAACGCGACAAGGAAGCGGTCAAAGCCTCCGTATTCCTGGGCCTGGGCGAGCGCCCGGATGTAGTCGCGGTCGATGACTGATCCCTCGGTGGAATGAACCTCCGACTCGTAATGCGTGCCGACAAAGCCAATGAACTCAACGTCCTTGCTCATGATGGTCTCCTGTTTCTACGATCGGGCGAGGGCGTCAGCTGAGGCAGCCCAGACGGCATCGTTCAGCCGCGAGACGGCGGCTGTGGGCGCTCTGGTCCTGACGGGGGCGCTCAACTCTTCACCCGGCCCATCCGGGTTCTCGTCTCCGACCCCGAGCTCGCGCAGAAGGCGTGTTCGCAGGCTCGCGAAGGCCGGCTGGCTATGGCGGCGAGGCCGCTCCAGATTGACGTGGAGATCGAAGCCGATGCGCCCCTGGTCCAGCACCAGCACCCGGTCGGCGAGCAGCAGCGCCTCGTCGACGTCATGGGTTACGAGAAGAACGGCCGGCCTGTGGGCGCGCCAGAGCGATGCGACCAGGCTTTGGGTCTTCAGCCGGGTGAGTGCATCCAGGGCCGCAAACGGTTCATCGAGCAGCAGCAGTTTTGGCTCCCGCACCAGCGCCCGGGCGAGCGCGGCGCGCTGAGCCTCGCCGCCGGACAAGGTCAGGGGCCATGCCTCGAGCCGGTGACTCAGGCCCACTTCGGACAAAGCGGCCACGGCACGCTCGCGGGAGTCAGGTGTGCGTAAGCCCAGCGCCACATTGGCCCACACCCTCTTCCACGGGATGAGGCGTGGCTCCTGGAACACCACGGCCCGCTCGGCCGGTACCGTGACGGTGCCGGCCGGAGCCTCGTCGAGACCTGCTAAGGTGCGCAGCAGGGTCGACTTGCCCGAGCCGGAGCGGCCGAGAAGCGCCACGAACTCGCCGGCCCGGATGGTGAGCTCGAGACCATCGAGGATGTTCGGGCCGCGACCGAAGGAGCGCACGAGGTTTGAGACTTGCACCACAGGGTGCTGGCGCACTGTCAGAGCAGGATGAGCGTTCATGGGATCAGTCCTTCAGGAAGCTTGGTCGCCAGGCCAATACCCGACGTTCGAGAACACGGACGATCTGATCGGCACTCAGTCCGAGGATGGCGTAGACGATCAGGCCCACGAGAATGATGTCGGTGCGCAGGAAGTCGCGGGCGGTCATGACCAGGAAGCCGATGCCGGAATCCGCGTTGATCTGCTCGGCGACAACAAGACTGAGCCAGGCGACGCCGAGTGCGTAGCGGAGCCCGACTAGGGCCGACGGCAAGGCTCCGGGCAGCACGATGTGAAGCACCTGCTCGCGCCGGGTCAGGCCCAGGGTGCTTCCGGCCTCGATCAGCTTGGCGTCTACGCCCCGGATGCCGGCAAACAGCGTCAGATAGATCGGAAACATCGTGCCCAGAGCCACGAGCGCGATCTTCGGTGTCTCACCGATGCCGAACCACAGAATGAACAGAGGCACGAGCGCCAGGAACGGCAGCGTTCTGAGCATCTGCAGGGTGGCATCGAGCAGGTCTTCGCCGCGTCTTGAGAGACCCGCAATAAGGGCGAACGTCGTGCCCACAACGACGCCGATGCCCAGCCCTGTCACCACACGGCCGAGCGAGACAAGGAGGTGCCGGGGCAGCTCGCCGGAGGTGATCAGCTCGACAAAGGTGCCGGCGATCATCGCCGGCGAGGCGAGCGTGCGGGTCGGAATGAGGCCGGCACTCGCCGCCGCCTGCCACAGGACTACGATGAGAAGCGGAGGGAGATACCTGCGATGCCGCAGCCACCGGTCTGAGCCGGTGCTCGCCGCAGCCGTGGAGACGACAGCCGCACTCATCGGGCTGCTCCTTGGCGAACAGCCTGAAGGCTTATTGACGACAACGATGAGATCGTCTCGGTCTTGGGAGCCTCAGCCCCGATCAAGTTCGCGAGTTGTTGCGCAGCGGTGTTCACGCGTGCCAGAATGCCCGCCTCGGCGAGATGTCCATCGACGAAGTCGGCATCGCTCGCATAGACGGCTGTCGGGACAGTCAGGGCCTCAAAGAAGCCGAAGAGCGGTCGCAGGGCATGTTCGACAACGAGAGCATGGCGAGTGCCTCCTCCGGTAGCGGTGAGCAGCACCGGCTTGCCGACCAGAGCCCGGGGATCGACCAGATCGAAGGCATGCTTGAACAGCCCGGTATAGGCGCCCTTGTACACCGGTGTGCCGATAATCAGCGCATCGGCCTGCTCGATGGCATCGATGATGCGAGCCGCCGGCAGGGTCAGGTCCTGGCGCTGCAGGGCCGCGCCCAAGCCCGGACCGGCATCGAACAAGTCGAAGATGTCGAGGCGCACCAGTCGGTGACTTGCCACCTCGGCAGCGATGGTCTCGACGAGGCTGCGGGTCTTGGATGGACGGCGAGGGCTGCCGGAGAAGCCAACAATGCGGGGCAGACTCATGGCACAAGTTCTCCTTCCGCCGGCGGAAGCCCGCAGCGTTGATCTCTTAGGGTCTGGAGGAGCGCAGCGTTATGTGATGCCTAGTGGACCACCACCACTTCACGGCACGTGCGCAGGGATGAGGCGAAGCTAAGAGGCCTCGAGGGGTGCAATGACCCTGGAACAAGAAGTCGTCATGTCTTCAACCTTCGTTCGATGAAGCTTGTAGTGCGGTTGCCCTACGGCCGGTTGAGTCTCGAATGCTAATCGGCTGCGGAATGACCGGATCAGCACTGCCTTTTGATGACAGGAAGGGTCACCTCAAAACGGCGGTCTGTCAACGGGAACGTTCTTTCTTTAGAACGAATGATGCGAGAAGGACCATCTACATAAGACATCGACAGGAGGAAAATGTGCTCTTTGTGACGGGAATTGGCCCAGCATTATCGCTGGCATGGCCGAGTGTATGGCGCTGTTGTTCTTTATATCGTACGAACCCAGTGTGCCTATGAGATTGTTAATACCGCACCTGAGCCGGATTGAATCAAGGAAAGCATTCCCGATGCAGGCAGTTGGTGGGGCAAAGCGCGGCTGATATGTTACGAAGGTTCTTGGTTGAATCCGTCACTCTCTGCTCTGTCGAGTATCTATGGCGTCCGTACCCACCGCCCGGCGACTGAAGTTTTCTTCCAAGTCTGATCCTGATCTGTCAGTCGATCTCAGCGCTGTCATCATGGCCGCCACGCCGGACGAGCCTCGGGTGCTCACCATCCACTTTAATCCGCAGCAGCTCGATGCCCTGCCCTCGGGCCCCCTGCAGTCACAGCATCGCACCCTGGAGATGGGCTTGCGGACGTGGGTGTCCGAGCAGACTCAGCTGACCTTGGGCTATGTCGAGCAGCTTCACACTTTCGGAGATCGGGATCGGGTGGAGGCCGACGTCCATGGTACGGGGCATTCTCTGTCAATTGCCTATCTGGCGCTCGTGCGGGAGGCCCGCCCAGCAGGGCTGGCCCATGCGGACCTCATGCCCGAAGGCCATAAGCGTGCGGGCCCAGTGATGAGCGGTTGCACAAGCTTCCATGCCGATCAGGCAAGGGGGCAGTGCGCTGAAGAAGCCCGGCACCTGGCTGCGGCGCAGCGCCCTGCGCAGGATGATCTTTCCATCCCTGTCCACCGCGTGCAGCTGGAAGACGTTCTTTGCGATATCAAGGCCGATCGTGGCAATCTCTGGCATAGTCAGTGGCTCCGCTCCGGGTTCTTGGACATGCCCATTCTGGCACGTCAGACGCTGGTGGAGGGCGCCATCCACGACATCACGGTAACTTGGCGTCAGGATATCCTGCGGTAGGCCCAGCTGCGTGAACCTGCCGGCTATCAGCTATAAGCGCTACCGCTTTCCACCTCAGATCATCGCTCATGCTGTCTGGTTGTGCTTCCCCTTCCCACTGAGCTTGCGCCTGGTCGAGGAAATGCTGCTCGAGCGTGGTATCGTCGTACCCTACGAGACTGTGCGGCGCTGGGCGACGAAGTTCGGGCCATCTTACGCCCGCCGCCTCAAACGCAAGACGCCAAGCCCTCGTGACATCTGGCACTTGGACGAGGTCGTGATCCGCATTGCCGGCCAGCAGCACTGGCGGTGGAGAGCCGTCGATCAGGATGGCAATGTCCTCGACGAGATCGTCCAGACGCGGCGCGGTACCAAAGCGGCCAAACGCTTGCTGAATTCGGTTGCCGAACCTACCTCATCACCGCATCTCTGATCCGAGCCGCAGCTTCTACGGGTCCAATGCCATCGGTGTACCAATCCAAGATCGCCAAATAGAGGCCATTGCGCAGGAGTTGGTGGTGCTCAGAGGGGACGTGTTCCTCAACGGCCTTCAGGTATCGCGAGAACGGTTTCAGCATCGCACCAGCCTCCGTTGATGGTCGTTGCTCCGGGACAGTGCTCTCCCAGGTAGAGCACCAATGGAGCAGGATTTTGGCGCGGTAGAAGGCTGGTTCATCCAATGAAGGAGGAGCGGTCCGATAGGCGTTCCTGGGCTACTTCTTCCGCCCGAACAAGGTGGCGAGCAGGCCACCTTGGTTATTGGCAGGCTGAGGCTCAACATCGACCGGAGTTTCCTCAGACTTTGTCTCTGCTTCAGGTATTCGTTCGATCTCCGGTCTTAAGGGGACATCGAGTTCAGCCGAACGAGGCTCATCCGACCCCTGGTCGACAGCTTCTTGTGCTTCCGGGATCATTGGCAGCGGCTCGCTAACCATGGTCTGCTCTGCGGTCGAGAGGACCTCAATACGACCTGGAAAGTCGGTCGGACACCCGTAGCGGACGAAATCTTGGAAACCACGCCTGATGGGGTGCTCCCGGTCGAGAATGACCTCGCGAGTGACATCAACGACGAAGAAGCGCCCTTCTCGGGTGGTGACATCAACCCGACTGACCGTACCCTCGCAAAAGCTCTGCATCGGGTAAGGTGGGTGGAAGTGAACGCGCACCTGATCCCCAATGGCAATCTTCATCGGCAATGTCTCAGCCATTCAGAGTTGGTACTCCTGCCCTCGGCAGACGCTGAGAGGCCCACATGGCGGCTTGGGTGCGGTTCGTTGCTCCGATCTTTCGCAGAATGGCTTTGACATGCACCTTGATGGTGGCTTCGGTGATATCCAGCTTGCGGGCGATGACCTTGTTCGGCTCTCCCTTCGTCAAGCAGCCCAGGATTTCCGCCTCCCGCCCTGAGAGCCTGTACGTCTTCAGATCAGACAACGTCGGCTCTGCCACGTTCTCTTGCAGGGGCTGTTCTTGCTTCTGCGGAGCCGCATCCATGAGTGAGCGCAGGACAACCACGGGCAAAACACTCTCGCCCAGCATGACCAGTTCCAGCGAATTGATTAGCACCTCGGGACCACTGGCGGTGAGGCAGAAGCCGTTCACGCCTGCCTCATGCGCCGCCCGCACGAAACCGAAATCGAACTGATCTGCCAGAGCAACGATCCGGGCCTCTGGTGACTGCTCTCTTACCTGCCTGATCACCTCAAGCACACGACCGCTGGTCTGGCTGGCTTCGATGATCACCAACGCCGTGCTGAGGGCACAATACTGAAGCCGTTTCGAGCCTGTGATAGATGCTGCCTCGGCAACTGCAAAGGGCGGATCCCGCAGGATGTGCTGAAGTCCTGAGCGCAGAAGGGGGCTGTCGCAGATCAGAGCCGTAGGGATTGCCGAAATGAAACGCGTGGATGTGGTGTCAGTGTCCAACGAGCGATCATGTACAAGCGTCAGCGTCTGTGCAGTCATCCGCACCCCCTGTTTAGTCTTCCGAGTTAATCAAAAGTCAACAAGGAGCAGAGTTTCTGTCTGTCTGAATCCCGACACTAATCTGGTTAGAAGAATACTCTAACTGTGACATGCAGTCACGTATCTGTGATCACGCAGGAGAAAGCCGGTTGGCTGAGCAACTTCGAGGCCAAAGATAGAAGGGGAGGCTCGCTTCAGGGTTCATGATAACACTCTCCCTCCTTCTAAGCTTCCGCAAATAAAAGAAGCGCCCGCAGGGGCGCTTAAAGTTCCAGGCCGTAGGGGCAGAATAGCCGGTGAAACTAAGATTTGGTCAGCCTACTGCTCTGAGGTCGTCCGACACAACTGACGATAGGTGGCTTTGGAGTTCGGCGATCAGCGCCACGTAAGGCTGACGCCGCTCGCGGTGCCGCCGCTTCAGGTTGTCGATAATCTGTCTCTTCAGCGGAGGATCAGTCCTGCCGTGCTCAACCCGCTGCATCTCGTGCTGGTGCTCAAAGTCGAGGTTGGACAGGGTCCGTGATGTGCTCTGCAACAGGGCACGAAGATCGAACGGCTGCTCCGCACCAATGATCAGGCGGCTCAGTGCAGAGGAGTCTTGCTGGTGGTTCTGCATTGTGGCCTCAATGAATTGGGCTGAGCCGCACCTTTGGTTAGATGCTTAAGCTCAGCCCATGCACATTCTGAAGAAACGGTTCATCCCTAAACAGCCCTCTTCAGCATTCCTTAGTCATGCTCCGCCTCTCGCCGTCTCTGAGCGAGAACTCAGGCGGGTGTCAGCCCGTGCAGCCAGGATGTTTGCTGAAGACGCGCTGGGAAATACTGAACAATGCACCCTTCGTCTGTCTGAAATCCGACAGAGCGGATAACTCTTTCGTATATGTCAGCTTGCCGCAGCAGGATAATGTCCTGTCCTGGCGACAGTTGTACAATAGAGCCTTGGTGTGTGGAGTTCATGCTTGATCGAGGGAGAAAGCCATGCGTATCCACGCCATTGTTACCGCCATCTGTCTATGCGTCTCAGTTCCCGCCATAGCACAGGACAAGGCAACCATTCAGAGCTTGAACGACAAGTTTGCCCAAGCCTTCAATGCGGGCGATGCGGCAGGAGTTGCTGCCCTGTACACTGAGGAGGCCGTCATCCTGCCGCCTGGGGCCGAGATGACGAAGGGCAGGACTGCCATTCAGGCATTCTGGGAGGGTGCTGCGAAACAGCTTGGCAATGGCAAGCTGACAACCATTGAAGTAAAGCCGCTTGGGAGCGACCGAGCCCTTGAGATAGGCACACTCTCGTTCCGGACAAAAGCATCACAGCCGCAGGAGGTCACGGGCAAGTATGTGGTGGTCTGGGAGAAGGTCGGAAGCGATTGGAAGATCGCCACTGACATCTGGAATACAAACAAGTAGCTCGTCCAAGCAGCTACAAGGCGAGGGTTCTTTCCTGCCTAAGAATCAGGGCACTTAGCGGAATTGAAGTAGATGAGCTTAGCTCGTCCGCTAAGCTTTTCACATAGGTTAAGACATTCAGGAACGGGGCTCGCGGCCTTAGCGTTACAGTTCGTGCAGGTCGCTAATAGCCTCCTCTGTACATCCTGGAGAACTCGCATGGTGAACCTGCTCGGCGTCAACGGCCAATCCACCCCTGATAAGGATGGGGGTAAGTGTATCGAGAGTTCGTTGGACAACAGTCTGCCTGAGAACTCGCAGGAGAACCTCGATGCAAGGCTCGATCATGCCATTGAGGAGACCTTCCCAACGAGCGACCCAGTGTCGGTGACCATCACAAAAGGTCCTGAGCCTGATAGCCCTGATCAGGAACGCCGTTCTTCTTCGGCGGGTGATCAGGGAAGCCCACCGGAGCAGGACTCCACTGAGCAAATTCTGGATCAGGTGCGGGAAGCCCTGCACGACGTTGCCGATCAGGCGTCCGGTGCAGCCCGCGACATGTACAGCCGAGGTGAGCACTACGCGCGGCAAGCACGAGAACAATATCCGGAGGCAGAGCGGTACATTCGCGAGGGTCAGCGAGCCGTGACCCAGCGGGTTGCAGGAAATGCCCTGCTTGCGTTGCTGATGGCAGGAGTGGCCGGATACGCCTTGGCTTGGATGATCCATGGGCAACGGCGCGGATCAGACGAACACATCCCGGATTATGGCCGAACAGAGCGTGGATACGCTCCGCATCGGCAAACTTAAAGCAAATAGCACCTGAGATGATGCGAAAGAGGGAGAACACACATGGCTCACACAAATTCCTCAACCAACACCAATGCTCCCGGCGTGATGACCGGCAGCCCTTGATCGAGAGTGATCGGGTTGAGGGAACGGCGGTGTATGATCCGCAAGGCAACCATCTCGGCTCGATCAAGCGGCTGATGATTGAGATGATCAGCGGCAAGGTCGCCTATGCGGTGATGAGCTTTGGCGGCTTCCTTGGCATGGGCGAGGATGAGCATACCATCCCGTGGAGCAAGCTCGATTACGACACCAGCTTAGGCGGTACCGGACGGACATGAGAGAAGAGCAGCTTCGTGGTGCCCCAACCTTCTACCGGAATCGTGACGACTACGATTGGTCGGACCGAGAGCGCGAACTGCATGATTATTGGAAGACGCCCTACTACTGGGGCATCTGAGGTTGAAGGGGCGCCCATTCTCAAATCGTAGGGATCAGCTATAGGAGCGATGTAACTCCTATGGCTGATGATTGAGGAAGGGCATTGACGCAATGCTGCAATCGCCGATCAAGTTGCACTGATGGCAAGCAAGCGACAACAGCGAGAAAACGTACCTTTCTGCCCGTTATCCACAGCCGGCTGAAAAGATGGTTAACGTCGTCTCAATGCCTCGGTACATCTACTTAGGCGGTGATTTGGAGGCGGTGATGGGTAGCAGCGGCGCGGGTGGCAGAAGAGTTTCGCCGGTCTCTGACGAAGACCTTCTGCGCACCATCGGCGAGGACCTCCGCAGTTTGTACGCTGACATCATCCGACAGCCTTTGCCTCCGAAGATCGAAGCTGCTCTCGCCCGAATAGACCGAGTGCAGAGCCAAAGTAGTAACCTGCGCCATCCGGCAGCACATTGGGCTGGGACCTCGCTCGGGCTCTAAGCACTTACCAGGACAGCAAAGGCCGCAGCGAGCGAGGCAGCAATGACGCTGTACTCGGCCCACGTATGCCATCGCGGTCTGCTATGAAAATTCACTTCACGCAGCATGTTATTGCTCCAAGAGGACTCGAATCTGCTCTTTGCTGTTTTTACGTTCCTGAATCGTTCTCATACTACGAGGGCCATCGGAAGGGTCAAGTGAACAGGAGCATTTTCCATGAGAGCCCTGCACCCCAGACTGGGGCACGAGCGAAGCTGATCAATAAGCAGGGACGAGCCGCCGCTCGATCAGGGGCGCATCCATCCGGAAGCGCAGGCCATCTGAGGCATACTGGACCTCCACCTCAGCTTTGCACTGCATGGGTAGAACCCGCTGGAGCAGAGTCGAACCAAAACCTCGGTGCTGAGGCTCCTTCACCGGAGGACCACCGACCTCTCTCCACTCCAGGTGGAGCTTCCTTAAGCCCTCAACCTCATCCACGTTCCACTGAACCCGGACATACCCCTCTGGATTCGAAAGAGCCCCGTGGCGGACAGCATTAGTGGTCAGTTCGTGAAGTGCCATGCCGACTGGCACTGCGAGATCAGCCGATAGCTCGACGGATGGTCCAATGAGCATGAAGCGGGGTTGTCGGCTCTCAGCAAATGGGTGTAGCTCACTGACAACAATCTCGCGCAGGGAGGCTGTCTGCCAATAATCTTCGGTCAGCAGGTTGTGGGTCTTCGCTAACGAGGTGAGCCGGTTGGAGAACGAGTGGTTGAACTCGTCAAAGCTGCCGGTGGACCGACCTGTGGCTCCGACGAGTGCCTGGACTGTTGCGAGCGTGTTCTTCACCCTGTGGTGAAGCTCGCGGACCAGTAAAGTTTGCCGCTGCTCGATCTGGCGGCTGGCCTCCAGCACCTCATCCCGCTCGGCAAGGGTGCGGCGTAGCTCCAGTAGCGCCATAACCTGCCGCGCCAGCATCATGAGAGTGACAGACTGATCCTGGGTCAGGTCACGCGCCACATTGTCGAAGACGCACAACGCTCCTAACGGCACCCCATCAGGTGTTCTCAGTGCTGCCCCGGCATAGAAACGCAGGTTGGGCTCGCCCGTTGCCAGAGGGTTATGAGCAAAGCGAGGGTCCTCCGTCAGGTCGGGAACGATGGTCAGCCCAGCCTGAAGCATGGCAGTGAGGCAAATGGAACGATCTAGGGGTGTCTCTCGAATCCCAAGCCCTACCTCGGCTTTGAACCACTGCCTGCGGTCATCAATGAGGCTGATGAGAGCGACGGGAGTCTGACATGTATGGGCGGCAAGCTGTACCAGATCGTCGAACGCTGGCTCCGTTGGCGTGTCGAGAACCCGATAGCTGCGCAGGATAGCGAGCCGGTCAGTCTTTGATTGAGGGAGCAAGTTGCCGTTCAACACGAGGAGATTACCAATGACACCACTCGTGAGACGGTGCTTAATCTATGTTAGTTCGAGTGAAGCGGCTGATTTTCCAAGCAATTCAGAGACCGCCGACCAGAAGCTGCTGGCAGGCTTTGACCAGAGCGCCAGACGGGACGGGTTTCTCAATCCAAGTAATGTGCCGGAAGTCGGACAGATGCTGCTGATCCTCCTGATATCCTGAGTAGATCAGGAACGGGACCTCACGGCGGCTTAGCTCCAAAGCGATCTCCCGGCAGTGGCCATCCTTCAGGGTTGTGTCCAGGACAGCTATGTCAGGCGTGGTCGTTCGTAGCCACTCACGGGCAGCAGAGCAGGTTGGAAACGGTCCAGCAACCTCATAGCCTGCATCTTGCAATTCATCCTGAACGTTGAGCGCAATAAGAGCCTCGTCCTCCAAAACAAGGACAAGTGGTCGGCTGTTGGCTGGTTGACTCATCTGGTCAGTCTTCGCTCATCAGGCTTGAATCTAACCTGAACAGCCAAACTTGGCCATTAATTATGAAATTGAGCAGTTCACCTCATGGCCAGGGCCGCTTTGGTTAGATCATCAGGTCCCAAGTCAGCCTCACCTGACAAATCGAAGAGTGACGCCAGTTTGAATCGGGCGCGGTTCACGCGGCTTTTGACCGTGCCAACCGCCACCTCGCAGACCTCAGCCGCTTCTTCATAGGACATCCCGTGCGCTCCCACTAAAAGCAGCGCCTCTCGCTGATCCGGGTGTGTTCTGAGGCAAGCGGTATAGGACCCATCGGCATCCTCCACCTCGCGCTTGCGTTTGCGGTACTCGGAATGAAAGAGATTGCGCAGGATTGTGAAGAGCGATGCGTTGAGGTTCGTCCCTCGTTCAAATCGGTCAATAGACCCCCAGGCCCGCACGATGGTGTCCTGCACCAGATCGTCAGCGCGATCAGAGTGACCTGTCAGGAATATCGCAAAGGCGCGCAACTTCGGAATGGCTGCAACTATCTCGTCGCGCAGGCTGTCTTCAACCATGAGCTTCAGGAGCGCTACGGCCCGCGTCGATCTGGCGGACAAGAACGATCAGACTTGGCGACAAAGGAAGCTGTTCGAGGTCGGCATACATTTCGCGCAAGCTCGTACCGATCCTCTCGTGGGTTTCAACCTGGATGTCGAGCCACAGATGGTCGTCCCTCCAAGAATGAGGAACAACGATAATGTACTCTTCAGGCCAGTCGTCGGATGCTTTATGGCCCATCGGCGTTCCTTCCCATCGCTCTCTTTCTGGCGTTGAGGCATCAACGAGGAAGGCCGAGTGGCGTTCCTGGCGAACGGTCACCTTTCGCTAACATATGTTTATTTCTCGGGCGCAACAAAGTAGTAGGAACGGGAATAGCTTGGCCGCGTTTCTCCCTGCATCATAGGAGGCGGGGATGCCAAAGCTCGGGATGAGGCTCGTCAGACTGATCAAGCCTTTTAGTATCCTGACCGTAGCTCTGGCTTTTCCGTTCGCGATCAGTGCTGTGCCAGCCCAGGCTCAAGGCATCTTCGGGCTGTTCAGAGCCTTCTCCCAACCCACGCCACCTGCACCGCAGCCGCAAGCGTTCGGCTATCAGCCTGATCCTGAGTTTGAGCAGCCCCGCCGAAAAGCCCGCCCGCGCCCGAAGCCTGTTGTCGTGGAGCAACTGGAGGTCAAGAAGCCCATCGAGCCCAAACCTATGGGAGAGATTGCCAATCCTGTTCCGGCACTTCTGGCTGACAGCACCTTGCGTCCCGGCGATATGGTGATGTTCCCGGATGGGCTACGCGTCTTCACGGGTAAACCCGGAGGGTCTCACAAGCTCACTGACTTCAAGCCTCTGGCCCAGGCAGGCAAGCACCTTTCCCGTGCAACGCGCAAGCTTGTCCAGCATCTGCTCCCCAGTGAGAACATTGCATGGAACACGGATGCAGTTAGGTCTGGCGGCAAGCTCGCAGCCAATACGGATGGTGTCACAACCACAGGAAGCGTGAGCAGTCCCAAGAACCGGAAGGGCTCACAGTCGCGATGACGCTCGCCTAAAGCTGATCGAACCCGTCAAAGCGTCACGCGTGAGCGGGGTGCTCCTCAACAAGCGTTCCAATCAGGCGCAGCAATTCCTGCTGTTCTGGACCATTGCCTCGGCTCAGGAAGGCTGCAAGGTCCTCATGTTCCACGTGCCCACCCGAGGCCGCATTGGCTTCGTGATGGATGAACAAAACCCCTGAAGGATCACGGATCAAATACCAGCGGTCGCCACTTGAGCTTTCGTAGAACTTACGCGCCTTCTTCACAGGAGTCCCCTATCAGATCGGTCAACGAGGTCCTTGAAAGCGGCTCATGCTTGGATGCCGCTCAATCGTGCTCAGCCTTATAACATAATAATGGCACGGCATTGACTGGTGTTTGCATTGTTCAGATAGAGCCTCGGATCGCGGCTGCGCGCGGGCATTCAACGGCAGCAACCTTTGTCACTTCCGACGACTCCCGACTGGCATAGTCGCGGATCGGGCTTGCCGCCTCATCAAGATGAAGGCTGAGATGCTCGATCTCGGACGCGGTCATCGGCCTTCCATGTGCAGTGAGCATTTCAGCGAGGTCCTCCGGGAGGGCATCAACATGCTCTTGGAGGAGGAGAAGGGCGGCACGGATGGTACACAACTCCCGTTCGTTAACGCCAAGGGTGAGCTTCTTCATCTGGTAGAATCGGCCTCTCAGCTTATCCATTCAGGCTACCTGTGGATGAGGCAGAATCATGGCAGTTAGCGGTGGGGTGATCTGGTTACCTCGCTCCTGACCTGATGACGGGCCTGCCACGTCAATCGTTTCTATGTTGCCGGTGTATATTCAGGCAGAACCGATTGTCCCAGTCGGGGCCACATTCCTTCAGACCTCCACGCAGTGCAACGGTTCCTTAATCCCCCTTGCCGACGATCCCACCTGAAAGGGTGTGATCATGATCGTAGGAGCAGGACGACCGGAGGAACCATCGTGCCAGAGTCGTTCTCTGGCGACCAGAAGTTCAACGCTTCGTTGGCTCGGCGGGATTGTTGCGGGTATCCTGATAGCTCAAATCTTCATTCAGCTTCCTGCCCAGGCAGACGAGTTTGATGCTCTGGCCATCTATAGCGAAGCAAGACCCATGAATGACCGCTGGCAAGCTTGTGCCGCGTCGTATGTACGGCAGCGGCTCCAATCTCGGGTCCCGTCAGACTCCCTTGCCAGCACTGCTTTACGCCATTGTCGGCATCAGGAGGGCAGGCTCCGTCGCTTCTTTGTCAGCAGGATCGGAAAGCGGTCTGCGGAGAATGTGATTGCCGTTCTGCGCCAGCGCTATCAGGAGGACCTTGCCGCAGCGATCAACGAGCTTCGGACACGTGACTAACCTTTCCATCAGGAACACGCTCATTTCGGCCTTTCAGGCTGCGGCGAGCCACTCGCGAAGTTTCGTCCAGCGCCTCTTCATCTGCCCGCCCCTGACGGCAATCCCGACAGCTTTCTTCTGGCCGACCAGCACCACGAGTCGTTTGTCACGGGTGACGCCGGTAGCTGGCGACGAAGTCTTCCCAAAGCAACTTTATATCGCGCACTCGCATCAACGACATGGCATTGGTTCACGGGTGTTGTCACGTTGACTGCCGCCAGGCGCGTTAAGGCCGAATTGGCCGCCAGACAGGCTCAAGCAGCAATGTTGGCCGCAGACTTCCACTCCGCCATGGCGGTGAGGCGGTGCAGACGCGTGGCAGG
>Ga0209902_100911_pt1 | contig 20509 bp, 22 predicted proteins | sample FECB27metaG_FD_188304 | JGI IMG/M metagenome (GOLD analysis project Ga0209902, IMG submission 188304) | Cyanobacterial communities from the Joint Genome Institute, California, USA - FECB-27 (SPAdes) (version 2) | ecosystem: Environmental > Aquatic > Thermal springs > Hot (42-90C) > Microbial mats...
GCCGGCATGGTTCGATCACTACAACCGGCTTCACCCGCACAAGGCGCTGGGATACCGTTCACCGCGAGAGTTCATCGCAGACCGTTCAACCACGGAGGACGTGTCCGGTCTTTGAGGGGCAACAACACATTCAACAGAGCCAGCGCGACGCCAAACAATGCAAGGTTGGTTTTCGTCCTTTTGAAAGGAGCCCACCGGAATGCGATTGAAAGCACTGCGCACAACACGATCGCGATTATCGCACCGACAAACTGACCGCCCATCGCGAAACGGAAAAGGATTGCAAAAGCTGTACAGACGATCGCCGCGATGGGTCCGCCCGAAATGGCGGCTATGGCAATAATGGCGTTGCGCATGTCTCCAAAGATGCCTTCGGAGATGGGGAACGCCGTCAACATGGACGCGATGACTGTCGCGCCGAACATGATGCCCAAAGAGAGCGAGCGAAGGTTTGGGCGACGTGGAAGAAAGGGTAAGGCTCGCGTGAGCAGAAAGACGCAGCCCAGTGTCACGAGGACATTGGTGAACATTCCGAGCGCGACTTGATGCACCGCCATCATAAGAACCCCATGCCTGCGACAGTTTCTCCGCGACAAATCTTAAGATTGTAGGAGCCCGAGGAACCAGGGATTCCGTATGCGGGCCGCAACCCGACCCTTCTGCGTCGCGGTAGGAAGGGCCGACGTTTTTGTGAATAGGCATGGGCTTTGGCCCCAGGATCGGCATCGTGCGTGACCCGCCATCGTCGCTTGTCGGCGCTGTCCTGCGCAAAGCGTTGAGCTCTGGTTGATGCGCGCTGCGCCTCCTTGTGTGCGAGCGGGACTGCCTCGACTACAAGATGGCAAGGCCAAGAGGATCGCATGGGGCCAGCCCGGCCACGACCCGAGCCTCTGGCTCTGCACCCAGGCCGCGTTCGAGGCCGCCTTCCCCACGGGCCGGCAGATCAGCCTCGACGCGGCCTGCGACGGGCTCGGCATCAGCCGGAAGGCCCGGACGCGCCACGGGGCGCTGGTCGACGCGGCGCTGACGGCCAAGGTCCTCGTCTCACTCCTGGAGAGGCGGAGCGCCAGCCGAGGCGCGCGATCGCCCGGCGGGGACAGATTCGCGGCCTGAGCTTGGGGCCAGGATAGCCCTCCCCGCACCTTGACCCCAACCATCAAGGCAAGCGCCGGTAGCGGCAACGCCGCACGATCTACGTATACGACTTCGAGGTGACAGGCGGCATTTTCTCCAACCGTCGGGTGTTCGCCGAAATTCCCGAGGACCGCGGCGAGCCCGGTGGCCTTGCTGTGGACGCGGACGGGTATATCTGGAGCGCGAACTATGGCGGCTGGTGTGTGACACGCTATTCGCCGGACGGCCGTATCGACCGGATTGTGCCCATGCCGGTGCCGCAGCCGACCTCGTGGGTGTTCGGAGGTGCTGATTTGAAGACTCTATACGTCACGTCGGCGCGCATCAGGTTGACGTCGGCGCAGTTCGCCCAAGCTCCTCTTTCGGGAAGCGTCTTCGCAATCTCAACGCCGATCGGAGGCCTGGAGGATCAATATGTCGGTCTTTCGATATGAGCGGTCGGTAGGCTGATGCCATACCCGGCGCCGTCGCGCCGCAGAGCGGATCGGCTAGGACGGCATTGGCCGTCTCGCCCGTTGCGATGAAGGCCCGTGTCGGGTCAATAACTCGGCTTGACGGGAAACCATCCCGGCCGATCTGGATCGAGATAGGCGCCAGAGATGTCGTCGACGCGATAGCGCATGATCGCGTCAAGATCGGGCTCGACGCTCAGGCCCGGCCGATCCGGCACCGGAAAGCCTCCCTGGACCAATCTGGGTCCGTCCGGCGCAATGTCGCCGGCGAGATAGGTCTGCTCGGTGTCGATCGCCAGGCTAATATTTGGGATCGCCGCCGCCAGGTGAACATAGGCCGCCTGCGACAAGGCGAGTTCGCCGCCAGAATGCAGGGTCACCGGGATTCCGACGGATTCGCAGATAGCGGCCTGCTTGACGACTTGCCAGAGGCCGCCAGCCTCATGGGGGTCGAGCAGCACCACATCGGCTGAGCCGGCGCGGACGATGTTGCCGACGTCGCTTAGGCTATAGGCGCTTTCGTCGAGCGCGATGGGGACGGGTTGTGAGCGTCTAAGCTCGGCGTGCCCAGCGAGATCGTCGAGTTCGAGCGGCTGTTCGACATAGGCGAGATCGTAAGGCGCCAGTTTGGCGAGTTGGCGCTTCGCGGTTCCGGGTGTCCAAGCGCCGTTGACGTCGGCACGGACGTCGCGTGAACCGACGACCGACCTAACGGCCTCAACCAGCGGGACATCGGTGGCCATCGAGACGCCGATCTTGATCTTGAAGGTCTCGAAACCCTGATCGAGGAAGCGGCGCGCCGTCTCTCCGACTTTGGCTGGGTCGCTGACGAAGATGTAGGCGGACGCCTCGACGAAGTCGCGCCAACGCCCGCCCCATAAGGCCCAGAGCGGCAGGCCGGCCTTTCTACCCAAGGCGTCCCACATCGCCATCTCCAGCGCTGCGATCGCCATCACGGCGGCGCGTTTGTGGTGGTAGTAGCCGGCCCCCAGCACATGCCGGTGAAGGCGCTCGACATCGGCGATCGGGTAGCCGATCGCGAGCGGCGCCACGACGCGCCCGAACACCGCCGGAACCGTGTCGATCAGCGAGATTGTCTCGCCCCACCCGGTTACCCCGTCGTCGGTCTCGATCCGGACGACCAGCCGGGTTGTCCCCGAGCGCTTGCCCGAACCCCACAGGATGGTTTCCGCCAGCGGCATGCGGATCAACCAGTGCTCGACCCGCGCGATGCGGCTCGCCGCCATGTTGAATGTGGACATCATATTTACAATATGAAATTATGAGGCACAAAGTCAATAATGCAGGGAGGACATGACATGGTTTCGCGGCGTAGTTTCATTCTTCTGGCCTTCTTGCTCGCCGGTAGCCCGGTCGTATCGGCCGACCCGGCGGTGGCCCAGGCCTATCCTTCCCGCATGGTGCGTTTCATCGTGCCGCTGGCGCCGGGCGGCGTCGCGGACGTGATGTCGCGCATGATCGCCGAGCATCTCCAGAAGACCTGGGGTCAGCCCTTCGTCGTCGAGAACCGGCCCGGTGCCGGCACGGCGATCGGGATGGACGCCGTCGCCAAGGCAGCCCCGGACGGCTATACGATCGGCATGGGCAACATCGCCGCCAACGCCATTAATCCGGCGTTTCAGCGTGAGCGCATTCCCTATGATCCGGTCAAAGATTTCGCGCCGATCACCATGGTTGGCATCACGCCGAGCATGCTCGTCATCAACCCGGACAAGGTGCCGGCTAAGACGCTGGCCGAGTTCATCGCCTGTCTGAAGGCCAACCCCGAGAAGGTCACGTATGGCTCTTCAGGCGTTGGAACATCGCTGCATATCGGCATGGAACTGTTTATGCTGAAGTCCGGCACCAAAATGATCCACGTACCATACCGCGGCTCGGCGCCGATGCTGACGGATCTGATCGGCGGCCAGATCGATGCTGCGCTCGATGCGGCCTCGACATCGCTACAGCATGTGCATTCGGGAAAACTGAGGGCGCTTGGTATCTCAACGTCCGAGCGGGCCTTCTTCGCGCCCGACCTCGCGCCGCTCAAGGACACGGTTCCCGGCGTCGAGGTCAAGGCCTGGCACGGCGTGATGGCGCCCGCCGGCACGCCGCCCGAGATCGTCAAGAAACTCGAGGACGAGATCCGGGCCTTCCTGCGCCTGCCGGCGACCGAGGCCAAGCTACGGGATCAGGGCGTCATCCGCGTCGGCAACAGCGCCGAGGAGTTCAAGGCCTTCATGATCGAGGATCTGGCGCTCTACCAGAAGGTCATCGCCGATGCGGGCGTGAAAGCACCTTGAGGCGTGCGGCGATTGACATTGGATATGATGTTCACATAATGGACATTAGCAGACAGAGCGATGCCAAGGGAGGCGATCGGACGTGAAACGACTGGCCGTCATCGAAACCGAGGACCGCATCGACGAGGTGCGCGAGATTCCCGGCGCACAGGCGCTGCGCCGGGGCCTTTCGCTGCTCGACATCGTCGCGGACCAGCCGGGGCTGCGCTTCGTCGAGCTTTCCGAGCGATCGGGTCTGACCAAAGCGACGGCGCACCGCATGCTGTCGACGCTGGCCGAATCCGGGCTGCTGCGCATCGACGAGCGCGACCAGAGCTATCATCTGGGCTTTCGCTTGTTCGAGATGGCGCACCGGGTCTGGGACCAGTTCGACTTGAGGAGCGCGGCGGAACCCGAACTGGCTCGGCTGCGCGATCTGGCGGGCGAGACGGTGCGCCTGGCCATCCTCGACGCCGACGAGGTGCTCTATGTCGATCAGCGCGAGGCGCTCCAGACGGTGCGGCTGGGTAACGGCGTCGGCGCCCGCGCCTCGACCTATGCCAGCGGCGCGGGCAAGGCGATCCTGGCCCATCTCGATCCTCTAATCCGCGAGCAGTTCCTCAATCGCCTGCGCCTGCAGCGCTTCACGCCCAACAGCATCACCGACCGGCCGGCGCTCTCCCAGCATCTCGATCTGACCAAGGCGCGCGGCTACGCGGTGTCGGTCGAGGAACAGCATATCGGCGTCAGTTCGGTCGCCGCCGCGATCCTTGACCATCGCGCCCATGCGATCGGCTCGATCGCCATCGTTGGCCCGTCCTACCGCATGGATCTCGACCGGCTGCACACGCTGGGCCGCGACGTGATGGAGGCCGCGCGCCGCATCTCCGGCAATGCAGGACAAGTCGCGATGTCGATCACCATCAATCCGCGCCCTCTCGGTGCCGACCGGGGCGACGTCGTTTCGGTCGTTCCGACGACGGCGTTTCTGGGCGAGGGCCCGACTTGGCTGCCCACGGAGCGGAAGCTCGTCTTCGTCGATATTCTGGCGCCAGCGATCATCGTGGCCGATCCTCAGGACGGCTCGTTCCAGGTCCGACCGATGCCCGAACTTGTCAGCGCGGTTGTGCCGCGCCGGCGTGGCGGCTTTTTGGCCGCGATGCAGACCGGGTTGAAGGCCGTCGATCTCGACGGTGGCGGGTTGACGGCGATAGCCTCGCCGGAGGCTTCCAAGCCTGGCAACCGCTTCAACGACGGAAAATGCGACCGTCGCGGCCGCTTCTGGGCCGGTACGCTGGCGATCGACACCACGCCTGGTCACGGCAGCCTCTATCGGCTCGATCCCGACGGGCGCTGCACCCTGATGGATCAGGGTTTCACCATCTCCAACGGGCTCGGCTGGAGTCCCGACGACCGGCTGTTCTACTTCACCGACTCCGGCGCGAAGCGGATCTATGTCTACGACTTCGACGTCGAAGCCGGGACGATCGCCAACCGCCGGATTTTCGTCGAGCTGCCCGACGGCGTTGGCTCGCCCGACGGTCTGACTGTGGACGCGGAAGGTTTCGTCTGGTCAGCGCATTGGGATGGCTGGTGCGTCACGCGCTACGACCCTTCTGGCAAGGTCGACCGCGTGATCAACCTGCCTGTTCCGCGGCCCACCAGCTGCGCTTTCGGCGGGCCGGATCTCGCGACGCTTTACGTGACCAGCGCCCGCATCCGCCTGTCCGCCCAGCAACTGGCGGAAGCGCCGCTGTCGGGCAGCGTCTTCGCAGTCCGTGCCGGCGTGCGCGGCCTCCCCGAACTCCCCTTCGCAGGCTGATCGGGCCATGGCCAGCATCCAACTCAAAGGCGTCAAGAAGTCCTTCGGCGCGGTCGACATCCTGCACGGCATCGACCTGGCGATTGCGGACGGCGAGTTCGTGGTCTTCGTCGGCCCGTCCGGCTGCGGCAAATCGACCCTGCTTCGTCTGATCTGCGGGCTCGACGAAGTGTCCTCCGGCCAGATCGCCATCGATGGCGAGATCGTCAATGACGTGCCGCCGGCCAAGCGCGGCATTGCCATGGTCTTCCAGAGCTACGCGCTCTATCCGCACATGTCAGTCGCCCAGAACATGGGCTATTCGCTACGATTAGCGGGAACTGACAGAGCCGAGATCAGACAGCGCGTCGGAGACGCCGCCTCTGTCCTTCGGTTAGACAAGCTGCTTGACCGCAAGCCGCGGGAGTTGTCGGGAGGCCAGCGGCAGCGCGTCGCTATCGGCCGCGCCATCGTGCGCAAGCCGCGCATTTTCCTTTTCGACGAGCCCTTGTCCAACCTCGACGCATCGCTTCGCGTCGATATGCGGGGCGAGATCGCGGGCCTTAAGCAGCGGCTCGGCACCACCATGGTCTATGTCACCCACGACCAGGTCGAGGCCATGACGCTTGCCGACAAGATCGTCGTGATGCACGGCGGCAGGATCGAGCAGGTCGGATCGCCGCTCGAACTGTACCGCGACCCGGTCAATCGCTTCGTCGCGGGGTTCATCGGTTCGCCACGCATGAACCTGATCCCGGCGACGGTCGATCCAGGGTGCCGTCCCGTCCTGCCTGGTGGGCTGGCCCTGCCGCTACAGGTCGGAGCCAAGCCCGGAGCGCGCATCTCGGTTGGCGCACGCGCCGAACATTTGGCTTTCGTTAGCGACCCGCACGCTCCCGGGCTTCAGGGCGTCGCACGCGTTGTCGAACATCTGGGCTCGGACCTCTTCGTGCATGTGCATGTCGAGGACATCGCCGATCCCGTGATCGTGCGATTGGCCGGTGATTCCCGAGTTGCCGCGGGGACCAGCGTGAGGATCGGGTTCGATCCTGGCCTCGTCCACGTCTTCACCGAGAGCGGCGACCGCATCGATCCAAAGACCAGCGTCAGGAGCGCGGCATGAGCCGGCCCAACGGCGCCACCTATCCCGATCTGGCGGGGCTGCCCGTGCTGATCACGGGGGGCGGCTCGGGCATAGGCGCGAGCATGGCCCGGCATTTCGCTGGCCAAGGCGCGAGAGTCGCGATCCTGGAACTCAGCGGCGAGGCGATCGAGCGGACGCGCGAGGAAATCTCGGCTGAGACCGGCATTCGAATCGAGGCCGAACTTGTCGATCTGCGCGACATCGAGGCGCTCGCCGTCGCCATCTCGAAGCTTGCCGGTATTTTGGGTCCGTTTCGGACGTTGGTCAACAACGCCGGTGACGACGCCCGAATCTCTTGGGACCAAGTCACTCCGGCCTATTGGGACGATCGTTTCGCGGTCAACGTCCGTCACCAGTTCTTCGCCGCGCAGGCCGTGGCCCCGGCGATGGCAGCCGCAGGCGGGGGAGCGATCGTCAATCTTGGTTCGATCTCCTGGATGTTCGGTGCGGCCGGGCTGATCGCCTACACCACGAGCAAGTCCGCAATCATGGGGCTCACCAAATCGCTGGCGAGGGAACTCGGCGGCATGGGCATCCGCGTAAACTCCATCGCACCCGGCATGATCTGGACGGAAAAGCAGATCGCCCGTGCCCAGGCCGAAGACCCAACCAAGTTCGAGCGCTATCTCGACCGCCAGTGCATCAAGGAACATCTCGAAGCCGCCGATGTCGCGCGGCTTGCGCTCTGGCTCGCGTCAAACGAGGCGCGGCGATGTTCCGGCCAGACCTTCATTCTCGACGGAGGCGTCGTCTGAGCTTCCGGCAAACCGTGGCGTCGCGAACCATGGACCAACTGTCATCACCGGCCGAACGCGGGGCTTTGGGAGAGGGACGAAATTATGACGAAGATCACACGCCGGGCCTTTGGCGGACTGGCCGTTGCCGGAGCTGCATCCTTGTATGGCGCACCGGCTCGTGCCCAGGCCGGCACGGTCAGCTTCATGAGCTTTACGTTCGCCGAAGAGCCAAATCGGCCGCTGGTCCAGAAGCTCATGGACGACTTTAAAACACAAAGCGGGATCGGCATTGAGGCCATCGGGTCCGCCTGGGGTGACGTCCAAAAGAACCTGCTACTGCGACAGCGCTCCAAGACGATGCCCGCCACCGCCCAGATCCAGGAGCGCTGGCTGCCGGCGCTTTCCAACCTGCCCGAGATCGTCAATCTCGACGAGGCGATCGGCCGCGCGAAGCTCGAGGCGGCGATCGATCCCAAGGTGCTGGCGATGGGCCAGGTCGGCGGCAAGACGCTGGCGCTGCCGCTGATCACCGGCTCGATCGGCATGATCGCCAACAAGGAGGTCCTGGAGAAGGCCGGCGTCGCCGGAATCCCGCAGACCCTTGTCGAGTTCCGCGCCGCGCTCGTCGCCATTCGTGACAAGGTGCCCAACTCGGTGCCCTTCGCCGCGGCCACCAAGAATCCCAATTCGATCCCGATCGATTTCATGCTGATGGTCTGGGCCCATGGCGGCCGCATCATCGATGAAAGCGGCAAGGTGCTGGTCTCCAGCCCCGAGGCGAAGGCAGCGATGGCCTTCATGGCCGACCTGATGAAGAACCGCCTGATGGCGCCCGAGCTCGATCGCCCGGACTCCCGCCGTCTGTTCGCGCAGGGAGCCTCGGGGTTCTACATCGACGCTCCCCAGGCCCGCACCTTCGCCCGCAACTTCTCAGGACGCGGCGAGGCTGCCGATGCCTTCACCGTCCCGATGAAGACGCCGGTCCTGAAGGCGGGCGACACATCGCACTCAGTCCAGTGGGGCCATCTCGTCGCGGCCTTCAAGGGCACGGCGGCAAGCGACGCCGCAGGTCTGAAATGGCTCGATTACGTCATCTCCGACGCTGCACAGGGATCGTTCGCGCCTGCCTTGTCGGCGCTGCCGGTGACGAAAGCCGCCCAGAAACTGCCCGCCATACAGAACGACACCTATTTCCGCGCCTGGAACGAAGCGACCGGGGTGCCGCTCGTCAACGAGATTGGCATCTGGTCGAATGCGCCCGAGCTCTCGAGCATCCTGTCGGAGGAGGTTCAAGCCGCGCTGCTGGGCCAGAAGGCGCCGGACGCAGCGATCGCCGCGATGCAGTCGCGCATGGAAGCGTCCATGGCCAAGCGCGGTTGAGGCTGGTCGGGTGAGTACGACTACGTTCGAAAGGGCAATGCCGGACGCGCCGATGCGCGTCTCGGCCTATGCCCAGCGCGGTGGGCTCAAGGCCCGCGAGCGACGCATTGGATGGCTTTTCCTCGCCCCTGCGCTCGGTGCCTTCGCGCTCGTGATCCTGTATCCGTTCCTTCGCGCGCTCGGTCTCGCCTTTACCCGGTCCGACCTGCAGACGCCGGAGCCTCTCTTCATCGGGCTCGCCAACTTCAGAGCTATCATCGCATCGCCGGAGATCCTCGGCGCGTTCGTGACTACCGCGATCTACGTGGTGCTCGCTACTGCGGGAACCGTCGTGCTGGGGCTGGCTTGGGCTTTGATCCTGAACCAGCCCTTCCGTGGGCGTGCAGCCTTGCGTGCGCTCTCGCTGATCCCTTGGGTTCTGCCGAGTACGGTGACCGCGTTCGTCTGGGGCTGGATCTTCAACAGCCGCTTCGGCGTTCTCAACGCGGTGCTCGTCAGCGCTGGCGCGATCCCCTATCCGACCGCCTGGCTCTCGACCTCGGCAGGCGCGATGACGGCCATCGTCATCACCAAGATCTGGTTTTCGATCCCGCTCTTCATGTCGTTCTTCCTCGCCGGCCTGCAAAGCCTCGACAAGGAGCAGATCGACGCCGCTCGCGTCGACGGAGCCAACAATTTCGCAGTCTTGCGCGACCATATCCTGCCGCATCTGCGCCCGGTTCTGCTGGTCGTCGTCGTGCTGGGCGTGATCGGCAACCTCCAACATTTCGACACGATCTATGCTCTCACCGGCGGCGGGCCGGTGCGGGCGACGTCGGTGCTGTCGATCGAGGTCTATCGCCGAGCATTCGACCAATGGGATGTCGGCATGGCCTCGGCCATCGGCCTGCTTTGGGTCGCGACGATTATGCCAGCCGCCTATTTCTACCTTCGCCACCTACTCAAGGGGGCCTGAGGCCATGTTCGACCTGTCCTCGCCGCTCGCCCGCCTGATATTTGGTTTGGTTATGGCCGCGATCGCGCTGTTCCTGTTCTTCCCGATCTACTGGCTCGTGATCTCCGCCTTCAAGGGCAACAGCGAACTCTACCGCATTATCCCGACGCTCTATCCCCACGAGCCGGTGCTGACGCATTTCAGAACCGCTTTCGGCCAGGGCAACCTGCTGCTTCATCTCCAGAACAGTCTGATCGTCTCCTGCGCGTCGGCGGCGCTAAACACCTTGCTGGCGATTTACGCCGGCTATTCCTTCGCGAAGTTCCGCTATGCCGGCCGCCGCCTCGTCATGGTGTTATTGCTCTCGGCGCAGGTGTTTCCCTTCGGTCTGCTCCTGATCAGCCTCTACCCGATGGTGACGAGCCTGGGCCTGATCGACACGCGGCTGGGGCTGACGATCTCCTACATCGTCTTCGCGCTGCCGGTCTCGACCTACATGCTCTACAGCTATTTCAGCCAGGTGCCGTCCGAGATGATCGAGGCGGCGCGCGCCGATGGCGCCAGCGAGCTGCGCATCTTCCACACCATCGTGCTGCCGGTCTCGATCCCCGCTGTCGTCACCGTCTTCCTCTACGGCTTCATGTGGTCGTGGAACGACCTGCTCTACGCGCTGACGCTGATCGTCTCGGAAGACAAGCGCACCATTGGCCCAGGCATGCTGCTGAGCTACCTCAACGAGATCAACGCGGACTGGGGCGGCGCGATGGCGGCATCCATCGTCGCCTCCTCGCCGATCGTCATCGCCTTCGCCTTCCTCCAGCGCTGGTTCATCCAAGGCGTTACCGCGGGAGCGGTCAAATGAGTCTGCTGTCGGGTGTCTTTCCGGTCCTACCGACGCCGTTCACGCCGGACGGCGCGATCGATGCCGAGGCACTTGCCGGGCTTGTTGCCTTCGTGGTCGAGGCCGGCGTCGATGGCGTGGTCTATCCCGGCATGGCGAGCGAGGTCGAGACGCTGAGCGCTGAGGAGCGCTTCGTCATGGTCAAGGCCATTGGCGCGGCGTTGGCCGGCCGCCTGCCGTTCATCGTCGGTGCAAGCGATTCCGACCCAGGTAAGGCCGCCGCGCGCGCCGAGGAAGGCCGCGCCGTCGGCGCGAGCGCCGCGATGATCATGGCTCCCACCACATGCGGTGCCGAAACCGCCCGACACGTCGAGTTCTTCCGCGTCGTGGCGTCCGGGACCCTGCTGCCGATCATGCTGCAGAACGCGCCGCAGCCGATGGGCGCCGCTCTCAAACCCGGCGAGATCGCCGAGATCGTCCGCGCCGTTCCTGCCATCCGCTTCGTCAAGGAGGAGACGCTTCCATGCGGCCAGCATGTCAGTGCGATCCTAAGTGAGGTCGGTGACCGGCTCGACGGCGTGTTCGGCGGTGCAGGTGCCCGTTACATCATGGACGAACTGGCGCGGGGCGCGGCTGGAACGATGCCGGCGAGCGAGATGGCCGATCTCCACGTCGCGCTGGTCGCGGCCTTCCGGGCCGGCGATCATGCCGAAGCGCGCCGGCTCTATTCCCGAAGCCTGCCGATCCTCCTGTTCCAGGCCAACTTCCGTGTCCGCCTCACCAAGGCAGTGCTCGCGGCTCGCGGCCTACTGATGTCAACGGTAGCGCGCGCGGCCGGCCCGATCCTCGACGCCCACGACAAGGCCGAACTCTCGGCTCTCATCGCCGAGGCCTCAGACTTGTTCACCCGTCATCCAGTTTCTTCCAAGAAAGCCCGCCATGCCGCCACTTGATGCCATCACCAAGGTCGAAAGCCTCATCGTCTCGATCCCGCGCGATGTGCCCTATCTCGGCCCGTTGCGCGAGGGCGAGCGCATCAACGAGAAGGGTTACGTCATCCGCAAGGGCAACCGCTCGATCTACCCGACGAGCGACATGTCGGTGCTGGTGAAGGTCACTGCAGAGAGCGGCAAGATCGGCTGGGGTGAGACCTACGGCATCGTTGCGCCGCAAGCCGTCAAGGCGATCATCGACGAGGTCCTAGGACCTGCGATTATTGGCCGCGATCCCGGCGACCCCGTAGTGATCCATGAGGATCTCTACGACCTGATGCGCGTGCGCGGTTTCTTCGGGGGCTATTACGTCGACAGCCTTGCAGGCGTCGATATCGCCGTCTGGGACCTATTTGGAAAATGCCTCGATCGTCCGCTGTCGAGCCTGCTCGGCGGTACGCGCCGCACTACGATTCCAGCCTACGTATCCGGCCTGCCCAAGGCTACGCTCCAAGAGCGGTGCGATCTGGCCGTGGAATGGGTCGCCAAGGGCTTCCGGGCGATCAAATTCGCTGCGGCCGTGTCTGACGACGGCATCGTCCAGGAGATGGCGGCCCTGCGCGAGGCCGTCGGTCCGGAGATCGACCTGATGGTCGATCTGCACTGGAAATTCACCGCGGGCGAGGCCATTCGCCTGATCCGCCGGCTCGAGGCGTACAACCTCTATTTTGCCGAGGCGCCCTGCGAGCCCGAGGATATCGAGGGCCAGGAAATCGTTGCACGCGGCATCGGCACGCCGCTGGCTCTCGGAGAGGAGTGGCGCACGGCCTATGAGTACCGTCCGCGCTTCGAGCGGCGCTGCATGTCGATCATCCAGCCCGAGATGGGCCATACCGGCGTGACCGAGTTCCTGCATATCGGGCGGATGGCGCATGCCTTCCATGTCGACAATATCCCGCACGCTTCGATCGGCATCGGCATCTTCCAGGCCGCGAGTCTGCAAGCGACGGCATCTCTGAAGCGGGTGCCCTATCACGAGTACCAGCACTCCATATTCGACAAGAACCTGCGCTATGTCACCGGCGACATGTCTTGCGAGGACGGCTTTTACAGAGTGCCGAGCGGGCCTGGCCTCGGCGTCGAACCGCATCCGGACGTGTTCCAGCACGTCATCGCGGCCTGAGCCCGGAGGACCAGATGAGCCACAAGCGCTTCAAGGGGGTCTACCCCATCCTCTATGCTTTCTTCGACCAATACGGCCGGCTCGACCATGCCGCGATGAACGCGCAGGTCGAGCACTGTATCGGCGCCGGCGCTCACGGCATCGCCGTGCTCGGCCTCGTCACCGAGGTTCACCGCATGACGACAGCCGAGCGACAGGAGGTCGTCGAGGTCGTCGGCGCCGCGATCGCCGGGCGTGTGCCCTACGCCGTCACGATCGCCGAGCATGATCCCGCCGCCCAGATTGCATTCGCGACGATGGCTGAACGAAACGGAGCGGATTGGGTCATACTGCAGCCCCCGCCCGGCAAGGGGCATTCCGAGGCCGACCTGCATCGGCATTTCGGCGCGATCGCCGACGGGCTGGCGCTGCCCGTCGCAATTCAGAACAACCCCGTCAATCTGGACAGCTATCTGAGCCCCCTTGGGCTTGCGGCTTTGGTCAAGAGCCATGCCAATGTCACGTTGCTGAAAGCTGAGGGCTGGTCGGTCGACATCGCCACCGTCCTGTCCGAACTCGACGGCAGCGTCGACGCGTTTGGCGGTCATGGTGGTCTAGAGTTCATCAGCCTGCTCGCCAGCGGAGGAGCCGGACTGATCCCGGCACCCGATTGCCTGGCCATTCAGGTCGCGATGTTCGAGGCTGTGGAATCGTGTGATCCCGAAGCGATCCTCTTGGCGCAGGCTCTTCACAAGGAGATTCTACCACTCGTCGTTTTCATGACACGGGGCGTGCCCGGCATCCTCTGCTACGGCAAGCGCATCATGGCGAAGCGGCTCGGGTTTCAGCAAGTCCATGACCGGCATCCGTCGATCGAGCCGACGCCGTTTGGGCTGGCTGAAATGGAGCGCGTTTTTGCCGATGTGCTAAGGGCGGAGCGGAACCTGCTGCCCCCGCTGACGGCTGCGCTTGAGAGTCGGCGCGCCGAAGCGATGGTGGGCTGAATGCCGCCTGTCGATTCCGCTTTGCCCTTGTTGGAGACCGACCAAACTCGGGGTTCACGGATCGCGATCGGGAATGACCGCCTCAAGGTCGAGATATCGCCGGTCGGCGCCGAACTGACTTCCGTTCGCGACCGGCTCGATCGGGAGTGGCTGTGGCAAGGCGACGCCGGATCGTGGCTGCGTCAGGCTCCTGTCCTGTTCCCAGTGATCGGGCGGTCGCGTGGTGGCGTCGTTCGGCACGGCGGCGCGGCCTATCCGATGCCAAGCCACGGTATTGCGCCAAATGCGAGTTTCGAGATTGCGGCTGCGACGAAAGAGGCGTGCAATCTAGTCCTGAAGGACGATGCCGGCACCCGTGGGTCTTATCCGTTCGAGTTCCAGCTAAAGGTGGCTTTCGAAGTTTCGGGCGACACGTTGATCCAGTCCGCGGAGATCACGAATACGGGCGATGTCGAACTACCCTACTCGTTCGGGTTTCATCCTGGCTTCCAATGGCCCCTCCCCACGACCGGAGCGATCGGCCGAGAGCGCCATTGCATCCATTTTCGGTCGGAGGAGCCGCACCTTGTGCGGCGGATCACTGAAGACGGTCTCGGGCCGCCTACCCAGCCGTCTCCGATCGTCGACCGGATATTGAACTTGAGAGACAGTCTGTTCGCTGAGGGGGCCGTCGTCTTCGACAAATTCGAAAGCCGTGCGCTCTGGTTCGGCGTTCCTGGTCATGATGGGGTGTTGGTCGAGATCGACAACCTGCCGCATTTTGGCATCTGGACGCGCCCACCCGCCGCATTCCTGTGCCTGGAACCGTGGCAGGGCCATGCAGACCCTACCGGATTCGAGGGCGACCTCATCGACAAGCCCGGATCGCTTCGGCTGACGCCGGGCCAGGCATCTTCGCATAGCATCCGGATCTCATTCAGCGAGCCCGCGCCGCCTTGGGCTATGGCAGAAGCGTCGCCAATCTGATGCGGCGGTTCTTTGTCTTACGGCCGATGTGGCAGAACAAGCGCGGTAATGCGCAGTTATGCTGGGCTGCGGCTCAAACCCAAGGACAATAGAGACCTGTTTTCCTGCCCGCCCGCGCTCGGTAAGGGTTGCCGTGTTGGCCACCACCTCGTGAACAAGCACCGACGATTGACCCCTCCAATTCTACCCTTAACCTGCTGACTTGAAAGGCATAATCCCTGAGAGAGGGGTCATAATCGGCATCTATCGTGGCCCCTCTCTCAATGAAGATAACCTTTTTAATTGAATGGCTTAGGGGGCACTTGCGGTAGGGTCACACTTCGGTGCCAATCCACATCTTCGCCGACGAGACCACGGCGCCAGTGCTATAACCAGGCTGCGGCCGAACCAAGAGCGGTCAGCTCCTCGCCTACGCCCGCGACGAACGGCCCTGGAGCGGCGCCGATCCGCCCGGCGTGACCTATCTTTACGCACCGACCGCAAGGCCGAGTATTTGTCCAGCGTGCCGTCGTCGACGAATTCGCAACCCGCGTCGATAGCCGCCACGAGAACAGGCTCGGCCCGGCAAGTAAGGAGGTGAAAGATTACGCCGCTGCGTTCTTCAGGATCGTTGGCCGCCAGCGAAGGGCGGCCGCTTCTAATCACGGCTGTCGCATGCATCATGTGCTGCCTCCTGGCGGTGATGAGCATCGCGGGTGTCGCGGGCCCGCAGCTTTTGTAGCGAAACGTTATGGGCTGCTGGAAGCCTTGGGGCTTGCGCGCGGTGCCGCTTGTAACATCGTCGGGAACCTGCACGGACTGTAGAGCCCGCCGTCTCGGACACGCGTGCCCGGAGGGCCTCGATGCCCCAATATTTCTTCGACACCGACAGCGGCTCCGCCCCGCGCATCGATCTTGTCGGTCGTTTCCTGACCGACGGCGCGGCCGCCCGCTGGGCCGGGCTGGATACCCTGCCCGACATGGCTCGGGACAAGATCGCCGATGGCGATCATCGGACGTTTGGCATCAGCGTCCGAAACGATCACGGCGAGGTCATTTACGCGGCGACGCTGGCGCTCATGGGCGGGTGGAAGCAGGCGCATTAGGCGACGGAGCTTCATTTTCTTCATGCGCTGGAACACTTGGCCATCGACGCGGTTAGCAATCCTGGGGAGGTATCGGCGACGTGAGAGTGCAATGGCAGGGACAGTTCTGGTCGTCGAGGATGAGCCCATCATCCGCATGAACGCAGTCGCCATGATCGAGGACGCCGGCTTCGACGTCATCGAAGCTTCCAACGCAGACGACGCGATCCTGCTCCTCGAAAGCCGCCACGACATCCGGGTGGTCTTCTCGGACATCGAGATGCCCGGCTCAATGGACGGCCTCAAGCTGATGCATGCGGTCAGGGAGCGGTGGCCGCCCGTGGTCCTGATCCTCGCGTCGGGACGCGTGACGCCGAAGGTCGAGGACATGCCGACCCAGACCGTCTTCATAAGCAAGCCCTACATCGAGGATGCGGTGCTCGCGGCCATCCGCAAAGTGGCCTAGTCAGCCAGCTTCGCTGCCTTAACTAGCAGCGTCACGATCACTCCGTGAGGTGACCAGTTATAGTCGATCGCGCCGCCAAGCTGGCCGTTGACGCTCCGCCGTACCAGCTTGCTGCCGTAGCCCGTGGTCTCGCCGGGCGTGACCGGCGGCCCCCCGCGCTCAGTCCAGACGAGCTTGATATACTCATCGACTAGGATACCCGACACGTCCAGCGTGCCCGTCGAGGCCGACAGCGCGCCGTACTTCACCGAGTTGGTCGCTAGCTCGTGGATGACCAGGGCGAGGGTTGTTGCCGACCCTTCACCTACGCCCATCCTGGGGACGGATACGCGGATGCGCCCACTGAAGGCTGCCACGTCATCGTAAGGCGAAAGCAGTATCGATAGCAGGTCGCCCAGCAGCGCCGCTGTGCCTTGGTTTCCCGGCAACGGACGCACCAGGTCGTGGGCTCGCCCCAGGGACGTGAGACGCTGCGTCAGGTCCTTCGCCATCTCCTGGGCGGTCGTGGTCGACCTCGACGAGATTTGGGTCAGCCCCGTAGCAATGGCAAGCAGGTTCTTGACGCGGTGGCTCATCTCTCCGGCGAGCAACTCATGGCCTTCCTCCGCCTGCTTGCGCCCTGTCACATTGAGGAAGATCCCGTAGGCCAGCCGGTCGTGCAAGCCGGAATCGTCACCGATGCCGCGCGCCGAGACCCAACGGATGTCGTCGCCGATCATGATGCGAAAGTCTATTTCGTAAGCGCCCATGATGGCTCTCGTTGCCGTAAACGCGGCACGAACTCGATCGCGGTCGGCGGAAACGATCTTCGAAGACAGCTCCTCAAATTTGATCTCGTCGCTGTGCGGCAAATTCCACAGCTCGAACCCGCTTTCGTCCATGGCGAAGCGATCGCTATCGATGTTCCACGACCAGAGCGCGACCCCTGCGGAGCTTATTGCCCGCCGCAGGCTTTTCGCGGTCCAGGCCAAGGGGTTTGAGGCGGCCATCGTGGATATCTCGAACAATGTTTCTGACATCCGGCATCCATACACGGTATCTGCGGGTGCCCAATATCCTATGCGGAATCGTGATGCGGTCGATTTAGCCGCCCACCATTCCTGGCCGCACCCCGTCAGACGGTACGCGACGCAGCGCTCCCGACGTCTCTTGATATCGATTTGTTTTTTCTTTGCTCGATTCCATCGGAACAGGCACTTGCCGCCGCAGTTCTCCTGCCGACCTATTCTGACAGGAGATTTCAAATGGGCATTTTCGACAGCATCAAGAAGGCGATCTTCGGCGAGGCCAAGGCCGAGACCGTTTCACCCAGGACCGCAGCACCCGTTCCCGGCGCCGTCGCCGCACCGGCAGGAACGGGTGGCGCTGCGCCGGCTCAGTCCATCGACGTCTCCCCGATCCTCGACAAGGCCGTCGCGGAAAGTGGCCAGCAACTGAACTGGAAGACGTCCATCGTCGACCTTCTGAAGGCGCTGAAGATCGACAGCAGCCTCACCGCCCGGAAGGAGCTCGCACATGAGCTTGGGTATACCGGCTCGACCGACGACAGCGCGACGATGAACGTTTGGCTACATAAGGCCGTCATCAAGAAGCTGGCCGAGAACGGCGGCAAGGTACCGGCTAACCTACTCGACTGATCAGGCCAACGAGATAGCCGCATCAGAAGGCCCACCGGTTTTGCCAGCGGGCCTTCTCCTTCTTGTCAGCATCTGTTCGATCGCCCCGGTGGCTTTCCAGCGCCCTGATCGCGGCGATGGCGATCCGAGCGGCGTCAGAGCCGCACTTCGTCGCAGGCGGCCGTGAAAGCTGGTCTGAGCGCGCCCAGTCTGCGTAATCGGCCCATGCGCCATTCCTACGACACCAGATCTTTCGACCCGACCCGCGCAGAGGGCTTGCGACGGCTCGCTGCTTTCCTGCCGGCAGCGGGCCGGTCTTATGCCAAAGGTCGAAACACCGATGACGGCCCTGACGATAGCAGGCATGTCTCGACGCTGTCGCCCTATATCCGCCATCGGCTCATCACCGAGTGCGAAGTGCTCGATGCGGTGTTGCAGCGCCACTCCCTGACGAGCGCGGAGAAGTTCATCCAGGAGATTTACTGGCGGACCTATTTCAAAGGTCATCTCGAGACCCGCCCGCAGATCTGGCGACGCTATCAGCAGGTGCTGGAGCAGCAACTCGCAGCGATATCCGGTGGTGGTGGGCTGGCGCGCACCTATAATGAGGCGATTGAGGGACGAACGGGCATTGACTGCTTCGACGCCTGGGTCGAGGAAATGCGAGAAACCGGATATCTGCACAATCACACACGGATGTGGCTGGCTTCGATCTGGATCTTCACGCTGAAACTGCCGTGGGAACTCGGTGCCGATTTCACCTATCGGCATTTCATCGACGGCGATCCCGCGTCGAACACGCTGTCCTGGCGCTGGGTCGGGGGGCTGCATACCCAGGGCAAGACCTATCTGGCGCGTGCGGCAAACATCGCAGAATTCACCCGCGGGCGCTTCGATCCAAAGGGGCTGGCCAGCACCGCGCCGCCGCTTGTGGAGCCGCCGATCGGCCCTGCCCGCGCGCTGCCTGCGGCCCAGGCGCGAGCACCCGCCGGCGCTGCCATCTTGCTGGTGACGGACGACGACCTCAATCCCGAGAGCCTCGATCTTTCGTGCGTGGACATCGGTGCGGTGATCGGCACGCATGCCGGCGATCATCGCTCGCCTTTGGCCTCCGCAGAGCGCGTCGTGCGATTCTCGCAGGAGGCGCTCGGCGACGGTTTGAGGCGTGCGGAAGGCCATTTCGGCGTCGCGGCGGACACAGATTTCGAGATCTCTCCTGCATCGCTCGCCCGACTGGCGCATAGCCACGACGTCAGCCGGATCGTGACCGCCTACGCGCCCGTCGGACCGATGGCCGACAGGCTTGCCGTTCTCGCTTCCTCGCTGTCCCGCGAGGGCATCGAAATGGTGCAGATCCGGCGTCCGGAGGACGCCGCAGCCTGGCCATATGCGACAAGGGGCTTTTTCGGCCTGAAGGACAAGATCCCCGAACTCATCCGCACGCTCGGCATCGGGGAGACAGGCGCGCAATGACCGAGATCTTGGGCCTCCACCCCATCGCAGGCGAGAAGCCGGCCCCTGTCACGATCTGGTATGACAGTCGCTGCCCGATCTGCTCGCGCGAGATCCGCGTCATGCGGGCGCTCGATTGGCGGCGCCGGATCGCTTTCGTCGATCTTCATGCGCCTGGCGCCGACTGCCCGCTCGACCCTACCGTTCTGCTTGCCCGCTTCCACGCAAAAAGAGCGGATGGTCGCGTCGTCTCGGGTGCCGCGGCCTTCGCCCTGATGTGGCGAGAGATCCCCCTGCTTTGGCCTTTGGGACAATTGGCCCGAATTCCGGCCGTTCTGGCCCTGCTTGAGGGCGCCTATGTCCGGTTCCTGCGCTGGCGCATGAAACGATAGGGCCTCCTGACATGCATGACATTCTACCGGCCGTCTCGCTGCTGCTCACGGCTATGCTGCTGGGCGGCATGTCGCTCTTCTCATTCGGCTTTGCTATTTTCGCGCTGAAGAACCTGCCGACGGATCAGGCAAGGTCGCTGATCCGGAAAGCCTTCCCGCCTTACTATCTTCTCGTGATCGTCGTCTCGGCGCTGGCGGGGATGGCAGCGCTCCCGACCGACCGCCTTTCGGCAGTGCTGCTGGCGGCGATCTGTGGCGCCACGGTGATCGCCCGGCAACTGATCATGCCGGCCGTGAATGCCGCAACGGACCGGGGCGATCGCCGCGGTTTCGGCATCCTGCATGGCGCTTCGGTCCTGATCCAGATCGCGCAGATCATCGCGGCCGTCATCGTCCTGCTGCGGTTCTGATGACCTGTCGGGCAAAATCGTGCGTGCGATCCATTGGGATCGGGCTCGTCATCGATTGTTCGCCTGTTCTTGATCACCGGTTTTCGGCTTAGGCTGCCGGCATGCCGACGCCTCTGCCGCCCTTCGATCTCGACCTTCTGCGCAGCTTCATGGCGATCGCCGATAGCGGCGGATTCTCGCGTGCGGCCGAGCGCATCGCGCGAACCCAGTCGACGATCTCGCTGCAGATCAAACGTCTTGAGGCCGGCCTGCGACGCGACAATCACGATGCGAGTTGCGCGACAATCAAGGTGAGAATCGTCGTGGGGCGCGACAGCGCAGGGCGTAGCCCGTAGCT
>Ga0209902_100912_pt1 | contig 20464 bp, 25 predicted proteins | sample FECB27metaG_FD_188304 | JGI IMG/M metagenome (GOLD analysis project Ga0209902, IMG submission 188304) | Cyanobacterial communities from the Joint Genome Institute, California, USA - FECB-27 (SPAdes) (version 2) | ecosystem: Environmental > Aquatic > Thermal springs > Hot (42-90C) > Microbial mats...
GCTGTTTACGGCCAGTGCCGGGCTTGGTCATGCCAGTGACACCCTTAGCGCTCTCGAGACGGATGCGGACAAGATCCACCGTAGGCAGGCCCAGAACACCGAGATTGCGCTCCTCAAGAAGCGCCTTGCCGAATTGAAAGCCGCACGCGATGCGATAGACACCCTCGCATCGACTTATGAGAGCCTGGAATCCGAGCGCAGTAACGCAAAGGAGCAGTATGATCGCAGTGTGTCTGAACGGGCGGCCCTGACCGGACGGCTGGGGATCATTTCGAGGCTTCTGCGCGCATTCCCGATATTGAGAGAGATAGAGCTGAAGAAAGCGCAGCTGGCAGAGCTGCCGGACCTTGTCGCGCCTGCCCTGAAGTGGACCGGCTGCGTCGCAGAGATGATCGAGGACGACGCAAGCCTCAGGACGAGGCAGTCCGCGATCGCTGACGAGCTCGAAAGAGTGCATGGCAGGATCGGATCGATCGAACTGGACGAACAGATCCTTGCTGTGTCGGAGCGGGTGCGCGCCATGGCAGACGCCAAGGCGCGATACATTTCGGCTGGTCTTGATCTACCTGCGCGAAAGACTGAATTGCAAATCCTCGACAATGCGGTAGCGAGCTGTCTGTCGGCCCTTGGCCGGTCGTTTGAAACAGATCCCGAAAAGCTGCTTGTACCTGCGGCTACTGTGGGGGCTCTGCGCAACCTGCTTGAACAGCGATCGGGCGTCATGACCAGCCTGCGTGTCGCACGCGATGAGGCCTCGGCCTCATTCGACGCGCTCCAGGCCGCACGTGAGCGTATTGGCGAGGAGCCGGCCGTGCCAGCACCGGCGAGGGCGCGAGTTATGGCATCGCTTTCGAAGGCTAGGGAAAGCGGCCACCTTCGCGAAATCCGGGCGGCGCGCGAAATCGAGGATGAAAACGCCGCCTTGTGGGAGGCCGCTTTGCGCCGCCTGCTACCCTGGACAGGCGATGCCCCGTCACTGTCTGGGACATCAGTTCCCAGCACATCACAAGTCAGCGCGTGGAAAGGGCGCTCAGCCGAGCTAACCAAGGCGAAGGCCGTGCTTGCTACGCGCATTGCCGAGCATGAAGACCTGAAAGCTTTGCTATCGAGCCGGCTTGAAGCCTTTCGTTCTTCCGCGGACGTTCCGGACGACGAGACGGCCGCAGCGATCCGCCGCGATCGCGATGAGGCCTGGAAAAGGCACAGGGGCGAGCTGGTTGGCGAAACGGCCGATCAGTTTGCTTTAGCGCTTGCACGCGACGACGCTGCTGGGGTTGGCAGACTGACCAATGCGCATGTCCTTGCTGAAATGCGCGCAGCGAGGCAGAGGCTCGCTGAAACCGAAGCTGTCCTCACCCGAGCGCATGGCGCCATTGACGCGAACCGCTATGATGGTGAAGCGATGGTGGCAGAGGTGGTGGCTGCAGCAAGAGATCTGCTTGCCCTCAAGCCGGAAGTCCCAGCCGAGCGTCTGATAGAACTGATCGAGGAACGCACTGCAGCTCGCAAAGACGCTCTTGAGGCCTGGGCAAAGATCGACCTTGCCCGCAAGAGGGCCGAGCGTGCGAACGATGACGGAGCGGCGACATTGCTTGGGCTGGCGGGGGCGCTAGAGAGTGTCGGCATCGCCCCGAACGCTGGTGACAGTCTGGAGACGGCAATTGCCATTGCCGAGCAGTTCTTGGCGCGGCAAACCAGGTTGGATGCCGAGCGGGCCGAAGCGTTCCGGACAGTAAATGCCAAGGAAGAGGAGCTCGCAACCAGGCGGCGCGCGGTCGAACTGGCGGAACGTCACGAGCAGGATTGGCTTCATGCCGTTGCCGAGACGGTCAGGGGAACATGGCTCGAGGGTAGTGTTTCGATACCGGGCCTTGGAAGCGTTCTCGACCAGTTGGTTCTTCTGTCCAAATCTCTTCAGGATCGCGAGGCACTGCAGCTTCGCGTCGACAAGATGCAAGCAGACCGGGCGAACTTCATCGTCGAAGTCGCAAATGCTGCAATTGAAGTGAACCATACTGTCGATGATGACGATCCAGCGCAGCTCGTAGTGGCACTTCAACAGCGCCTGGAGCTCGCCGATCGCGCAAGGGAGAATAAAGCGAGCCTCGTCATCGAATTGGAGCGGTTGAAAAATATCAAGGAAAGCCTTGAACAGGAGGCTGTGGCCCACGAGCAAAAAAAGAGCGAAGTGCTTGAGATCTTCGCTGTCGAAACGCTTGCAGAAGTCATCGAGCGCGACGAACAGCTGCGCGAGCGGGACCGCTTGGGTGGTCAGATGATCGAACTCGAGCAGAAGCTTTGCATCGAGCTCGCGGTTGAAAACACAAGTCAGGCACTGGCGGCCTTGGATAGTCTGGCGCCGCATTTCCTGGAGGTCGAAAAGGCTGAAATCGAGCGGCGGCTTGCTGATTTCGACGTCCTCATCGAGGCGCAGCTCGTTCGGTTGACGCGGGCGGCCGATAGGCTGGAGACGATCGGTGGAGACAGTGCGGTTGCTCGTATCGATGCTGAACGACGGACCATCCTGCTCGATATCGAAGAAAAGGCAGTCAGGTTCATCGAACTGAAACTGGGTATTATGGCAGCAGCAAACGCGCTGCGCCTTTACCGTGAACGCCATCGCTCAAGCATGATGGCACGCGCTTCGGATGCCTTTGCGCTGATGACGAAAGGGCAGTACAGCGGCCTGACGACCCAACCCGTAAAAGGTGGAGAAGTCCTCATTGCAATGCAACGTGACGGACAATCCAAAGTTGCCGATGCACTCTCGAAGGGCGCTCGCTTTCAACTCTATCTGGCGCTGAGACTGGCTGGTTATTACGAGTTCGCGCAAGTCCGCTCCTCAGTGCCGTTCATCGCCGACGACATCATGGAAACCTTCGATCACGTCCGGTCGGAGGAAGTGTTCAGGCTGTTTGGCGAAATGGCCAGGACCGGCCAGGTAATCTACCTTACGCACCATCATCACCTCTGCGAGATTGCCCGCGAGGTCGTTCCAGGTGTGAGAATCCATGAGCTCGCATCGTGAGGGAGAGGCTGCCCACTCGTCGTCGAACCTGTACGGCAAAGCCAGCCGGCGCCAAGATAGGACCGGCAAATTGACCGTTCGTCGGAGGTGATCTGCCCCGGTTCCCGCTCACGCGGCGCTATGCTGAACCTCCTTAGGTCACCTTGTTGACCGATCGAGCCGGACGCGAATTTGCTGCGACATCGTCCCGGCACGTTCGTCCTGGCGGACGTGCCGATGTCTGCGCCTTATGCGCTGCTCTTTTCGTGGGCCAGCCGAAGGCTATTGTCTCTTCCGCCCATTGCTGGCTTTCAATAGATCGAGAATTTGGCGATCGTCGTTACAATTAACCGAGCGCTAACCATGTCAGGCGACATTGAAGCCCCGCGGAAAAGTAATGAGTACCGCGGGCGTTTCGAACGCAGCTCAGCCCTGACGACGCGGGCACAGGGCTGTGCTGCAGCATTTCCCCGGTTGGGTTCTCAGGCCAAGATGCCACCGCGTCCATTGCGAGGTGCGATCATCCATGGCTCAATCGACACCGGCGCATGTTCCAGTACGCCCGCCGACCGTGCAAAGCAGAGCAGTGCACTGCGAGCGCCATCCAAGTGAAGGCGCTCTTCACGGACCGCCTGGCAGGCACGACAGGCAGACTGGTAGATCGGGCCGCGCCTGTTTTGAGGCCATGAGGCAAGGAAAGCCAATGCATCGTCGATGCATTCAAGCTCGTGGATCGAGTTCTTGCCGTCACGTATAAAAATGGAGCGTTCGAAGGCTTGGATTTTCACGGTTTTCTCCCTTTATTGCCCGCTTATCACGGACGGGCTTGAACGCATTCCGTTGCGTCAATTTGGCAAAAAAGTGGCGCTCGCGGCGTCAATAAGATTGATCGACCAGTATCTCGGCCTCGCGACAAAAGCTCTCGAAGGCCAGACGCGCGACCTCCAGCGGGATCGAGCCTTCGGACAAACCCTGCAACGCCTGTTCCGCAAGGTAAAAGAATGGGCCGCGGCGATCGAGCGGCCAATCGCTGAGTAGCGCCGCTGCGTCTTCGGCGGAGCCTATCTGACGGAGCGACAACGAACCGCCCCTAACCCAGATTGTTGGTACCAAATCCATACTGGCCGAACCGAACTGACACTGCCAGTTTGCATAGGGCGATGAAGAGGGCGGAAGTATGCCTTTGCCCCAAAAACCGGTGTTGCCGGGTGATTGAGCCGCGTTGGACATGACCGGAAACCGTGCGGCCAACCGGAACATGATACGGCAAACAACGTTATCCCCCTCAAACGAGGGCGCTTGTCGTGGCACCGAAATCATTCTGGAAAGGCTATCTGAAGCTTTCGTTGGTGACCTGTCCGGTTGCCATGTCGCCAGCAACCAGCGAGTCGGAGAAAGTCCGCTTTCACACGCTCAATAAGAAGACCAATAATCGTGTCGTCAGTCAGTACGTGGACGCGGAGAGCGGCAAACCGGTAGCCGACGATGACGAAGTCAAGGGTTATCAGCGCGGCGAGGATGAATACGTGCTGCTGGAGGATGACGAGTTGGAGGCGGTTGGGCTGGAAAGTACCCGTACTATCGATATCGAAATGTTTGTAGACGCCGATTCCATAGGCTGGATCTGGTACGATAAGCCCCACTATCTGTTGCCAGATGATCCTGTCGGCGAGGAGGCATATTCCGTCATTCGGGACGCAATGGAAGCGACTGGCAAGGTTGGCATTTCTCGGTTGGTGCTGTACCGGCGCGAGCGCGCTGTCATGCTCGAGCCGAAGGGGAAAGGCATTGTCCTTTGGACGCTTAGATATGGTGACGAGGTTCGCGATGCCGGCGACTACTTCGAAAAGATCAGGGACACCAAGGCCGATCCAAAACTGGCCAAACTTGTCGGCACGCTCATTGAGGAACGGACAAAGTCATGGGATCCAAAGATGGTGGGCGATCCCGTCCAAGAGCGTCTGCTCGACATCATAGCGTCTAAGAAGAAGGGCCGAAAAAAGACCGTCAGGACGCCGGCTAAGCCCGAGGGCAGCGGCAGCAACGTCGTTAACATCATGGATGCTTTGCGCAAGAGCATCGGCAAGCAATAGCACGCGCGGCGCACGTTGGGACGGGGCCTTGTTCAACTCGCGCGCTTGTTACGAGTAGGTCGTTCCAGTGGGGCGGCTGCAGCTTGGAAGTCACCCCAAGGGTCGACATCGAGTGAGGCCAGGCGGGTAGGCGTATTGTCAACCGTGAAATAGGCAGGCCCAATTGTCGAACCCAACTCTTCCCAAGCAAGCGGCATCGATACTGGAGCGCCGGGACGGGCGCGAGTGGAATACGCCGCAACCGCGGTTGCACCGCGCTGATTGCGAAGGTAGTCGATCAGGATCTTGCCCTTGCGCTTCGCCTTCGAGATCGTCGAGATGTAGTGGTCCGGACTGTCTGAGGCCATTGCGTCCGCAATGCCCTTGGTGAAGGCCTTGACCTTGGGCCAGTCTGCCTTGGGCTTCAAAGGAGCGACTACGTGTAATCCTTTGCCACCCGATGTCTTCACGAACGGGTTGAGGCCGGCCTCTTCAAGCCGGGCCTTTGTTTCTTCAGCCGCCGCTATGATCTTGCTCCAGGGCACATCTTCGCCAGGGTCCAGATCCATGATGATCATATCGGGTCGCTCCCAGTCGGCGACGGTCGATCCCCAGGGGTGAATCTCCAGGACGGCCGATTGCACCAGCCCCATCAATCCATCGAGATCGCGAATGCTGATCAACTTCTCATCGGGTGGAGCTTTAGGATCTTGGACGAGTACTATATTCGGGTTGAGGCCCTTCCACGCATGCTTCTGGAAGAATTTTTCACCTGTAATGCCTGTCGGGCAGCGCAGCAAAGCCAGAGGGCGGCCGACGACGTAAGGCGCGATATGGCGCCAAATTTCGGTGTAGTAGTCCGCCAAGCCCTCCTTGGTAACACCTTGGTCTGGCCAATATATCCTGTCGGAGTGGGTCAGTGTGACGGTGCGCTTCGGCGATTTCGGTTCTGACACTGCCTTGGGCCTTTCGAGCACGACGTCGGTAGCCAGCTTGTCCTCGCGCAAGCCTCGGAAGGAGGCGTGTCGCAGGATCCCGTCGGCCGTCCAGGCTCTGAATTCAACCTCAGCCACCAGATCGGGGCGAACATAACGTACCTGCCTCGCTTCGTCTGCGGACAGCCGTTGCGCAAAGGGACTTGAGGGGATCCTGAGCCGCTCGAGCTGTTTGAATAAGGATCCCGCCATGGCTGCGGTATATCCGGTTCCGACCCTTCCGACGTGTTTCAACTTCTCGCCCGTGTAGGCGCCCAGCACGAGCGAGCCTATAGCCTTACTCGAGGTGGTCGATGGGACATAACCGGCAACGACGAATTCCTGTCTTGCCGAGCATTTCGACTTGATCCAGTTCCTTGTGCGGCCGCCACGGTAGGGAGCGTCCTTTAGTTTCGAGACCACGCCCTCCAGACTGAGACGGCAGGCATGGCGCAAGACAAGATCTCCGTTCTCCTCAAAGTGACTACTGTAGCGAACCATGTCAGTCTTCCCGTGGACAAGCTTTTCGAGCAGACTTTTGCGCGATACCAGTGAAGCGGTGCGGAGATCGTAACCATCGAGATGAAGCAGGTCGAACGCATAGAAGACGAAGCGTTCCGTACGACCGGTGCTGAGATCAGCTTGCAGCGCCGAGAAATCTGATGCGCCGTTGCCAGTCTCTACGACAAGTTCGCCGTCGATGAGTGCGGTAGTTGAGGGAAGCGAAAGGAGGGCGGCGACCAGTTTCTTGCCGAATTTCTGTGTCCAGTCGAGGCCGCTGCGCGTCAACAGTCGCACTTTCCCAGCCTCAATTCGGGCCTGCAGCCTGTAACCGTCAAATTTGATCTCGTGCAGCCATTTGATGCCGCTCGGAGCGGAAGCCGTCAACGTGGCAAGTGACGGAGGCACAAAGTCAGGGAGCGACGCCCTTTTCGCCCCGCTTACAGTCCCGAGCTTCGGAGTGACATTGTTCACACTTTTGTCAGCTGTTGTTCGCCCGCTCGCTCGCTTCTTGTTGATCTTGCCTGTCTTTGAGGACCAGCCGGGAGTTTCCTCGGCGATCTCGGTGATGTCGCGTCCGGTTGCTACGGATTCGGGTCGCTCATCAAGTATGTCGGGATCCGCTGCTGATCGTGCCGCCTCGTCATCACCCTTTATGAGAAGCCAGTTTTCTCTCTTCTCTCTTGGCTTGCCGGCCATTCGCACCAGATGCCACCGGCCCTTGAGCTTCTGACCGTGAAGTTCGAAATCCAGCCGCCCTTTGGCAACCCCACGGCGCGCGTCGCCCTCAGGAGTCCATGTCCCATGGTCCCAGAGGAGCACCGTACCCCCGCCATATTCGCCTTTCGGGATAGTGCCTTCGAATCCGCCATACTCGAGCGGATGATCCTCTACGTGAACGGCAAGACGTCTTTCGCCCGGCACGAGGCTTGGCCCCTTGGTCACAGCCCAGCTCAGCAGGACACCATCCAGTTCCAGCCGGAAGTCGTAGTGGAGACGTGTTGCATCGTGTTTCTGCACGACGAAACTATGGCCTGACTTGCGAGCCTTGCGCCCCTTTGGCTCGGGCGTAGCGTTAAAGTCACGCTTATTCCGATAGGTTTCGAGCACCATCCGTCAACTGGCCTTTCGACGCGAAGCTGTCCCACCCAATTTGGCTCCCTTACCAGCCTTCGTTGTGCGGCTCTTTTCATGCATCGAGCCAGCGCTCTTGCGCAGCGCCTCCATAAGGTCGATCACCTTGCCGCGTTCCGGCGGCTTGCGGGCCTGGATTTTCTTGCCCTCCATCTTGGCTTTCACCAGGTCGGCCAAGGCAGCCTCGTAGCGGTCGTCGAAATCAGCCGGATCGAATGTCCCGCCCTTTGTTGTGATGATATGCTCCGCTAGCTCGAGCATCTCTCCCTTGATCTTGATGTCAGCGATCTCGTCGAAGGCTTCCTTCGCCGAGCGGACTTCATAGTCGAAGGCGAGGGTGGTCGCGACGAGGCCTTCATTGTGGGCGCGGATCAATAGGCTCCGTACGCGCCTGAAGAGGACCGTTTGCGCCAGGGCGGCGACGCTCTTTTTTCGCATGCCGTCGCGAATAAGGGCGAACGCTTCCTCGGCATGTTTGTCTGAGGGAGCCAGGTAGTAGGGTTTGTCGAAATAGACGTCGTCTATGTCGCCGCAACGAAGGAACGCCGAGACCGCCAAAGTTTTGTCGCTTTCGGGGATGGCAGCTGACACTTCTTCGGGATCCAGGACAACGTACTCCCCGGAGCCAATCTCGTATCCCTTGACCTGATCGTCGCGTTCAACGGGCTTTCCCGTATCGCTGTCGACAAACTCGCGGCTAACCCTATGACCGGTCGCACGATTGATCGTATGAAATGCAATACGCTCGGACGTCGATGCGGCCGTGAAAAGTGCAACCGGGCACGTCAGCTCGCCGACCTTCAGAAAACCCTTCCAATTAGCTCTGGGTGCCACTTTTCACCGCTCCGGCGTTAGAGGAGGCGCAACGTGCTTAGTCGAGGTTGGTTCCAACACTTCGTAGCCTTCCCGCCAGAAGCAGGATCGGACGGCCCGTCTCGCTCCGTGACGAAGGAGCCCCATCAGGCTAAGACAATTATTTGGTTGGCAGCGTAGTGTTCGATGATTCATGGCTCGACTTTCTTGTCCCAACAGGCGCCCCCTCGGTCTTTGAGCGATGACGAATTGCTTGATGCCGTGCAGCGGCAGACTGTTCGCTACTCCTGGGAAGGTGGTCATCCCGAGAGCGGCCTGGCGCGCGATCGCATGTCGAGAACAGGCGATAGGCCAAACGACCTCATCGCCATCGGTGGTTCAGGCTTTGGTCTGATGGCTATCATCGTGGCGGTTGAGTGCGGCTGGATCGATCGTTCCCAAGCCGTGGAGCGGTCTGAGATACCGACATGCCGACTATTGGGAGCAGAATTTTCGCCACTCGATGATCAACCATAGGCACTGAGTACTTAACCCAAATGCTCACCAAGGATACGGTAGCGATTGCTGGGGGCTTACCGCATCTCATGGGCCGAGGGGGTATGTCGCGCACGCGCCGGACCTGGACATCGGCGTCATCACTCCGAGTGCCGCCCTGTCCAGCTTTCCCTCTATGCCCGAGCAGTCGATGCATGCCTTACGCGGCTTCCTTGCGAGGCCGGGAAATCGTATTTCGGGCCGTTTCGGCTTCGTCGACGCGTTCTTCGAAAATCGGAATTGGTATGCGCGAACCTACCTAGCCATTAACCAGGGACCGATTGTTGCGATGATTGAGAACCATCGTTCGGCACTGTTATGGAACCTGTTTATGGGAGCTCCAGAAGCTCGCTTAGGATTGGCCAGGCTCGGGTTTAGTGGATCATGGGATGATAATTTAAGTGAACGCGCCGATCGTACAAACGCGGGGCCGTAAGACGCTCGACGCCACACAGCTTTGCCCCAACGCAGCCGTCGAATGGGGATGTCACCTGCCTGGCCTAACTGTGCTGGTGACCACACCGTCCACATCCCTGCCATCGCCGTCGGACACCATAGCCAGAAGGCCAAGCGCGATAGCAATTGGTGCGAAGAGGAGCGCTACGTTGGCCAGGCATTTGAGTGGAACCCAGCGTTCAGAGGTCGTTTTCCGTTCATCATCCACTGGCCAACTCCTGAGGGCTTGGGTCTGTCGCCTTCAGTCGGTACCTGTCGCTCTTGTTGCGATTAAGCCCTCTCTCCAGTGGCTTCAGGGTAGGGTTAAGTATGGGTGAACGTAGACATCCGGTTTCTGAATTTGGCCATAATTGCAGGTTGACGCCCAGTTCCAGTCCAGTCGCAATACAAAACAAAATGGTCACCGGTTGAGGAAAGTTTTCATCGAGTTCATCCATTCCTCCGCGACCCTACACCGGCTCAGGCAATCAAACATAGCATCTCCCGTCCGGGGCTCAGGCTTCGACGCTGTTAGACTGTCGATTGACAGCGACCACACCGTCTCCTGGCAGGAGCTGACGCATGATTAAGAAAACTGGAGGTTTTTCCTCCAGGTCGCCGACAAAGAAGAGGTTGAGGGCCTGAACATCCACGACAGATATCTTGACCAGTCGCATACAACAATCTGCGGGATCTACCGATGAGCAATCTTGGTGGGAGCACTGAGACGCGAGAACGAAATTCGCAACCATATTGCCCAAATCGCGTTGAGCCCCGGAGGGCAAACTGAAGGAGAACCTCATGAGGAAACTCATCATTGCGCTCGGCGCGGCTGCCTTTATGAGCGGCACGGCTTTCGCTGCATCCGTTGACGGCGTCGTAAAAGAATACATCCAGGAAACCAAGGTGATCACGCTGGAAGACGGGAAGAGCTTCACCGTTCCGCCGGATGTAGCCATTCCGCCACAACTGGCGGTGGGGGCCAAGGTTTCTATTACTACCGCCGATGACGATGCGACAAAGGTCACTCAAGTCACCTTGTCGCCAATGTAGCATCGATCGCCAGTCTAGCGCCCCGCCGGTCTTGCCGGCGGGGCTTGTTGTTCGGGTCCCGAAGCCTTGCGCAGGCGTATCAAGCGGATGATAAATGAGACGCGTGTGGGTATTTGATTCGGGAGGGGCAGTTGCTCTTAGCCAAGCCTATCGTCAGTGCAATGCTCATTCTTGCATCGGCAGGCCCACTATATGCAGGCGATATCGAGCCGTTTATCTACATTGCAACGCAAGATCCCTTCATAGGTTCTCAAACCGCAGCTCCGAGGAATGATATCCACATTTTCGGAGGTGCCTTTAGCGAGGGCTCTTTTGGCGACGCTTTCCAGTTCTGGGATGCCGACTACACAAACAACTACCTGCTTGGGGCTGCGGTCGGTCGGATTTCCGAGACCTTGGAGCGGGTTTCGTACTTGGCGGTGTCGCAGGCGCAGCCGTTCGGTTCGGCGACGACGACGATACCACCGGGGAGATATGGGCCGGTGTGCGAATTCGTCATCATGGGCTAGTCATAGGCGATCTGGCGATCGCTCCGGCGCTGACTGCCGGTCTTAGTGTCGTGAGCGGGCCGACCGAAATTGAACGGCTTCGGGAAATCGCACGCGATGGCGACGCAACTCTGCTTGGTTTTGTAGGCCCGGAACTTTCTTTCAGGCTGAGGCAAGCCCCAGCGTTCGAACTGGTCTATCAACTACACCATAGGTCCGGTGCGGATGGCTTCTTTGGCGATCTGGCAGAAGGATCCAACGCAAACACTCTCGGCTTGCGCTATAGATTCTAGGCTTGTTGGAACCGTTACCTGTCGGCAGCGGCTCGCGAGGTGCTGTCTGATGTCGCCAGCAGCATGCCAAGCAGTCACATTGCGCCAGAGGCGCGCCTGCCTCGCAGACTAACCAGGGGCATGGCGCATCAATCTATGAAGAATGGTGCCGCGAAGAATGCAGCACCGAACTCGAGCATCAAAATGAATAGCAGGAGGCCTGGCAGTCGCGCTCTCCAGCGCACACGCCACGGCAAGGCGTCGAACGCCTTTCTGATTTCCGCCTCGTAAGCTCGCTCGGTACGCTCTCCCATCTCGGCCAGCCCCTTGCTCCGGTCAGGAATTCGCAGCTAAGTTGGTAACATGTGCGGCCGTGTCTTTGTCAAATCGACCCTTGCCGAGATGGTGCGAAGCTTCGCCTTCGCCGATCCCGCTTCCGTCGGTGCACTCGACAACAGCTTTCCTCGCTACAATGGGGCCCCGAGCCTGCAATACCCGATCATCGTTCAGGACGAGGCCCAAAAGGGCAGCGCCATGTTCGTCTCGGCTAAATGGGGGCTGGTGCCATCCTGGCAGAAGGAGACCAGCACGGGCCGACCGCCTCCGGTCAATGTCCGTTCTGAAACCATAGCCACCAACGGCATGTTCAAGCGCGCCTACGCATCAAAGCGTTGCCTGATACCGATCGATGGCTATTTCGAATGGAAGGACATCCACGGGAACGGCAAGGAGAAGCAGCCCTATGCGTTTGCGATGAAGGATGGCTCCCCCTTTGCCCTGGCAGGCATCTTCGATATCTGGCGTAACCCGGCCAATGGTGAGTTGCTACGAACCTTCTGCATCGTCACGTGTGCGCCTAACGAACTCATGGCAACGATCCATGACCGGATGCCAGTAATCCTGGCGCCTGCGGACTACGGTACCTGGATCGGGCCGGAAGCAGATCCTGCGGACCTCATGAGGCCGTTTCCTTCCGAATTGATGACGATGTGGCCGATCTCAAGGAAGGTAGGCTCACCCAAGAACGACACGCCAGATATCCTCTACCCTATTGACCTGTAGCCCGTCTTTTTAAGGTGTTTGTTTCTATGTTGTTCTTGTGCCTGAGCCGGGCAAAACCAGACCCCCATTCACATTCTGAACGATACAAGACTGCTCGTTCGTTTCCGGAGCGCCAATCGCAGGCGGCAGCTACTACTCTCCGACCTCATCCAGAACTTCGATGAGGTTGATGTGGATTGGCCGCAGGAAGAATGGAGTTCCACGCCGTTGACTGCAGTCGTGCCTTCCTCTCCATCGGCCTTCCTCGGCGAGGGCAATAAGGCGGCAGCGGGCTAGCGCTTGAGATTGCGCCGAAGCTTTTCGACTTCTTCTCGTGTGCTTGTGTCGGGGAGATTTCCGCCGGAATCTGGATTAGGTGCCGGGTCCTCCCGTGTGTCCCTGGTCGGCTTGTCCTTGGGGTCAATTGGTTTCGGTTTGAGAGCTTTACCCGGTTTCGCTGTCTGGGTCATGGTCGCCTCCGTTTTCTCATTAACCTGCCGCGTCCAACGATGGTTCCCAAGAGCTTGTTCGTTCGGCACCGATAGGGTGTGAGGCACATTGCCTGGATGCTTGGCACCTCGTGGTCAAGTGGCAGGCACCTCCATCGCCGCTGTCCCCTTGCCGCGGTCAGGAATTCGCAGCTAAAGTCGCCGCATATGCGGCCGTGTCTTATCAAAATGCGCCTCTGTATGTGCGACGCGTCGGCTGTGCGGATCTGGTTGCTGTTGGCGGCTCGACGACAGCTTGCTCGCTACAATGGCGCGCCACCCAATCATCATTCAGTGCCTAGACGATACAATGACGGCATGGGCATTGCCTGATAGCTACCTCGAAGTGGAAGAAGGGGGACAGGGACACATGGCCCTAACCAATCAGGACATCATCCAGCTTACAGCGTGGCGGCGCAAACTGCACCAGCATCCGGAGATTTCGAACGAAGAGGAGTGGACTGCAAAAGAGGTCGTTAATTTCCTTGAGGACACAAGTCCGGACAAGGTGCTGACCAGCTTGGGCGGGCACGGGGTGGCGGCGATCTATGACAGTGGCTTGACTGGGCCAACGGTAATGTTCCGCTCGGAACTCGATGCGCTACCGATCCTTGAAATCTCAGGCGCGCCCCATTCGTCACTCGTTCCTGGCAAATCGCATATGTGTGGCCATGATGGACATACCGCTATCCTGGGGGCGCTTGGGCGCCAGCTTGGACGCCGGAGGCCAGCTCGGGGGCGCGTGGTCCTGATGTTCCAGCCGGCGGAAGAAACCGGAAATGGAGCAGCTGGCGTCGTTGCTGATAGACGCTTCGCAGAGATTGCGCCGGATGTCGCATTTTCGTTGCATAATCTGCCTGGAGTGCCGTTAGGCGAGGTCAGGCTCAAATCTGGCGTGGTGAACTGCGCCTCACGCGGCATGCGCATCACGCTGGACGGGAAAACAGCCCATTCGTCGATGCCGGAGACCGGCGTTTCGCCAATGATGGCCTTAAGCCAAATGATGCCGGCACTTCCTGCGCTTGGCAACGGAACCTTTGCAGACGACCACTTCAGCATGATCACCGTCACCCATGCCGCGATGGGCGAAGCCGTGTTCGGGATAGCGCCCGGTCACGCGGAGGTCTGGGCGACACTGCGTACTAGGCGCGACGACCTGATGGCCAGCTTGTGCGCTGCCGCGGAAGCCTTGGTGACAAACATTGCCGAGGAGAACCGCTTGGCAGCTCGCTACGAATATTATGAGACGTTTGTTGCAAGCGTAAATGCAGCGGAGGCGGTTGATCATCTGCGACTGGCTCTTGATGAAGAGGGCATTGTGCATTCAGAAGACGACTTGCCGATGCGGGCATCGGAAGACTTCGGAGTGTTCGGGCACAATGCGGCTTCAGCAATGTTCTTCCTAGGAGCAGGCGAGCGGCACCCGGCGCTGCACAATCCAGATTATGACTTCCCGGACGACCTTATTCCGATCGCGTCACGGGTGTTCATGCGAACGGTGCGAAACCTCCTTGGCTGACGTTGAGCAGCAGATCTTGGACGGGGACTTCGCCGTCGTCGTATCCTAGTCGGTGCCAACGGCGAGACGTAGTGCAGGAGTGACAGCGTGAGATGCAACCCTGTTCTCATTTTCTGCGTTGGGTTCCATGGAGTTCACGCCGAATATCTGGATCAAAGAAGGTGGTTTCGCGCTTAGCGTCATAAGCTCCGTCACCGAAGCGATCGATTTCCTCGCGTCTTGGCCGCAAGACCGACGCGGACCATTTTACTACCTTGCGGTAAATAGCCTACAATCAGCTGTCGCGGGTTCGATCGAAACCCGCGAAGCCCGTGAAGTATTTGAAGTCTTTTGCCGTGAGGCAGGCATTCTTGCAGAAAGCAGGATGGAAGATTGAGACTAGCCGTTTAGTCGTATTCGCCATCCTTAAATTGGGATGGGCCGGGATGTTGTGCCATGGAGCTGCCGGTCTTCTGGGGTGCCTGACACAATAATGCGGCATTACCTGTGGCGAGCACTGGCATTGCTCCTCCCGCGGCGTCTGTCCACTCCTCTTCAATTAGTGACCGAAGCGCGCACCGAGTGGCCGCCTTGAGAGTGAGATTAATTTTAGCAGCTTCGCGAATATCGACGGGAACTTTGTGGCCAACATCTCGATTTCATACGGATGCGTGACACCAACGTCCAACCGCTCAGAGCCAAGGGAAGAGTTTCAAACCCGCGCTACTCGCTTGTCATCCCCGTTTATAACGAGGAGGACGTCTTGCCACTTCTCATTGAGCGGATTGGCTTGTTGCTTTGTCAGCTCGACGGTGAGGCGGAGGCGATTTTTGTCGACGACGGCAGTCGCGATGCCAGTGCTCAAATACTCCGCCGCGTGACCGCACTGGACCCGCGCTTCCGCCTTATAGAGTTTTCCCGCAATTTCGGGCATCAGATCGCCATTACAGCTGGAATGGATGCGGCGAGCGGCGAAGCGGTGATCGTCATGGATGCCGATCTCCAGGACCCCCCGGAAGTGGTGCATGACCTGGTTGCCAAATGGAAGGAGGGGTTCGAGATCGTCTATGCGCGCCGTGTGAAGCGCGAAGGCGAGACTTTGTTCAAGCGAGCCACGGCGAATGCTTTTTACCGCCTGCTCGAAAAGATGACCTCGGTCGAAATCCCTCGTGATGTTGGCGATTTTCGGCTGGTCGGCCGCAAGGCACTAGAAACTTTCAAGCATATGCCTGAACAGGATCGCTTTGTAAGAGGCATGTTCGGCTGGATGGGGTATAGACAAACGGCGGTGCCTTTTGAGCGATCAGCGCGAGCTTTGGGCGAGACCAAGTATCCTTTTTGGAAAATGGCGCACCTTGCTGTGCATGGCATCATCAGCTTCTCGGAAAAGCCGCTTCGATTAGCGCTATGGAGCGGCTTGATGATCTCCGGGGTGGCGATGGCCTACGGGTTCTACGCCGTCCTTGCTTGGGTATTCGAGACCGGTGTCATAGCGGGTTGGACATCAACCATAGTGATCGTATCGTTTCTTTGCGGCGTAAACCTCTTCATGACTGGGATAGTCGGTTTGTATGTCGGCGGTATTCATGCAGAGGTGAAACGCCGTCCGCTCTATGTTGTTGATCGGCTGAGCGGTTTTGATGACAAGCAGCCGTCAGAAGAGCGTCGCAGCACATCCGCCAAGATTCGAAGGCTCAGTTGATGCCTGAACTCTTCGATGCCTATCGATCAAGCTATGGCGAAGAAGTTGAGGCGTCCGTTCGCTTCTCTGGCCTAAAGCATGATTTCTTCCTGGAAGCCAAGGCCGATCTCCTAAGGCGGCTCGTTATCGAACGGAGGCTGGCCATAGGATCGAAATTATGTGCGCTTGATATTGGCTGCGGCGTAGGTTCCCTGCACAAGCACCTCAACGGTATTTTCAGCAGTCTGACCGGTTGTGACGTATCCCACGAGTCAATCGCGCGTGCCAAGCTAGAGAACCCGGAAAACACCTATCAGGTATGCACCGACACCCGGCTTCCCTTTGCCGACGGAGTCTTCGACTTCGCATTGGCGAGCTGTGTGGTCCATCATGTTCCTCCAACTTCGTGGCTGGGCTTTGTTAGTGAAATGCGCCGTGTTGTGCGGCGGGGCGGCGCGTTGTGTGTCATCGAGCATAATCCCTACAATCCGCTCACCCGCCTTGCGGTGTTTAGATGCCCGTTTGATGCCGACGCTGTTCTGCTGAGCGCACGGACGGCCTCCAGGCTAATCCGTGCGACCGGCGTTACACAGGTACAGACGGAGCACTTCTTGTTATTTCCGTCAGCGGCAACTCCTGCCAGACAGGTGGAGCGCCTTCTCTCCTCATTGCCCTTGGGTGCACAATATGCCTGCAGTGGCTATGTCTGAATTCATGCGGTTTGGCGTGATCGGAATAATCGCGACGGCTCTTTACGGGGCGTTGGCCACCGTCTTGACTGAATGGGATTGGGCAGGCATCGAGGCAACATCTGCCTCCGTCGTGGCCTACTTGGTCGCCGCCATCTTTTCTTACCTCTCCCACAAGTCGATCACTTTTCTTTCGACAAGGTCTCATCGGGTAGAAGGGCCACGTTTTGTGGCCTTAACCTTGGCAGGTTTAGCGGTCGCTTTTCTAGCGCCGGTAATGTTGACTGACATCCTCGGGCTTCAGCCTATCTTCGCGATTCTGTTTACGTGTGTCGTCGTACCGATGATGAATTTTGTCGTGATGGATAGGTGGGTGTTTGCTCATCGAAGACGCGATCAAAGTGGCAGCGCCTAGTCGGAAGCTTCTTCCAACATGAATGAGACAATTCTGATGGCACGCTTGTAGATGTTGCTGGCCGAGCGATTGGGTGGAAATCCATCGAGGTAGGCGAAAGAGATCTCAAGTGTCGTAGCCCCTCCCGGGATTTCAAACATAACCTTGCTAGGATTTGGATCGGCAAGCACTACCTTGGCCAATTGTCGTCCGTTCACGGAAATAAGGACTCGTTGTTGCGTGGTTGGTGGGCGCAATACGGCCGACATCTCGAGGGTGGCCAAAAGATCTCTCCCGGGGTTGGCGAGATTGACTCTGAGCCGCGAAATGTCACCCAAGGAGTGTGTGCCGTCACCGGCGGGTCCCGTCCACCCGCAAACCTTGATGTTATTCGCCGACTTTCGTCCATCGCGCCGAAACGACACTATCTGGCCAAGTGAATAGCTGCCGAGCACGTCGCGGTTGAGACATGTGGTCGTTTGGTCGATGTAGAAAGCGCCGTAATCAGGATGGACCTTCGGATTGAGCGCTAAGGCCAAGATTGCCGATTCGGTTCCGGCAAGTGCAGCGGCCAGCGCGTAAACGAGCAAAATACCGTGTCGGTTATGCGCGGGATCATACCAGTGCAAGGTACCCCCCGATCCAAGCTTTGGTCATGGGATAGCAGGCCGCAAGCACAAGGGCCAGTGAGACAAGCCATAGCAACATCGATGAGGAGAGGAGGCGCGCCAGCATCATCGTCAATGGGGCTAGGCCCATTACATATCTCACCATCGAGGCGAGATTGGTGATCAGCGGGAGTATGATGCAAATCGCACAGAATAGGGCCGCCCCGTACTGCCGGCGGTATGCCAGCACTGCACACATCGCCAGCCCGCCGATCGCCGCCAAGGCGCTCCATTGCGGAGCAGTCGGAAACCATCCGCTGGCAGGCATGGCGGAAAGTCCTTCCCATAAGTAGCGAACCAGGTTTCCTGCCACCCGGCCAAACGCGCGCTGGACGTGCAGAAAGGCGAAACCGTCTCCGACTTTGACGTGAAGGAACAGCATGTAGGCGAATAGGCCAGCCGGCGAAATCAGAATTGCGAGCAGGAGCTGGGGCCGCCTTAGAACCCAGAGCGGAAAGGCTTTTGTAGATCCTCCCCGCTTTCGATAATCCATGAAGATCTGCGTCACGGTGGCGAATACGACGAATACACCCACCACCCGAGTTGCCGATAGAAATGCTGAGGCCAGCCCCGCTGCCAGATATTCTCCGCGCTTGAGAGCCAGGAAGACGCAAGAAGTTAGTAGAATGAAAAGCGGTTCGCTCAAGAAGGTCGTGAAGTGAAATGAGAATGGGCCGCTCAGCAAAAACGCGCAGTAGAGCAAATAGGCTCGAATGTTCTTTTCGAGTAGCGGCCAGGCGACGAGACAGGCGGTCCACGTGCAGGCAATCGAGGTAGCGGTGCCAATGTAAATGGTTGGATATTGGAAGAAAGCGCCAACTGAATGGATCACCATTGGATAAAGCGGAAAGAACCCCCAGCGGCCAACGTTGCTTTGATTTGCTATGGGAAATTGCTCATAACCTTTGTCGGCTATCCCGACATACCAAGAGCAATCCCAGCGACACAACGCGCGTACATATCCCTCAAAGCTTGGCTCCACCGAAGTGGAGGCATAGGCGAAATATCGAAGGCCCAGCCCCATAGCTGCAAACAACAGCGGAACCGCAGCCACAATTATTGTGTCTCTATGAACTGCGCCTAGCCTGGTGGCACTTATGAGCGCCATGCCTATCATTTTCTCGCGTTGGAAAATGTCGGACCTTCTAGTCGAACTGGCCGCTTCACGTAATGAAGCTACGGGAGCCTGAGGCATACTTAGTGAGGGCATTATCGTAGAAGCCACACTCGCCGCTTTGGGTGGCGGCGAGTGGGTCAATAGGCTTAATCATAGATCCGGACAATTTTTCGCGTGCCAGGTTCAACCAGCACAGTCCTTCCATCCACCACCACATATTGGTAGGTGACATCAGGAATGCCTTCAAAAGAATGGACTTCGACGGTTTCAGGCAGCGATGAACCGATGTTCAATTCAACGCCGGGCAGAGTGAGCGAAGCGAGAGGTTTTTTCTTGATGTACTCGCGAATGACTGTTTCACGCTCAGGGGTAATGATGACATCCTGAGCCCAAGCAGCGGATAGCCCGCCCATCAGAGCCAGTGCAACAATGGTTGCCTTTTTCATTTGCTTTCCTCCTGTCGTTCGGACACCCACAAGAACGCTTCTAGGTTTCAGGAGTTCCGTGGCAGGGATCGCGGGAACGGAGCGCTGTTCGCGGCGTGCTCCGCATAGCCGACCAAACAGCCTTATGATTTGCGCCGCCGCGGCAGCGGGCCAAAAGAGCGTTGACGCTGGTACCCACTCATAGCAAAACGTGACAATGGCCAAGGGGCAATTGTTTAAACAGCCGGTTCGGATCCAGTTGGGTCGAATCGATCGAGACAGGCTGGTAGTGGGTGTTAAGGATGCGGCTGAAATCCTCCTCAGGGAGTGGCCGGCAGCAGACACGACTCGCCGCACCAAGGCTATGGTGGCCTGCCTCGAGGTGATCCGCGGAGCCAAGCCGCCAAGCTATGCACGGAGGTACTTCGTTTCAGCCTGCAAGGAGGCGAGGGTGCTATTGGAATAGCCCTGGAGCATCAGGTAAGGGGCGAGGACTTGAAACAGCCGACTTGCCACGGCTGTTCAAAGGTTGTGCGTCACCCAGAGTGGTCAGATGGCAGCTTACTTTAGGCACTTTCCAACGAGCCCAACCCTTTGCCGTAGTCCTCGAATTGGTTGGGGTGCGGATCGCATCGAAGTTCTCAGAAAATCTCCCGACGCCGTCAATATCCGGATATTCTAATATTGACGGCGTCTTCCCGGATTCCTAAATCAGCTTTCGTTGGGGAAGCGGTAAAGGTCGGGAGCATTGAACCAAAAGCGTAGCAGACGTGGTCGTCCTGCAACCGGGACGGAAGCGGTCCACCTCAGGTTTTCGGCTGAAGTGTTGGACGCGCTCGATTTGTATCGGAGCGTGCATCTTGCGAATGTCAGCCGGCAAGAAGCTGTCCGCAACTTGCTCAGGACGCACCCGGAGATAAATGCCCTTCTCCGGCTTGAAGACGCTTCATGATCTGGCGCGCGGCGATAGACCTCGCCTTGGGTTTGCATGCGGTACAACCGTTAAGCCACGAGGACGCTAGCCGTAAACGGCCATGCGGCGTCGGGCGAACGCGTAACGCGTCACTATCGCAGCGTTCGTGAGCTAATGAGGTAATCGAGCGGTAGGGCAGTCTTGTACTTCACCTGCTTGAGGGCAAAGCTCGAACGGATGTTGGCTACGCCACGCGTCTTGGCTAGG
>Ga0209902_100913_pt1 | contig 20450 bp, 25 predicted proteins | sample FECB27metaG_FD_188304 | JGI IMG/M metagenome (GOLD analysis project Ga0209902, IMG submission 188304) | Cyanobacterial communities from the Joint Genome Institute, California, USA - FECB-27 (SPAdes) (version 2) | ecosystem: Environmental > Aquatic > Thermal springs > Hot (42-90C) > Microbial mats...
TCACCCCAAGATCCGTTACGGCGTGCTGATCGGTGCCGGCGCCAAGATCCTCGGCAACATCGAGATCGGCCATTGCTCCAAGATCGCCGCCGGTTCGGTGGTGCTGTCGCCAGTGCCGCACAACAAGACGGTGGCGGGCGTTCCTGCGCGCGTCGTTGGCGAAACCGGCTGCGACCGCCCGTCGAGCCAGATGGACCAGCTGTTGCCGTCGCAGACAATGGATCACGTCGTCAGCTTCGATATCTGAGACCAAGCGCAGGCGCCCATGACGGGCGCTGGCGCGATTTGCGCGGGGGTAAGCCAAGCCTCGCCTTTACAGCGCCATGGTTGGCGTGTCAGAAGCGCGTCTCTTAACGACAAGCCGGAGAAGCCAGTTGAAGCCGGAAGAAATCCGAAAGCTCGACGCTTATTTCAAGCGCCAGTTCCAGAACCCCAACCTCATGGTCAAGGCCCGTCCGCGCAAGGACGACTCAGCCGAGGTCTACATCGGCGACGAATTCCTCGGCATCGTTTTCAAGGACGAGGACGACGGCGACTACAATTTCTCGATGGCGATCCTCGACGTCGATCTGGCCTGATCTTTCGGTCGGCCACAGCGCCGCGCGGCGACGATCGCGCGGCCGCTACTTCACGTGCAGCATGGCATTCGCCTTGGCGATCACCGCCCGGTCCAGCGCACGCCACTCTCCCAACAGCTCCCGCGGAAATCTGTAAGTCAGGCTCAGATCCTTGCCGACGAAGACGTCGCGTTCGCAGGGCGCGAGCGATTCTTCCGCTTCCGTGCCGCTGAGGCAGCGGGCGACGAAGGGCGGCTCGCCGCTGCGCGACGCAACCGCCAGCACCTCGTTGAGATAGCCGGAATTTTCGGTGAAGCCGAACAGCGTCATGCCCTCGGGGCCTGGTACACCCGGCTTGACTGTGAGCTCGCTGTAGATCGGCGCAAGGCGCCCGCTCATGTCGCGGGTCATCATGCGCGGTTCGAGGCTGAGAAAGACGATGCGCTTCTGACCGTCGAGATTGTTGAAGGCCGGCCGCGCCGCCTCGCTGTAGCCGTCCATTTCAGGCCAGCGCAAGTAAAGGTCGAGGCGCCCGGCAATGCCGTCGCGGCGGGCCTTCTCGAAACGGATCATGTTGGCGGGGGCTGATATGACGTCGTTGCCGATGACGATCTCGCGCGGCGCGACCTCATCCGTGTAGCCGGCCATGGCGATGGTGTGGCCGAACCAGCGGCCGCCCAGGCTGATCGCCACCGAGAGCACCGCCAGCACGCCAAAGCCGTAGAAGACCTTCATCATCAGCGCCGAATCGACGACGTCGAAACCGGAATGTTCGGCCGTCTCTTGCTTCATCTGATGTCTCCAGAGCAGCCACGGCTGGCATTTGCGTTCGCGCACTGCGCCTTGCCGGGTCGGTAACCCCAGCTCCCGTGCCTTCGGGAGCCCGATATCTGTCCGACATTGCGTGCGCATGGTTAATGGCGCGTTAAGGCAGCTACGCGCGCTTGCCTTGTGGCGGTGCGCTCCATAGTTTGCGCGCGCCAACGAAGAGGATTTGACGATGCCGCTTTACGCAATCGATGGGGTCGAGCCGCAGTTCGAGGACCGCGCAACCAGCTGGATCGCGCCCGATGCGGCAGTGGTGGGCGACGTCAGGATCGGACGCGATGTGGGCATCTGGTTTGGCTCCGCCATTCGTGGCGACAACGAGCCGATCACCATCGGCGCGCGCTCCAACATCCAGGAGCAGACGGTTATGCATACCGACCCGGGCTTTCCGCTCACCATCGGCGAAGGCTGCACCATTGGCCACAGGGCGATCCTGCATGGCTGCACGGTGGGCGACAATTCGCTGATCGGAATGGGGGCGATCGTGCTCAATGGCGCCCGCATCGGCAGGAACTGCCTCGTCGGTGCCGGCGCGCTGGTGACCGAAGGCAAGGAATTTCCCGACAATTCGCTGATCGTCGGATCACCGGCGAAAGCCATCCGTGTCCTCGACGAAGCCGCAGCCGACAGGTTGCGCAAGTCGGCGGACCACTATGTCGCCAATCAGCAGCGGTTTTCCGGCGGGCTGAAGAAGGTGACTGACTAGGCGAGGCAACCTATCGCGAAAAAAGGCGGAGCCGGCCCGGGGATTGGGCCGGCTCCTAGACCCGGTCGTTGGGGACGGGGAGGGTGGGGACGCGACCGGGTTTTCTCACCAGCGCATGCCCCCGAAAACCGGAGCCGATTTTCGGAAGGTCATGCACCGATTCCGAGCGCTGCGGCGGCCTTGGCGCGTCCGTGATGGACGCGCTCGGGCCTGCAGCGCTTAGCGAACCGACGCCACCGCGTCGGCGCGGCCGTCGTTGATCGCAATCCAGACGCCTGAATTCCGCTCCGACTGGCGCTTGAGATAGGTGTATTCGGTCTCGTCCCAGGCCAGGACTCGCGTGTCGAGGTTGTCGAGGATGTATTCGCCGAGGCTGGTGCGCACGGTGAGCACCGCATGGCCGTCGCCGTTGGGCTGGCGAACGACGGTGATCAAAAGGTTGCCGGCCGGCACGCCCAGTTCCATCAGCTGCCGGCGCTTTGCCAGCACATAATCCTCGCAGTCGCCGGCGCCGTTATCGGGATAGGACCAGACTTCTTCCTGACCCCACATTTCCATGTCGGTGCGCGGTGCGACATCGGTGTTGACCTTGTCGTTGATCGCGATCATCGCCTTCCACAGGCTGCGGGTCAGCTCGACCGGCTTGTTGCTCGCGGTCTTTTCGCTGCACTCGATCGGCGAGCGCTTGCACAGCTCATAGTGGCCGACCGGCTGGGTGGTGCGGCCGTTGGTCTGCATCACTGCAGGTGTCGCCATGGCGGCGCTGACAGCACCTGCCTGAATTGTCGTGGCCAGAAGCAGAAGCCATCCCCGACGCATGTTCATTTTGTTGTCTCCCCGTTTGAGGTGACAATGACAGGCTCGGATTTATTTGACGCAAAGCTGCGAAGTAGATGTTGAGTAAAAACAAAAGAGAACTCGCGTAAAGAAAGAATAGAATAAGAATAAAACTTATAGAAAATTTGATTATAATTTTATCGAAATGGATGTGTTTGCCGCTGCAGGTTTCTGCTTGCGGGTGGGCGAGGCAAATGGGGCGGGCTGTCAGGGCTGCTAGCTCACCTGGGCCGTTGCGATGCTCGACCGTCACGGCATGGATCCTCCGGACAAGCCCGAGGATGACGAGCGCGAAAGGCGTCGCGTCAATCGCAAATATCGAGTGTTGATCCTGGTGCTACGAGAAATTCGTCATCCTCGAGCGGAGCAGGAGCGAAGCTAACTGCGCAGACCCGGGGATCCATGCCGTGAGGCTGGAGCTGGTGTGACGGTTCAGGTTCACCTGTGCTGGAATGAAACAGCAGCCGTGCGGCCATTTCATTCTGGCGCGCAAGCGGGCGTGCAAAGTCTAGCCAAAAGCAAACAGCCCGACCTTCTGTGAAGGCCGGGCTGTGCTTGTCGGTGAAAGGCTGGGCCGTCAGGTGCGCGGGCGGTTGAATTCCGAGTCGAGCGATTCCGGGCGCTGGATGACGGCGAATTCGATGGCGACGCCGTCTTCGAAGTGACGGACGACCTGGCCGCGCATGGTGCCGAGGGTAACCTGAACGCCGATCGCCGGCTTGACCTCGATCTCAAGCGCCGCACCCGAAAGCGACAGGTCGATGATGCGGCAGGGATATTGCCGGCCATCCATGAGCTGCAAGGCGCTGATCGGATTGCGCGGCGCGACGCGCTCGTGGCGGCGGTCTTCCGGCAGGTCGAGTTCGTGCTTATTGGCAAGCCAGGTCAGCTGTGCGGCCAGCTTGTCCTTCTTGCGCTCGGAGGCGATGACGGTCATGGCAAAGCCGTCCGCAAGCGTGCGGGTGACGACACCCTCGACGCGGCCGATATGATCGATATAGGCAATGACCTTCTCGCCGGGTGCACCCGAACGGTCGGTGCGGAAGGCGACGTTGCCGGGCGACATGTCGACGACCTGGCCCGCATGCTCGGTGCGATCCTCGAGCATGAAGCGGCCATAGATCTTCACGCGGACGCGCTGGAAGTTGCGCCGTTCCGCCCGTGACGGCGCGTAGTCAATCGCCGCTGGCCTCATGTTACCCTCATATCTGCAAACTCCCGCCGAACCGCATCGGGGAGCTATCGCGGGAAACTAGCGCCAAAGAGGTTAACAAAACGCCTAGCAGCGGGCCTTTGGAACGGCCCGGCTGCGCTATTCTTCGCGTCCGCCTTCGAGAACGAACAGATGGCGAATGCGGCGCGCGCCATCGAGCGGGCTCGGTTCGCCCGAAAGCGCGGTGTCGCTGGGCGCGAGCGACGGCACGGTGACCGCCGGACGGTTCTTGAGGAACATCGGCTCCAGGTCCGGATCGACGACGCGCACACTTTCGATTGAAGCATCGGTGAGTGGGTCGGAGCCGAGCCAGAACGGCCGGTCGACGCTCGACAGGACGCCCAGGCTGCGCGGGTTCTCGACACCGCCATCAAGCGGCAGCAGCAGCATCTCGAAGCTTGTCGCCCGCAGGCTCGATGTGAAGCCTTCGAAGTTGATCACGACCACAGACTTCTGCTGGAACACGCCATAGGCAAGGCGGGCCATCAGCCGCTGGTCCTTCTGGCGCCACAGCGAGGGGAACGAAAAGCCCTTGAGCTCGCGGCCGAAGGTGGCGCACAGCCGGGTGCCGGCGAGGCGGAAGACCGCTTCGCCTCGGGTGTCGCGTTCGAGGATGAAAGTGTCTGCAAGCAGGGCCTTGATCTCGGCCGGCTCGACTTCCGTACGTTTAGGCGCGGGTCGGCCGTCGCGAAGGCGGTTCCAATATTGGAACAGTGCCAGCGATCCTTTCTGTTTCATATTGCTCCGCTCCGAGCTCTTCTGTGCCTGATGTGCCATCTCTGGACAGAATCGCTTCATTCTTGAGGACTACATGAGGCGCGGAGCAGGACGCGTGCCAGTCTTGGTAACAGTTGTTAACGGGTCGGGGACGTTAAGGTTAACAAAGGGTTTACGTTGCTGTGCCCGGGCATACGTGGCACGTTCAATTCACTCCATGAAGTGGCCGCGCAGGCGCGGTCGGCAGCACTTCAGTCAAGAGTTACTTTTGGGGACGGGCAGGGGGGCTCGACCAGCCGTCCAGGGGAAACCCTGGGCGGCTTTCTTTTTTGCGCTTTCAGCCGGGCTGTTCTAGATGGAACGAGAGGCTGGCGCACGCCGGACCATAACCGGATCGGAAGTGCATGAGCGACCCAGCAAGCCAAAACGACGCCCCCGACGAGGCCATCGAGGCCGAGCCTCAGCGCCGCGAACCGGTGTTCAACCTGCCTGGCATCGTCATTGCGATCATCGGCGCCTGCGTTGCGATCCATCTGATCCGCGTCTACGTTCTCAGCCCCGATCAGGATGTAGCCTTGCTGATACGGGCGGCTTTCATTCCGATCCGCTACTCCGGGCAATACGATCTCGAAATTTGGGCGTTCACCAGCCCGCTGACCTATGCCTTCCTGCATGGTGGTTTTGCCCATCTGATCATCAACATGGTGTGGTTGGCTGCCTTCGGTTCGCCGCTTGCCAATCGTCTAGGCAACATGCGGTTCTCGGCGTTCTTCGCCGTCACGACGCTTGCGGCGGTGGCATTGCACTACGTGCTGCATTCGACAGATGCTGCGCCGCTAGTCGGCGCGTCGGGTGCGATTTCAGGCATGATGGGCGCTGCTGCACGTTTCAGCTTCCAGGTCGACCGCTCGCAGGGCAAGCCGGCCTTTGCTGGTGTGCCGCTGCCGATCCGCGATGTCTTCCGCTCGCGGACGGCCATGACGTTCCTGGGCGTGTGGATGGTGATCAACCTGGTCACCGGGCTCGTCGGACTTACCCCGGGTGAGGCCAGCCAGATCGCCTGGGAAGCCCATATTGGCGGCTTTCTGGCAGGCTTTCTGGGCATCAGGTTTTTCGACCGCAAGCGCGAGTTCGCCTGAGCGCGTTTTACTTGAAATGCGACCCAATGCAGCGCACGATGCAGTTGGCCCGGTGGGCCAGCATGGAGTGATTTGACTGATCGACAGCAGCAGGAGGCCACAATGACTGTGAAGGCAATTCTCGAGAAGAAGGGCCACGACGTTTTTACCATTGGGCCCAATGTACAGCTGTCGGAAGCGGTTCGCATTCTTGCCGAACACCGTATCGGTGCCCTTGTCGTGACCAATGGCGACCGCAAGATCGTCGGCATCCTGTCCGAGCGCGACGTCGTGCGCATCATCGGTAAGGAAGGCGGTGCCGCCCTTGAAAAGGCGGTGCGCGACGTGATGACCCCGAAGGTCAAGATCTGTAACGAGAACCACACGGTCAACCAGGTCATGGAGATCATGACCGTCGGCCGCTTCCGCCACCTGCCGGTCGAGCGTGACGGCTATCTCTATGGCATCGTGTCCATCGGCGACGTCGTCAAGCGCCGCATCGAGGATGTCGAGCGCGAGGCCGAGGAAATCAAGGCTTACATCGCCACGGCCTGAGCCCCTTACGCAGCCTATGCATTTGAGCGCCGTGCCTCTTTGGGAGACACGGCGCCCATGCGCAGGTTCGGCTATCTGTTGTCGAGTTCCGGGCGAACCAGCTTCAGGCCTGCCCTGGTGATGCGGTAAGGCCCGCCTTGCGACGAGGCGACTGCCTTCTTTCGCTTCAGCTTCCGGAACAGCTCGAGATCGAAACCGGGATAACGCCAGCCCTCGCGGGTGAGGCAGATCACGTCCTCGATCCTGTTGTTGTCGTCTTTTTCGATTTCAATGCGCCCGCCCTGGGCGAGCAAGTGCAGAATGCGCTGCTCTATGCGCGATATGTCCATTGTTGGATGAGTCCTGGAAAACCAGGCTGCGACAGAAAATGTGCTGAAGCAGCCAAAACAAAAAGCCGCCGCCACGATTGCTCGCGGCACGGGGTTTCAGGTTTTCATGCCCCGCCTTCTCGGAAGGTCGGGGCCTTAGCGGGACTCAGCCAGATTAAACATCCACACTCCATCGGGATGGCGCTGATATAGCGAGAATCCGGGCGAAATACCACCCTGCGGAAGCAAGCGCTCGTGCGCGTTGCATGGCGGCCACACTGCTACGGCTCCAAGGCCCGCAACAAAACTTAACATTACTTCATACAAGCCGCGGTGCCGAACTGGGATGAGTGGTGACGCCGGGTTCGCCGCCTGGCGGGCGGGGCGCCCACATCATCCGGCTTTGGAGTGCGCATGTTCGCGAAAACGGGTTCTGTTACGCTTGCCTTCAAGGCATCGCTGGCGGTTATGGCTGTCAGCTTCTGGGGGTGTTCTGGCGCGCTTGCTGCGGATACGTCATCCGGGGAGCAACTGACCGCCGTGCCCGATCCCAGCCGCTTCGGACGCATCGGCGAGAAGCTGGCCGAGTGGCATGTCGTCGCCGGCGGCGGCGCGATGATCGAGCCCGAATATGAAGGGTCCGACAAGTTCAAGGTCACGCCGGTTCCCTTCGTCTCGGCGACGTTGTTCGACACGCTGACCATTGATCCAACCGGCGCGACGCTCGCTGTTGTCGAGCGTGACGCATTCGAGCTCAGCGCGCGGCTTGGCTACGAACTGGGCCGACAGGAGGATGATTCCGACCATCTCAGGGGCATGGGCGATATCGATTTCGGCGCCACAGTCGGTGCAAAAGCCGCCGTCCAACTCGGCCCGGTCGAGCTTTTCGCGCTGGTGGACAAGACCATTGGCGGCAGCGAAGGCCTTGTCGGCAGGGTCGGGCTGGAAGTGGCGCAGCCGGTTTCGGAAAGGCTCGTCCTTGGCGCTTCGGCTTCCGCCGTCGTGGCGGACGAAAACCACATGCAGGCCTATTTCGGCGTCAGTGCGGAACAGGCGACGCGGTCGGGGCTGGCGCGCTTCGATGCCGGTGCCGGGTTGAAACGCGCCGATTTCTCGCTTTCCGCAACCTATAGTATCAATCAGAACTGGATCGTGCGCGGCGAAGCACAGCTCGGTGTATTGCTGGGCGATGCTGCCGACAGCCCGGTCGTCTTGGAAAAGCTTCAACCTTCGGCGATGCTGCTGGTCGGCTACAAGTTCTGAAGCAAGTTAATCTTCAAGCGGGATCGCGATGTCCGAGAGTGGGTTCAGTTCCGGTCTTGCTGTCCAGGACAACGACACGGCCGGCCAGCCGAAGCCAGGCGCGCGCATCCTGATCGTCGAGGACGACTTCGAGATCGCCCGCATGCTCGGCGAAACGCTCGTCGAAGGTGGCATGGCCGTCGAAATCGCCGAAAGCGGCGCGGAGATGGACGTCTTGCTGCGCAACCGCGTGTTCGACCTGATCGTGCTCGACGTCATGCTGCCCGGCGAGGATGGGCTCAGCATCTGCAAGCGGCTGCGCCTAGAAACGACGATCCCGATCCTGATGCTGACCGCGCTTGGTGAGGAGGTCGACCGCGTCGTCGGTCTCGAGATCGGCGCCGACGACTATGTGACAAAGCCATTCAGCGCGCGCGAGCTTACGGCGCGCATCCGGGCGCTGCTGCGGCGCACGGCATATCCGTCGCAGGAGCGCGCCCGGCCAAAGATCATGCGCTTCAATGGCTGGCGGATCGATCCCATCCGCCGGCAGCTGCACGACCCCAGCAACGCTAGGGTGGCGACGACGACGCATGAGTTCGACCTGCTGCTTGCCTTTTGCCGCAATGCCGGGCGCGTGCTTTCGCGCGAACAGCTCCTGGGCGTGACGCATGCCGGGTTGGCCGGACCGATCGAGCGCAGCATCGACGTCCATGTCAGCCGGCTTCGGCAGAAGATCGAAAAGGATGCGCGCGACCCGGTTCTGCTCAAGACGGTGCGGCTCGGCGGCTACCTGTTCACGGCCACGGTGGAAGAGGCATGAAAACGCTGCTTCGCCGCCTTGTTCCGCAATCGCTGCGCGTCCAGCTTATGGCGATCATCCTGGTTGCGATGCTCGTCGTCATCGTCATCGGCTCTGCCTTCGAGCGGATCACCAATTCCGGCTACGTGCCCGACATGGAGATCGTCGCCGAGCGTGCCGGCGTGGTTGCAGCTCTGCTGCGGCAGGCGCCAGCCGAAGAACGGGCGGTGATTCTCAAGGCTGCCAACGATGCCGGACTGGATTTCCGCCTTCTGGGCCAGAAGCAACTCGCTGGCACGTCCTCGCCGCAGAAGCGGACGACAATCGGGCGGGTCATCAACGCGCTGTTTCCGCCCGACAGGGAGCCCCCGCTGGGCGGCCGCTGGCTGATGATCTCCGACCAGCCGGCGCTGGTTTTCACACTCGACCAGGGCACGGCTGCGGCACTGTTCGGCGCGCCGGATACGTTGCTGACGTCGCAGTTCGTCAGCCCGGCCACCTATTACCTGCTGGCGCTGGTTGTGCTGTTCGTATTGTTCTCGTTCTTCGCCGTGTGGGCGGTGACCGACCCGCTAAAGCGGATTTCGGCTGCTGTCGGCTCGGCCGAGCTCGACAATGACGACGAGCTGTTCGTCGAGCGCGGCTCGATCGAAATGGTCGGCCTGGCGCGTGCCCTGAACACGATGCGCACAAGAATCCGCACGATGATCGACAACCGCACCCGCATGCTGCGCAGCGTGAGCCACGACCTGCGCACGCCGCTGACTCGGCTGCGGCTGCGCGCCGAACGCATGGACGACGGCGTGCTACGCGGCGCCATGCTGTCCGACATCGGCCATATCGAGGGGCTGATCGATGAGACGCTAACTTATCTGCGCCACGATGTCTCGACCGAAGAGCTGCAGCGTGCCGACATCGCCAGTGTGCTGCAGACGGTGTGCGCCGAGTTCACCGACGTCGGATTTTCGGTTTCCTACACCGGGCCCGACCGGCTGCCGGGGTGGTGCAAGCCGAATGCGCTGGCGCGTGCCATCACCAATCTCTGCGACAATGGCGTCAAGTTTGCGCCCAACGTCGAGGTGGTGCTGACTGCAACCGACGAGGCTGCCCTGATCGAGGTCATCGACAACGGGCCGGGCATCCCCGAAACCGTTCGGGCCCGCGTCTTCGAACCGTTCTACAAGGTCGACGCCTCACGCGGCGCGAACGCCAAGCGTGGCTTCGGGCTCGGGCTTTCGATCGTCGCCGACATCGTGCATGGCCATGGCGGCATAATCGAGCTCGACGACAACAGGCCGACCGGGCTTGTGGTCAAGGTCGACCTGCCGAGAGGGCTTGTCGCCGCCCAGGCGATGCCCTGAAAACAAGACAAGAACGCGAGCCGAGGCGCCCGCCGCGCAGGCAGCGCTTGCCTCCATTGGCTGTTTGCACTAGCGAAGGCGCACACTAAACTATGCGTTTCGTTCGTTCTCGATCCGCATCTTCTCGATCCAATGACGCAGGCCGCCATGTCCCTCATCGATACCCGCACGCCCGACGCCAAGCGCTTCATTTCCGGTGCCACCGGTGACTGGGAGGTCATCATCGGCCTGGAGGTCCATGCCCAGGTCACTTCGGAAGCCAAGCTGTTCTCCGGCGCCTCGACGGCGTTCGGCGCCGAGCCCAACGCCAATGTCAGCCTGGTCGACGCTGCAATGCCCGGTATGCTGCCCGTCATCAACGAGGAATGCGTCAAGCAGGCGATCCGCACCGGCCTCGGCCTCAAGGCTCAGATCAACCTGAAGTCGGTTTTCGACCGCAAGAACTACTTCTATCCCGATCTGCCGCAGGGCTATCAGATCTCGCAGTTCAAGCAGCCGATCGTCGGCGAGGGCAAGATCACCATCTCAGTCGGCCCTGACCGCAAGGGCGAGTTCGAGGACATCGAGATCGGCATCGAGCGCCTGCATCTCGAACAGGACGCCGGCAAGTCGATCCACGACCAGCATCCGACAATGTCCTATGTTGACCTCAACCGTTCGGGCGTGGCGCTGATGGAGATCGTCTCCAAGCCCGACATGCGTTCGTCGGACGAGGCCAAGGCCTATGTCACCAAGCTGCGCACCATCGTGCGTTATCTCGGCACTTGCGACGGCAATATGGACGAAGGCTCGATGCGCGCTGACGTCAACGTCTCGGTGCGCCGCCCCGGCGGTGAGTTCGGTACGCGCTGCGAGATCAAGAACGTCAACTCGATCCGCTTCGTCGGCCAGGCCATCGAATACGAGGCGCGCCGCCAGATCGCCATTCTCGAGGACGGTGGCAAGATCGACCAGGAGACCCGCCTGTTCGATCCGAACAAGGGCGAGACGCGTTCGATGCGCTCGAAGGAAGAAGCGCACGACTACCGCTATTTCCCCGATCCGGACCTTCTGCCGCTCGAATTCGACCAGGCCTATGTCGATGAGCTCGCCAAGGATCTCGTCGAGCTGCCCGACGACAAGAAGGATCGCCTGGTCACGTCGCTCGGCCTGTCGGTCTACGACGCCTCGATCCTGGTCTCGGAAAAGTCGATCGCCGACTATTTCGAGAAGGTGGCGAGCGGCCGCGACGGCAAGGCGGCCGCCAACTGGGTCATCAATGACCTGCTCGGCGCGCTGAACAAGGCCGGCAAGGACATCGAAGACGCACCCGTTTCGCCGGATCAGCTCGGCGCCATCATCGACCTGATCAAGGAAGGCACGATCTCCGGCAAGATCGCCAAGGACCTGTTCGAGATCGTCTGGAACGAGGGCGGCGACCCGAAGGAACTGGTTGAGAGCCGCGGCATGAAGCAGGTGACCGACACCGGCGCCATCGAAAAGGCCGTCGACGACGTCATCGCCGCCAACCCCGACAAGGCCGACCAGGCCCGTGCCAAGCCGACAATGGCCGGCTGGTTCGTCGGCCAGGTGATGAAGGCGACCGGCGGCAAGGCCAATCCGCAGGCCGTCAACGACCTGGTCAAGGTCAAGCTCGGCATCGAGGAATAGAGCGATGTTTGTCCGGACGGCGAGCGAGCGCGATCTTGAGACGATCAAGACGCTGCTCGCCGAGACGTGGCACGCCACCTACGATGCCATCTATGGCGTCGAGCGGGTCAACGAGATCACCGCCGAGTGGCATTCGCTGGCCTCGCTCAAGGCGCGGCTGACACGGCCGAATTCCGAGTTCCTCGTTGCCGACGACGGCAAGAAGATTGCCGGCATGGCATTTGCCGCCGCGACCAGCAATGGCAAGGTGCTGGTGCTGCACCAACTCTACGTACACCCCGGAAGCCAGCGCGCGGGCATCGGCCGGTTGCTGCTCGACGAGGTCGAGCAGAGTTTTCCCGAAGCGCGCACGCTGCGGCTCGAAGTGGAAGAGGCGAATGCCGGTGCCATTGCCTTTTACGGGGCGAATGGTTTCGTGCATGTGGGTGCGACAGCCAATTGCGGCGCCGACCAGTCCGGCATTCCGGCGCTGATCTTCGAGAAGCAGCTGGGCTGAGACAGCCCAGGCTTAGCTGGCCGAAATCTCGACGTTGTCGATGAGGCGCGTTTTGCCGAGGCGGGCTGCGACCAGGACGCGGCCGTCGCGGTCCTTGCGCCATGGCGCCAACGTCACGCTTTCCCGCGCTTCGACATAGTCGACGATATCGAAACCGGCATCGAGGATCTGCTGGCGCGTGGTAGCCATCGTCGCGGCTTCGCCGGCACCGCCTTCGAGCGCCGACGAAGCCTTGCGCAGCACCTTGTTGAGCTGGCGCGCAATATCGAGCTCGGCTGCGCTGAGATAGGCGTTGCGCGACGACATGGCGAGGCCTTCGCTGTCGCGGATCGTCGGTGAACCGACCACTTCGACCGGCAGGTTCAGGTCCCGCACAAGCTTCTTGACGACGCAGAGCTGCTGGTAGTCCTTCTCGCCGAACACGGCGAGGTCGGGCTCCGACTGGATGAACAGTTTGCCGACGACGGTGGCGACACCGTCGAAGAAGGCCGGGCGGAAATCGGTTTCGAGCCCGGCCGATGGGCCGCCGACCGAGATCGAGGTGGCAAAGCCTTGCGGGTAAACCTCGTCGACGCCGGGCGTGAAGGCCAAGTGGACGCCCGCCTTTTCCAGCCTGTCGAGGTCGAGCGCCAGCTGGCGCGGATACTTGTCGAGGTCTTCGGTCGGCGCGAACTGGCGCGGATTGACGAAGATCGAGACGACGCAGCGATCGGCGCGCTCGAGTGCGGCGCGCATCAGCGAGACATGGCCGTCGTGCAGCGCGCCCATTGTCGGCACCAGCGCGACCTTCAGGCCCTCGGCTCGCCATGCCCGCACCTGGGCGCGGAGGGCGGCGATGGTTTCGACGACAACAGTCATGCCTTGTCCTTGTTCAGGGAAAACAGGTGCTCGGGGCCGGGGAAGACGCGGCTGCGGACGTCATGGGCGTAGGCCGCGGCGGCATCGGAAACGACGTCGCGCAAATGCGCGTATTCCTTGACGAATTTGGGCACGCGGTCCACGGTCAGGCCGACGGCGTCGTCGATGACGAGAACCTGGCCGTCGCAAACCGGGCTGGCGCCGATGCCCACGGTGGGAATAGTGATGCGCCGGGTGATCTCGGCTGCGACCGGCTCGACGGTGCCCTCAATGACGACGGAGAACGCGCCTGCTGCCTCGACCGCCTTGGCATCGGCGTAGAGCGCCTCGGCATTGGCCTCGGAGCGGCCCTTGATCTTGTAGCCGCCTTCCTTCTCGACAGACTGCGGCAACAGCCCGATGTGACCCATGACGGGAATGCCTGCCGCGACGATCGCCGCGATCTGAGCGGCAATGGCCACGCCGCCTTCGAGCTTGACCGCATCGCAGCCGGTTTCACGCATGATGCGGCTGGCGGAGGTGACTGCGTTTTCGACCGTGTCCTCGTAGCTGCCGGCAGGCATGTCGACGACGACGCAGGCGCGGGACGAGCCGCGCATCACCGCTTGGCCGTGGGCGATCATCATGTCCATCGTCGCGCCAAGCGTGTTCGGATGGCCATGCAGCACCATCGCAACGCTGTCGCCGACGAGCAGAAGGTCGACATGCGGGTCGAGCAGCCGGGCAATGGGATAGGTGTAAGCCGTGAGACAGACAATGGGCTCCTTGCCCTTGCGGGCCAACAGAGCGGCGGGCGTGATGCGGCCGGCAGCCGCAGGCGCGTCAGAAGCCATGTCTTTTCCTCCCTCGACGGTCCGGTTCGAGCCGGTCCGAGAGCCCAACGGGCCCGAGTCCATTACGGACCGGCTAAGCATTTTGCAAGTGCGAGATGAAGGCGTGAGCAGCTGCGAGATGGCATCGTCCATCAGGACGAGCGCTGCTGTGCCTCTTCCTGCGCCAGGCGCCTGATATAGACGGCGAATTCCGGGTCCTCGCCGGGCAGCAACTGGGGCAGGGCATTTCGAAAATCCTCGCGCCGGCACCATTCACGCATGAAGTCCTCCCAGGAGGCCCAGCGGCGGCGCTTACGATCGGACATTTCGGGCTCGTAGGCGACGAGATAGGCGCGCTCAAACAAGGAGATCAGGATGGCGAACATGGCGAGCAGCCGATCCTTTTGTTCGGCCGTCAGGTCCTTCGTTGCGGTCTGCGATTGCAGGTAGAGGTCGGAATGGTCGAGCGACAGCGTCAGGAAGTTCGTGTAGCCGTCGGAGAGCATCTGGTAGATTTCCTCCTCCTCGTTGACGCGTTCCTTGCGCTGTTCGAAGACGAAGATGAAGATCGCCAGCGGCAAGCCGAAGATCGTCACCAGCATGCTCAGCATTTCGAGGATCTGCATGAAAGGCATGGATTGCGTCCATTCTGGTGCTCGCCGCGAACAGTAGGTGTTGATGGATCGTCTGCCAATCGTCGCAGGCGGCAAGATGGGCCTTCTAAACTCTTGCCTTCGCGCCAGCGTGACGCCATAAGCAGGAGACTTTCGACGCGCCTGCCGCGAGGATCCGATGAAGAAATTCCTTGTCCAGTTTTTCACCTGGTGGAACGGCCAGACCCTTGGCACGCGTTTCCACACCTGGCGCAAAGGCACCAAGGTGGGCCAGGACGAATTCGGCAACGTCTATTATGAAGGCGGCAAGGATTCGGAAGGCCGTACGCGCCGCTGGGTGATCTACAACGGTTATGCCGAAGCCTCGATGATTCCTCCGGGTTGGCACGGCTGGATGCACCACCGCGTCGACGTGGCGCCGCCGAGCGACAACTACATTCCGCGCGACTGGCAGAAGCCGCATCAGCCGAACCTGACCGGTACCGGTGGCGCCTACCGCCCGAAGGGTTCGGTGCTGGGCAACACGCACCGCCCGCAGGTCACCGGCGACTACGACGCCTGGACGCCCGGCGCATAAGACAGACAGCTTAACGGCGCGGACATTTGTCGCCACAATTGGCGGCTAACTCCTTGCCCATTGGCGTCAGGCGATTAGCCTTGGCGCGTGGGAATCAGCGAGTGGGACACACTCCGGGCGCAACGGCGGTAACGACTGAATGATTTTTCCTGGCCGGATTCCGTCGAGCGGACGATCGAAGGCGAAAGCCCTGCTTGTGGCCGCGGCGCTGTGCGCAGGGCTCGGCCAGGCGACGGCCCAGGACAGCATCGAGCGGCTGCCTCTCGACCAGCAGGTCGAGCAGGGCGACGATCTTCCGGCGATCGATGTCCCGCCCTTGCCGGGCGAGGGCCAGCCTGCTCCCGACCAGGCCCAGCCGGCCCCCAGCGACGCACAGGCAGCACCCAAGGTTGCGGCACCGCCCCAGCGCATCAAGAACGCCGTCGCCGAATTCGCCGGCATCGACAAGATCACCGGCCGCATCATCACCTTCGACGTCTATGTCGACGAGACCGTGCAGTTCGGCGCGCTGCAGGTGACGCCGCGCGTCTGCTATTCCAGGCCCGAGAACGAAGAGCCGAAGACGGATTCCTTCGTTGAGGTCGACGAGATCACCCTCGACCGAAAGATCAGGCGCATCTTCACCGGCTGGATGTTTGCCGAAAGCCCGGGCCTCAATGCCGTCGAGCACGCCGTCTATGACGTCTGGCTGAAGGCCTGCAAGCAGAAGTCGGACGTTCCGGCACCGGAAGCTGCCAAGACCAACTGATCCTTTTTCGGAACCGCTTGGGGTTCCTGACGTTTGGCGTCGTGAGCAACGCCAACGGAGGATCGTGCCGTGACCGTCAACCGTGACGAACTGCTTGAGCTCGAACGGGAATTCTGGACAGGCAACCAGGAGTTCTTTGCCGAAAACGCCGACAGGGAATGCCTTGTCGCCTTTCCTGAGATGGCCGGCGTGATGAGCAATGCCGAGCTCGCCGCGACCGCGACCAAGCCGCACCGCTGGCGCAATCTCGAGATGAAGGTGCAAGGCATCGTCGAGCCGGGCAGCGACATCGTCATGCTGACCTATGAGGCCAAGGCGATCCGTGACAATGGCGAGCCGTATCAGGCACTGGTGAGCACCGGCTATGTGCATCGCCTGCAGGGCTGGAAGATGATGTTCCATGCCCAGACGCCAATAACGAACGCCGCACAGAAGAAGAGCTAGCCTGGCTCCTCAGGGCATGAAGGTGGCTTCGCCAATGAGCGCCTTGGCGAGCATCTTCTCGTATTTGTCGCGCGGCACGTCGACCGCGCCGAAGCGCTTCAGGTGATCGGTGGTGAACTGCGTGTCGAGCATCAGGAAGCCGCGCTCCTTGAGCCGCTGCATGAGGTGCACGAGGCAGACCTTCGATGCGTCGGTCTCGCGCGAAAACATGCTTTCGCCGAAGAAGGCACGGCCGAGCGACACGCCATAGAGCCCGCCGACAAGCTCGTCATCGCGCCAGGCTTCGACGGAGTGGGCGTTGCCGATGCGGTGAAGGTGGGTATAGGCCTCGCGGATCGGCGCATTGATCCAGGTCGACAGGCGCCCGGCGCGGCGTTCGGCGCAGGCGTCAATGACGGCTTCGAAGTCGCTGTCGAAGCGGATCTCGAAATGGCCTTGCCGGATCGTCTTGGCGAGGCTGTGCGGCACGTGGAAGCCGTCGAACGGGATGATGCCGCGCGTCTCGGGCCGGACCCAGAAAACTTCCGGATCCGACGCGCTTTCTGCCATGGGAAAGACGCCCGACGCATAGGCCTTCAGCAGAAGGTCCGTGGGTATGCCATAGCCGGGCGCATAAGGTCGGGTCATGCGACCCTCATTCTACTTACTCGCCTTTCGCGAGATGTTTTTCCAGCCAGTGGATGTCGTAGTCGCCGTTTGCGATGTCGGGGTTACCGACAAGCTCGCGGAACAGCGGCAACGTCGTCTTGATACCATCTACCACGAATTCGTCGAGCGCGCGTCTAAGGCGCATCATGCATTCGACGCGGTTGCGGCCGTGCACGATGAGCTTGCCGATCAGGCTGTCGTAATAAGGAGGGATCCGGTAACCGGAATAGACGCCCGAATCGACACGGATGCCCAAGCCGCCTGGCGTGTGGAAATGCGTGATCGTGCCGGGCGAGGGCACGAAGGTGCGCGGATCCTCGGCGTTGATGCGGCACTCGATGGCATGGCCGTGGAAGCGGATGTCGTTCTGGGTGACCGACAGCCCGCCGCCCGAGGCGACGCGGATCTGCTCATGCACGAGGTCGATGCCGGTGATCGCTTCGGTGATCGTGTGCTCGACCTGGAGGCGGGTGTTCATCTCGATGAAGTAGAACTCGCCATTCTCGTAGAGGAACTCGATCGTGCCGGCGCCGGAATAGCCGAGATTGGCCACAGCGTTGGCGCAGATGTCGCCGATGCGCGAGCGTTCTTCCGCGTTAAGCGCGGGCGAGTTGGCCTCTTCCCAGACCTTCTGATGGCGGCGCTGCAGCGAGCAGTCGCGTTCGCCGAGATGAACGCCCTTGCCGGCGCCATCGCCGAAGATCTGCACTTCGATGTGGCGCGGCTTCTGCAGGTACTTTTCGATGTAGACGGCGTCGTCGCCGAAGGCAGCACCGGCTTCGGTGCGCGCCGTCTGCAGCGCCACTTCAAGGTCAGCCTCGGTGAGCGCCACCTTCATGCCGCGGCCACCGCCGCCGGCGGACGCCTTGATGATGACGGGATAGCCGATCTCTGCGGCAACGCGCTTGGCTTCCTTCTCGTCGCTGACGGCACCTTCCGACCCGGGAACGACCGGAATGCCGAGGCGCTTTGCGGTGCGCTTGGCTTCGATCTTGTCGCCCATGATGCGGATGTGGTCGCCCGAAGGACCGATGAAGGTGATGTTGTGCGCCGCCAGGATGTCGGCGAACTTGGCGTTCTCCGACAGGAAGCCGTAGCCCGGATGCACGGCGTCGGCGCCGGTGATCTCGCAGGCCGCGACGATCTGGTGGATGTTGAGATAGCTGTCGCGCGACGGCGGCGGTCCGATGCAGACGCTCTCGTCGGCGAGGCGCACATGCATGGCGTCGGCGTCGGCGGTGGAGTGGACGGCAACCGTCTGGATGCCGAGCTCCTTGGCCGCGCGCAGCACTCTGAGGGCGATTTCGCCGCGATTGGCGATCAGGATTTTCTGAAACATTGCGCGCAGCCTTCCGGCTTACTCGACGACGACGAGCGGCATGCCGTATTCGACAGGCTGCGCGTCTTCGATCAGGATCGCCTTGACCGTGCCGGAGCGCGGCGACGGAATCTGGTTCATCGTCTTCATCGCTTCGATGATCAAAAGCGTCTGGCCTTCCTTGACCACGGAGCCGACCTCGATGAACGGCTTGGCATCCGGCGACGGGGCGAGATAGGCGGTGCCGACCATCGGCGAGGGCACTGCGTTCTTCGAGGTGTCGACGGCAGCAGGAGCGGCAGCCGCTGCGGCAGGCGCCGGGGCCGCGACCGCCAGAGGTGCGGGGGCTGCATAGGCCTGGACAGCAGCCGCTGCTTGGCGCGACACGCGCACCTTGAGGTCGCCGAGCTCGACTTCGATCTCGGTCAGGTTGGTGTCGTTCAGAATTCCTGCGAGGTCGCGGACGAGCTGCTGATCAACACCGTCGGTCTTCTTCGTCGCCATTTTCTAGCCTTTTCTCTTCCTGTTTCCGGTCAGAGCCGGGCGGCCAGCGCCTGCAGCGCCAGCGTGTATCCGAGCGGCCCGAAGCCGCAGATCATGCCCACGGCCACCGGTGCCACCATCGACTTGTGGCGGAACGGCTCGCGGGCGTGGATGTTGGAAAGGTGCACCTCGGCGACCGGCAAGGGCGAGACGGCACGAATGGCGTCCTGCAGCGCGATCGAGGTGTGGGTATAGGCGCCTGCATTGAGCACGATGCCGGCGGCTTTTTCGCCCGCCTCGTGAATCCAGTCGACCAGAACGCCCTCGTGGTTCGACTGGCGGAATTCGATCGCAAGTCCGAGCGAGGCGGCTGCCGCCTGGCAGTCGGCTTCGATGTCGGCCAGGGTCTTGCCGCCATAAATGCCGGGCTCGCGTTTGCCCAGCATGTTAAGGTTCGGACCGTTGAGGACGTAAACCGTTTTCAAATTACAGACCTTTCCACCCGCCAGATCCTCTCTGGCGCGGCGGACCCTCTATAATCGGCATAAGCCGTCGCGGAAAGAGCGCAAGCGACTTCTTGCGCTGTCCACAACGGCTCGCGCTGAACAAAGCTTGCTCAGCAGGTGGAATTTGCCTGGCAGGCGGCTGCCGCGGCGATCTTTTCAGCCAACACGTCCTGGCCAAGCGCGCCGAAGACGACCTCGTTGCCGACGACATAGGATGGGGTGCCGCTGATCTGCAGCTTGTTGGCGAGGTCGTAGGTGCGGTTGAAGGCCTCACCGATCTCCGGATCCTTCATCGCCTCGCGCAGCTTGGCTTCGTCGGCGCCGAGGTCGAGCGCGAGCTTGATGGCGCTGTCCTCGCCGGCGCGGCCTTCGCCGCCGAGCAGCTTGTCGTGGAACTCGCCGTACTTCTCCGGCATCAGCTTTCGGAAGGCCATCGACACGACATGGGCCTTTTGCGAATCCGGTCCGAGGATCGGGAATTCCTTGAGCACGAAGCGCAGGTCGGGGTTGGCCTTGGTCAGAGCGTTCATGTCGGCCTGGGCGCGTTTGCAGTAGCCGCAATTGTAGTCGTAGAACTCGACGATGGTGATCTTGCCGTCGGGATTGCCGACGATGCCGTCGAACTTCGAGCTGAAGATCTCGTCCTTGTTGTCCTTGATCACGCTCAGGCTGGCGATGCGCTGCTCTTCCTTCTGCTTGGCCTCGAGCGCGCCCTGCATTTCGAGCAGCAGTTCAGGGTTGTTGAGCAGATAGTCGCGCACGATCGTCTCGACCTGCTTCTTGTCGAGGGTAGCGGCAGCCGTTTCCGCATGCGCTGCATTTGGCGAACCGGCGAGGCCGAAGGCCAGCATGGCGAGGGCGACAGCGATGCCGGTCGTGCCGAGAAGAAGTGCTTTTTTCATGGTCCCTGAGTCTCCAGCCGTTTCGGCTCTGTCGCTGTCCGCCGAAAGAAGGTTCACTTCTTTTTCTTGCTCGGCGCTTTGTAGTTGATGATGTCCTGCGCGCGCACCCAGCCCGGCGAACCCGGCTTGAGCTTCTGCTGCGCCCGCATC